>Ga0208863_1000035_pt1 | contig 172570 bp, 179 predicted proteins | sample RifOxyD3_FD_184040 | JGI IMG/M metagenome (GOLD analysis project Ga0208863, IMG submission 184040) | Soil microbial communities from Rifle, Colorado - Rifle Oxygen_injection D3 (SPAdes) | ecosystem: Environmental > Terrestrial > Deep subsurface > Rock core/Sediment | place: Rifle, Colorado...
CCTGCGACGGCTCGCTGGACATGGCCGAGATCGTCAAGGCCTACTTTGATGTCGGTTTTGAGGGTTATGTGCGCCCCGACCACGGTCGCATGATCTGGGGCGAAACCGGCAAGCCCGGTTACGGTCTGTACGACCGCGCCCTGGGCGCCGTTTACCTCAACGGCCTGTGGGAAGCAGTCAGAAAATATGCCCCCGCTGCCACCCAGGCCACAGCGCATCCGCCAGCCTGAACGCACCGTGCTCCTGTACCAAGAGTTTCCCGTCTGTCGGCTTTTTGGAGCCGCTGTTTTCCCTGTCCCTGTCAGTTTTTTCAACCTGGTCAATTAAGGAGATCATCATGACCTTTCGCAGAAGCCTTCTCGCAGCCGCTGTAGCTGTCGTCGCACTGTCGGCCACTTTCACCGCCAGCGCCCAAAACATTGTGCTCAAGGCCACCGATACCCACCCGGCGGGCTACCCGACGGTGGTGGCGGTGGAAAACATGGGCAAACGACTTGAGGCCGCCACCAACGGCCGCATCAAGATGCAAATGTTCCCCGGTGCCGTGCTGGGCCAGGAAAAAGAAGCCGTGGAGCAGGCCCAGATTGGTGCCATCCAGATCGTGCGCATTTCGCTGGGCGTGATTGGTCCGGTGGTGCCCGACGTTGACGTGTTCAACATGCCGTTTGTGTTCCGCGACATCGCCCACATGCGTGCGGTGATCGACGGCCCGATTGGTGCCGAGCTGCTCGACAAGGTCTCCGCCAGCCCGGCGCGGCTGATTGGTCTGGGCTGGATGGACGGCGGCTCGCGCAGTCTGTACACCAAGAAAAAAGTGACCTCTCCAGCGGATCTCAAAGGGGTCAAGGTGCGCATGATGGGCAACCCGCTGTTTGTTGACACCATGAACGCCATGGGTGGCAATGGCATCGCGATGGCTTACGGTGAAGTGTTCAGCGCCCTGCAAACCGGCGTAATCGACGGTGCAGAAAACAACCCGCCGAGCTTTTTCACCAGCAACCACTACAACGCCGGCACCAAGTACTACGCGCAAACCAACCACCTGATCATTCCCGAAATTCTGGTGATGTCCAAAGTCGCCTGGGACAAGCTCTCGGATGCGGACAAGGCGCTGGTGAAAAAAGAGGCACGTGCTGCCCAAATGGAACAACGCACGCTGTGGGACAAGAGCGTGGCGGACTACTCCGCCAAACTCAAGGCCGCTGGCATCGAGTTTGTGAAAGTGGATCAAAAATTGTTCTATGACGCCACCGCTCCGGTGCGCGCCAAGTACGGTGCCAATTTTGCTGATTTGATGAAACGCATTGATGCAACGAAGTAAACCCAGGCCTGGCAAGCCAGCCCTTGGGCTGGCTTGCTGCACCGTGTGCCCTGGTGACTGGGCACCCACCTCAGCCGCAAGACAGCCATGAAAAACAAACTTCTGTACTACAGCGACCAGTTGTACCTGGCCTGCATCTGGATCTCCGGCCTGTCGGTCATCGCCATGTCGCTGATCATTCCATGGGGCATTTTTACCCGCTATGTGCTGGGCACCGGTTCACAATGGCCGGAGCCGATTGCGATTGTGCTGATGGTGGTGTTCACTTTTTTTGGTGCGTCTGCCGCGTACCGGGCGCGCGCCCACATTGCCGTGGCCATGGTGACCGAGCGACTGCCCAAACCCGTGCAGCGTGTGCTGGCCAAGGTGATTGACGTGTTGATGCTGATCGTGGCCGTGTTCGTCACGTTTTACGGCACCAAGCTGTGCCTGGAAACCTGGGGGCAAACCGTGGGTCAATTGCCCTGGATGCCAGTGGGTGCAACCTATTTGCCGGTGCCGCTGGGGGGTTTGACCACGGTGGTGTTTGTGCTGGAGCACATTGTGTTTGGTCAGCAGGGCGATCGTGCCGTGGTGACGTTTGACCATGAAAAAGTGAAAGTCGAGGCCGTCTGATGGATGCATTTGTACTGCTGGGCTCGTTCCTGCTCTTGATCATTTTGGGCATGCCGGTGGCGTATGCCATGGGCTTGTCGGCACTCATTGGTGCGTGGTGGATCGATATCCCGCTGGACGCCATCATGATCGCCATTGCCGGGGGCGTGAACAAGTTTTCGTTGCTGGCCATTCCCTTCTTTGTATTGGCCGGTGCCATCATGGCCGAAGGTGGCATGTCGCACCGGTTGGTGGCCTTTGCCGAAGTGCTGGTGGGTTTTGTGCGTGGCGGCCTCTCCTTGGTGAACATCCTGGCCTCGACGTTTTTCGGTGCCATTTCAGGTTCGTCCATGGCTGACACGGCCTCCATTGGCTCGGTGCTGATCCCGGAAATGGAGAAAAAAGGTTATCCACGTGCCTTTGCCACGGCCGTCACGGTCAGTGGCTCGGTGCAGGCGATTTTGATTCCGCCCAGTCACAACGCGGTGATCTACTCCCTGGCCGCAGGTGGCTCGGTGTCGATTGCGGCATTGTTTTTGGCTGGCGTGCTGCCAGGGCTGTTGCTGGGCCTGACGCTGGCCATCATGTGCCTGTTCATCGCCAAAAAGCAGAACTTTCCCAAAGGACGCAGCATTCCCATGAAAGAGGCCTTGAAAATTTGCGTGGATGCGCTGTGGGGCCTGATGACCATGGGCATCATTCTGGGCGGCATTTTGAGTGGTGTCTTCACGGCTACCGAATCGGCCTCGATTGCAGTCATCTGGGCCTTTTTTGTCACCATGTTCATCTACCGCGACTACAAGTGGAATGATCTGCCCAAGCTGATGCACCGCGTGGTCAAGACCCTGGCCATTGTGATGATCCTGATCGGTTTTGCCGCCAGCTTTGGCTACATCATGACCCTGATGCAGATTCCGCAGCAGATCACCGCCTTGTTCACCAGTGTCTCGGACAGCAAATATGTGGTGCTGCTGATGATCAACGTGCTGCTACTGCTGCTGGGCACACTGATGGACATGGCGCCGCTGATTCTGATCATGACCCCGATCCTGCTGCCCATCGTCACCACCCTGGGGGTGGACCCGGTTCACTTCGGCATGATCATGATGCTGAACCTGGCCATGGGCCTGATCACCCCGCCAGTGGGTGGTGTGCTGTTTGTCGGTGCGGCGGTGGCCAAGCTGCCGATTGAGTCGGTGGTCAAAGCCTTGTACCCGTTCTTTGGCGCGCTGTTTGCGGTGCTGATGGCGGTGACCTACATCCCTGCAATTTCCTTGTGGCTACCCGGCATGTTGTTGAAATAAATATTTCACCGGGCCGTCAATGCGCGGCGCTGGCCTATGAGCTACTTTGCCCCAAAGAGCAAATCAGGCAACCAGAGCGACAACTGTGGAACGTAAGAAACCAGCAGCAGGACGACGATATTGCCAGTCAGGAACGGCAGCACCGCCCGGATGGATGATCACGTATTTGTTGGTGCTGATCGACAGCATGGTTTTGGAGACCTCGCGCAGCGTGCTGCCCATGTAAATGAATACGCCAACGATAAATGCGTAAACACAGGCGAGGATGGCGGTTTCTGTGGGTGTGACCACACCAATGAACAGCCCGCCCACAATCAGTGCCGTCAACATCAACGCCCAAAAAGCGCCCAGCAAGACGGCAAACAGCAGCATGGCGGCAAAGATATATTGCATCGGCGTCTCCAGCGTTGGCGAGGTCCGCATGGTTCCCGACCGGGTGAAATCCAGGCACCTGGTACCAGGAAAAATCCAAATGCCGATACCAGCTCCCCTAATCGTCCCCTCCATGTCAGCACGATCATCAATGCCCGAATGCGGCCCCGTCAAGGTGGCAACACGCGCGATTTTCCGGTTCGGCTGGAACATTCCTTCTCCCAAATAGAAGTTTGATGACAACGGGTTTTCTGTAACCGTGCCGCACCCCGAGGGCATTCACCTTGTGCACATCCTGCCATTTGCTCTTATTTACCATGGCACCATGGTGAAATTTGAAGTTAATTAGAGCAAATTTGCACAAAATATCCGGGAAAACACTTATAAAAATAGATAAAACAAGATTACTACCATGGTGTAGCATCAAGTCACCTTTAAGGAGTGATCGCTTCCATGTCTACCCAACTCTCTGGTCGAGCTACCCGCAAGAGTACCGTCGTGGTAGATGAGGCGCTTTCATCCGCACTCGGCGGGTTCAAACTTGACTTAGGGCGGTCCTACACAGCGCAAGTCCATGATGTGTTGCAAACGGCCATCGTGCGTGGAAAGCTTCTCCCCAAAACTGCACTCTCTGAAGCCACGATTTCATCCTTGATCGAAGTCAGTCGTACCCCTGTGCGAGAGGCCTTGGCGCAGTTGGCCGATGAACAGCTGGTTTTAATTTATCGGCAGGCGGGCACCATCGTGGCGCCGGTACGTCTGTCCTTGCTGGAAGAAGGGCGCTTCGTGCGCAGCACGCTTGAATGCGCCAACCATGTGCAGTTGATGCAGACCATTACCACTGAACAACTGATCGAGTTTGGCCAGATCATTCAGCGCCAGCGTGATGCCGTGTCGAATGGCCAACTCGACCAGTATTCGGAGCTGGATGAGTTGATGCACAAGCGATTGTTCGAGTTTGCGGGTCGGGAACATGTCTGGGTCATGCTGGAGCCGTTCAAGCGCCAATTTGACCGGGTGCGCTGGCTGCTGCTGGGGGTGTCGGGCCACGCCGAACGGTCGTTGCAGGAACATGAGCAGATCCTGGCGCAAATGGCGGCACGCGACGTGGCGGGTCTGGGTGCCACCGTTGCTTCACACATCAACCACATTACCCAACACCTGGCGGCATTACGTGAGCAGGCGCCCGCCGCCTACTTTGTTGACTAAGCTAATTTGAGGAGATTTCGCTTGAAAATTGAGCGTATACAGACCATCGTCACCTGTCCGGGGCGCAACTTTGTCACGGTCAGGATCATCACCGACGAAGGAATTTGGGGGCTGGGTGATGCCACCCTCAACGGGCGTGAGCTGGCGGTCAAGTCGTATCTGGAGGATCACGTCTTTCCGTGCCTCATTGGTCGTGATCCGCGCAATATTGAGGACATCTGGCAATACCTTTACCGCGGGGCCTACTGGCGTCGTGGACCGGTGACCATGACTGCGATTGCTGCCATTGACATGGCGTTGTGGGACATCAAAGGCAAACTCGCGGGCATGCCCGTTTACCAACTCCTGGGCGGCAAGAGTCGCAACGGCGTCATGGTTTACGGACACGCCAACGGCCGCGATCATGAGGAAGCTGTGGATGCCGTCCACAAACACATTGAAGAAGGTTTCAAGGCCATTCGCGTGCAATCCGGTGTGCCGGGGCTGGCCAAGACGTATGGCGTTGGCAAAGGCAAAGGTTTTTATGAACCGGCAGAAAAGGGCCTCCCGCCCGAGGAACCCTGGGATACGTCCCTGTATCTGCGCCACACACCTGAGCTGTTTCGCAAAGTGCGTGAGGCTGTCGGTTTTGGTCCCCATCTGCTGCACGATGCACACCATCGCCTGACACCCATCGAGGCCGGACGCCTTGGCAAGGACCTTGAGCCCTACCGGATGTTTTGGATTGAAGATGCCACACCGGCGGAAAATCAGGCGGCTTTCCGCCTGATTCGCCAGCACACCACCATCCCGCTGGCGGTGGGTGAAATCTTCAACTCCATCTGGGATTGCAAGGACTTGATCAGTGAGCAACTGATCGATTTCATCCGCTCGACCATTGTGCATGCCGGTGGCATTACCCATGTGCGGCGCATCGCTGACTTTGCTGCCATGTACCAGGTCCGAACCGGTTTTCACGGTGCCACAGACCTTTCTCCCGTCTGTATGGCCGCTGCTGTGAATTTTGGCCTGTGGGTACCCAACTTTGGCATTCAGGAGTTGATGCCTCACACGCCACTCACCGACGAAGTTTTCCCGCACAACTATCGCTACGAGGATGGTTTTCTGGTGATGGACGAGGTGCCTGGTCTGGGGGTGGAGATTGACGAAGAACTGGCCGCGAAATACCCCTATGAACGCGCTTATTTGCCCGTCGCCCGCTTGCGTGACGGCTCTATGTGGAATTGGTGACGTCATGAACAACATTACTCGGGTCTCTACAAACGCGCTGACGCAATTCGCGCACAATCTGCTGTGCACAGCAGGTATGGCGGAGGCCAAAGCGGCCACCGTCGCGCGACTGCTGGTGCAAACCGACATGATGCAGCGCCATACCCATGGTGTGGCCCTCATTCCCCTCTACCTTGACCAGCTTCGTAACCAGCTCATGGAGAAGGACGGTGCGCCTGAGGTGGTGAAAGACACCGGTTCCACCGTGGTCTGGGATGGCCGGTATCTGCCCGGACTCTGGCTGATGGACCAGGCCTTGAATCTGGCCTTTGAGCGGGTTCCTGAGCACGGTGTGGTCACCTTTGCCATTCGCCGCAGCCATCACATCGCGTGCCTGGCAGCGCTGGTCAAGCAGGCCACTGACAAGGGTTACGTGGCCATTTTGGCGACGTCCGATCCCAGTGGAAAATTTGTGGCACCCTTTGGTGGGCGTGACCCGGTCATGACGCCCAATCCCTTTGCGATCGGCTATCCAGGCACCACGGGGCCGGTTTTGGTTGACATTTGCGCGTCGATCACCACGGTGTCGATGGCCAGAACCAAGGCCGCGGCGGGGGTGAATTTTGACTATCCCTGGCTGATGGATAACGAAGGCAATCCGACGACTGATCCGCGGGTGCTGGAGCAGACCACACCGCGTGGTTCCCTGATGCTGCTCGGGGGCGCGGAATACGGCCACAAAGGTTTTGGCCTGGCACTGATGGTTGAGGCTTTGACGCAAGGCTTGTCGGGCCACGGGCGCATCGATGCCCCCAATCGCTGGGGTGCCAACGTCTTTCTTCAGGTACTTGATCCGCAGGCGTTTGCGGGCTCCCAAGGCTTTTTGTCCCAGATGGACTTTATCGGGGATGCATGCCGCGCCAGTACCCCCGTGAAGGACGGTGGCCTGGTTCGACTGCCGGGCGACCAGGCGAACCGCAACATCTTGCTCGCTCAAAGTGACGGCATTGCGTTGAGCGAGGTCACACTGGACAAGCTTGCCGCGTGTGCCAAAACCCTTGGCGTGGTGCCAATGCCAGCCGCTTGACGACGGCCACGACACACCAAATTGACGAAAAACCCAAGCAGGCCCCATGCTCGACATCTTCAACCTGAAGGGCAAGCTTGCCCTGTTTACCGGCGCCAGCCGTGGTCTTGGCAAAGCCATGGCCGTTGGCCTGGCCAAAGCGGGGGCCGATGTCGCCGTGGTCGGGCGCCATCATGATCAGGACGTGCTTGACCAGATCACCGCAGCCGGACAACGCGCCCGGTTCTACGAATTCGATTTGGCAAACATCGAAGGTATTGCCGGTCTGGTGGCCCAGGTCAAGGCCGACTTCGGCAAGATCGACATTTTGGTCAACAACGCGGGTGTACAAAGCCGGCACAAGGCCGCCGAATTTCCGCGCCAGGACTGGGACTTTGTCATCGGCGTCAATATGAGTGCGGTCTTTTTCCTGTGTCAGGAAGTCGGCAAGCTCATGCTGGCGCAAGGCAAGGGAAAAATCATCAACATTGCCTCGCTGTTGTCGTTTCAGGGCGGTTTGACCGTACCTGCCTACGCAGCCAGCAAGGGCGCGGTGGCGCAATTCACCAAGTCGCTGTCCAATGAATGGGCCAGCCAGGGCGTCAATGTCAACGGCATTGCGCCGGGTTACATGGACACCGACATGAATACTGCGCTGCTGGCTGACGCCACACGCAGGCAGCAGATTCTGGAGCGCATACCGGCAGCGCGCTGGGGCCACCCCGAGGACATGGTGGGTGCAGCCGTGTACCTAGCCTCAAATGCTTCCGACTATGTCAACGGAACCATCATCACCGTCGATGGCGGCTGGATGGGGCGCTAGGACATCAGCCCACCGTGCTGTCCGGAATGCAACAGAGCGGCATTTGATAGCCATTCATACAAAAAGTAAGGAGAAATGAAATATGTCTGTAACAAATACTGCCGAGCGCTTGTTGCGGTGGCTGATGGTTCTCATCATCGGCAGCATGACGATGCTGGTGTTCGTGAACGTCGTGCTGCGCTACGGTTTTAACTCGAACCTGACCATTACCGAGGAAATCGGGCGCTATCTCTTTGTCTGGTTAACCTTTCTGGGGGGAATTTCCGCATTCGTACGCAACCGGCACGTTCGGGTCGATACCTTTCTTTTGCTCATGTCGGCCAAACTCCAGCGGGTTGTCGGGATCCTCAGCAATCTGGCCATGCTGGCCTGTTGCGGCCTGATCTTCATCGGCGGCTGGCAACTGACCAAAAGCAACATGAGCAACTATCTGCCCATCAGTGACCTCCCGGTCGCCACGCTTTACTTTGCCAGTATTCCCTTCAGCGTCATTGTCGGTGTCATGCTGCTGGCGCGTTTATGGCGGCTGCTCTCCCAGTCTGGCAACGGAGCACCCCAATGACCATCCTGATCTTTCTGGGCAGTCTGCTGAGTTGCATCTTTCTGGGCATTCCGGTCGCGTTCTCGCTCTTGCTGTGTGGCCTGGCACTGATGGTGCAACTGGACATGGTCGATTTTCAGATCATGACGCAGTACCTGGTCACCGGCGCTGACAGCTTCCCGCTGCTGGCGATACCGTTTTTTGTGCTGGCTGGTGATTTAATGAATGCCGGTGGCATCTCCAAGCGCATTGTTGACCTGCCCCTGAAAATGATCGGCCACAAGCAAGGCGGCCTGGGTTACGTGGCCATCATTGCCTCGGTGTTGATGGCCAGCCTGTCGGGCTCGGCAGCGGCCGATACAGCGGCACTGGGCATGGTTTTGTTGCCGATGATGAGAAAAGCCGGTTACCAGCCGGGCGACTCGGCTGGCCTGATCGCCACCGGCGGCATCATCGCCCCGATCATTCCGCCATCGATTCCCTTCATCATCTTTGGTGTCGCCAGCGGCGTGTCCATTTCCAAGCTGTTCCTGGCGGGTATCGCCCCCGGCATCATGATGGCCATGGCACTCGGTCTGATCTGGTGGTGGCGGTCAAGCAAAGCCAACATGGTGATGGCCGAAAAAGCCTCCAAGCAGGAAATCTGGCAGTCGGTGAAAGAGGGTGCCTGGGCCTTGCTGTTGCCGGTCATCATCGTCGGCGGCTTCCGCAGCGGTGTCTTCACACCAACAGAAGCCGGTGCTGTCGCGGCCATGTATTCGCTTTTCGTAGCCCTGTTTGTTTACCGGGAAATGAAGGTGCGTGACCTGTTCGAGGTGCTGTTTGCAGCCGCCGAGACAACGGCCATCGTGATGCTGCTGGTGGCGGCCTCGGCAGTTTCCGCTTTCCTGATCACCATTGCAGAAGTGCCGCTCATGGTGGTAGACCTGATGCAACCCCTGGTGGATTCACCCACGCTGCTGTTGCTGGGCATGATGCTTTTCATCATGATCGTTGGCATGGTGATGGACCTGACGCCCACGGTGCTGATTCTGGTGCCAGTACTGATGCCCCTGGTCAAAGAGGCCGGTATCGATCCGGTCTATTTCGGCGTACTTTTCATCCTGAACTGCTCGATTGGTCTGATCACGCCGCCGGTGGGTAATGTGCTGAACGTGATCACCGGCGTGTCGAAATTGCCGTTCGAACAATGTGTCAAGGGGGTGTTGCCGTATCTGGCAGCCATGCTCGGCTTGCTGCTGTTGTTCACCCTGTTCCCGGCACTCATTCTTGCCCCTTTGAGATGGATTTCATGAGTTGGGCGTTCTGAATCTTTTCGTGAGGCATCGGCATCAGTGTTGTGTGCCTCAGGAATGGATGTTTTGTAAGGTGTTTTTTTCTTTAACTGAGGAGAAGTGAAATGAAGTTGAAAAATAGTTTATTTACATCGCTGTTGGTCATTGGCCTGGTCGCAGGAACCGTCGGCACGGTCAGCGCCGATACGCTGCGTTTTGCATCGGAGTCACCCCGCACCGATACCCAGTCGATTGCCGGTCAGCGCTTCAACGAGTTGCTCAAGACCAAGACCAATGGCGCGCTTGACATCAAGATTTTTGCCGACAGTTCCCTCGGCGCGTTCCAGGCAGCGATTGCCGGCGTGCGCGGTGGCACCATCGACATGGCGGTTTCGGGCTCAGCCAACTTTGGTGGCATGGTGCCGCTTCTGGGTATTTTTGATATTCCCTTCATGTTCAAGGATACGGCGCACGCCTACCGGGTTCTCGATGGCAAAGTGGGCCAGGACATGCTCGACAAGTTGGGAGAATTTGGTATGAAAGGCTTGGCGTTTTGGGATAACGGCTGGCGCGAAATGACCAATAACCTGCGCCCGATCAACACACCCGCTGATGTCAAGGGCATAAAGATTCGTACCACCGGTAGCCCCGCTCACATCGAGGCCTTTAAACTGCTCGGTGCAAATCCGCTTCCGATGCCGTTGGCTGAGTTATACACCGCACTGGAAATGAAGACAGTGGATGCGCAGGAGCACCCGCTGGGCGTTCTTTGGTCAGCCAAGCTGTATGAAGTTCAAAAACATCTGAGCTTGACCAATCACGCCTACAGTGCCCTGATCGTCGTCATGAACAAGGCCAAGTTTGATGCCTTGCCGCCGGCGCAACAGAAGGCACTGGTTGAAGCAGCCCGCGAGGCTGGCCAATACCAGCGCAAACTCAACAACGAAGGCATGGCCAAAATCGTTGCCGATTTGAAAAAAGCCGGCATGCAGGTTGTAGAAAATGTAGACGGTGGTCCTTTCCTGGAAGCAACCAAGCCTGGACGCGAAACCTTTATCGCCAAGTTCGGTGGCACAGATGTCATCAAGGCGATTGATGCCGCTCGTGATGCCAAGTAATCATGCCACCGGAATGGCCAGTTATCGCCATTAGAACCCCTCGCGCCACCGCGGCCGACTGGCCCCGCTGTGGCGCCATTTCAGCAACCATGGTTGAAGTACTGGTGCTTGTCGACGTGCCCACTGAACCCGCTGCGCACGCCCCATAGCATCAGTTAATTCACCAAGCCTAGGAACAGAAAAAATGATTTTCGGAAACATCAAGGACCTGGAGTCCAGCTTCGCCTGGCTGCCAAAGCCGCTCAAGTTCGCTGTCGAACACCTCAAGACGACGGATTTCGCCGCCTTGCCAGCGGGCAACTATGAGTTGCAGGGTAAGGACATTCACGTTCAGGTGATTGATATGCACACCCGACCCTTTGCCGACACCCATGCCGAAGTCCACCGTCAGTACATTGACGTGCAATTTCTGGTGCACGGGTCCGAAAAAATTGGGGTCGCCACGGACACGGGTAATAACCAGGTGGACAGGGATAAGCTGGCCGAGCACGACCTGCTGCTCTACACCGGCATGGAGAACGAATCCACCCTGACCATGACACCCGGCAGTTTCGCCGTCTTCCTGCCCACAGACGTGCATCGACCGGGTTGTGCCGCTGACCAGCCACAAGCCATTCGCAAGGTGGTGGTCAAGGTACGCGTGTCCCTGTTGTCCTGATTCAGGCCATGAAAACCATTCGTTGGGGAATGATCGGTTGCGGTGCCGTCGCCGAGGTGAAGAGCGGCCCGGGTTTTTACAAGGCCAGCCATAGCGCACTGGTTGCCGTGGCCAGCCGCGATGTGAAACACGCGCAATCGTTCGCCGCGCGTCACGGTGTGGCCAAGGCCTATGACAGCAGTGAAGAACTGGTGGCGGACCAGGACATTGACGCCGTCTATATTGCGACACCACCTTCATCACACAAACCGTTGTCGCTTCTGGTGGCCAGGGCCGGTAAGCATGTCTACGTCGAAAAACCGATGGCCATGCGTTTTGAGGAATGCCGCGAGATCGTCGATGCCTGCGAGCAGCACCGTGTGCGTCTGTTCGTCGCGTTTTACCGCCGGGCCATGCCGCGTTTTCTGAAGGTCAAGGAATGGATCGACGGTGGCGCTATTGGTGACGTGCGCAATGTGCGCGCCGTGCAGCATCAGCCACCCGCGCCTGAAGATCTGTCTCGGGCCACACTGCCGTGGCGACTGATGCCCAAAGTGGCGGGTGGTGGCAAATTCCTCGACATGGGCATCCACGAACTTGACATGTTCGACTTTCTGTTTGGCGCCATTAAGGAAGTGCATGGCATTGCCAGCAACCAGGCGGGCTTGTACGACGTGGAAGACACGGTCACGGCAAGCTGGCGGCATGCCAGTGGCGTGCAGGGTTACGGCTCATGGTGTTATGTGAGCGGGCTTGGTGAGGATTTCATCGAGATCGTCGGCTCCAGGGGCGCCATCAGCTTTGAATTTTTCTCTGACAAACCGCTCAGGCTGATCACAGCAGAAGGTGAACAGTTGTTTGAGATCCCGAATCCGCCACATGTGCAGCAACCGTTCATTCAGAGTATTGTTGACGACCTCAATGGCGGTGCACCGTGCCCCGGCAGTGTGGAAAGTGCGGTGCGCTCGACCTGGGTGGCCGATCAAGTACTGCAGGGCTACCGTCAGCAAAAGGGCTACTGAGCCCGCTCTCCCACAACAAACCTATTGGAACAGACCATGCCAAATATCTCCTTTGAAGACCTGAAAGCCGAATTCAAGCGCGTTCTGATCAAAAAAGGCTGTGACGACGCCACTGCCGATCTGTCGGCACAACTGATGACCGAAACCAGTTGTGATGGTGTGTACTCGCACGGCGTCAATCGTTTTGCCCGCGTGGTCGAATACATTGACAAGGGTTATATCGACCTCCAGGCCAAACCGACCAAGGTGGAGGGTATGGGCGCCTTCGAGCGCTGGAACGGCAACCTCGGTCTGGGCAATGTCAACGCCAAGCTGGCCATGGACCGCGCCATCGAACTGGCCCGCGAAAACGGCATTGGTTGCGTGGCGCTGGCCAACACCAACCACTGGTTGCGCGGCGGCAGCTACGGCTGGCAGGCCGCAGACGCCGGCTGTGTTGGCATCTGCTGGACCAATACCCAGCCCAATATGCCAGCCTGGGGTGCGCGCGACCGGCGCATTGGCAACAACCCGTTCATCATGGCCGTGCCGCGCCAGGGTGGCCATGTGGTGGTGGACATTGCCATGGCACAGTTCTCCTATGGCCAGATGGACAACAAGGCCTTGCGCGGCGACATGCTGCCGGTGCCAGGTGGTTATGACGATCAGGGCCAGTTGTCCTGTGATCCGAAAGAAATCGCAAAAACATGGCGGGTGCTGCCCATTGGCTACTGGAAGGGCTCGGCGCTGTCGATTGTGCTGGACCTGGTGGCCACCGTGCTCTCGGGCGGACGCTCAGTGTCCAACATTGGCAAACTTTCCAGCGACGAGTACAGCCTGTCACAGATGTTCATCGCGCTGGACGCCACCCGCATCGCCGGCCAGGACGACCTGACCGCAGCGGTCAACGAGGTGCTTGACAACCTCCATGAATCCACGCGTGTCGACGCGACAAAACCCGTGCTGTATCCCGGCGAGAACTCGTTGGCCATACGTAACACCAACCTGGCCAACGGCATTCCCGTCGATGACGGGGTGTGGGCCAAGATCCAGTCACTCTGAACCCAAGGAACTGATATGCAAACTCGCGCTTGTGTTCTCCACGCCCAGGAAGATGTCCGAATTGAAACCTGTGAGGTCGGCGACATGGGGCCGCAGCAGGTCTTGGTGCGCATCGGTGCTGGAGGCGTGTGTGGCTCGGACATCCACTATTACTGGGAAGGCGGCATAGGCACCATCCGCGTGTCAGAGCCCATCATCATGGGACATGAGGTGGCAGGTGTAGTCGAAGCCGTCGGCGCCCAGGTCACCCGGGTGCGTCCCGGTGACCGTATTGCCGTTTGCCCGAGTCGACCCTGCGGCAAATGCAAGTTCTGTCTTGATGGTGAGCAGCAGCATTGCCTGGAGATGCAATTCTTCGGCAGCGCCATGCGCACGCCACACACGCACGGCGGCTTTCGCGACCGGCTGATCGCCGAGGAATACCAATGTGAGCCGATGGGCGACAAGGTATCTCTGGGTGAAGCGGCCTGTACCGAGCCGTTGGCCGTCGGCGTGCATGCAGTCAATCAGGCCGGCAACTTGATGGGCAAGCGGGTGCTGGTGACCGGCGCCGGACCGATTGGTGCCTTGCTGATTGGTGCGGTTCGTGTGGCAGGTGCCGGTGAAATTGTGGCCATGGACATCTCGCAAGCCCCGCTCAAGACCGCTCTGGCGATGGGCGCCCACGTGGCCATCAATGCTGCGCTGGAGCCCGATCGCCTGCTGACCGACTACTCGGCCAACAAGGGTTATTTCGACGTGGTATTCGAGTGCACGGGCGTGGGTGCGGTCCTCAAGCAGGCGTTTCCGGTGATCCGTCCGCGTGGCACGATTGTTCAGGTTGGTGTCACTGGCAGCGCCGACATCCCGGTCAATGCACTGGTCGGCAAGGAAATCCGGCTGGTGGGCACGCATCGCTTCCACCATGAATATGCTGTGGCTGCCCGCCTGATCCGTGAGCAACGCATCGATGTCAAGCCTGTCATCACCAAGACGCTGCCAATGGAACAGGTCGCCGAAGCCTTGACGATTGCCCGGGATCGCTCGACGCAGATGAAAGTGCAGTTGAGCTTTGCTGATTGACAGGGCGCAACACATCCATGCCGACCACAAACTGTGCTGACGCAGTTCCCCGGCAAGATCAATTTCTCAGGACACCACACATGCAACTCTGCAATCAAAATCTGAATCAAGTGCCTGCCACGGTGCAACGGCCCCGCTATGACCGCAGCCAGGTGGTCGGGGCCATCGTTCACCTGGGGGTGGGGGCGTTTCACCGCGCCCACCAGGCGGTCATGACCGACGCGGTGCTGGCCTGTGGCGACCTGGGTTGGGGCATTGTGGGTGCCGGCCTGATGACCACCGCGACCCGCGACGCGCTGGCACCCCAGGACGGGCTGTACACCCTGGTGGAGCGGGCTGCCGGTTCCGAGAAATTACACGTGATCGGCTCGATCATCGAAGTGTTGGGCGGTGCGGCCGATTTGAGCGGGGTGCTGGCGCGCATGTGTGCACCCAGCACCCGCATCGTCAGTCTGACGGTAACCGAGAAAGGGTATTACCTGGACCCGGCCAGCGGCAAACTACAGCTGCAGGCCCCAGCCATCCAGGCCGATCTGGCCACACCTGGCACGCCCCGAACCATTCTGGGCCTGATCGTGCAGGCGCTAAAGCACCGCAAGACCAACGCTGTTCCACCGTTCACGGTGCTCAGTTGTGACAACCTGCCCAGCAACGGCAAGACCGCAAAGGCTGCGGTGCTGGCCTTTGCCCGCGAGGTGGACGGCGAATTGGCGTCCTGGATCGAGGCCCGTGTCAGCTTCCCCTGCACCATGGTGGACCGCATCACGCCGGCCACCACCGATGCCGACCGGGCTTACGTGGACGCCCAACTTGGCATGCTGGATGCCTGGCCGATCGTGACCGAGCAGTTTGTGCAGTGGGTCATCGAGGACAACTTTACGATGGGCCGGCCCGACTGGACCCTGGGTGGCGCGGTGTTTTCCAACGAGATCGAAGCCTGGGAAGACATGAAATTGCGTTGCCTCAACGGCGCCCACTCCACCCTGGCTTACCTGGGGCAACTAACCGGGCGCGAGACCGTGGCCGATGCCATGCAATTACCCTTGATCACCGACACGCTGGACGCCTTGTGGCTCGAAGTCCGCGAAGTGCTCAAGGCCCCGGCTGGCGTTGATCCGGCGGACTATGTCGAGCAGCTCAAGCTGCGCTTTTGTAACCCGGCGCTCAAACACCGCACCGCGCAGATTGCCATGGACGGCTCGCAAAAGCTGCCGCAGCGTTTGCTCTCCACCCTGCGCGAGCGCATTGCTGCGGACCTGCCGTCACCGGCGCTGGCCTCGGCAATAGCCGCCTGGATGCACTTTGCGGTCAAAACCGCGCACACGCCGGGTGCGGTGCTCAATGACCCGCTGTCAGCCGACATCCTGGCGCAAGCCCGCGCCAGTAATGACAGTACCGCGATCATTGACAACTTGCTTGGCCTCGACAAGATCTTTGGCTCTGATTTAAAAGCCAATGGCGGCTTCAAAGCGGAATTGCTGGACGGCTTGCGCCGCTTGGCAGCCCACCCGCAAGTGGCTGCAGCACCGCAAATAACGCTTTGACCGTCTGTCTTCACAACGTAAAACCCAGGAGTCCACGGCAATGAAAATGACTTTCCGCTGGTATGGCGAATCCGACCCCGTGAAGCTCGAACACATCCGCCAGATTCCCGGCATGTATGGCATTGTGTCTGCCATTTACGATGTGCCGGTGGGCGAGGTCTGGCCGCTGGACAAACTGCAAGCCCTGCGCGCGCGCATTGAAGGCGTCGGGCTCAAATTCGAGGTGGTCGAGAGTGTGCCGGTGCACGAAGACATCAAGCTGGGCAAGCCCTCGCGCGACCGGCTGATTGCCAATTTCCAGCAAAACATCCGCAACTGCGCGGGCGTGGGCGTCAAGGTGATTTGTTACAACTTCATGCCGGTGTTTGACTGGACCCGCACCGAAATGGCCAAGGAACTGCCCGACGGCTCGTTCACCTTGGCCTTTGATGCCCAGGCAGTGGCCGAGATCGACCCCGAAAAAGGCATTTCCCTGCCGGGCTGGGACGCCAGCTACAAGCCGGAGCAACTCAAGAGCCTGCTGGCCGAGTACAAGGCCGTCGGTGAAGACGCCCTGTGGGCGAATCTGGAATACTTTCTCAAGGCCATTATTGCGGTGGCCGAAGAAGTCGGCATCAAGATGGCCATGCACCCGGACGACCCGCCGCGCCCCATTTTTGGCTTGCCGCGCATCGTGAAGAACCGTGACGACCTGGCACGACTGGTCAAAATTGTCGACTCAAGCGCCAACGGCATCACCCTGTGCTCGGGCTCGCTCGGGGCTGATCTGTGCAACAACATCCCGTCGCTGGTGCGCGAGTTCGGTGGCCAGGGCCGCATCCATTTCGGCCACCTGCGCAACGTCAAGGTCGAGGAAGATGGCACCTTTTACGAGTCCACCCACAACTCCTGCGACGGCTCGCTGGACATGGCCGAGATCGTCAAGGCCTACTTTGATGTCGGTTTTGAGGGTTATGTGCGCCCCGACCACGGTCGCATGATCTGGGGCGAAACCGGCAAGCCAGGTTACGGTCTGTACGACCGCGCCCTGGGCGCCGTTTACCTCAACGGCCTGTGGGAAGCAGTCAGAAAATATGCCCTCGCTGCGGTCTAAGCCGGGGAAAGAAAGTCATCCCGGCACGGCGAAAACTGATCCAGCAGAAGACTGTGATGCTCCAGTGCAATGACACCATGGGTCTGGTGATGTGGCGCGATGAAGGCGTCACCGACCCGCAGGATGCGGGTTTCACCATTGACCTGCACCTCGAACGAGCCCGCCACAACGAACGCGATCTGGTCATGGATGTCGTGCGCGTGCGGGGTCCCCACCGCGCCCTTGTCAAACTGCATCAGCACCGACATCAATTGCGGCGTGTGGCCGACGATCTTGCGCCGCAACCCATCACCCAGCTCGGTCCATGGGACAGTTGCGCCTTCAAAGTAGTTCATGGATTAACCCTATTGTGTGGACATGTTACGGCTTTATCGTCAAAAAAACCCAGGGGGATAGACTTGTTTTGATGCTACCATAGCATCTAGAATTTTTTTGAAACGATGGTTCAATAAGTACCAACCAACATTTCAAAAACATTTCCAACCTCTTTTGCAAGCAACCGATCACCGGAGTCATCATGGAAATCCGTCAACCAATTCACAGCGAACACATGCGTAACCTGGACACCGAGGGTCTGCGTCGCCATTTTCTGGTGCAAGACCTGTTCCAGAGCGACCGGGTCACCCTGACCTACAGCCAGATTGACCGCATCATCGTCGGCGGCATCATGCCGGTGGCAGCTGGGGTGTCCTTCGCTGCCGATCTCGGGCGGCACACCGGCACCGACTTCTTCCTGCAACGCCGCGAGCTGGGCCTGATCAACATTGGCGGCGCCGCCCGCGTGGTGGTTGATGGCCAGACTTTTGAGGTCGCCTCGCGTGAGGCGCTCTACATTGGCCAGGGCGCACGGGCGCTGGAATTTTTCAGCGTCAACACCGATGAACCCGCCAAGCTGTATTTCAACTGCGCCCCCGCACACACCGCCTACCCCCACCGCAAGGTGACGCTGGCCCAGGCCTCGCCGGAAACCCTGGGTTCACCCGCCACCAGCAACCGGCGCACCATTTACAAGTTTTTGGTGCCCGATGTGCTGCCGACGTGCCAGCTGTCGATGGGCATGACGCAACTGGAGCCCGGTAACGTATGGAACACCATGCCCTGCCACACCCATGACCGCCGGATGGAGGTGTATTTTTACTTTGACATGAGTCTTGATGCCACGGTTTTCCACATGATGGGTGAGCCGACCCAAACGCGTCATATCGTGGTGCACAACGAGCAGGCGGTGATCAACCCGAGCTGGTCCATCCACAGTGGTGTGGGTACCCAGGCCTACACCTTCATTTGGGGCATGGTCGGCGAGAACCAGGTGTTCAAGGACATGGACCACGTGCCCATGACGACCTTACGCTAAGCAACAGACGCACCCACCATGACACTTGACAACTTTCAACTCCAGGGCCGCACCGCCATCGTCACCGGCTGCAACAAGGGTTTGGGGCAGGGCATGGCCATCGCCCTGGCACAAGCCGGGGCCGACATTGTTGGCATCAACAGCAGCGCGCCGGATCAAACGTGCGGCATCGTCGAGTCATTTGGCAGACGTTTTTTGGACCTGCGTGCCAACCTGGCAGACACCCATGGTCTGGAGGAACTGGTGAACATGTCGCTGGCGCTCACGGGCAAGATCGACATTCTGGTCAACAACGCGGGCACCATCCGCCGCACCGATGCCATTGATTTCAGTGAAAAAGACTGGGACGACGTGATCAACCTGAACCTGAAAAACGTCTTTTTCCTGAGCCAGGCGGTGGCGCGGCAATTCATTCGTCAAGGCACCGGCGGCAAAATCATCAACATCGCGTCGATGTTGTCTTTTCAGGGCGGCGTGCGGGTGCCGTCTTACACGGCCTCAAAAAGCGGCGTCATCGGCATCACCCGCGCGCTGGCCAACGAGTGGGCCACACGCGGCATCAATGTCAACGCCATTGCACCAGGCTACATGGCCACCGACAACACCGCGGCATTACAGGCCGACCCCGACCGCAACGCCGCCATTCTGGCGCGCATCCCGGCGAACCGCTGGGGTTTGCCCGACGACATGGCTGGCCCCGTGGTTTTTCTTGCGTCTTCAGCCTCCAACTATGTCCATGGGCACACCCTGGCCGTGGACGGCGGTTGGCTTGCGCGTTAGCCCGTCTTCAGGGATTCAGGGAATAAATATGGATGATGACTCTTTAGCCGGCAAACAACCCGAGTCGGTTGCCGCTGTTTTAAAAACGTTTGGTTTGTTGCAAGCCTTGGCCGACCGCAGCGAGTCCGGTATTTCGGATCTGTCTGTGCGTCTGGCCATGCCCAAAGCCACGGTCTACCGGTTTCTGCAAACCATGATCACGCTCGGTTATGTGCGCCAGGAGGCCGACAGTGAGCGCTACGCCCTGACCATGAAGGTCTACGAGTTGGGGACCAAGGCCTTGCAATACCCGGAGCTGGTGGACCTGGCCAAAAACCACATGCAGGCGCTGGCCGACAAAACCGGCGAAACCGTGCACCTGGGCACCCTGATCGACAGCGAGATCATTTACCTCCACAAGGTCGACTCCAGCCACACCCTGGGCATGTATTCCAGAATCGGCCGCCGCGCACCCTTGCATTGCACCGCCATTGGCAAAGTGCTGATGGCGTGGGAGCACCCTGAGCGCCGGGACCACATTTTGCAAGGGGCCGAGTTCAAACGATTTCGTGAAACCACCATTGTGGACAGGCAGGCCTACGAGCAGGAACTGCAGCAGGTGAAGGCGCAAGGTTTTGGTGAAGACCGCGAAGAGTTTGAAGACCACGTGCGTTGTGTGGGGGTGCCGATTTTTGACCGGCTGAATCGCCCGGTGGCAGGCATGAGCATCTCTTTCCCGACCTTTCGCTTTGAGCCGGCGCATGCCCAGGAAGTCATCACCCTGCTGCGCAATGCGAGCCGCGACATCTCGGCACGCCTGGGGTGTACCCAATTTCCGCTGGACGCGTGAGCGCCTGTGTGTTGGATCACCCTCCTGAAAAGACGCGGACAGCTTGAAGATGTGTGTCAAAAGTTGATTTACCGTGAAAAATCCAATCAAAGTCGCCTTTTTTGGTGAATGTATGCTCGAGCTCAATGGCACCGCCTTTGGCGCCATGCAGCAAAGTTATGGCGGTGACACCTTCAATACTGCGGTGTACTTGTCACGCTGCGGTGGTGAAGTGATCAAGACGTGGTACGCCACCGCCTTGGGAGACGACGCCCTGAGTCTTGAACTGGAGCGCCGCTGGGCACAAGATGGACTGGCCCTGGACTTGGTACGCCACATCCCGGGCCGTATGCCGGGCCTGTACCAGATCCAGGTCGATGCCCAGGGTGAGCGCAGATTCAGCTTTTGGCGCGACAACAGCGCCGCCAAAGCTTATTTTGAGGTCACAGAAACCCCGCTGGAGGCCCGAATCGACGCGTGGGATGCGTTTTACTTCTCCGGCATCAGCCTGGCCATCTTGCCCGCTGACGGCCGCAATCGGCTGTTGGCCTTTGCCCAGGCGTTGCGAATGCGCGGCGCGACGGTGGTATTTGACAACAACTACCGGCCCAGCCTTTGGCCAGACATCACGGTGGCGCGCGACAGTTTTAGCCGCGCCTTTGCGGTGGCGAACACCGCCCTGATCACCGCCGACGACCACCAGACGCTGTTTGGTTTTTCCTCGCTGGAGGCCGCCGTGGGCGCTGCGCAAACACTGAGCGTGCTTGAGGTGGTCATCAAGCGCGGTGCAGCGCCCACCCTGGTTCGGTCCGGCAACAGTCCGTGGCACAGCGTGCCCACCCAGACCCTGGTGAACGTGGTGGACACCACGGCCGCGGGTGACTCCTTTGCCGCCGGCTACCTGAGCCGACGATTACGCGGCAAACCGCCAGAGGAGGCCGCGCAATTCGGCAACCGCCTGGCGGCCCGTGTCATTACACACCGTGGCGCCATCATCCCGCTGGATGCCATGGCCGACTTGTTATAGCGCCCATGGGAGATGCACCGGGCAAGGCGTCGGGCCGTTTGCGGCTGGCCGTGATTGGCGCCGGGTTGGGCTCGGGCCCGCACTTCAAGAGCCTGCACGACCTGGCCAGTGAAGCGGAAGTGGCGTGGGTGCATGCCCGCGATGCCACGCGACTGGCCACAGCACAGCTGCCCCACGGCGCCCACAAGACCACCCGGCTGGAGAACATTCTGGAAGATGCCAGCGTCCAGGCCGTGCTGGTGTTGACGCCGCCCAACACCCACCTGGCACTGGTGCAGCGGCTAGCGCGCGCCGGCAAACATGTGCTGGTGGAAAAGCCCCTGGAGATCGATCTGGCACGCGCCCAGAGCCTGGTCCAGGTGTGTGACAGCCAGGGCGTGATGCTGGCTGTGATGCTGCAGCACCGCTTGCGCCCGGTGGCCACTCGCCTGCGCGCCTTGCTCAAGACCGGTGAATTGGGGCAGTTGGTCAGCGCCTCGGCGAGTGTGCGCTGGTGGCGGACCCAGAGTTATTACGACGAGGCCGGACGCGGCACCCTGGCCCGCGACGGCGGCGGTGTTCTGATCACCCAGGCCATCCACACACTTGACCTGCTGCTGAGTTACACCGGTCTGCCCACGCGAGTAATGGGCTTGGCCAACACCAGCCCGGTGCACACCATGGAGGCAGAAGACTGCGCTTGCGCCCTATTGCACTACGCCAACGGCGCCATGGCCACGCTACAAGCCACCACAGCGGCCTACCCCGGTTTTCCTGAACGCCTTGAGCTCAACGGCACGCTGGGCAGCGCCAGCCTCGAAGCCGGGGTGCTGCAAGTGGCGTTCATGAATGGTCAAACACTATCGGTCGGGAGCCAGCAAGACAGCGGTGGCGGGACAGATCCCATGGCTTTTGACCATGCCGCACACCGCGCCGTGTTGCAGGATTTCCTGGACGCCGTGCGCCAGGGCCGCGAGCCTGCCGTGACCGGACGCTCCGCGCTGGCGGCGCAGCAGGTCATCGAGGCCATCATGGCCTCGTCCCGCTCGGGGTGCCCGGTCACCCTCTGACCCCTGACAAGGTAGGGCAAAGACCACGCAGAGACACTAACGCCGCTCCTGCAGGGTCTGCATATGCGCCAGGATGTCGCTGATCGCTTTTGGGTCAATTTCACGCAAAGCGGGCATGGTGTCGTCAGGATGGCCATTGAGCATGTTGTGCGCGGCATGCCACGGGTCTTCGCGGGCCACACGGCCCATGTGGCGTTTGGCAACAAAGCGACCCTCCAGCCCATGGCAACCGGCGCACATGCTGCGGTAGTGTGCTGCGCCCCGCGTGGTGTCACCGCGTGACAGGCCGGTACGGGCATCGATCATGCTGTCCATGTCGATTTGTCCATAACTCACAAAATTCGCCAGATCCTGCAAGTCACGGTGTTTCAGAACCGCGCCAAAGAGGTGTGAACTGCTTTGCAGCGTGACCATGATTTTTCCTGGATCGGTACCGGCCAAGGCACGCACCCCCTTGATCCCGGTGGCATGGGTGCCACTGCCGTACTGGCCCTGATTGCCCTTGTAGTCCCAGCCGTGGCACTCCTTGCAACGCCAGGTTTCAGACGCAGCGCTGGCATAGTAGGCTTTCGGTGGATACGCTGGATGCGGCAAGGCCTGACGCTGACCACCGGTGTGAACCTGCCAGTCATCGTAAAGCCGCCCGCCATTGGCAATGGAGGCCACCAGGTTGATACTCGGCAAGGTCTGCAGATAAGCCAGCATTTTTGCCACCGTCTCCTCACCCAGCGTCCGTAGCGCTGGCATGTTGCCGCCCGGGTGGCCATTCAGGGCGACGTGCAGGACTTCGTAGGGGCGTTGCCGCGCCGCATCTCCCAGCGGTGGCACCTGACGCAAGCGAGTGCCATCAAGCCCGTGGCAGTTAGCGCAAACGGTGGCAAAAACTTTGTCCGCATTGGCCTGCGCGGGCTTGGTCCGCAACGCCAAATCAAGCAATTGGCGCATCTCGGTCTGACCACTGACAACGAAGTTGGCAAGATCGAGCCGGTCGGCATCACTCAGCAGCTCGCCATAACCGTGGTTGGCGTCCTTGAGCAGCGCCGCAATGGCAACGGGGTCCGACTTTTGCCTGCCGCCAATACCCTTGATCCCGTGATTGCCTTTGTAGTCCCAGCCATGGCACTCCGCGCAACGCCAGGTATCTTGCACCGCCACCCCCAGCTGTTGGGCCTTGAATGCCGGGTTGGGGTGATTGGGTGAACGCCCCCTGGATTCAAGGCTCCAATTGTCATAAAGACGCCCACCGCGCACCAAAGAGGCGGAGTCACCGGCAGTTGCCAATGGCGCCATAAAAATTGTCAACAAGGCCACCGCAGTAACAAGCGCTTTCAGAGCCATTTTCTTCTCCTTGCGGGTATTCGACCCGCCAAGAGTCATTCTATGGACAAGCTTAAGGTTATTAACCTTCAAATTCACAGCTTGTTGATGAATGTCAAACTTAGATGATTTAGGGCAGTGCCCCGGCGCACCCACGATTTAACGTGGAACCGCCCCGCGCAGTTTATCAATCAGGCCGTTGAGCTCATCGAGCGAGCCGAACTGGATGCTCAGTTCGCCCATTTCTTCCATTCGTCCGGCGCGTTTGACGCGCTTTTTCACACGCACCTCAACCTGGGCCATCAACAGGTCGGAGAGCTCGTCTTCGACCCGCTTCAAGTCGCGTGACTTGTCTTTTTTGGGCTTGGAGGCCACCAATGAAAACTCGGCGCTGATCTTTTTGACCAGACTCTCGGCCTCGCGCACCGACATTTTTTTGGCAGCAATCTGGTTCGCGGCGGTGATTTGGGTGGCTTTGTCCAGGGCCAGCAAAGACCGTGCGTGGCCCATGTCAATGTCACCCGCCATCAACATGGTTTGCACCGGCTCTGTCAGGTTCAACAGCCGCAGCAGGTTGCTGGTGGCGCTGCGCGAACGGCCCACAGCTTGTGCGGCGGTCTCGTGCGTCAGGCCAAATTCCTTGATCAGGCGCTGCACACCTTGCGCTTCTTCGAGGGGGTTGAGGTCTTCACGCTGGATGTTCTCAATGAGTGCCATGGCTGCAGCCGCCTCATTGGGCACCTCGCGCACCAGCACCGGCACGCTGTCCAGGCCCGCCAATTTGGCTGCCCGGAAGCGTCGTTCACCGGCAATGATCTCATACACAGGGCGCACCACACCACCGCCACTGGTGCCGCCACTAAAGTCTGGCGACTGCTGGCTGCGCTTGAGCTCGGCATCAGCATCGCTCAGACGACGCACCAGAATCGGTTGCATGATGCCCTGTACCTTGATCGATTCGGCCAACTCATAAAGTGCGCCTTCGTCCATACGGGTGCGCGGTTGGTATTGGCCCGGCACCAGATCACTCAACAGCAAAGTGGATGGCTGGCCACTGTTGGTGACCTGGACGGCAGCACCGTCAGGGGTGAGCGATTCAGTGACAGTGGGGCCTAACAAGGCTTCCAGACCACGACCCAGGCCCTTCAGTTTTTTTGTGACCATGACATCCCTTTGGTTAGCTGTGAATAAGTTGCTTGAGCAGCGCCTGGCCTTGCGGCCAATCGCCCAGGCCGGAGTCGGCGTTAATGTGGCCTGCCGCGCCGGCATCCACCAGCGTGGCACCCCACGCGGCAGCAAAACCCTGGGCACGCGCAAAGCTGCAATAGGGGTCGTCCTGACTCGCCACCAGCGTGCTTTTGAAGGGCAGGGTTTGCAACGGGATCGGCGACCAACTTGCCAGCACCGGGCGCAACGCATCCTGCGCAACGTCGCCGGGCGCGACCAACAAAGCAGCCTTGACCCGGTGCGTGTTGCGACTGTGCGACGCCCACGCCGCCACCAGCATGCAGCCCAGACTGTGCGCGACCAGTACAGCAGGCGCGCTGGTAGACAACACCACGTCTTCAAGGTGGGCAATCCAGTCACCACGCAGCGGCTGCATCCAGTCGTGCTGGTCCACCCGCTGGTAGCCAAGCCGGGCTTGCCACAGGCTTTGCCAGTGCTGCGGGCCGGAGCCTTGCCAGCCGGGCAAGATGAGAATGTTGGCGGGATGAGTCACTATTAATTTGATAGCTTGTTATATCTGTGCCGATGCCCCATGGCCCTATTATTTTCCAATCCGAAGCACCATTTCCTCGGCAAACGCCACAAAGGCCTGGGCGCCCTTGCTCAACGGGTCAAACACCACCCCTGGCACGCCATAGCTGGGGGCCTCGGCCAGGCGCACATTACGCGGAATCACGGTATTGAACACCTTGTCGGAAAAACGCGCTTTAAGCTGCTCACTCACCTGCTGCTGTAAGGTGATGCGCGGGTCAAACATGACGCGCAGCAAGCCAATGATAGCGAGCTCCTTGTTCAGGTTGGCGTGCACCTGCTTGATGGTATTGACCAGGTCTGCCAGGCCTTCCAGGGCAAAGTATTCGCACTGCATCGGCACAATGACACCATGGGCGCAGCACAAGCCGTTCAGGGTCAGCATCGACAAACTGGGCGGACAGTCAATCAAAATGAAGTCGTAGTCTTTTTCAACTTGGGCAATTGCATTTTTCAGGCGCTTTTCGCGGCGCTCCAGCCCCACCATTTCCACCTCGGCCCCGGCCAGCTCACGGTTGGCACCCAGAATGTCATAACCACACTCCGCATCAACCAGCTTGCTGCTTTGAACCCGGGCTTCCGCAATAGAAGCCGACTCCAGCAACACGTCGTACACCGTCAAGGCCAGCTTGCGCTTGTCGACACCCGAACCCATGGTGGCATTGCCCTGCGGATCCAGGTCGACCATCAACACCCGTTGCCCCACCTTGGCCAAACCTGCAGCCAAATTGACCGTGGTCGTGGTTTTACCAACACCACCTTTTTGATTGGCAATACAGAATATTTTGGCCATGGATACTTACCCAGTTTGGAAATCGAAGACATGTTTCACGTGAAACACGATGACTAGTGTAATTGGATGCGTGTCGGGGTAACTTAGCGCGGACGCGATTCAATACACGCGGTCAGCGCTGTTTTGGCATTTCATCAATACATGGCGCGACGACCAGGGGGCAGAGACATGCGACCTTCGCACACGGCATGGCGACCGGGTCATGTGCGTGCGGTTTTGGTGCGAGATCACGCGCGATGGTTCTGATTTGTGCGCGAATGCTTTCTGCGCTCGCCTCTCGCCCCAAAGCCCGGTCACATAACCCAATCACCATGCCTCACGGTACTTCAACCTAGATTCGGCAGTTGACCGCTTTAGAATTTCAATAAGATCATGAAATGATTGAATTTTTTGCTCCGGTCAAGTTCACCTGTTGGGTGAAAGTGCTACGCACCCGATTGAGCCGCCCTGAAGCACCCTGGCGTTGCTTCTCCTCGCTGGCAGGAGCCAGCCGCGTTCGTCGCGCCTTACCAGTGCACCCCATGACAGCCCACTCGGGCGCGTCCAACTGCCGAATTTAGGCTCAACCGCACATCCGTCTGAATCCCACTCGCTCAGCGCGACAAAGCCAGCTTGAGTCCAAAACCGACAAGACAAACGCCAGCAAATTTCTGCAATGCTGAAGACACCAAAGGACTGGCGCGCAAGCGCTCTGCCAAAAAATGCGTCAGCAGCACGACCGAAAAACAATAGATAAATGCCAACACGGCCACCGTCAGTGCCATGACGCCAAACGTCAGCCAACCCCGATGGGCGGCGGGGTCGATGAACAGCGGCAGGAAGGCCATGTAAAACACAATGGCTTTAGGGTTGAGTACCGTGATGGTCAGGGCCTGCTGAAAATAGTGATGTGGCTTGATCTGAATGATGGCGGGCGCCCCAGGCTTGGCCGTGATCATCTTGAAGCCCAGCCAGGCCAGATACCCCGCACCCAACCACTGCACTGCATTAAAGGCCGTCGGGTAAGCCATCAGCAGCGCGGCGACACCCGCCACAGCCAGCCACAACAGCACCTGATCACCCAACATCAAACCCAAGGTGGCAGCCAGCCCGCCCAAAATGCCGCCCTTGGTGGTGGAGGTGATGATGGCCAGATTACCCGGCCCAGGAATAAACAGCAACACAATAAAAGCCAGTACAAATGCACCGTAATCGGAAATACCAAACATTTTTATCCTCAGTTAACTTGCACGGTACTCAGGCTGACAAGCGCAAACCGTGACATACGACTATATCGCGCAGCCGCCAAATCATGTCCGACATCAAACTCTGTGTTTGAACCTGGCTCCTTTGGGTACCATTCAAAATGGTAGGCAGACGGTAACCGATTCAAACTACCCGTTGATCGCTGATTTATTCACTTTATCGTCGCATGCAAAGCTTGGCGACTGGGGAATTTTCAAGCACCTTCCACGCACGGCGTGGCGACTGGGTCATGCGCATGCGGTTTTGGTGCGAAATCACGCGCGAAAGTACAGAATCGTCTGCGAATACTTTCGGCGCGCGCCTTTCGCCCCAAAGTCCGGGCACATGACCCAATCACCACGCCTCAAGGTCGTTTGAAAATGCAGCTGGTAGTCCGGATGAAAGCGAAATCCGGGGTGTACAGGCACTTGTTTAGCATCCAGGCGACACGCCGTGATGATCAACGGGCTTCATCCAGATCAGACAACGTTCAGCCTCCAGGCCCGGTACCATGAGATGTTCCACGTGAAACACCTGAACCTCCGGCGACAACGCGGCCAGCTCGTCTGCGGGATGCCTGCCTTTCATGGCCAGCCAAACACCCTGCGGCGCCAAGGCCTGCGCAGACCAATTGCTGAAGTCAGCCAACGAGGCAAAGGCGCGCGAGCTGATGACCTGGTATTTGTCGGTCAAACTTTCGACACGGGCATGCAGGCCACGCAAATTGGGCAACCTGAGGGTAACAGCCACCTGTTGAATAAAGGCGGCTTTTTTGCCAACAGTATCGACACAATCCACCTGAATCTCGGGGCAGCAGATGGCAACCACCACACCAGGCAAGCCCGCGCCTGAGCCCACGTCCAGCAAACGGACAGCGCCACCTTTGGCGCTCGGGGACATCAGCGCCAGCTGCCGGCGCAAGGGCACAATCACCGCCAGACTGTCCAGCAGATGGTGCGTCAGCATGTCACCAGGGTCGCGCACCGCCGTCAGGTTATAAACCTTGTTCCACTTCTGAATCAGCGCCTGGTAGGCCAGCAAACTATCGACTTGTGCGTCGCTCAAGGTCAGATCAAGTGCCGTCAGCCCTGCGCGCAATGTGGATGCCAACGCTTGCATCAGGGCACCACACTTTCAGACGGGTTGGTCGCGAAGCCTTTGAACTTGGTCTTTTTCAAATGGATCGTCAACAAGGAAATGCTTGCCGGGGTAATACCCGAAATCCGCGAAGCTTGCCCCAGCGTTTCCGGCTTGTGGCGGCTCAGCTTTTGCCTAGCCTCAATGCTCAAGGCGAGCACCTGCGTATAGTCCAGGTCTTGCGGCAGCTTGAGTTTTTCATAATGGGCGGCACGCACTACATCGTCTTTCTGGCGGTCAATGTAGCCCGAGTATTTGGAGGCAATTTCAACCTGCTCGATCACCGTTGCCGCCAAGGCTCCAGCCAGAGACAATGCGCCTGTTTCACGTGAAACACCCACCGGGAGTTCAGCCAGCGCGTACTTGCCGCCGTTCAAGGACATCAGGGATTCATAACTCACATCGGGTCGGCGCAGCAATTCCGCCAGGTTGTATTCGTGGTCAATGGCTTTGCCCAAAACCCGCTCTGCCTCAGCAGAATCCAGATTTTTGGGGCTGACCCAAATCGAACGCAAACGCTCTGTTTCACGTGAAACAGCGTCACGTTTCTGGTTGAAGGCTTGCCAGCGGGCGTCATCGACCAAGCCCAATTGACGGCCCGCTTCGGTCAAACGTGCATCGGCATTGTCTTCGCGCAGCTGCAGCCGGAACTCAGCGCGGCTGGTAAACATACGGTAGGGCTCGGTCACGCCTTTGGTGATCAAGTCATCAACCAGCACACCCAGGTACGCCTCATCGCGCCCGGGCAACCACAGGTCTTCGGTATAGCTGATGGCACCCGCCGCGCTGGCCTGCGCATTGCCGCCACCCATGGCGCGCACTTTCAGCGCGGCGTTGATACCGGCAAACAAGCCCTGCGCCGCGGCCTCTTCGTAGCCGGTGGTGCCATTGATCTGGCCGGCAAAAAACAAGCCGCCGATGGCCTTGGTTTCAAACGAGCTTTTCAGCTGTGTCGGGTCAAAGTAGTCGTATTCAATGGCGTAACCGGGCCGCAGAATGTGGGCGTTTTCCAGCCCCGGCATGGAACGCACCAGCGCATACTGAATGTCAAATGGCAAACTGGTGCTGATGCCGTTGGGGTAGTACTCGTGGGTGGTCAGGCCTTCAGGCTCCAGAAAAATCTGGTGGCTGTCTTTGTCGGCAAAGCGATTGATCTTGTCTTCCACACTGGGGCAATAGCGCGGCCCCACCCCTTCGATCTTGCCGGTGAACATGGGGCTGCGGTCAAAGCCGCTGCGAATGATGTCATGGGTGTATTCATTGGTGTAAGTGATCCAGCACGACATTTGCCGCGGGTGCTGCTCGGGTCGGCCCATGAAGCTAAACACCGGCATCTGCGGGCTCATGCCACCCGGCATACCATCACCTGGCTGCGCAATGCACTTGCTGAAGTCGATGCTGCGGCCATCCAGCCGCGGGGGCGTGCCGGTCTTCAGGCGCCCTTGCGGAAGTTTGAGTTCTTTCAGGCGGGCACTCAATGACACCGCCGGCGGGTCGCCAGCGCGCCCGGCAGCGTAGTTGTTGAGCCCGACATGGATCTTGCCGTCCAGAAAGGTGCCCGCCGTCAGCACCACGGTGCTGGCCCTGAAGCGAATGCCCACTTGGGTCACGGCCCCAACGACACGGTCACCTTCGACCATCAGGTCATCCACCGCCTGCTGAAACAGCCATAGATTGGGCTGGTTTTCCAGCCGATGGCGAATGGCAGCCTTGTACAAAATGCGGTCAGCCTGGGCACGGGTGGCGCGCACCGCCGGGCCCTTGCTTGAGTTGAGAATGCGAAACTGGATGCCGGCTTCGTCAGTCACCGCCGCCATGGCACCGCCCAGCGCATCCACTTCTTTCACCAGATGCCCTTTACCAATGCCGCCTATCGACGGGTTGCAGCTCATCTGTCCCAGGGTCTCGATGTTATGGCTCAGCAACAAGGTTTTGCAACCCATGCGCGCAGCAGCCAGTGCAGCCTCGGTCCCGGCATGGCCGCCGCCAACGACAATCACGTCGAAATTTTGTGGGTATAGCATGGTGGTCAATCCAAAGGGAGGGGCAAATTGCAAGCGACGCCAGCCCTGAGCGCGCAAGCAAAGGACCGATTTTACCGATGCACGCGAAAAGCCGCTCTGCGCGCCGCGCAAGCAAAATTTAGCCCACATCGGGGGCACAATTCATCATTCTTTTTCGCCACTTAAAGGAACTCCCCCATGGCCTCCGGAAAAATACTCGTCGCCCAGGGCGGCGGCCCCACTGCCGTCATCAACCAGTCACTGGTGGGGGTGGCACTTGAGGCCCGACGCTTCAGCCAGATCGGCCACATTTACGGCGCCCACCACGGTGTGCGTGGCATCATTGAAGAAGACTTTGTCGACCTGACGCAGGAAACCAGCCACAACCTGGAAATGGTCGCCAACACACCGTCCAGCGCTTTGGGCTCGACCCGCGACAAACCCGACGCCGCCTACTGCCATGAAATTTTCAAGGTATTACAAGCGCATCAGATCGGCCACTTTTTCTACATTGGCGGCAACGACTCGTCCGACACCGTGCGCATCGTCAGCCAGGAGGCGCAAGCGGCCAATTACGACCTGCGCTGCATTCACATCCCTAAAACCATTGACAACGACCTGGTCGGCAATGACCACACCCCCGGCTTTCCATCGGCGGCGCGTTTTGTGGCGCAGGCTTTTGCCGGTGCCAACCTCGACAACGCCGCCCTGCCGGGTGTCTATGTGGGTGTGGTCATGGGGCGCCATGCCGGTTTTTTGACAGCGGCGTCTGCCCTGGGCAAAAAATTCCCGGACGACGGTCCACACCTGATTTACCTGCCGGAACGGACCTTTGACCTGAACCAGTTTTTGCTCGATGTCAAAACCATGTACGAGCGCCATAGCCGCTGCGTGATTGCAGTCTCCGAAGGTATCCACGACGCCAGCGGTACACCCATCGCGGCGCTGCTGGCCAAAGAAATGGAACACGACGCGCATGGCAACATACAACTGTCAGGCAACGGCGCACTGGCAGATTTGCTGTGCGAAGAGATCAAGTCCAAGCTCAACATCAAACGCGTACGGGGCGACACTTTTGGCTACCTGCAGCGCTCGTTCATTGGCTGCGTGTCAGACGTCGACCAGCGCGAGGCCCGTGAGGTGGGCGAGAAGGCGGTGCAGTTTGCCATGTGGGGCGGGCGTGATGGCTCGGTGGCCATCAAACGCACCGGCTTCTACTCAGTCGACTACGAGCTGTTGCCACTGGAAGCCGTGGCCGGTAAAACCCGCGTCATGGAAGACGAGTTCATCACCGCCAGCGGCACCGATGTCACCGATGCGTTTCGCATGTACCTGCGCCCCTTGCTGGGCTCCGGCATGCCCGACGCCTTCCGGCTGCGCCACCATCCGGTGACACGTGTGCTTAAAAAATAAGCAATCCAAGCGGTGCATCAACCCGGCCGTAAATTAAAACCAAACTGGGCAAGGCCAGCCGACTCACGTTAGCATGGTGGCGATGGCAGATCACGTTGATCCACAGCAACCCATCACAGAATTTTTCATTAAGCTTTATTACTCGCCCGGTGCCTGCTCGCTGTCACCTCACATTGTGCTGAAGGAGTCAGGTCTGGCATTTGAAACCATTGCGGTCCCCACCAAGACCCACAAGCTGGCAGATGGCACCGACTACGACAGCATCAATCCACTGGGTTATGTGCCTTACTTGGTGCTGGATGATGGCCGCACCCTGCACGAACGCCCGGCCATCGTGCAATACATCGCCGACCAGGCACCGGATAAGCAACTGGCTCCCGCCAACGGCACCTGGGAGCGCTACAAGCTGCAGGAATGGCTCAACACCATTGCCACTGAATTACACAAGGGTTTTTCGCCACTGTTTACACCGGGCATGCCCGCCGAGGCCAAGGACATGACCAAGACCCGACTCATGTCGCGCTTGAACTGGGTTGATGGCGAGCTGGCAGGAAAAAACTACCTGCTAGAGGCCTTTACCGTGGCCGATGCCTATCTGTTTGTGGTGGCCGGCTGGAGCAAACCTGTCGGGCTTGATCTCTCTGGTTTGAGCAATCTAGGCGCTTATACGACCTGAGTGGCTGCCCGACCGACCGTACAAGATGCGTTGCGCGCTGAAGGCTTGCTCAAGTAAAACGACGCAGCCACAAAAAAGCCGCTGTAAAGCGGCTTTTTTCAATTGAGAAAAAGATGACTCAATAAGCCAGCACTAGCTTGTCAAGCTCTCCTTTGGTAATGGCTGGTACGTCGCCGCGAGCCTTAAAACGATTCAGGTTCCAGGCACCTTCACCCAGCCAAGCCTTCAGAACTTTCAGGTTTGCTGCGCACTCAGCATCATTGCCTTTCTCGCACAAATACTTGTACATGTTGCCTGGCTTGCCACCTGCGTACATACTGGTACCGTCATCCAACCGACGCATAAATGCACCCGCATCAGGATAAGCAATCAATTGCATGACCGTTTCATAAGTGTCATTGCGCGGACCGAGTTTTTCTTTCTCAAAATGTTTTTTGTTCAAGTCAAACTCTTTCAAAGTGGGCGCACCCGCCTTGGCTGAGTGACATTCAGCACAATACTTTTCAAGCATTGGCGCAACGTCTTTACGATATGAAACCACCACCTTGGGCGGCATTTGGGTACCTTTAACTGCCGCGACCGGCGTCGCTGGCGTGGCGGGCGCTGGGGCCGCCGAAGTTGCTGCACACGCACTCAAAAACACCGGCACAGCCACACCAAAACAAACAGCAACAACCATACGACTCTTTTTCATCATCTTCATCTCCTACTGGTTAAAAAACTTACTCTGGCTTGGCAGCCGTGTTACTGAACAACTCGGCCGGCCCCGGGCCCTCGGGCTCCTTATGGGCAATTGCAAAATGGCATTCAATACATGTCTTTCCTTCGACCTTGGCTTTGGCATGGCGCACTTTGGCTTTTTCGGATTGCAGGTTCGAGTCCATTTTGTCGTCCCGATGGCAGCTACGGCAGGTTTGTGAATCGTTCGCCTTCATCTGGCGCCAGATATTCTGGGCCATGTGCGCGCGCTTGGCTTCAAACTTCTCCGGTGTGTCAAGAGACGGTGAAATGTAGGTGTAATACAGATCCTTGGTTGCCTTGATCTTGGCCCACACCAGCGGCCCCGGCTCATGCGGCACATGGCAATCGGTACAAATGGCACGTACACCGGTGCGATTGGTGTCATGGATCGTGCCTTTGTATTCAGCAAAGTTGTACGACATTTCGTGACAGCTCACGCAGAACGCCTCGGTACTGGTGTGCGCCAGAACGTAAGCGCCCGAAATGCCAACTGAAACCGAAAAAATAAAAAGCGCTACCAGTCCACCAAAGACCAGCTTCCAGTGTCGAAGCATTTTCTTGAAAAATTGATTCATCTTAAGCAATCGCCTGGACGAGTCTGTTAACGCGACAAAATGTATTTGATCAAGTTTTTGACAGCCGCGTCATCCTTGGCCTTGATCTTCTGATGCTCTTCCTTGATACCGTCAATTTCAATCGTCGGTGCCGTGGTCAGGTGGGCGAACAGCTTGGCTTCAGCATCCGCTTTGCCTTTGTATTTGGTCGCTGTCGCTTTATAGGCAGGGCCGTCTTTTTTCTTGTCGACAGAATGGCACTTGGCGCATTTATTGGTCAAGAGCAGCGCTTCAGCAGCCGCCAAGTCCACGGCCTGGGCTTGCACTGCCAAACAACCGCTGGTCAAACCAACAGCCAACACAACACGGAAAAAATGAGAGAACTTGACTTGATTCATGAAAATCCTTTGAGAGCAATGAATAGCTTAACGAAAACTTAATATTTCTAGGGCGCGATATTACTCCAAGCAAAAAATTCGGTGGGTCTCTCTATTTGATTTATATCAATGATCAATGAAGAAGAAGTTTACACATCAGAATTTTTCCTAAAACCAAGAGATAACCGTCCATCGCAACTGGCATAAAACGTCAGGCCAAGCCATTTTTCCATTTAGGTTAGCATGCGATCAATTCTTTCCTCCCCTACATGGCACCATGGCACCTGCACCGTGTCTGCCATCTCTAGTTCAGATCATGATTCTCAACAAAGCCAGCACCAACCCAAGCGAGAGCCCTCTTGCCGCCCACCCCTCTGTCGCTGTCGCCCCTGTCCCCGTTCCGCATTACCTGGAGTCCACCTACTGGTGGGCCTACACACACCCCAACGCGGTGCGGGTGTTTGAGCGGCAATGGCTGGTCAACCTGATTTTGTGGGGTAACTTTTCACGACTGCGAGACCTTGCCCTGAAAGAAATGGGAGAGGTCATCAACGGCGACGTGCTGCAAGTCGCCTGCGTCTATGGCAACTTTACCGAACACCTGGTGCACCGCCTGGGACCACAAGGCCATCTGAACGTCATTGACGTGGCACCGGTGCAAATCACCAACCTGCACGCCAAACTGGGCCAACAAAAACAGGTCACGGTACTGCAGCAAGACTCTTCTGCCTTACTGTTTGCCGATGCCAGCCATGACAGCGTGGTGGTATTTTTCCTGCTTCATGAACAGCCCGCCGAGGTGCGGCGCAAAACGATTGCAGAGGCCATGCGCGTCACCAAACCCGGTGGCAAAATTGTGTTTGTCGATTACCACAAGCCCAAAACCCTTAGCCCATTCCGCTACATCATGGTGCCTATTCTCACCACGCTGGAGCCTTTTGCCATGGATTTGTGGAACGGCCAAATTGCCGACTGGCTGCCGTCAGACTGCCAAAACCTTCGCCTTGACAAGCAAACCTATTTTGGTGGGCTCTACCAAAAGGTCGTGATCACCCGCTGATTTCAGCCAAAAAGCCTGCGCACCGTGTCGTAAGATAATCGGGTATTTGTTTCTGCGACCGCACTGCTCTTGAAAACCACACCGTCACTGACTTTTTCCAGGCTTGCTTGTACCAGGGGTGGGCGGCAACTTTTTAAAAACGTGGATTGCCAACTTGAAGCCGGGCAATGGCTATATGTGGCTGGCGCCAACGGGGTAGGAAAAACCAGCCTGCTGCGCATGGTATGCGGCCTGGCCTCCATTGAAGCTGGCGACATTCTTTGGAATGGCACGTCGATTCATGCCCAACGCGAAGCCTATCGGCAAGACCTTTGTTACCTGGGCCACTTGAACGCCTTGCAGGAATCCATGACGGTCGATGAAAACCTGGCTTTCACGACGGCATTGGGCGGCATAGCCACCGACACGGCACAAACACAAGCGGTACTGACACGCTTTGGCTTGCGCGGGCGTGGACGGCAACTGGTGCGCCATTTGTCGCAAGGGCAAAAACGCCGTGTCGCCTTGTCGCGTCTGGCTCTGAGTACGGCGCGGCTGTGGGTACTGGACGAACCCTACGTGGCCATGGATGAGGCCGGAATTGGTTTACTGGCAGACCTGATTGCCACCCACCTGGCCGATGGCGGACTAGCGGTACTGACCAGCCACCAGCGCGTGCCCATTGGCCATGTACCGGCACAGATGCTGGAGCTGAAAGCACCATGAACAACGCCGTAAAACCTGTCGGACTGGGCTATGTGCTGCTGGCCGTGCTCAAGCGCGAGATTTCCCTGGGCATGCGACAAAAGGGTGAAGTGCTGACGCCACTGGTATTTTTTGTCGTGATCGCCAGCCTGTTCCCACTTGGGGTCGGACCTGAGTCTGCCTTGCTGCTGCGCATGGCGCCCGGTGTATTGTGGGTCAGCGCGCTGCTGGCCGCCATGCTGTCACTGCAGCGCATGTTTGCCACCGATTATGCCGATGGCTCGCTCGAACAAATGGCACTCTCCACCACACCGCTGGCCCTGCTGGTGCTGGCCAAAGCGTTGGCTCACTTTTTATTGGCGGGCCTGCCACTGGTGCTGATGGCACCAGTGCTGGGTCTGCAATTTGGCCTGGACACCCGGGCTCTGGGTATTTTGATGTTGTCGCTGCTGTTGGGCACACCCACCCTGAGCCTGATTGGCAGTATTGGTGCGGCACTGACCTTAGGCGTACGGGGTGCAGGGGTTTTGCTGTCCTTGTTAATCTTGCCCCTGTATATTCCGGTACTGATTTTTGGTGCGGGTGCGGTAGAAGCCGACGCCGCCGGTTTAGGGATTGGCGGCCACTTGTCGCTGATGTCAGCCTTGCTGGTGCTCTCGCTCTTTTTCTCCCCCTTGGCTACGGCAGCCGCTTTGAGGATTTCCCTGGAATGAAAAAACGCGTGATTCATTGGTTCAAGTTCTCATCACCGCAGAATTTTTACTTTTTGGCAGGAAAGATGTGGCCATGGTTTGCCGCCCTGGCCACCCTACTGACTTTGGTGGGCTTGTGGATTTCATTCTTTGTGGCGCCCGTGGATGCCCAGCAAGGCCAGGGCTACCGCATTATTTTTGTCCATGTGCCAACCTCGCAAATGTCCATGTTCATCTACTTGGTGATGGCCGGCTGGGCAGGCTTTGGGCTGGCCTTCAACACCCGTCTGTCGGGCATGATGGCCTCAGCCCTGGCACCCACCGGCGCACTGTTTGCCTTTTTGTCACTGGTCACCGGCGCCCTGTGGGGCAAGCCGATGTGGGGTGCCTGGTGGGTGTGGGACGCACGGCTGACTTCCGAGCTGATTTTGCTGTTTTTGTACCTGGGTTTTCTGGCCCTGCAGTCCAGCATTGACGACCCGCGCCGGGCCGACAAGGCCTGTGCCATCCTGGCGCTGGTGGGGGCCGTCAATGTGCCCATCATCTACTTTTCGGTCAAATGGTGGAACACGCTGCACCAGGGGGCCTCGGTCTCCATGAAAGGGGCCTCCATGGCCACACCCATGCTGGCCGGCATGCTGGTCATGGTGGTGGCCTTCTGGATGTACACCATCGCCATTGCGTTGCTACGGGTACGCAATATTATTCTGGATCGGGAACGTCATACGGAGTGGGTAAAACATGCAGTGGCTTAGCGTGGCAGATTTTTTCAACATGGGCGGTTACGCCTTCTATGTTTGGGGTAGTTTTGGCATCACCGCCCTGGTGGTTGTGGCTGAAATCTGGCAGGTACGCATTCAACGTCGCGAGATTCTGCGAAACCTTTTGAACGAAACCGACTCACAACCCAATTCAACTCATCCATGACCATGAAACCTCGTCACAAACGCGCCGCCATCATTGCCGGTGGACTCGCAGCCATCGGGTTGGCCTCCTACTTTGTCCTCAATGCCTTTCAAAGCAATTTGGTCTTTTTCTTTACCCCGACCCAGGTCGGCGCAGGTGAAGCGCCGCAAAACCGCACCTTTCGCATTGGCGGCATGGTCAAGGAAGGCTCGGTCAAGCGCGACAACTTGACGGTGGCGTTTGTCGTGACCGATACCCTCAAGGAGGTGCCGGTAACTTACACGGGCATCCTGCCCGACCTGTTCCGCGAAGGCAAGGGTGTGGTGGCACAGGGGCAGCTTGGCAGCAATGGCCAATTTACCGCTTCGGAAGTATTGGCCAAGCATGATGAAAACTACATGCCACCCGAAGCCCAGCATGCACTGGACCAGGCCGAAATCGAAAAAACTGGCAAAACGCTGAAGTAACGCACGGGCTTTTACCAGCTTCACTTTTCACATACCGAGACGCACCATGATTCCTGAACTTGGACATTTCGCACTGATTCTTGCCCTACCGGTTGCCGCAGTATTGGGCATCCTGAGCCTGGCAGGCGGTCAAAATGGCCGTGCCGACTGGATGGCATTGGCACGGCCCGGCGCCCAGGTCTTGTGGTTGCTCACAGGCTTTTCATTCCTGTGCCTGTCTTACGCGTTCTACACCAATGATTTCTCGGTGATGTACGTGGCCCAACACTCCAACTCCCAGTTACCCGACCTGTACCGCGTGTCCGCCGTGTGGGGTGGCCACGAGGGTTCATTGTTGCTGTGGCTGCTGATGTTGTGCAGCTGGATGATGGCGGTTTCCATCTTCTCGCGCCAATTGCCTGATGTGATGGTGTCACGGGTGCTGGGCGTGTTAGGTCTGATTGCCGTCGGTTTCCTGCTCTTCATGTTGATCACCTCCAACCCGTTTGTACGCTTGAGCGACATCCCGGCTGATGGTCGCGACCTCAACCCCTTGTTACAAGACCCCGGCCTGGTGTTCCATCCACCGATGCTCTACATGGGTTATGTTGGTCTGGCTATCCCGTTTGCGTTCTCGATTGCTGCCTTGCTTAATGGTCGGCTGGACGCTGCCTGGGCTCGTTGGACCCGACCTTGGGCTATCGCCGCCTGGATCTGCCTGACCATCGGTATTGCCCTGGGTTCCTGGTGGGCCTATTACGAACTGGGCTGGGGTGGCTGGTGGTTTTGGGACCCGGTTGAAAATGCCTCGTTTTTACCGTGGCTGGTCAGCACCGCGCTGATCCACTCACTGGCCGTCACCGAAAAGCGGGGTCTGTTCAGAAGCTGGACCATCATGCTGTCGCTGATTGCGTTCTCACTCAGTTTACTCGGCACCTTCCTGGTGCGCTCGGGCGTGTTGACCTCGGTGCATGCTTTTGCCACAGACCCCAAACGCGGTGTTTTCATCCTGCTGTTTCTGGCCGTGGTTGTCGGTGGTTCACTGGTCTTGTTTGCCGCACGCTCGGGCAAAGTCCGCTCAGGTGGCTCGTTTTCGCTGGTGTCCCGCGAGACCTTTTTGCTGGTTAACAACGTGCTCTTAACCACGGCCGCAGCCGCCGTGTTGCTGGGTACGCTTTACCCACTGATCATTGACGCCTTGAATCTGGGCAAACTGTCGGTGGGACCACCCTACTTCAATGCCGTCTTTGCACCCATCATGATGCCAGTGCTGCTGTTCATGGTCATTGGCAGCTATGCCCGCTGGAAAAATGACAGCGTGGCCGACCTGGCCAAAAAGCTGCGCCCGATTGCCATTGTGTCGGTGCTTCTGGGCTGTACGGCCCCGCTACTGGCCGGCGCCTGGTCGGCGCTGGTGGCGATGGGCTTGACCTTGTCGATCTGGATCGTGCTGGCCTCCGCCGTGCAAATCTACCGGCAACTCAAGGACACGGTGAACTGGAAATCCACGCCCATTTCCTATTGGGGTATGCACATGGCGCACATCGGTATTGCGGTGTGTGTGGTCGGCATCACCATGGTCAAAGGTTACGAAACTGAAAAAGACGTCCGTATGACTATTGGTGACACCGTTGAAGTCGGTGGCTACACCTTCCGCCTGACCGGTATTGAACAAGTGCCGGGACCGAATTACAAAGCTGACCGGGGCAGTGTGGAATTGATCAGGGGGGACACCGTCTTGCGTGTGCTTCACCCAGAAAAGCGGACCTATTTTTCGTCCACCATGCCCATGACCGAAGCCGCCATTGACAGTGGTCCAACGCGAGACGTGTATGTGTCCCTGGGTGAACGACTGGAAGGCGAGGGCAAACCAGCCTGGGCCATGCGCGTCTATCACAAGCCATTCATCACCTGGATCTGGATGGGCTGTTTCCTGATGGCGATTGGTGGCGGCATGGCCGTGCTTGACAAGCGTTATCGTAAAAAAGTGGCGGTTAAATTGAACCTCAATGACGTCAAAGGCGCGGTGGCATGAAAAAAGCCTACATTCCTTTGGGCATTTTTGCGGTACTTCTGGTCTTTCTGGCGATTGGCCTGACCCGTGATCCACACGAAATCCCCTCGCCGCTGATCGGCAAACCCGCGCCTGCGTTCACCGCACCGGTGCTCGGCAAACCGGGCGAAACCCTGTCCAACAAAGACATGCTGGGCCAGGTCTGGCTACTCAACACCTGGGCCTCCTGGTGTGTGGCCTGTCGGCAGGAACACCCCCTGCTGGTTGAGTTTGTCAAAACCAACCCACTGCCCATCATCGGCCTGGACTACAAGGACAAGGAAGCCGATGGCATGCAGTGGCTGGCCCGCTTTGGTGACCCCTACACCCGTGCCATCGTGGATGCGGACGGACGCATTGGCATTGACTTTGGTGTCTACGGCGTGCCTGAGAGCTTCCTGATTGACAAGCAGGGCATCATTCGCTACAAACAAATTGGCCCGTTCACCGAAGAAGCCCTGCGTGAAAAACTGGTGCCCCTGATCAAGGAACTTCAAATATGAAACTCCTGATCACATTGTTACTTGCGCTGCAATGCGCGGTGGGTGTTCATGCCGATGAGGCCGCCCCCTTGGCCGAAGATCCGGTGGTGGAACAACGCCTGGTCATCATTGCCGAAGAATTACGCTGCCTCGTATGCCAGAACGAGTCCCTGGCTGGCTCACGTGCTGACCTGGCCATGGATTTGCGCCGTGAAGTGCGTACCTTGATCAAGGCTGGCAAATCTGACGCTGAAATCAAGGAATTTCTGGTCAGCCGCTATGGCGACTTTGTGTTGTATCGGCCCCCGGTCAAACCTACCACCTGGTTGCTCTGGTTTGGTCCGTTGCTGCTGCTGATTGGCGCCATCAGCTTGCTAATCAGCATCATCAAACGCAATCAAAAACAAAAAAATACGCCTGTACTCGACGCCGCTCAACGCGCCAAAGCGCAAGCACTCCTTCAAGAAACCGATTCTTCCAAATGAATGTATTTATTGGCATTTCAGCGCTTATAACGCTGCTGGTGGTGGCGTGGCTCGTGCGTCCGCTGCTGCGCAAACCCATTGGTAACGGTATCTCCAGCGAAAAGCTCAATGCCGCCATCCACCGCGACCAATTACGTGCCCTCGAGGCTGATCTGGCACGCGACGTGATCAGTCAACAGGACTTTGAAACCACCCGGGATGAATTGCAGCTGCGTTTGCTCGACGACACGGAAAGTTTTGAGGCCAGCCCAAAGAATAAGAAGAAGAGCTTTTGGACCGCCAAACGGACCTCGGTGGCCGTAGGGCTCAGTTTGCCGGTGCTGGCTTTGGGACTCTACCTGCAATTGGGCACGCCTGAAGCCATCAATCCTGTCGCCGCTGGCAATGCCAACAATGAGCAACTGGTCCAAATGGTGGATACCCTGGCAGCCAGACTCAAGGACAACCCGAATGACAGCAAAGGCTGGGCGATGCTGGCACGTTCCTACAAGGCATTGGGGCGTTTCGACGAAGCACAACAGGCCTTTGAAAAAGCGGGCGACTTTGTCAAAACCGATCCTGAACTGCTGATTGACCATGCCGACCTGTTAGGGGTTCTGGCCGGAAACAGCCTGGTCGGCAAACCACAGCAAATGATTGAAGAAGCGCTGCGCATGAACCCCCTCCACCCCATGAGCTTGATGATGGCTGGCGTCGCCTCCTACCAGGGCGGTAATTACCAGCAAGCAGTGACCTACTGGGAAAAATTGCTGGGTCTGCTTCAACCTGACTCATCCGACGCGCAACAGGTACAAGCCAACATCAACGATGCACGCGCCAAAGGTGGCCTGTCTGCCGGTGCGAGCAACGCCTTGCCGCCCGTGCCAGCTGGCGCTGCAGCCGGCATGACCCCGGAAATGATCAACCAAATGGTGGATCGGCTGGCAGCGCGCTTGAAAGACAATCCTGATGACCTCGCTGGCTGGGCCCGACTGGCACGTGCCTACAAGGTGCAAAACCGTCTTGACGAAGCAATAGCCGCTTATGCCAAGACTGGAAAATTGCTCAACACCGACCCTGATTTGCTGACCCAATACGCTGACGCACTGGCCACGCGTGACAAGAGCCTGCAAGGGCAACCCGGTGAACTGGTCAAAAAAGCTCTGGCCATCGCCCCCAAACACCCCATGGCCTTGATGATGGCAGGCCAGGCGGCCTATCAGAGTGGCAATTATGCAGCTGCCATCGGCCATTGGAAGAACGTCCTGTCGATCTTGCCTGTCAACTCACCCGACACTGACCTCATCAAGGCTGAAATTGCCGATGCCCAACTTAAGATGGGAAGCGCTGGCAAACCCTGACAACAAACCTCACACCTCCAAGCCCGGTTCTACCGGGCTTTTTTTTGTTATTTTTTTGCCAGCAGCGTTAATTCGGCAACGTATTTAAACTGTATAAACTTGTGGATAAACTGACTTAATAATCAAAGTTATCCACAAAATTTTTAAAAATCTCAACTTATCCAAGTTCACGGCACACATCAAAAGCACAGTACCCAACAGCCAGTCAATGAGTTTAAGTTTATGATTTTTAAGGGATAAATTTACTTATCCACGGAGATTTCCTGACTCTATCTACTACGACTACTTTAAAATATTAATTAGTCAGAGACAGTAAAGGCAAATTTCCGGTATGTTTGAAACACTTTTTAAAAACATAAAAAAGCCTGTGCATAGAAACAATAAAATCGCAACAGCAGCATTTTTTTCGGTTGAATCAAGTAAGATTTGGCTGTGCGCAAACAACAACGTTGCTCTGGTCATTTACTTAACTACTTTTCACTCCTTTTTTGCAGGCCTCGTGGCAAACACCTTTGAAATCAAAAGCACGCAGTTACCTCTGGTAGCCTTGTTGCTCAAAACCCCCGAGCTTGCGCACATCATTGAGGATCTCGATGCGCAGTTTGGTCCGGACAGCCAAAGCCCTGATTTTTTTGATAACGATGCCCTGGTGCTTGATTTTTCCTATTTGGAATCACCCAGTCTGAGTCAGGCGTTGCCACAGTTATTAACCACGTTGCAGCACTGTCGTTTGAAACCGATTGCCTTTCGAAACGCGGTCAAAGCAATTGCTGTCAAGGCGCTGGCCTGTGGCTTGATCGAAGCGCCAGCAGACATGCCGCGTGGTAAACCAGTGGCTCAAAAAAAGAACACTGACAAACCAGTGGTCGAGTCCGTCAGGGAAATTGTGCGTGAGGTTGTTCGTGAAGTTCCTGGTCCGGCAACGTTGGTCATCGACAAACCCTTGCGGTCAGGTCAAAAAGTTTATGCCCGTGGTGCCGATCTGGTGGTGCTGGCCATGGTCAATATGGGGGCAGAGGTGGTGGCCGATGGCAATATCCATGTGTATGCCCCCTTGCGTGGCAAAGCCATGGCGGGCGCCAGTGGTAACACCCAGGCACGTATTTTTTCCCTTTGTCTGGAACCGGAGCTGATTTCCATTGCGGGTGTCTACCGTACCAGCGAAAATCCGCTCTCCAAAGACATTCAAGGCAAGCCGGCACAGGTCCGCTTGAGTAATGATGGCCAGGAAAAACTGCTTTTCGAAGCCTTGAATGCCTAATTTTCTGAAAGAACAGTCTCAAATGGCAAAAATTATTGTGGTGACTTCTGGCAAGGGGGGTGTTGGCAAAACCACGACCAGTGCCAGTTTTTCAACCGGGCTGGCCCTTCGCGGCCACAAGACCGCCGTCATTGACTTTGATGTGGGCTTGCGTAATCTCGACCTGATCATGGGCTGTGAGCGCCGGGTGGTTTATGACCTGATCAATGTGATTCATGGCGAAGCCAACCTTAACCAGGCCCTGATCAAGGACAAGCAGTGTGACAAGCTCTATGTGCTGGCGGCTTCGCAAACGCGTGACAAGGATGCCCTGACGCAGGACGGTGTTGAGAAAGTGCTAAACGACCTGATCGCCATGGATTTTGAGTTCATCGTGTGTGATTCGCCCGCCGGTATTGAAACCGGTGCCTTGATGGCCATGCACTTTGCCGATGAAGCGCTGGTGGTGACCAACCCAGAGGTCTCTTCGGTGCGCGACTCTGACCGTATTCTGGGCATGCTTTCCAGCAAAACCCGGCGCGCCATGCAGGGGCTTGATCCGATCAAGGAACATTTGTTGATCACGCGCTACAACCCGTCTCGTGTCAATCAGGGGCAAATGCTGTCCTTGCAGGACATTCAGGACATTTTGCGGATCAAGCTCATTGGCGTGATTCCCGAGAGCGAAGCGGTGCTGCAAGCGTCCAACCAGGGCGTACCGGCTGTTCACATGGAAGGCAGTGACGTGTCAGAAGCTTATAAGGATTTGATTGACCGTTTTCTGGGCGATGAAAAACCCATGCGATTTACCGAGCCTCCCAAACAAAGCTTGTTAAAACGCCTGTTTGGAGGGAAGTGAGGCCATGTCGTTTTTCTCATTTTTTCTGGGCGAGAAAAAGAAAACCGCCAGCCTTGCCAAAGAGCGCCTGCAGATTATTCTGGCGCATGAGCGTAACGGCCGCAGCCCTGCCACCCCAGATTATTTGCCGGATCTGCAACGCGAATTGATTGCCGTCATCAGCAAGTACATCAAGATCAATCCTGACGACATCAAGGTTAATCTGGAGCGTCAAGATAACCTTGAGGTGCTGGAAGTCAAGATCGAGCTACCAGACGCCCGTTAAGGTTTTTGCGGGTCAGACCACTCGTGAAGCGATGTGCTCTGACCCCAACTTGTAAGGTCTTTGTGGGTCAGACCACTCGCGCAGCGACGTGCTCTGACCCCAACTAATCTGAGACCTTGCGGGTCAGACCACTCGCGCAGCGACGTGCTCTGACCCCAACTTGATAAGGTCTTTGTGGGTCAGACCACTCGCGCAGCGACGTGCTCTGACCCCAACTGATTAGGTTGCCAGCGTTTGAGCAGCAGTGCGTTGCTCATCACGCTCACCGAGCTCATGGCCATGGCGGCACCTGCCATCACCGGGTTCAAAAACCCGAAAGCGGCCAGTGGGATGCCGGCCACGTTGTAAATAAAGGCCCAAAACAGGTTTTGCCGTATTTTGGCCACGGTGCGGTCAGAAATATCCAGCGCTGCCGCCACCAGCGCCAGCTCACCGCGCATCAGTGTGATGCCTGCCGCGTGCATGGCCACATCGGTGCCACCGCCTACGTTGGCCATCGCCATGCCGACATCGGCTGCCGCCAGGGCGGGTGCGTCGTTGACACCATCACCCACCATCACCACGGTAAGGCCTTGTTGTTTGAGGCGGGTGATGTGCGCCGCCTTGTCGCCCGGTAACACATTGCTGATAACCTCACCAGGTAGCAAACCGACGCGCTGGGCCATCGCCAGTGCCGCCGCTGTGTTGTCTCCCGAGAGCATCATGACCTGGATACCGCGTGCACGCAAAGTGGCAATCGTTGCGTTGGCCCCGGCTTTGGGTTCATCGCCAAAAGCCAGCAGCGCCAGCGCCTGCAAGCCAGCAGGTGTTTGCTGCGCCATTATGGCCAGCGTGGCACCCTGGGCTGTCAGGGATTGCAGGTGTGTATCCAGGCCGTCGAGTTGTGCGTCCAGCTCTTGCATCCAGCGTACGCTGCCAATCCAATAATCGCTTCCGTTGACCTGGCCGCGCAAACCCTTGCCTGGTGTACTTTGTAATTGCGTCACCACGGGCAAGGCCAATTGTTTGTCCTGGGCGGCTGTGACCACGGCACGGGCCAGTGGGTGGCCACTGCCGCTTTGCAGCGCGGCGGCCAGGGTCAACAAGGCATCTTGATCGGCATCGGTCGGCACGACAAAGTCAGTCAGGCGCGCCTGCCCCAGCGTCAGCGTGCCGGTTTTATCAAACACCACCACGCCGGCCTTGTGGGCCAGTTCCAGCGCTTGCGCATCCTTGATCAAAATGCCGTACCGGGCCGCTACACCAGTGCCCGCCATGATGGCAGCAGGCGTGGCCAGGCCCAGGGCGCAGGGGCAGGCAATGACCAAGACCGTGACCGCGTTGATAACCGCAACCTCAAAGGCCGCGCCACTGAGCCACCAGCCCAGCAGCGTGAGTAATGCCAGCACCAGCACCACCGGTACAAACACCGCACTCACCTTGTCGACAAGGCGCTGGATCGGCGCCTTGGCTGCCTGGGCATCTTCAACCAGGCGGATGATGCCGGCTAGCACTGTGTCAACACCGGTAGCAGTCACCTGCACGATGACCCGGCCATCCCCATTGAGCGTGCCCCCCGTCACTTTGTCCCGGAGCGTTTTGCTGACCGGTAGCGGCTCGCCCGTGAGCATGGATTCATCGACCTGGGTCTGGCCCTCCTTGACCCGGCCGTCCACGGCAAAACGTTCACCCGGGCGTACCGCCAGTTCGTCACCCACCAGCACTTCATCAATCGGCACATCGACCTCGCCGTCGAGCCCCAGCAAGTGCGCTGTCTCTGGCCGCAAGGCGTGTAACGCGCGAATGGCCGAGGTGGTCTGGCGCTTGGCGCGGGCTTCGAGCCACTTGCCCAGCAACACCAGCGTGATCACCACGGCAGAAGCTTCAAAGTACAGGTGCGGCATGTTGCCAGGTGTAGCGCTTAGCCACAGCCAGACGGAAAGTGCCCAGCCCGCGCTGGTGCCCATGGCCACCAGCAGGTCCATGTTGCCGCTCAGGACTTTCAGTGAATGCCAGCCTGCCTTGTAAAAACGCGCACCCAGAATGAACTGCACTGGTGTGGCCAGGACAAACTGCAGCCAGGAAGGCAGCATCCAGTGCTGTCCAAAAAGATCACCCAGCATTGGCAACATCAAGGGTAACGACAGCGCCAGACCCAGCGCCACGGGTGCAAAACCTGCCCAGTTTGATTCAAGGGGTGCGTCGATGGCGGCATTGGCAGCCACCGGCTCGTAGCCGGCATCACGCACGGCGCGTTTGAGCCGAGCCTCGATCTGGTCCGATGGCAACACCATCACACGGGCCGACTCGGTGGCCAGGTTGACGCTGACTTCCTGCACACCGGGCACCTTTTTCAGGGCCCTTTCAGCCCGGCCCACACACGAAGCGCAAGTCATGCCATGAATACCAAGGTCGACACGCAGGGTGTCCGCAGGGGTTTGGGGTGTGGTCATTGAAGTTAAGCCTGAGGTTGCTGACAAGGTTCACAATACGCGTTTTTGTTGTCTCCGTATTTTCCAGGGATTTGAAATGAAGCAAATTTTTACCGTGACCGGCATGACCTGTGAACATTGTGAAAAAGCGGTGGTGCGTGCTGTGCGCCAGCTTGACCGCGCCGCAGAAGTGCAAGCCGACCGCACCCAGAACCGGGTCGAAGTGGATTCCGAGCAGCCACGTGAGGCCCTGGCCCAGGCTATTGCTGAAGAAGGTTACACCGTTGCAACCTAAGGCCAGTCCCGCATGAACGTTTTGGCTTCCATGGCGCGGCTGACTGATTTATACCCGTCACTGGCGCAGGTACAGCCCGCGCCAGTGACCCCGGAGTCAGGGCTGCAGCCTTTTGAGGTGCCCACCAACACGGTACTCTTCAGCGAAAACACGCCTTGTCAGGGCTTTCCGCTGGTGTTGCACGGCGAAATCAAGGTCAGCCGCAACTCGGGAGATGGGCGCTCACTGGAACTGTATCGCGTGGTCCCGGGTGAATTGTGTCTGGTCTCGAGCGCCTGCCTGTTTCGTGCCCAGCCGCTCACGGCCTTTGGCATCACCACCAAAGCCAGCACGCTGTTGCTGATCAAGCCTGATGTGTTCACGCGCTGGCTGGAAACGCCAGCCTTTCGCAACGACGTGCTGGGCCTGTTTGCCGAACGTATGGCAGACCTGACCAGCCTGATTGATGCGGTGGCGTTTCAAAGGCTGGACCGTCGCCTGGCAGCGGCCTTGCTGGGGCGCGGTCAGCAGCTCAACGTGACACATCAGACCCTGGCTGACGAGCTGGGAACGGTGCGCGAAATGGTGACCCGCTTGTTGCGCCGCTTTGAGCGCGAGGGCTGGGTCAGCCTGGGCCGTGAGCAAATCCAGATCGTCAATGGCGCCGCATTGCGGACCCTGGTGAGCACCCAACCGGCGTGAACGCGCCAAGCTGGGTGACTTGAGTCACAGACCCGGCGAGTTGATTGGCGCTGTAATCGGTTCTTATGTTCTTCAACCTGACCTCAAGGAGTTTTCATGAAATCAAACGTTGGCGGCATTGACCGCATTTTGCGTATCGTCATCGGCCTGGTGCTGATTGGTTTGACCCTGACCGGCACCATCGGTGTCTGGGGCTGGCTGGGGGTGGTGCCACTGGCCACAGGTGCCATTGGCTGGTGCCCACCCTATGCTATTTTTGGCTGGAACACCTGCGCGATGAAGAAGTAAATCAGGCCAGCGTTGGTTCGCCGCCCAGCGCTTCCAGCAGCGCTGGCAGCGCTTTTTGCAGCTCACCGGTGGCAATGACCACATCGGCGTCAAAGCCGTCGTCCTTGCCCTTGCTGGCACCTTCAAACACCACCTCCAGAAACGCCAGCTTTTTCAGTTGCAGGCCCTCGGTGAGCACAAACGAAACGCGGTCGTTCCATGTCAGGGCCAGGCGGGTGGGCATTTTGCCGCCTTCGATGTGTTGTTTGACCTCATCGGTATCGAGCCGGTGGCGGGCGTAACGCACCACGGCTTTGGATTCATCGGCCGCTTTGAGTTCACATTCCCGGTCCACGCTGAAGCCTTGCGGTGCTTCCTGGCTGACCAGCCAGTCGGCCATGGCGGCGCTCGGAGATATCTGGGTGTCGATCAAAGTCAAGGCCAGCCCCGGCAAGCCTTGCACCAGCAGGGTGATCAACTCATCGGCACGGGCCTGGCTGCCGGCATCTGTGACCAGCAGCTGTGCTTCACGGTCGATCCAGACCCGGGTACTGGACTGCTTGGTGAAAGCCATTGGCAACAGCTCCAGCCGGATGTCGTCTTTGATGTCACGGGTTTCCTTTTTGCCGGGCTTGCGCCCGGTGCTGGCTTCAATTTGGGCCACCCGCTCCTGGGCCTTGCGGTTGACTACCGAAGCGGGCAGGGCGCGGGCCTCAAGCATGAGCTTCAAAATCCATTGGCCTGCCACCACTTCCAGAAGCGGTCCGTTGGTCTCGCCACGCGGCTCAATCCAGCCGATCGATTTTTCCTGGCTGGCACCACATTCAATAAAGTGGTTGTCTTGCAGTCGGGCCTCCACTTCCTCGGCGGTCAGGCTCCAGCCTGGAGTGATGCGGTACATGATGACGTTCTTGAACACGGGAAAACCTCTAAAAATACATACAAATGCGAAGCCGCCAATCATCCCATTAAATCCGGCGGATCGACCCGACAAAACTTTACAAAGCTTTCACCCAGCCTCATGCTCGCGATACACGGGCGGCGCACACTTCTCTTCACGCCGATGCCACTCTCAGGTCATTGGTTTTAACTTGAAGGACACGATGATGAAAACCAATCTCAAAATTTCTCTGGTTGCTGGTTTGATGCTGGCAGCCGGTCTGGCTTACTCACAAGCCCCCATGGGCGGCGCTCAGTGCGACATGACGGGACCGAATGGTTACATGCAAGGCCAGGGCAAGAGCCACCGTGGCATGGGCAAGATGGACCCGGCCAAAATGCAGGCCAGGATGGACACGCGCCACGCGGCCTTAAAAGCACAACTCAAGCTCACCCCCGCGCAAGAAGCTGCCTGGACCGACTTTTTGGCCAGCCACAAAGTGCCAGCAGGCATGAAGGGCCAGCCCGCCGCCATGACTGACATGGCCAAGCTCACCACCCCCGAGCGTCTTGACAAAATGAAAGAGCTGCGTGCCCAGCACCTGGCTGAGATGACCACCGCCATGGACAAGCGCACCGACGCAACCAAGACGTTTTATGCTGTCTTGACGCCCGAGCAGCAAAAGGTGTTTGACGCCCAGGCCATGCAGGGCCCCCGTTCATCCAGGGGTATGCAGGGTGGCAAAGGCATGATGCAACCCAAAATGTAAATTTTGGCAGGCCAGGTTTCTGGCGTTAAACCATCAGGGGCGGCATTCGCACACAGCAGATGCCGCCCCTGGCTTTTTTGGCGTCGCATCAGATCAAATGCCTGCTTGTGGCAATATCGGCCTGTTTATATTTTTATTTGCCATGACCAAAGCTCGTCCATCTACCCACAACCCGGCATTCTCCAGCGCCAGAGTTATTGTTTGCACGATTGCTGTACACCACGGCCTGCTGGATGTGTCTGTTTTGCCGGAACAGGAGCAGCGCTGATGTTTGGTTTTACCGAAGAACAAATCGCCGCCTTTGGCATGACCTTTGGCGTCGGCGGCCTGATGCTCTACATGCTGTTCATTATTGGTCAACTGGCCTGGGAGTCCAAGGCGGGCAAGTTCGGCTTTTTTGTCATGATGCTGGGGCTGGCCTTTGGCATGGTTGGTTTTGTCGCCAAGTACATGATCCAGTGGGTGATGGGTATAGCCTAGTCAGTTGGGGTCAGAGGTGCGCTGCGCGAGTGGTCTGACCCGCAAAGAATCAAAGGTTGCTTAGCCGAAAGGCCGCACCCCGATCAGCAAGCCGTGCAACCAGAGCGTAAAGGCGATCCAGAGCGCCACTCCCAGCGCCACAGTGATGCCGGTTGCCCCGGTGCTGCCCTGCGAATTGCCCGTGCCACTTTGTGTGTCGCGCTTTCTGGCGGCCATAAAAACCAGCACCGACCATAACAAAAACGTGCCAAACAGTACGACATGCGCCAGTGTGCCGTTGCTCAGTAAATGCGCCAAAGCCCACAGCTTGACGGCGGCCATCATGGGGTGGTGCATCCGTGCCTTGATCCGGTTGCCCGGCACATAGGCGGCAGCCAGCAGCACAAAACTCAGCAAGGTCAGCAACATCGCCAGATGGCGCAGGCCGGTCGGCGGGCTCCACAGGAGTATTGGCATTTGCCGCGCCTGGCCAAAGCCCCAGACGATCAGGACAAAGCCCAGTAACGACACCAGTGTGTAGAGCGCACGCCATCCTGACGCGCCTAGCCTGGCCCGGGTGCGGGTGCGCCAGCCGTCAGCCACGATCCGCACGGAATGTGTGCCCAAAAAAAGCAACAGTCCCAGGATCAGATAAAGCATAAGTAGGGTGGTGATCTCTCAGCTTACAACGTGAGAGTGGGGTGAAACAAGCCTGTGATTTAACCATGGTTGTTACCTTCACAAGCATTGTGCGAATTATCCTTGATGCTTCTGTCTTGATGGCGGCGCGGCATGCTCCGAAAAACGCGGACAGTTTTCACTTATGGCGCCCCTTTTTGCACGACCTCGACCATGACATGGCGCTGGAATGTGCCGTCGCCTCGGGCAGTCAGTGCATCGTGACCCGTAATGTCAAATACTTTCGACGTGTGCAGGAACTGAAGATGCAAGCCATTTAACCTGCATTTTTTTGAATTTGTAGATGCACCGATCATGACAGCAATCACCATTCGTTTGCAGAACTCTGTCCACCAGAAGATCAAAGAGCTGGCCGCCCGGGATGACGTTTCGGTGAACCAGTTCATCGCCAGTGCAGCGTCTGAAAAAATGGCTTCCGTTTTGACGTTGGACTTTCTCAAGGCCGAAGCGGCCAAGGGCAAACGCAGTGACTTTGATCACTATCTGAGCATGGTGCCGGATGTACCGGCGCAAGAGGGTGACAAGCGGGTGTGAACCCTGGCCCGATATCAGGACGAACGTGAACTACAAGGACGTCGACGCAGTGATTTCCTAGACGCCAGCGACCGCACCGTCGCTGCGCGGATCGGCAGCGCCTTCAATCACGCCATTGGGGTGGCGCACCAGGGCCCCAGCGTGACCCATGGTGTCGCTGAAGGCTTCGTCCAGCACCTCGACCTGATGCCCCGCCGCCTTCAGGGACGCCACCAGCGCCGGAGCAAAACGGTTCTCCAACTTCAGTGAGGTACTCACATCACCCCAAGTGCGGCCCAGCAGCCAGCGCGGTGCCGTCACCGCTTGCTGCAAGCTTTGCCCAAAGCGGGCGTAGCGGGTGAACACCGCCGCCTGGGTTTGCGGCTGGCCTTCACCGCCCATGGTGCCGTAAGGCATGACGCGGCCGTCATCAAACAAGGCCAGCGATGGGTTCAGGGTGTGAAACGGTTTGCGGCCGGGCTCCAGCGTGTTCAGGGCCGCCGGGTCGAGCGAGAAACTGGTGCCCCGGTTTTGCCAGGTCACACCCGTGTCTTGCAGTACCACGCCAGAACCAAACTCCCAGTACACACTTTGAATGAAACTGACCGAGCGCCCCGCACGGTCAATGGCCCCCATCCAAATCGTGTCGCCGGTCGCAGCCGTGTCGGGCCATGGCAGTGCCCTGTGTGGGTCAATCTGACTGGCCAGCGCATCCAGCGCCTCCGGGGTGAGAAAACTGTGCGGATCGGCGGGCAGGCGCCTGGGGTCGGTGACCACGCGGTCGCGCACCCGGAAGGCGCGCTTGGTCGACTCCACCAGGCCGTGCAGGTGGGCAAAGCCCTCGCCCTCGGTCACCCCCAGGCGCTCAAACAGCCCCAAAATCATCAGTGCCGACAAGCCCTGGGTGGGTGGCGGCAAGTTGTAAACCGTGCAGTCATTCAGGCGCACCGCCAATGGCGCCACAATTTCGGCGCGGTAGGCCGCCAGGTCGGTAACACGCAGCGGGCTGCCCACCCGCTCCAACTCAGTGCCCATGCGCTGCGCCAACTCACCACGGTAAAAATCATCCAGCCCACGCTCGGCCAACGTCGCCAGGGTGCGGCCCAACGCGGGTTGCTTGAGCACATGACCCACTGGCGGCGGCAAACCATTGACCAGATAGGTGTCGGTAAAACCGGGCGCGTCTTTGAGGCCATCAAATTTTTGCTGTGTAAGCTGCGCCTGACTGGCGGTCACGGCCACGCCGTCATGCGCATGGCGAATGGCGTCGGCCAGGAGCCTTGAGAGCGGCAGGCCCTTGCCCCACGGTGCCGCCACCTCCAGTGCCTTGGCCCAGCCGCCCACGGTGCCGGCCACGGTCAATGCTGCTTTGGGGCCGCGCGACGGAATCGCGTCCAAGCCGTCATAAAACGCCCGGTCCGCCAGACCGGCCGCAAAGCCACAGGCGTCAATGGCCACCGGGGGTTTGCCAGGTTCGTGGATCAGCCAAAAGCCATCGCCACCAAGGGCGTTCATGTGCGGGTAAACCACGGCAATCGCGGCGGCCGCCGCCACCATGGCCTCGACCGCGTTGCCGCCGTCGCGCAGCACATCGCGGCCCGCTTGCGCCGCCAGGTGGTGGGGCGCCACCTGCATGCCGCCCAGGGCGGTGCGTGTGTGAATCATGAGAGTTTCCTTAGAAAAACTTGGCGGAAAGACCACTCGCGTAGCGATGTGCTCTGACCCCAACTTGGGCGATAAGCTTGTGGGTCAGACCACTCGCGCAGCGACGTGCTCTGACCCCAACTGATTAATGAAGATGTCATGGTCTTTAGCTTAGCAGACCGTAAAACATGCGCAGCGAGGTCAGGGTCAGAAACAGGGCAAACACCTGGCGCAAACGTCGGGCATCGATGGCATGGGCCAGCCGCGCACCCCAGGCCGTGGTCACCATGGTGGCTGGCACGATCAGGGCCATGCCCAGCAAGTTGACGTACCCCACACTGGCTGGCGGCAGGTTGGGAACCCCCAAGCCGTTGATCAAAAAGCCCAAAGCGCCTGGCAAACTGATGACCATGCCCAGCGTTGCCCCGGTACCCACGGCGGTGTGCATGGGCGTGCGGAAGGCGTTCAAAATTGGCACACTCAAGGTGCCGCCGCCAATGCCCATGAGCGTGGAAATGCCGCCAATGGCGCCACCGATCAACGACGTGCCCACCGGCCCCGGCAGACCGTCACCCAAAGAAAAACCGTCACGCTTGAACGCCATGTTGATCGCCACCAGCAGCGCCATCACCGCAAACACCGCAGTCAACACCTGGCCGCTGAGAAAACCGCTGAGCACCGAACCCACCAGCACCCCCACCACCACCGACGGCATGAGCTTTTTCAGCAAGGCCATGTCCAGGCTGCCGCGCTTGCGGTGCGCCCGCGACGACATGATGGACGTCGGAATGATGGTGGCCAGCGAGGTGCCCACCGTGACGTGCATACGCACCGATTCGTCAACGCCCAGCAGCGTGAACAGGTGGTAGAGCACCGGCACGATGACAATGCCACCGCCCACCCCAAGCAGCCCGGCCAAAATGCCCGCCACTACGCCGGTCGCCAGCAAAGCCAGCGCCAGCCCCAGCAGCCAGGCCGTGCTGTAGTTGTTAAACAGTTCCATACAAACGCCCTTATTGAGGCTTACCAGCCAATGGCCTGGGGCAACCACAATGCCACCTGGGGAAACTTGAACAAAATCACCAGCGCGAGACCCTGCATGGCAATGAAAGGCAGTACCCCTTTGTAAATGTCCTTGATCGAGATACCCACTGGCGCCACGCCTTTCAGGTAAAACAAGGCCCAGCCAAAAGGAGGCGTCAAAAAAGAGGACTGCAGATTGAGCGTGATCAACATGGCCAACCACACCGGGTCAACCCCCTGCGCCAGCAAAATTGGCAAAAACAGGGGCACCGCAATGTAGCTGATCTCGATCCACTCGATAAAGAACCCGAGCAGAAAAATCATCAGCATCATGAACCACACGGCGGTGTCGACACCCCCTGGCAGCATCTCGAACAGCCGGGCTATCAAGTCCTCACCATGAAGCCCGCGAAACGACAGCGCAAACACCTGTGCCGCCATCAGGATGAACATCATCATGGCCGTGATCTTGCTGGTGTCGAGCGCCACGGCATGCAGGGTTTTCCAATTCAAGCGGCCTGACAGCGCCGTGATCAGCACGGCACCCACAGCCCCCATCGATGCCGCCTCGGTGGGGGCAGCCACCCCACCCACAATCGAGCCCAGCACCGCCACCACCAGCATGATCGGCGGCACCACGACCTTGATAAATCGCACCCCGAGCTCACGCCGCGTGACATCGTTGCGCTCGGCCAGCGGTATCGGCGGCATGGCGTTCGGGTCCAGCATGCCACGCACCAGCAGGTAGATGATGTAGAGCGCAGCCAGCATCATGCCTGGCCCCACCGCCGCCGCAAACAGCGTACCCACCGACAACTGCATGATGTCCGACAGCAGGATCAAAATCAGGCTGGGCGGAATGATTTGCCCCAGACAGCCCGAAGCGCAAATCACCCCGCAGGCCAGGCCTTTGTCGTAACCACGGCGCACCAGTGTCGGCAGCGCCAGCAGGCCCAGGGTGATCACCGTGGCCCCCACAATACCGGTCGTGGCGCCCATGAGCACACCAAACAACACAATGCCCACCCCCATGCCGCCGCGCAGGCCACCCGCAATATGGCCCATCACGTCCAGCAGGTCATCGGCCAGGCGGGACTTTTCGAGCATCACACCCATGAACACAAACAGCGGAATCGCCATCCACTGGTAACCCGCCACAATGCCGTAAAAACGTGCCGGCAGCAGACTGAACAGCGAATCGCCAAAGCCCAGATAGCCAAAAACAAAGCCCACCGTCGCCAGGCTGGTGGCCACCGGAATTCCGATCATCAGCAAGCAGAAAAAGCCCACCAGCATGAAGACGGCGTAGGTCTGAGGTTCAAACATCGTCCAGCTCCCCTGGCGCCCGGTAGGTTTGCACAATCCGCATCAACTGCCCGGCTGACTGCAGCACCAGCAGGCAGTAGCCCAGCGGAATCAGCCCCTTCACGACCCAGCGAAAAGGAATACCACCGGGGTCGGGCGACTGCTCGTTGATGGCATAAGACTGGCCCACATAACCCAGTGACAGCGCCACAAACAGCAGCGCCACCACCATGATCAACAGCACCGACACCACGTCCACCACGAATGTGGTGCGCGTGCCATAACGTACATAGAACAGGTCCACCCGCACGTTGTCCCCACGCTGGAGTGCATGGCTCATGCCCAGCAAGATGAGTGCCGCCAGCAGATGCCACTCCAGCTCTTGTGCCCAGACCGACCCCAAACTGAACGCGTAGCGCAACAGCACATTGACGGCAACCAATGAGATCATGGCCAGCGCCAACCAGGCGGTCAGCTTGCCAATGTGGTCAATCAGCGCTTCGATGCCGACAACGGCACGGGTGATCGTTTTCTGCATGGCGGTAACGCTGGGCTTAACCGCGCACAGTGCTGTGGTAGGCGCCTTCGCTGACATCGGCCCAGCGCTGGTACTTGGCCATGAACGCCATGTAAGAGTCGTGCACCTTTTTGGTCATGGGGTCCTTGGCCACGGCTTCGGCCAGCACCTTGTCGGTCTCGGTCCGCAGCGCCTTGATCACGCTGTCTGGCAGTGGCTTGGCGATCACTTTCTGGTTCTTGATCAGATCTTCCATGGCCTCTGCGTTGGCCTTCTGGCACCAGGCCTCACTGATCACGTTGCAGGCGGCTGCGGCGTTTTGCACAATGGCTTGCAAGTCCTTGGGCAGCGTTTGCCAGGCAGCCTTGTTGATCAACAACTCGGACACCGTGGCCGACTCGTGCCAGCCCGTGGTGTAGTAGTACTTGGCCGCCTTGTGTAGCCCCAGGCGCCGGTCCTGGAACGGGCCAACAAACTCGGCTGCATCAATCACGCCGCGCTCCAGGGCCGGGAAAATTTCACCGCCTGGCAGCACCTTAACATCCACACCCAGGTTGGCGTACACCTTGCCAGCCAGCCCTGGAATGCGCATCTTCAAGCCCTTCAGGTCGGCCACGGTCTTGATCTCTTTTTTGAACCAGCCGGTCATCTGCACCCCGGTGTTGCCACATGGCATGGCCACCATGCCAAAGGGCGCGTACACCTCGTTCCACAGGTCAATGCCACCACCGTCATACAGCCAGCCATTGATGCCCTGGAAGTTCATGCCAAAGGGCACCGCGGTGAAGTACTGCGCGGCAAATGTTTTGCCGGTCCAGAAGTAGCTGTTGGCGTGGTTCATTTCCACCGTGCCGGCGCGTACGGCGTCAAAGCCCTCAAAGGCCGGGATCAACTCACCCGCGCCAAACACCTGAATGTTGAGCCGACCGTCAGACATCTCCTTGATGCGTTTGGCCAAGTCGGTGGCGCTGCCGGGGCCATCGAAGTAAAACGGTGACCCCTTGGGGTAGGCACTGGTCATTTTCCAGTTGAAAGTTCCCTTGCTTTGGGCTTGAACGAGCGATGGTGCGCTCAAGACGCCGCCAGAAATAGCAGCGGTGGTGAGGAATTTGCGGCGGATCAGCGTCATGAGAGATGGCTCCAGTTGCGTTTGAGGGTTAACAGTCGATGGTGAAACCGTTTGTAAAGCGGTTCATCTATCTCAAAGCAAAAGCTATGCCATCATGTAAAAATATTTAAGTCATTGATTTATATTAATTTATTCAATTTAAAACGAACTAGTTGAAAAGTTTTTGACCATAAATATGCTGAGAACTTCAATAAAAACTTTGTCAAATGTTTATTAAATAAAGGTTTTTATTCCATTTGTATGGCATTCAGAGACACATTTGTTTTCTTGAGTTAATAGAATGACTCAAAATGGCCGCTAGAAATGACAATTGGAAACGAGGCCCCTCGGTGCACGCATAACGTGCACCTGCACCACGATGGGGTAAACCCTTGGTCTGACCCGCAAGCAGTTTTAAAGGCGGGCGCCACCGCGCCGGTTTTTGACACGGGTCATCAGCGTCTTGCAGTCCACTGACAAAATTTCAGGCCGGTTGAAGATGTGCTTGCGCACAAAGGCGTCAAAAGTTTCCATGCTGTCGGTGAGCGCATGGACGTGCAAACTTTGCAAGTCACTCATGATGTAGAGACTCACCACTTCATGACAGTCCGCCAACTCCTGGGACACGGCTTCAAGCGCCGCAGGCGCCACACGAATGTCGACAAAAGTCGAAATCACCTTGCCCAGCTTCTCGGGGTTAATCACCGCCCCAAACAGCTCGATCACCCCACTGCTCATCAAGGCCTGGACCCGGGCGCGCGCGTGCGCCCGCGACACGCCCAGTTGGCGCGCAATGTCCGCAAACGAAGCCCGACCGTCCTTGACCAGAATGTTGAGCAAGGCGCTGTCAAGCTTGCTCAAGCTGGCGCCGGGCACTTCTTGGAAAACAGGGAGTGGTGTGGTCATGGTTTGTTATTCGGTGCAAATACAGTCGTAAACAGGCACCTGGCATTCATGCGGGTTGGCGGCCTGGTAAATTGACAACAATATGTCGAGTTAAAGTCATAAACAACTTTACACCATTGATTACAACGATTGGGTCTCGCAGCGTCTGAACTTGCCAAAGCTGAGCATTTGGGCTGCCTTAAACCGGTTCGTCGTCGCTGAGGCCTGAGTGCCCTTATGTCACACGCGGCAGCGAGTTGGTCGGCTCCTGTGCAGCGGTTCCTGTCGTAGAAATTTTCGATCTGCCTGCTCCAAAGTGGCCACCCGGACTCAATAAATACCGGGTGCTCGCCAACGGCGGCTTACGGGCAGTACTGCTAATCGATTTCAACAAAAGCTAATCGAAAAGTGTCGCGATGGTCGCCATCGGCAAAAACAACCTACTGATCGACAGGTTCAAGGGTATGAAGCCGAAGTGCTGATAAAAATTTGCTGCTAGTGCATCTTTGGCATCAACCACAACAGCCATGGCTGCAATACCAGCGGCAGCTTGCAGACTGCGATGCAGTGCGTCCATGAGCAAGAACTGCCCCATTCCTTGACCTTTGAGTCCTTTATCGACTGCCAATCGTCCCAGTAGAGTGACGGGCAATTGTGGATAGCGAGGTAGTTTGCGAGCAAACTCTGAAGGCACTTCATCGGCATGAATGGTTGACGCTGACAGAGTGTAGTAACCCAGTACTTGGGTGGCTGGCGGTTGTACCAGTGCAAATACAGCAGCAACCCGTTTGTCGCTGTCCTGGCGAGCTTGGCTTTTGAGATAGCTGTCAAGCGCGGGGCTACCGCAGGTGAAGTTCTGGCGCTGGTGATCTTTTTGCAGCGGTAGCACTCGCCAAGAGTTGATGAGCACGATTTTAAATACCCAGCGTGGTGCGGTATTGCACGCTAGCTTGACGCAGGCGAGCATTGGGTTCTGGTGGATTAAGCAGGGTCTGGACGAATCGAATCTGGTCTTCGCGCTCAAGCCGAATGGTTTCATGAGCTTCAATAATTCGGGTCGCAGCCTCTTGGGCACTGGCAACCACAAACTCGCTTAAGGTTCGAGTGGAGAGCGTCGCGGCTTGCTGAAACAGGGCTTTTTGCTCGTTGCTAATGCGCGCCTCAAGCCGTGAGCCTCTGGCCTTGGTGGGAGAGCTGACACTGACTTGCATGTTCTTCATCCTTACCGAAAAAATGTTCAAATGTTTGATAAACCAATTGTACGCCAATCGTCCGTACAAAATGCAAATCAAAGCATTGACAACTTCTTCTCTTCAAGATCCGCTTGCAAGCAGCCACACATCGCAGTTTCCTGAGCACCAATCACCGCGTCATTTCGGTTGATCAGCGTGCCAGCAGGCACCCTTGTTGATGACTTTAATTGCTCGGAATAGTTTGTTGCGTGTTTACCAGTTGGCTTCGCGTTCGGGCGAGGCGCTGATCTTGTGGATTGACAGGTCGGCGCCGTCGTATTCTTCTTCCTGACTCATGCGGATGCCCATGGTCATTTTGAGCAGGCCGTACACCAGCAAACCGCCGCCAGCAGCCCAGGCCACCCCCATGAGTGTGCCGATCAGTTGGGCCCCCAGCGTCACACCGCCCAGACCCCCCAGCGCCTTGGCGCCAAAAATACCGGCAGCCAGGCCACCCCAGGTGCCGCACAGGCCGTGTAAGGGCCAGACACCCAGCACGTCGTCAATTTTCCACTTGTTTTGCGTTAGCGTGAACATGACCACAAAAATGGCGCCGGCCACCGCCCCGACCACCATCGCACCCAGCGGATGCATCAGGTCCGAGCCCGCGCACACCGCCACCAGGCCCGCCAGCGGGCCGTTGTGGACAAAGCCCGGGTCGTTTTTGCCTAGCACCATGGCGGCCAGCGTGCCGCCCGCCATGGCCATCAGTGAATTGACCGCCACCAGGCCAGAGATTTTGTCCAGTGTTTGTGCGCTCATCACGTTAAAACCAAACCAGCCAACAGTCAGCACCCAGGCGCCCAAGGCCAGGAACGGAATGCTGCTGGGCGGGTGCGCCGACATGCCGCCGTCCTTGCGGTAGCGGTTGGCGCGTGCGCCCAGCAGCAGCACCGCAGGCAGTGCGATCCAGCCGCCCACCGCATGCACCACCACGCTGCCGGCAAAGTCGTGAAACTCGGCCCCGGTGAGGTCCTTGATCCAGGCCTGCACGCCAAAATGCTGGTTCCAGACGATCCCCTCGAAAAATGGGTAGATCAGGCCAACAATGACGGCTGTGGCAATCAGTTGAGGCCAAAACTTGGCGCGTTCGGCAATGCCGCCCGAAATAATGGCGGGGATGGCGGCCGCAAAGGTCAGCAAAAAGAAAAACTTCACCAGCTCGTAGCCATTTTTTGCGGCCAACTGCTCGGCACCAACAAAAAAGTGGGCGCCATAGGCCACGCTGTAACCGACCGCAAAATAGACGATGGTGGACACCGAAAAGTCCACCAGAATCTTGACCAGTGCATTGACCTGGTTCTTGCGGCGCACCGTGCCCAGCTCCAGAAAGGCAAAACCAGCGTGCATTGCCAGCACCATGACGGCGCCGAGAAGAATGAACAGAGTGTCTGCGCCCTGTTTGAGTGCTTCCATGAAAACCTCTTGGGATAAATTGATTTGTTTTGGTGCGTTAAAGTTCTAAAAACCAAAAACGCACCAACTTAAAGCAAATAACATGCCTGAACAAGGGCTGGCGACCCATGATTGTGCAAAGTGGCTGTAGCCGCGCCTCGAAGGTTGGCCTGTGCTTCGATTACCATCGTTCACATGGATGCATTTTTGATTTCTACCGGCATTGTTGCCCTGGCCGAAATGGGCGACAAAACCCAATTGCTGGCCTTGGTGCTGGCGCTGCGCTTTCGCAAGCCCTGGCCCATTGTGATGGGTATTTTGGTCGCCACACTCGCCAACCATGCGTTGGCCGGCGCCGCCGGGGCCTGGGTGACCACCGTGCTCGGGCCCGACGTGTTGCGCTGGGTGCTGGGTGCTTCTTTTATTGCCATGGCGCTGTGGATGCTGATTCCCGACAAGCTCGACGACGAAGAGGCGGGCAAACCGCCGCGCCTGGGCGTCTTTGGCACCACCGTGGTGGCCTTTTTTTTGGCAGAGATGGGTGACAAAACCCAGGTGGCCACCATCATGTTGGCGGCCCAATACACCAGCACGGTGATGGTGGTGGCCGGCACCACACTGGGCATGATGCTGGCCAATGCGCCGGTGGTCTGGCTGGGCGAGCGCATGACGCGGCTGGTGCCGCTACGCGTGGTGCACCTTGTGTCGGCTGCGATTTTTATGGGGCTGGGTTTGTGGGCCTTGCTGGGGCAGCACTGAACCCGAAATCGTTTTTAGCGGACGCGGGCGCTGGGCCGCTCCGCCATGCGGTCGCGCCAGGCCTGCAAGGCGGGCATACCATAGGCGGCGGGCTTGAATTTCATGAGTTTGGCAAATTCAATGGCACAAAACGCCGTGATGTCGGCAATGCTAAAGCGTTCTCCGGCCATCCAGGGCTGTTGCGCCAGCACATGGTCAAACCATTGCGCCATCTCGATGACTTTTTTGGCCTGTGCGTGCCCAAAGTCGACAAACTGGGGCTGTTCCAGCACCGCCAGTCCGGGGTGCGTGTGGCGCACGCTGTTGGCAATGCCAAGCAGCAGCGACCACTCCACGCGCCGGTCGGCCATTTCAATGAAGGCACGTTCCTCGAAGTCAAGGCCCATCAGATTGGGTTCGGGGTGTAAGCCTTCCAGGTAGCTGCAAATGGCGCGCGTTTCGGTCAGTACACGGCCGTCGTCCAGCTCAAGCGCGGGCACCGTGGCAAGCGGGCTCTTGGCACGGTAAGCCTCGTTCTTGTGCTCCAGCGCATTCAGGTCCACATACACCAGGTCGATGTTGGTGATGTTTTTCTCCATCATGAACATGGTCACCCGGCGCGGGTTGGGTGCGTGTTGTGCTACGTAGAGTTTCATGGTCAGACGCTTCTGTTGTTGGGTGCGGCGGTGGTGTCGAGCTTCATCATGGGGAGTGTCCGGGGGCTTGTCATCAACCTGGCCGTGTATTCAGGCCTTCAAAACAGGTGCTCATGACCAGTTCGATGATTTCTTTGTCACTGTGCAACTCGCTCATTTTCAGGAACTCCAGCACTGGGTCACAGGCGCGGGCGTACAAGGTGTAGAGCACGGCAATGGCGGGCAGTTTGGGGTTGAGGCTGCCCTGCTTTTGTGCCGCCTCAATCCAGGCGCCGAGCCGATCATTGATCTCGATCAGACCGTCCATGTAGTCGGCGTTGCTGATCAGGGCCGCGCGCAGGCTGGAATTCTGGCTCGGTAGCGACGGCATTTCGCCAGCGAGCTTGAGGCCCATGGTCCAGGCCACGACGGCGCGCAAGTTGTCCATGGGGGCCGCCTCCTCAGCCAAGCTGTCCAAAAACGCCTGAGCCCGGCGCATCACGCTCACCATGGCGGCGGCAGCCAGGTCTTCCTTGCTGGGAAAGTGCTTGTACAGGCTGGCTTTGGCAATGCCCACGTCGGCCGCCACTTCATCGACGGTCATGGCCTCAAAGCCCTTGCTGGCCAGCAAATGGTTGACCGTCTGGATGATGGCCTCTTCGCGCGCCTGCAGCATTTGTGCCTTGAAAGAGACCCTGAGGCCGTTGCGAGTAACCATATGGGAATCGTTGCCTTTGGTTTGCGAAAAGTGAAATATTCGGCCGCAATAATACGATCAAGTTAAATTATGACCAATCAGTATTTAAATAGCATTTATAGTCTAGTGGAATAAACGTGTCGTTGAAAGTTGCCATCGTGGGTTCGGGAATTTCTGGCTTGGTGAGCCTGTTCGAGGCCGGTAACTACCTTGGCGGCCACACCCATACGGTGGATGCGACATGGCCCAGATGCCGCAGTTCCCAGTGGTGACCATGGTGCGTTTTGCCACAACCACGGTTTGCTTCAAATCACCAACCGGCCCCAGTGGTGGACGGTGCAGGGCGGCGCCGGACAGTATGTTGAAAAAATTACCAACACCATCCTGGCGCTGGCCCTGCTGGCCACACCGAACCCGCTGGAGCAAAACACCTGGGCGTCATTTCGCACCCAGCCCAACCGAGGTGACCCGCCTGAAGGCGCGCAGTGGGGGGCTGATGCGGTTTGACGCCGAACACCTGACAACGTGCTGATTGTTCACGCCAGCGGCACTGACCCAGCCGTGCCCAGTGGTTGCCACTGTTCAGGTGTGTGGCAGAAAAACGGCGGAATTTGTAAACAAATCAAGGCCATTCGCAAGTAGTTGTAACGGATGTCACGGCAGCGGGCCAGGCGTTACGTTTGACGCAAAACTGCAAAAAAGCTGGGGTATCTTCGAGCCATGTCAACACAAATCGGGGTTTTTTTCGTAGGCCCCTTGTGTTTTATTCACCTTTTTTGGAGTCTTTTCATGAACAAATCTTATTCACTGCTGGCCTTGGTTTGCGCACTGGCCGCTGGCAACGTATTGGCGCAAAACGCGCCCGCAGCACAAACGCCTGTGGTTCAGGCGGCAGTGCGCAACCCGGTAGCCCCGATCATGTCGCATGAGGTCGCTACCTTGATCAAGTTCACGCACCAGGCCCAGGCGCAATACCGCCGCAGCGGCAGCCCGCAAGATCTGGCCCGGGTCAAAGCCATGCAAACCGAGCTTGCCAGCCGTGGTTTTGGCCGTACCACCCAAGACGCGCCCGCCATGGGTGTTGACGTGCAGTTGGCTGGCAACATGACTGGCAACAGCCAGTTCATGACCAGCGTTGCACAGTAAAAGAAGGGGTTGAGCCAAAACCTGGGCGGTGTGTCTCGCCCCGGGTGCTGGCAAGCGTGATCCGACGGCGGGCTTAAACTGGCGCACCTTTACTTTGCGTTTTGCCCCATGTCCGACACCGCTCAGCTGGCTGATTCATCAGCGTTAGCAACGCCATCCCGTCCGCCTGAAGCGCTTCGCGCATTCTTTGGTCAGCACGGCGTGCGCGATGTGGAGTGCATCTTTCCCGATATTTCAGGTTACCCGCGCGGCAAGCTCATGCCCGCCGAGAGTTTTCTGGCCGGCGGCGAATTGCGCATTTGCCAGGCCATTCCGATGCAAGCGGTCACGGGTGATTATTCCTACAACCCGGTCTTTCCCGACTCTGATCCCGACGTGCGGCTGCTGCCCGACTACCCCACGGTGGCGCTCGCACCTTGGGCCAACGTGCCGCGTGTGGTGACGATCCATGACTGCCTGGAGCTTGACGGCAGCTTGTGCCAGTTTGCCCCGCGCAGCATCCTGAAAGGTGTCCTGATCCAGTACGCGGCCCTGGGGTTGCGGCCGGTGGTGGCGCCGGAGATCGAGTTTTATCTGACCGCACCCAACGCCGACCCGGCGCAGCCCTTGCTGGCGCCCGTGGTGCGCGGTGGCCGCGCCGAGGTGGGCCAAAGCGCGTTCAGCCTCAACATGCTGAATGAACTGGCGCCGTTCTGGAACGAATTTCGCGACGCCTGCCGCACGCTGGGTATTGCTACCGACACCTGGATCCACGAGGTGGGCGCCACGCAATACGAGATCAACTTGCTGCACGGCGATGCGGTGGCGGTGGCAGACCAGGCCTTTTTGTTCAAGTACGCCGCGCGTGAAATTGCGCTGAAACACGGGCTCAATGCCGTCTTCATGGCCAAACCCATCGCCGCCAGCGCCGGCAGTTCCATGCACTTGCACATCAGCGTGGTCGACGCAAAGGGCGACAACGTGTTCAGTTTGCCAGATGGCAGCGAGAGCCCGCGCCTGGGTCATTTCATCGCCGGGCTGCAAACTTTTCTGCCCGAGCTGATGCTGATGCTGGCACCCAACGTCAACGCATACCGGCGTTACGTGTCTGGCAGCCAGGCCCCGGTGAACCTGCAGTGGGGCTATGACAACCGCACCACCGGGCTGCGTGTACCGGCCAGTGGGCCGGCGGCGCGCCGGGTTGAAAACCGAGTGGCCGGCGCCGACGCCAACCCCTATCTGGCCATGGCGGCCTCGCTCGCGGCCGGGCTCAAGGGCCTGCAGGCGCAGCTGGCGCCCTCTGCGCCTTTAACTGGCAATGGTTATGACTCGGCCCATAGCCTGCCGCGCAGCATGGAAGAGGCCTTGCAAAAAATGCAGTACAGCGCCACAGCACGGGCACTTTTTGGTGACAGTTTTGTAACAGGCTATTGCGCGGTCAAGGCGCTTGAATGGACCAGTTTTCAGAGCGAAATCAGCGCCTGGGAGCGGCGTTTTTTGCTGCCGCAGGTGTAATCCAGGCGGACAGCAGCGCCGGGCGGACCGGCCGGACATTTACATCCGCTTACCCGCTACGCGGGTCTCGCTTCCTAGAATGAATTGATGAACAATTCAACAAAATGTCTGGGTTTCGCGCTGGTCGCATTCGCGCTGCACACCGCAGCGTCTGCGGCCGATGTGGGGGTTTCAGTCAACATTTCCGAGCCTGGTTTTTATGGCCGTATCGATATCGGCCGGGTGCCTGCGCCAGTGCTGATTTACTCCCAACCCGTCATCATTGAGCCACGGCCGGTCAACGTGATGCGCCAACCCATTTACCTGCGTGTGCCACCGGGCCATGAGAAAAAATGGGACAAACATTGCCGTCGTTACAACGCTTGCGGCCAACCCGTTTTCTTTGTCCAGGACGGCTGGTACCGTGATGTTTATGCCCCGCGGTATGACGGCGACGCGAGACGCCGGGAGGATCGCCGCGATAGCCGCCGTGGCGATCGCCATGATGACGAACGCCGGGGAAACGGCAAATTCAAAAACGGCCACGGCCGCGACTGACGCACCGCGGCTTGTCAAAACTCGCCTGTGGCCATGGCTTCATGGAGTCGCCAGGCGGACTGCGCCGGGCACATCGCGTCGTAACATCCCCAAGCGCGCACCACGGGCTTGGGATGAAGCCTTGGTCGTCAGGCCATCGGGTTGCCATGGCAATCAAAGTGTTCTCTCGATAGCGACTATCAATGAATTAGCAAATGTCAATTGGTCAAATAGATAGATCGAGACTAACATTCGTCCTGCGCTGATCGAAACGTTCTATCAGTAAATTGTTTTAAACCTCAGGAGGTCATCATGACTGCGAATACCCGCCCCGAAATCAAGACCATGGCCAATCTGGAATCTGCCTTTGCTGGCGAATCCATGGCGCACATCAAGTACCGCTACTTTGCCAAGCTGGCCCGTGAAATGGGCGACGAAGACACTGCCCGCATCTTTGAAGAAACGGCCGATCAGGAAGTGATGCACGCCTTTGGTCACCTTGACCTGCTTTACCCCAAAGCCAGCATGACTCCGGCCAAGGCCTTGCAGATTGCGATTGACGGCGAAACCTACGAGTACACCGAGATGTACCCAGGTTTTCGTGCCACCGCCGAGGCCGAGGGCCATGCTGCGGCTATTTCTGAGATGGACGAGCAGATTGAAGAAAGCAAAGTGCACGCGGCCCAGTTCAAGGCCACGCTGGAAAAGGCGCAAAAACGCTTTGCCGCGCTGGCCAAAGTGGAAGAGCGCCACGCCAACCACTACAAGGCCCAATTGGCCAAAGTGACTGCCTGAGTCTGCACCAACCCACGACCCAACTCAATTCAAACTGGAAAAACACCATGAAATCATATATGTGCGTCGTTTGCGGCTTTATCTATGACGAGGCCGCTGGCCGCCCCGAAGACGGCATCGCCCCCGGCACCCAATGGGCTGACGTGCCCGAGAGCTGGGCCTGCCCCGACTGCGGCGTCGCCAAGGCCGACTTTGAAATGGTTGAAATCTGAGATCTTGCGGGACAGACCTTTAGCTCTGTCCTCAACAAATATTGACCTTGCGGGACAGACCTTTAGCTCTGTCCTCAACTGGAATAACACCATGCAAAACCCCATCATCATCATTGGCGCCGGGCTGGCTGGCTGGAGCACCGCGCGTGAGCTGCGCAAGCTGGACAAAACCACGCCGGTGCTGTTGATCACGGCCGACAGCGGCGACTTTTATGCCAAGCCGTCGCTGTCCAATGCCTTCGCCCAAAAGCGCGGCCCAGCGCAGTTGGTGACCACGCCCGCAGCCAGCATGGCGGCAAGCCAGAACATCACGTTGCACGCGCACACCCGCGTCACCGCCATCGACACCGTTCGCCAAACCGTCCACACCAGCGCAGGCGAGTTTGCTTATGCCAAACTGGTGCTGGCGACTGGCGCCCAGCCGATCCGTATCCCCATGTCCGGTGATGCCGCCAGTGCGGTGCTGTCAGTTAACGCGTTGCAGGACTTTTCAGAGTTTCATGCCCGTCTGATGAGCGTCAACAGTGCCGCTGCTGACGGCGGCATTGACCTCAAAAAACGCATCGTGATCATGGGCGCCGGCCTGATTGGCTGTGAATTTGCCAATGATTTGATGGGCTCAGACTTTGAGGTGACGGTGGTTGATCCGTCTGCCAGCCCGATAGCCGCGCTGCTGCCACCTGGCCTGAGCGATGAATTGCGTGAAGCGCTGGCCAATCACGGCGTGGTCTGGCACTTTGGTACCACGGTGCAGCGGGTTGATCACCAGACTGAGGCCGGTGGCGCCTTGAAAGTGCACTTGGCCAACGGTGAGGTGCTGGTGGCCGATGTGGTGCTCAGCGCCATTGGCTTGCGTGCTGACCTGAGCCTGGCACAAGCGGCGGGTCTGGTGTGTGAGCGTGGCATTGTGGTGGATGCCCATTTGCAGACCAGCGCCGCCAACGTGTATGCGCTGGGTGACGGCGCCCAGTACGCCAACGGCCGCACGCTACCCTACGTCATGCCCATCATTCACGCTGGCAAAGCGCTGGCCGCCACGCTGGCGGGCCAGCCGACCCCGGTGCAGTTTCCGCTGATGCCGGTGGCCATCAAGACCCCGGCCTTGCCGCTGGTGGTGGCGCCGGCTGCGCCTGGCACGGCGGGCCAGTGGGCGCAAAGTGAACCCGGTGTCTGGTTGTTTACCGATACCGATCACGCCGTGAAAGGCTTTGCGTTGAGCGGTCCGCAAACCACTCGCCGCGCCGAGTTGGCCAAACAAGTCGTGTGAGCTGGGCCGCAGCCCGTTGCAAAAGTAAAAACTGCTGCGCCCGCATGGCAAGCAACGCTTCAGCTATGGCTGATGTGTCAAGGCATACAATTTCTCTCCTGTGCAAACGCAAGCCCCGCCCCTGTTGGGCCGGTTCATATAAGCAGGAGACCCCATGACGCAAGCCGCCCCCGCCACCGCCGAAGACAAACGCGCCGAATTGCGCCGCGCCGCGTTGGAGTACCACCAATACCCCATCCCGGGCAAGATTGCCATTGCGGCGACCAAGCAGTTGGTCAATCAGCATGACCTGGCGCTGGCCTATTCACCCGGTGTGGCCATTCCCTGTGAGGAAATCGTCAAAGACCCCAACAATGCCTACAAGTACACCAGTCGGGGCAACCTGGTGGGGGTGGTGACCAACGGTACTGCGGTGCTGGGTCTGGGCGACATCGGGCCGCTGGCGGGCAAACCGGTGATGGAAGGCAAGGCCGTGTTGTTCAAGAAATTCGCCGGAATTGATGTCTTTGACATCGAGATCGACGAAAAGCACGACCTTGACAAGCTGGTGGACATCATTGCCTCGCTGGAGCCGACCTTTGGCGGCATCAACCTGGAAGACATCAAGGCGCCCGATTGCTTTTACGTTGAGCGCAAATTGCGTGAGCGCATGAAGATCCCGGTCTTTCACGACGACCAGCATGGCACCGCCATCACGGTGGGCGCGGCCATTCTGAACGGTCTCAAGGTGGCAGGCAAAGAGCCCAAAGACGTGAAACTGGTCACGTCAGGTGCGGGTGCAGCGGCGCTGGCCTGCGTGGGCTTGCTGGTCAAGCTGGGCATCCCCCGCGAAAACGTCTGGGTGACCGATCTCGCCGGTGTGGTGTATGAAGGCCGGCTTGAGTTGATGGACCCGGACAAAGCCATTTATGCACAAAAAACAGACGCCCGCAAGCTGGGCGAAGTGATCGACAACGCGGACGTTTTTTTGGGCTTGTCGGCCGGTGGTGTGCTGAAGGCGGACATGGTCAAGCGCATGGCCGCCAACCCGATCATTTTTGCGCTGGCCAACCCCACGCCCGAGATCACGCCTGAGGAGGTTAAGACCGTGCGTGACGATGCCATCATTGGCACCGGACGCTCTGATTACCCGAACCAGATCAACAACATTCTGTGCTTCCCGTACATTTTTCGCGGTGCGCTGGATGCCGGCGCTTCGACCATCACGGTCGAAATGGAAATGGCCGCGGTACATGCCATCGCCGAACTGGCCCAGGCCGAGCAAAGCGAAGTGGTGGCCGCGGCCTATGCCGGTGAACCGTTGGCCTTTGGTCGCGAGTACCTGATTCCCAAGCCCTTTGACCCGCGTCTGATGATGAAGGTGGCGCCCGCGGTGGCACAAGCCGCTTTTGACAGCGGCGTGGCGCTGCGCCCCATCACCGACATGGACGCCTACCGGGAAAAGCTGCAAAGCTTTGTTTATGCCTCGGGCACGGTGATGAAACCGATCTTTACCGCGGCCAAAAAAGCGCTCAAAAAGCGCGTGGCTTTTGCCGAGGGCGAAGAAGAACGCGTGCTGCGCGCGGCGCAAATTGTGGTTGATGAAGGCCTGGCCATGCCCACCCTGATTGGCCGCCCCAAAGTCATTGCCGAACGCATTGACAAGTTTGGCTTGCGGCTCAAGGAAGGTGTGGATTACGCCGTGGTCAACGTTGAGCTGGACGAGCGCTACCGCGACTTCTGGCAAAGCTACCACCGCATGACCGAGCGCAAGGGCATCACGGCGCAGGTGGCCAAGATTGAAATGCGTCGCCGGCTGACGCTGATTGGCAGCATGTTGCTCCACAAGGGTTACGTGGATGGCCTGATTTGTGGCACCTGGGGCACCACTTCGGTGCACCTGCAATACATTGATCAGGTGGTGGGTCGGCGTGCAGGCGTCAACACATATGCCTGCATGAACGGTCTGATGCTGCCCGGTCGGCAAGTGTTTTTGGTCGATACCCATGTCAACTACGACCCCACTGCCGAACAGCTGGCCGAAATCACGGTGATGGCTGCCGAGGAAATGATGCGTTTTGGTATTCCGCCCAAAGCCGCCTTGCTGTCGCATTCGAGTTTTGGCAGCAGCAACCAGCCCAGCGCCATCAAGATGCGTGACACCCTGGCGCTGTTGCGCGCGCAGGCGCCGTGGCTGGACGTAGACGGAGAAATGCACGGCGATGTGGCGCTGGATGGCGCATTACGGGCCAATTTGATGCCTAACAGCACATTAAACGGTGACGCCAACTTGCTGGTGCTGCCCAATATTGACGCCGCCAACATTGCCTACAACTTGCTCAAAACGGCTGCCGGCGGCAACATTGCCGTGGGTCCGGTGCTGCTGGGTGCGGCCAAGCCAGTGCATATTCTGACGGCCAGCACCACCGTGCGCCGCATTGTCAACATGACCGCCCTGACGGTCGCTGACGCCAACGCCACCCGTTAACACAAGACGGTTTATTGGCTCAAATGGGCTAAGCCGACCAGCGCTTAGCCCTTATTTCCTTACCCCGAATTGCCCATGAATTAGGCAGTGGCTTGCTTTTTTTTGTTGGATCAGCGACACTACCCCCTTGAATGTTCGGGTTTACCCGAATTTTTTATTGGGAATTGAAGCAATGTTGTGGTTCAACCGTTTTAAGTTGGTGCTGACTGGCTTGACGCTTTCCGCAGCCTTGCTCACTGGTGGGGTACAGGCCAAGGCACCCCCGTCAGCGGGTCTGCAAAGCACGATCAGTTTGGCTGAGCTGCCAAGTCCTGGTGTAGAAATTTACAGGCGCATCCATCAGGGTGGCCCGTTTGTCAGTGAAAAAGATGGTTCTGTTTTTGGTAACCGGGAGCGTTTGCTACCTGCTCAAAAACGTGGTTTTTACCGTGAATACACCGTCCCGACACCCGGCTTGAAGCATCGGGGCGTTAAACGGATTGTGTGTGGTGGTCAAGCCAAAACGCCAGAGGTGTGTTATTTCACTGCTGATCACTACGCCAGTTTTCGTCGGATTGCACCCTGAATTTGAATTGTCAGTTTATAAATTGTGAAAAGAGAAGCAAACATGTCACCTAGTCAAACCATCGCTGAGCCCCAACTCAAAACCGTCTCCGAGACGATTTTGAAGGGTGTTCGCCCCAACATCGTGCAGTCGATCCGGGCTTTTCGGGTGCAAGACCTGCAGGACGCGGCGCGGGCCATGGGTCAACACTTTCTGTATGCCAACATTGCCAACGCTCAAAGCAAGCAGGATGTGCTTGACATGATTGGTCAACAGTTCATGCTGGCTGTTGCAGTGGGTAAAAACTTTGATTCGCTCTACGACAGCATGACTGACCCGGTGCACAAATCGGGACCGCAGCCTGGTTTTATCGTGGTGCTGGAGCATATTCCGGCGCATGCCAAGTTTGACAAGGAAGCGCGCGAACAACTGCTTGATATTTTCCGTGACACCGCAGATTACTGGGGTGACCGCAAGATTCCGTTCCGTTGTTTCTATTCCTTCTCTGTGGCCCGGGCCGCGTTCGCGGCCAAAGGCGACCACGCCCAAGTGGTCGGCAACCCGCCGACCTCGGGCATTGAATTGCTCACGGAAAGCGGCGAAAAAATGCCGACCGACAAGCTGCTCGACATTTCACCGCAGGCGCTGCGTATGAGCAGCCCGTTCAACGCGGGTTACTGGACCACCGCCTGATCTGAGACCTGCGCGCTGGCCACGGCCAGCGCCAGCCGCAGGTACTCGGCCACCGGCACCTCTTCGGCACGCCGCTGCACATCAAATTCCCCAGCAAAGTTTTTCGCCTGCAACCAGGCGCCAAGGGTGTGGCGCAGCAATTTGCGCCGTTGGCTAAAAGCCACCTGCACCAGTTCGCTCAAAGCCTGCTCGTTCAGCGCCGCCGCATCCGGGCGCGGCAGCATGCGCACCACGGCGCTGTCTACGCGCGGCGGCGGATCAAAGCTCTCGGGCGGCACAAACAGCACGTTTTCCATGGCGTAGCGCCACTGCAACATCACGCTCAAGCGGCCATAAGCCGCCGTTGACGGCCTCGCCACCATGCGGTCAATCACTTCTTTTTGCAGCATGAAGTGCTGGTCTTCGATGATGTCCACATACTGCAGCAAATGAAACAGGATGGGCGTGGAAATGTTGTAGGGCAGGTTGCCCACCACCCTGAGTTTGGGTGCGGCTTGCGCCTGCGCCAATTGGGCAAAGTCAACCTTCAGTACATCGGATTCAATCACCCGCAACTGGCCATGACTGCGCAGGCGTTGCGCCAGATCACGGTCGAGTTCGATCACGGTCAAGGCGCCCAGGCGCTCGACCAGCGGCTGCGTGAGTGCCGCCAGTCCGGGGCCAATTTCAACCATGGCCTGACCGGGCTGCGGGTTAATGGCGTCCACAATGGCTTCAATGATGCCGCCGTCGGCCAGAAAATGCTGGCCAAATCGTTTGCGCGCAATGTGCTTGCCGTGTTTCAAGTCGGTGTCCTTAGAGCGGCGCGTCACGCAGCTCGACATAGGCCCGGCCGCGCATCTCTTGCGTCCAGGTTTGCATGGCTTCAGCGAGTTTTTTCTCGCGCAGCAGCGCCCGCACCGACTCGCGTTGCTCAGCCTGGCTTAATTTGGCCTGGCGCCGCTCCAGCAACTGGACCAGATGCAGGCCAAAGCGCGACAGCAGCGGTTCGCTGACTTCACCCGGTGCCAATTGGTTCATGACGCTTTCAAACTCGGGCACAAACATACCCGGGCTGGCCCAGCCCAGGTCGCCGCCCTGCGCAGCGCTGCCGTCTTGCGAATGTTCGCGCGCCAGCGCAGCAAAATCTGCCTGCCCGGCCTGCAGTTGCTTTTTGAAATCGAGCAAACGTGCACGGGCCTGGGCTTCGCTGAGTTGGGCCGACGGCCGCAACAAAATATGCCGGGTATGACTTTGTGTCACGCTCATGGCGGGCAGACCAACGTTGACTTTTTCCACCACTTTCAAAATATGAAAACCTGCCAGGGAACGCACCAGGTTGGCCACCTCGCCCGGCGCCAACTGCCGGGTGGCTTCAACAAATGAGTCCGGGTAGCGGTCGGCGCTGCGCAAACCCAGTTGACCGCCATTGGCTTGCGCCGTGGGGTCGGAAAAGTCGCGAACCAAGGTGGCAAAGTCATCGCCTGCGCGCGCCCGCTCCAGCACCTTGCGCGCCTTTTCTTGCAAGGCTTGCACCTGCTCGCCAGTGGCGGACTCAGGCACTGCAATCAGCACCTGTGCCAGATTGATGTCCAGTTTGCTCAAGTCCTGTGTGTTCTGTTGCGCTTGCAAATAGGCATCAATGTCCAAATCTGTCACCCGCACCCGTGGCTCCAGATCGCGTTCGCGCAGGCGCTGCAGCAAGATTTGATCGCGCAGCTGGGCTCGGAACTGTCCTGCGCTCAAACCATCGGCTGCAACCTGCTGGTACAGCTGGGCAAGTGTCAACTGGTTTTGGGCTGCGATCGATTGGGTGGCTAGGTCAACGGCGGTATCTTCCGCCTTGATGCCCGTATCAAATGCAAATTGAAGCAGGACTTTTTGATTGATCAGGCGCTCCAGCGTCTCGGCCGTCAGGCGCTGCAGTTCGGGTGGCGAGCGGCGCTGTGCAGCATACTGTTGCTGCACGCGCAAGACTTCACGTTGAACCTCGGCATTGGTGATCGGTGCGGAGTTGACCACCGCCACAATAAAGTCCGAGGTGGCTGTGCCGGTGACGGTACTTGCCGCGCCAGCCGTGGGGGGCAGACGCAAACCCTGTGCCTGTGCTGGTGCGCCCAGCAAGCAGGCCAGCACGGCCCCAGATAAAAATTTAAAGCTGAAAGTCATGGTGTTTTCAATCGTAATTGCTAAAACGGCTCGGCATGCCAACGGGCTCACGCAGGTTCTGGTAGCCAGGGATATTGTCCTTGAGTGATTTGAGCGGGTTCACGCCAAGCCGGGTAAAGCCGACAAATTCGAGCTGGAACATGATGCGCTGAGTAGCCGTGATGCTACTGGTTTGCAGCCGCTCCAGCACAATGCGCCCAAGCCAACAATCTGCATCGTACTCAAAACCCAGCACCGAATTGACCAACTTGCGCTCATTCATGCTGTAGTTGAGTCGGCCCACACTGTACCAACGGCCCGCACCCAGGCCCTGGCCTGCAGCCAGATTTTGACCGCGATCACCCCACAAGTCGTTGAGCGGCCACTGCCAGCCAAAATCAAGCTGCTCGCTTGAATCGCGCTGGTAGCGGTAGGCTGCCGTGAGTGTGCGGTATGGGCCGGGCCGGTAGTTGGCGCTCAAGGTGGAGCGCACCGACTGCTCGGTTTTGGGGTTGAACTGCACCGTGCCGTCAAAGCTCCAGCGCGGGTCCCAGTGGACGGAGCCCCCCAGCAGCAAGTCACTGACCCGGTCTTGTGCTGGCAAGCCGCCGGGCAGGGTGACGTTTTGGTCCGAGAAACGCAGGCGTTGCGCCACACCTAAGCGCGCAGCTTCTGCGCCGCTGGCCGGGTCCAGCCAGCGCGTGGTCACGCCGAGGGTGAGCAAATTGCTGTCAGAGATACGGTCATTGCCGACAAAGGCGTTTTCTGTGTAGATCGTGGCCAAATTAAAGTCATTGGCGCCGGAATCGTAATTGGGCAACAGGTGCTGGTCACGGTAGGGCGTGTTGACATAAAAGGCCCGAGGTTCCAGCGTCTGGCGCAAGTTGCGGCCAAACAGTTGGGTGTCACGCTCAAACACCAGGCCACTGTCCAGGCTCAAGGTTGGTACCACCCGGCTGGTGGAGGTGTCGCCATTGGCCAGCGCCGTGTCAAACTGGTACTGGCTGGCATGTAATTGCAACTTGGGCGTTAAAAAACCACCTGCGGCTGTGAGCGGGTAACTGGCCTGCACCAGGCCAAACGTGCGCTGGCCGTTGGTTTGGCCGGTGCGCATCATGTCGGATTGAAAGTGGGTGTAGTCGGCACTGAGCCCATAGCTGAAACCCGCCGGATGGACACGGGTGTAGTTGGTGCGCAGCTGCGGCAGCAGGTCGTAGGGTGGCACGATCGGTGCCGTGACATCTTGCAGGGTTTGCCATTTGAGCGTGCGCACACTGCTGACCCAAGCGCCATTGCTCCAGCCCAGGGTGGCATCGTTGGCCAGCAGGCGTTGGGTCAGCGAGCTGTTGGTGCGGGTGAAATCGCGCCAGTAATTGTCATCACTGACCCGGTTCAGATTCAGGTTCAAGGTGGCACCGCCATCGGTCCAGGCGCTGGCGATGCGCGCCTGATGGCCGAAGTTCAGACCCCAGCGATTGGCATTGCGCAGCTGGTCAGCAGGCATCCAGTCAAGGTGAACATTGCCCGCATAGTCTTCTTCGAGGTAGCGGAACTCGGCGTCCAGGTTGACCCCGCGCTTGCTCATCAGGGTCGGGGTGATGGTGGCGTCCCTGTTGGGCGCAATGTTCCAGTAATAGGGCACCGACACTTCGGAGCCGTTCACGTTGTCTAACCCAATCGTGGGCGGCAGCACGCCGGACTTGCGCTTGTCGCTGAGCGGAAAAGTAATGTAAGGCACCGGCAGCAGCGGCACCCCCTTGAAGCTGAGCAAGGCCCCGCTGGCGCTGCCTACTTCCTCTTCGTTGTCCAGGCTGATGGTGCTGGCCTTCAAAATCCAGTCGGGCATCCAGCTTGGGCCCGGCAAACGTTGGCAGGTGGTGAAAGTGGCGTTGTGGATCACCGCCCGCTGCTCGTCCAAAAAGTCCACCCGGTCGGCCTGGCCATGAGCGTTGTTGCGCAAAAAATGGTACGTCGGCTCGTTGAAAAAACCCTCAAAGGCATCCACCCGCAGCTCCATCAGCGGGCCTTCGTAGACGTTGCCGGCACGGTTGATCAGCACATGGCCCCGGGCCTTGGCTAAATCGGTGGGCTGGTTGTATTCAAGCCGGTCCGCCTTGATCACGATGTCGCCGCGGCGCAGCATGGCGTTACCCTCGACCACCGTCTCCAGGTCGGTGCGGCCGGTGATCTGCTGGCCCGAGACAAAGCTGGGCAAACTGCTGCGTACCTCGGTGGCAATCTGATCCTGCAACAGCGGACTGGTTTTCAGGATCAGGGGTTCAGCCGGGGACGGCTGGGCCACCACCAGTGCAGACTGCAGCAGCGTGACCAGAACGCTCAAGCGCAGCGGGTGCCTGGGGCCGCGCGCGCTGGACACAGGTGTGTCGAGCATCAGGTAACGCATTTGAAAAACGCGCATGGATCAAAAGCGGTAGCGGGCATGAAGTGGGCGCGGTAGAGGTCTGGTCAGATTTGTAGAATGGATTATCCATGAGCCACGCACCTACTCCCCAATCCCTTATCAGCCCCGCCATCGCCTGGAGCGATCCCGCCCGCGCTGATCAATTCAAACGCTGGCTGGCAGATGCCACCGCCCAGCACGGTTTGCAGCCTGACAGCCTGCGCCTGGCCTCGGCCGATGCCAGTTTTCGGCGTTATTTCCGCATCGACGCCCAGGACGGCAGCCGCATCATCATGGACGCGCCGACCGACAAGGAAAACAGCGCGCCTTTTGTCAAGGTGGCCGCCCTGATGCACGCCGCCGGCGTCCATGCACCGCAAGTGCTGGCCTGGGACGAGCCGCTGGGCTTCATGCTGCTGACCGACCTGGGCGCGCGGACCATGATGCAGGTCATCAACCGCGATGAGCCCCAGGCTAATTTGCCGCTGTATCTGCAGGCGGTGGACGCGCTCATTGCCTGGCAACTGAGCTCCAAACCCGGCGTGCTGCCACCCTATGACGACGCGCTGCTGCGCCGCGAGCTGGCGCTGTTTCCCGACTGGTACATCACCCGGCACAAGGGCGTGGTCATCGACGAGGCCATGCGCCAGACGCTCGACAAGACCTTTGACCAGATCATCGGCCACAACCTGAGCTGGCCCAGCGTCTTTGTGCACCGCGACTTCATGCCGCGAAACCTGATGGCGGGGAACACGGGTACAGGCACGCTGGGTGTGCTCGACTTCCAGGACGCCGTCTATGGCCCCATCACCTACGACATTGCCAGCCTGATGCGTGACGCGTTCCTGAGCTGGGACGAAGACTTTTGCCTCGACGTCACCATCCGTTACTGGGAAAAAGCGCGCAAAGCCGGCCTGCCGGTGGGCGATGACCTTGGGGAGTTTTACCGCGGCGTGGAGTGGATGGGCCTGCAGCGCCACCTCAAGGTGGCCGGCATCTTTGCCCGCCTGACGCTGCGCGACGGCAAACCCCAGTACCTGGACGACACGCCGCGCTTTATTGCCTACATCCGCACCACCTGCGCGCGCTACCGCGAACTCAAACCGCTGCTGCGGCTGGTGGAAAAAGTGGAAGGCATTGAGGTGCCCAATGTGTTTGGTTTTGGGCGGCAATAAGCCAAACCAGCCCCTTGTCTTTCAAGCGTAAACTGCTTTCAAAATCAAAAGGACAGGGATGACGCCAGAGCAACAGGCCAGACAAAACATCGACACGCTGTTGCAGCAAGCGGGCTGGCATGTGTGCGACATGCTTCACGCCAACATTCACGCATTGCGCGGCGTGGCATTACGCGAGTTCCCCCTCAACCCCGGCTATGGTTTTGCCGACTACCTGCTCTACATCGACGGCAAGGCCGCAGGTGTGATCGAGGCCAAGAAAGAAGGCGCCACGCTCACGGGCGTGGAAGTGCAGTCGGCCCGCTACGCCCAGGGTCTGCCAGCATCGCTGCCGGCCTGGCGCAGGCCCTTGCCCTTCAGCTACGAGTCCACCGGGGTTGAAACCCACTTCACCCAGGGCCTGGACCCCGAGCCGCGTGCCCGTGCCGTGTTTGCCTTCCACCGGCCAGAAACGCTGGCGGCGTTCCTCAAAGGTACGCCTGCGGGCAGTGTCAACCTAAAAACCGCAGTTGCCTGAGCTAAAACCCGCGCAAACCCAGCAACGACGTGGCTTGCTGGTTTTTTGGCACACTCACCCCATGGGTGAAATCATCAAGTGCGTAAAAACGGCCCTCGCGCAGGCCAGCGAAGAATATGTGGCGGTACAAGCTGATGCTGGGCGTCCTGTCGGGCTCCAAGCGCTACGCCCACCTGGCGGGCATCCGAGGCGACCAAGTCGCAGCACAGGCACTGGGCCTGAACAAAATCGTCAGTGAAGTCAGCGTGCGTCGAGCCCTGAGCGCCATGGAGCCTGAGGCTGCTCAAAAATGGATGCAGCAAGCCCTCAAAGCCAGCGTGCTCGAGGCCCTGGACCGAAGCTGGATATTGGACCTGGACACCACCATCAAGTCACTCTACGGCCACCAAGAAGGTGCCCATCTTGGCTACAACCCCCACAAGCCGGGGCGACCCAGCCATGCCCTGCACACCTACTGGGTGGGCAATCTGCGCCTGGTACTGGACATGCAACTGCGCAGCGGCAAAGAGCACAGTTCGGGCCACGGCAAAGCAGGCCTCTCGCAACTGCTCGACGAGTTGGGCGGGAGAGGCCCGGCACTGGTCAGGGGCGACAGTGGCTACGGCAACCAAGACATCATTGAAATCTGCGAGAAGCATGATCGCCGTTACCTGCTGCGCCTGCGCAAAACGGCCAATGTCAAGCGGCTCATCCAGAGACTGTTCAACCGTCAGGACTGGACAGCGGCGACCGAGGCCAGCCAGGGTTGGCAAGCCATAGAGGATAAGGTGCGTCTGAGCGGCTGGAGCAAGGAGCGTCGCGTGGTGGTGCTGCGCCGACGCATCAAGCGCGATGTGGCGCTGACGCGGGGTGGCATAGAGGGTAAGCAGCAAGTGCTTAGCCTGGGCTGGGACGAGGTGCAGGAAGATGCCCAGTTGTGGGAGTACACCGTGTTGGTGACTGATGTCGACTACGAGCTGGGCGCCATCGGGCAACTCTACCGGGATCGGTGCGATTGCGAGAACGGCTTTGACGAGTTGAAGAACCAGTGGGGCTGGAGCGGTTTCACCACGCAAGACATGCACCGCAGTGAATTGACGGCACGCGCTGTGGCGCTGGTCTACAACTGGTGGAGCTGGTACGTGCGGGCGGCCAATCCGAAGGCGCGGCGCGAAGCACTGACCAGCCGTCCGCTCCTACTGGCAGCGGTGGGGCGTGCCACTCACTCTGGGGGCAGGACCGAGTTGCACCTGACGCCCATGCATGCCGAGGTGGGCTTGATCAAAACGATGATTGCCAATGTCCAGGCAGCAATTGCTTATGTAAAACGAGCTGCGGAGCAGTTGCCCAAAGTAGATCGTTGGCGCGTCCTATTGGGCTACATCTGCGAGCGAATTACTCGTCAAACCGTCTTGCCGTCCCCACCTCCGGTCCTCGCGGGTGTCGGGTAACTGCGGCTTCTAGGCTTAATCATTATGAAAACCTTCCCCATCCGCCTGACCCCCGGCCAAGACCTGCGCGCCGCGCTTGAGGCCGCCGTGCAAGGCCATAACTGCCGCGCTGCCTTTTGTGCTGTCGGGTATCGGCAGCCTGTCCACCGCAGGCCTGCGATTTGCCGGAGCAGATCTGCCCGAGCGCCTGACGGGCGACATGGAAATTTTGAGCCTGTCAGGCAGCGTGACGTTTGATGGTGCCAAGAGCAGTTCGCACCTGCACATGGCACTGTCCACTGCCACGGGCGAGGTCTTGGGCGGGCATGTGGCGGCGGGTTGCATCGTGCGCACCACTGCCGAGGTGCTGCTGGCGCTGCTGCCCGAGTGGGAGTTTGCCCGCGAGCCTGACCCAGCTACCGGATTTGACGAGTTGGTGGTGCGGGTGCGAGTCTGACCGTCAGCATCGTTTAGGGCTTGCCTTTTCTAGATCAATCATTTATATTCTGTATTCACGATTCAAGAATATAGAATATTATGCAACTCAAACCCCAAGACTTTGTGGTGGCCCTGAAGCTGGTGGCTTGGGGCGACCAGCGCTGGACGTATGCGCGGCTGGCTCAGGAGCTGGGGCTGAGCACGTCTGAAGCGCATGGTGCGGTCAAGCGGGGGCTAGTAGCCGGACTGCTGTTGCAAAACCGGGGCGCACTGTCGCAGCCTGTGGAAGGTGCCTCAGTCGCGGCGCTTAGCGTGCAAGAGCCAGCGGGCATTTACCGGATGACACGCCGAAGAGTACGCCGCACGGCACTGGCGTCGGACGACGTAGTCGCCGCTGACAACTCGGTGCGCCCGCACGCGCACAACCTGGCGGAATTTGCTTTGCACGGCGCCAAATACGCCTTCCCCGGAGTGCGTTTGCCGCTGGCAGTGGGAGTACCCACCAGCCATAGCGCACCCGCCTTTGCCGGTGTTTTTGCGCCGGGCAGTACAGACTTTGTGTGGCCGCACCCCAATGGTTCGGTGCGCGGTGTTGGGGTAGAGCCCTTGCACCCGTCAGTGCCCTTTGCTGCCATGCAAGACGTAAAGCTATACGAACTATTGGCCTTGTTCGACGCATTGCGTGTTGGCAAGGCCCGCGAGCGTGGCATGGCGTTGGAGCGGCTGCAGGCGTTGATTGACCCAAACTCGCCCAAGCCAGCAAAGGCGGACTTGCATGGCTAACCCGAATTTGGCCCTCTTGGTCGCCATAGCGCAGGCCATGGGTCCGCTATGCGAGCAGGTCGTTTTTGTGGGCGGCTGCGCCACCGGGCTGCTACTGGACGATGCGGGCCTGATGGATGTCCGCCCCACTGAGGATGTGGATGCCATTGTTGAAGTGGCCTCGCTGGCGGGCTATCACCGCTTGGCAGAGCAGTTGATGCAGCGTGGCTTCAAGCAGACCATGGCCGACAATACGCCACCGTTCCGCTGGTACTGGAATCGCATGCAACTAGACCTAGTTCCGTTGGATGAAAAGGTGCTGGGCTTTGCCAACCCTTGGTACCGGGTAGGCTTTGAGGCGGCTTTGGTCGCAGAGGTAGTCCAAGGGCTGAAACTTCGGCATCTGTCCGCGCCACACTTTTTGGCCACCAAGTTTGAAGCCTTCAAAGACCGGGGACAGAATGACGTGTATCTAAGCCATGATCTGGAAGACATCATGACTGTCGTCGAAGGGAGATCGACCGTGGCACCGGAAGTGGGCGCAGCAGCCGCGGATGTACGCAGTCGTGTAGGGCGTTCGGTAGCAGCGTTGCTTGATATGCCTGCCTTTCACAACGCGCTGCCGGGCTTGCTGAGTGATCCTGAGCGTGAAGAAGCCGTCAAAGCGCGGTTAAACCAGATTTCAAGAATGAAAGAACTATGAACTCAGCCACCATCGTCCAAAAGCTCTGGATTTACGACTTGCGCACCAACCAGCATTTCAGGCTAATCGCAGGTGATTTGGCGGGCGAAGCTGAGAAAATATAGCCATGCCCCGCTTTTACTGCCCCACTCCCATCACCCCCGGCGAGCTGCTGGACTTGCCCGCCAGCGCCGCGCGCCATGTGCAGGTGCTGCGCTTGCAGCCCGGTGATGTCATCACCTTGTTCAATGGCGGGCCCGATGTACCAAGCAGCATCGGCGGTGAATATGAGGCTACCGTCACCCAGATGGGCCGCAGCCATGTGCAGGTGCAAGTGGGGGCGCACATGGCGGTGGAGCGCGAAGCCGCCCTGCAGGTGCACCTGGCGGTCGGTATGCCGGCCAACGAGCGCATGGACTGGCTGGTGGAAAAAGCTTCTGAGTTGGGCGTGGCCAGCATCCAGCCGCTGATGACCGAGCGCAGCGTGCTGCGCCTCAGCGGCGAGCGCGCCGACAAGAAACAGGCGCATTGGCAAAGCGTGGCGGTGGCGGCCTGCGAGCAATGCGGGGGCAACCGGGTGCCCCGCGTGCACGCGGTGATGACGCTGGCGCAGTGGCTCAAGGCGCAAGACCCGCTGGACGCGGCGCAGTCACCGCGCCTGTTGCTGTCATTGCGCCCCGAGTCATTGGGGCTGCGCGAAGCGGCCCATCACACAACGTCGGCCATCACTTTTTTGTCAGGCCCTGAAGGCGGCTTGAACACGGCGGAAGAAGACGCCGCGCTGGCCCAGGGCTTTGCCCCGGTGACGCTGGGGCCGCGCGTGCTGCGCTCGGAGACCGCGGCCATCGCGGCCGCGGCGGCGCTGCTGATCAGCGGCTAACCTTCAGCTGACTCCAGCGGCGGTACAGGGGCGGTACCGCCAGCATGGCAATCACGCCGATCCACAAGCCCTTGGAAATGGCACTTTCCATCAGAATGCCCAGCTCACCATTGGTGATGGACAAGGCGCGGCGCAGGTTTTGCTCCATCAAATCACCCAGCACAAAGCCCAGAATCAGCGGCGCCATCGGCACGCCGGTTTTGCGCAGCAAATAGCCGGCAATACCCAGGCCGCCCATCAGCATCAAGTCGAACGTGGTAGCGTGCACCGAATACACGCCGACTGCGCTGATGGCCAGAATGCCCGGCACCAGCAACCAGTTGGGCACCAGCAAAATGCGGGTGAACAGGCCCACCAGCGGGATGTTGATGAGCAGCAGCAGGATGTTGCCGATGAACATGGAGGCAATCAGGCCCCATACCAGCGCCGGTTGCTGGGTGAACAGCGCCGGGCCCGGCGTGATGTTATAGAGCGACAGCGCGCCCACCATCACCGCCGTGGTGCCCGAGCCCGGCACACCCAGCGTCAGCATGGGGATGAACGAACCATTGGCGGACGCGTTGTTGGCCGCCTCAGGGGCGCAGATACCACGAATGTCGCCCTTGCCAAAGGTGCCGTCCTGGTCACTCATGCGCTTTTCGACGGTGTAGGCCATGGCGCTGGCAATCGTTGCCCCGGCACCGGGCAACACGCCCACCACAAAGCCGATCAGCGCCGAGCGCACGGTGCACCACCAAGTCATCGCCATTTCTTTCAGGTTGAACAGGTTGCGCCCGGTGGCGTGAATCAGGCCGCTGGCATTGGCCTGGTGCTCCAGCATCAACAAGATCTCACTGACCGAAAACAGGCCGATCACCACCACAATGAACTGGATGCCGTCGCTCAAATGCACGTTGTCGCCGGTAAAGCGGTAGACGCCCGAGTTGGAATCGAGCCCCACGGTCGACAGCGACAGGCCAATCACCGCCGCCAGCACGGCTTTCAAGGGCTGGTTGCCCATCAGCCCGGTGATGCAGGCAAAGGCAAAACACATCAGCGCAAAGTATTCCGCCGGGCCAAAGGCCAGCGCCCAGCGCGCCAGCAGCGGCGCGAACAACACGATGCCGATGGTGGCGATGGTCGAGCCGACGAAGGAACTCCAGGCCGAAATCGACAACGCCACGCCGCCCTGACCCTTGGCGGCCATGGGGTGGCCGTCGATGGCGGTCATGATGGCGCCCGCGTCACCCGGCACATTGAGCAAAATGGAAGAAATCCGCCCGCCAAATTCGCAGCCGATGTAGACCGCCGTGAGCAGAATCAGCGCGGTCTCAGGTGGCAATTTCAGGGCAAACGCCAGCGGCATCAACAGCGCCACGCCGTTGATCGGGCCCAGGCCCGGCAGCATGCCCACAATGGTGCCAATCAGCGCGCCAATGGCGGCCACCATCAGGTTCATCGGCATCAGCGCGACGCCAAAACCTTCAGCCAGATGTTGCAAGGTTTCCATCAACGCCCTCCCAGCAGAAACGACATCACACCGGTGGGCAAAATCACATCCAGCAGCTTGTCAAACAACACATAGAAACCCAAGCCCATCACCAGGCCACCGATCAGGCTCTTTTTCAGCGTGCCGCCAAAGGCCATGCCCACCGGCACCGCCATCAGCGTGGTCGCCAGCCAGAAGCCCAGTGTGCGAAACAGCGCGCCGTAAACCATCACGCTGGCCGCGCACATGGCCACGGCTTTCCAGTCCAGCGGCGAGGTGGCTGCCAGCACCGGGGTGCCCGATGCCACAGCATGGGCCTGGCGTTTAAGCAACAGCCAGGCGCCCACCAGCCCCAAAATGGTGGCCAGCAGCGTCGGAAAGGCGCGCGGCCCGACCGGTTCGTAAGAAATTTCGGCGGCGTAGCCGTGCGCTGCCCAAGCCATGGCCGCAGCCATGACCAGGCAGATCGCCCCCAAGATGCGATCACCCATGATGTCCCCTCAAAAAAAGAAACTGCCAGCGCTTGTTGTCAGCGCCGGCAGTGGATGCGGCTTAGCTTACTGGGCAACCTTGAGGTTGAAGTCTTTGGCCAGCTGGCGGTAGGCAACCATGCGGTTCTTGATGAAGGCATCGAGTTCCTTGCCGGTCATGGCGAACTTGAACATGCCGCGCTCGGCGCGCAATTTGTCGTAGGCTGGTGTGGCCATCATTTTGGCGAAGGTGTCGCTCCAGACCTTGAAGTCGGCGTCGCTGACCTTGGGGCCCATGAAGAAACCACGAATGATCGGCCACTGCACGTCGTAACCCTGCTCTTTCATGGTGGGCACGGAAGCCAGCGAACCTTCCTGGCGCTTGTCGGCCAGGATCGCCAGCACGCGGATCTTGGCGCCGGCCTTGAGCTGCTCTTCGGCTTCGGCGGCATCACCCGAGTACACCTGCACATGGCCACCTTGCAGCGCAGTGATGGCCTCGCCGCCGCCTTCAAAGGCCACAAAACGCATGGCCTTGGGGTCAAGTCCGGCGGCGCGCGCGGTCAGCGCCGCTTTCATCCAGTCCTGGCTGCCCACACTGCCGCCGGCACCAAACACCACCTTGCTGGGGTCGGCCTTGATGGCGGCCACCAGGTCTTTGATCGACTTGAAGGGTGAGTTGTCAGCCACGATCACCGCACCAAAGTCGCTGCCAATGGCGGCCAGCCAGCGCACATCGTTTTCGTTGTAACGACCGAACTTGCCCTGCGCCAGGTTCAACAGCGAGCCGCCCGAAAAGGCCACAATGGTGTTGTTTTCATCCGGGCGCTGCGCCACGATGGCGTTGTAGGCCACGGCGCCAATGCCGCCGGGCATGTAGCTCACGCGCATCGGGTCCACCACGTATTTACCTTCCAGCAGGGCGGTCTGCGCCACTTTGCAGGTCAAGTCGAAACCACCGCCCGGTTTGGCCGGGGCAATACATTCGGTCTTGTCCAGCGGGCCCGCCAGCGCGGACAGGCTCATCAAACCGGCACAGGCCACAGCGGCCAAAGAAACATGATGCAGACGCATGAAAAATCTCCTGTAAATATGTTGAAAATGCCGTGACCACCGCTCGGCAGCCGCGACATGGGGGTGACTTTAGAGAAAAGCGGCTGTCAGGCAGCTTTCAATGCAGGGCCTCAAAAGCTAGGGGAAACCCTAGCGGGGTGCTGTCTTTCCGGGGTCTTGCCTGCCGTGCACCTTGGTTCATCGCCGCGCCCGCTTCTTGCTAGCATCGGGACATGATTCCCAATCCCTCTGCACCCCACCCGGCTGTGACACCGCCATTACAAGCACAAGAACAACTGCTGATGCGGGAAATCATTGGCCTGATTGGCAAAAGCCTGGCCCCCGGCGTGGTACTGCGCGAGATGCTGCATTTGTTGTCCGAGTTGCTGGGGCTCAACCGCGGTCGCATCGTGCTGGTTGACGCGCCAGACAGCACCCAGAACAGCCCGCCCGGCACGTCACGCATCTGCTTTGCCTACGGTCTGACAAACGCTGAGATGGCGCGTGGTCTCTATGCGCCTGGCGAAGGCATCACCGGGCGTGTGCTGGCCACCGGCCAGACCATGCTGGTGCAAGACATTGATGCCGAACCCCAATTCCTGGCCCGTGCGGTCACGCGCGACCAGTTGCCCCAGGAAACCGTGGCCTTTATTGCACTACCTATTCACGTCAATGGTGCCACCGTGGGCGTGCTGGCCTGCCATCGCATCCGCAGCCGCCAGCGCCGCCTGACTGACGACATGGCGCTGCTCAAGATCATGGCCACGCTGGCGGGCCAGGTGCTGCAACTGCAAGACCTGATGCAGCAACAAACCCGGGCGCTGGAAACCCGCAACACCTTGCTGACCCACGCGCTGGATGCCGCTGCCGTGCGTTACGGCATCATTGGCACATCGTCCGCGTTGCTGCAAGCCATTGATGAGCTTGAGCGTGTCTCGCAGGCGCAGGCCAGCGTCTTGCTGCTGGGGGAATCAGGTACCGGCAAGGAGCTGTTTGCCCGCGCCTTGCACCTGTCCAGCCAGCGCCGTGATGCGCCGTTCATCAAAGTCAACTGCGCAGCCATTCCAGAAACGCTGTTTGAGTCCGAGCTGTTTGGCTACGAGCGCGGGGCCTTCACCGGCGCGGCCAGCGCCCGGGTGGGCTGGTTTGAGCAGGCCAACCACGGCACTATTTTTCTGGACGAGATTGGTGATATGCCGCTGGTCATGCAGTCCAAGCTGCTGCGCACCTTGCAAGAAGGCACCATCGTGCGCCTGGGTGGAAAAAGCGAAATCAAGGTCGACGTGCGGCTGGTGGCCGCCACCCACCGCAATCTGGAAGCCGATGTGGCCAGCGGCAACTTTCGCCGCGATTTGTTCTACCGCCTTAACGTGATCCCGATTCGCCTGCCGTCTTTGCGTGAGCGGCGCGAAGACATCCACACATTGGCCATTCACTTCATGAACCGTGCCAACCAAGCCAACCAGCGCAACGTCTACCTGTCGAGTGCCGCGCTCAGCCGACTCGAAGAGCACCCCTGGCCCGGCAACATCCGTGAGCTGGGCAATGTGATCGAACGGCTGGTGCTGCTGGCCGACGGCCCCATGGTGACCGCCACCGAGTTGGAGCGCTTTTTGCAGGTCGAAACCGGCCCTACCTTCACCGCGTTGACACCTGCGCTGCGGGTTGCCAGCACACCGGCTAACCCGCCAAGCCCTGCCGCGCCCTTGGTGCGCGACTACCTGCCCGCCAACTCCCACACACTGGATGAGCTGCAACAAACCCTGGCCCGGTACGGTGGCAACCAGTCACGCGCGGCCCAGGCGTTGGGAATGACGGTGCGACAGTTTGCTTACCGCTTGCGCAAGGGTGAACCGCAGCGGTAAGTGATGTCGACACAATGTCTACATTGTGTCGACATCGTGCTCATATGAATCTTTGTCGAACGCAAAACCAGCTTTAGCTGCTCTATATTAAATAGCATCAAACTATTTTTAAACAATGGTTTAAGCACACTTTTCATGAATTTTCTCTGACTGCCAAATTCTGGCACGCGGGTTGCAATAAGCCTTGCAGGCATTTGCCTTCAACCCATCAAGAGAACACCATGACCACTGCTGAAATCACAGCCCCCGTAAACACCGTCAAAGCCTACCTGCGCCCGATTGATGCACAAGGTCTGGCTGCTTTTGCTGAAAAAGGCCGTGGCAACCCCGCCTCGCGCGGGACCAACAAAGTCCACACCATCATGGAAGGCCAATACCGTTCGCTAAGCTACGTCGGCAACCACGCCCCCGTGGTGGTGGACGAACCGCTGCACCTGTTTGGCCAGGACACCGCGCCCGCCCCCGGCGAGATCGTGCTCTCTGGTCTGGGTGGCTGCATCGCCGTGGGCATCACGGCCGTGGCGACATGGAAGCAGGTCCAGCTGACCAAACTCGAAATCTTTCTGGAAGGCGACATTGGTAACCCCGCTGCCTGGGGTGCCGGTGGTGCCCTGCAAAAGCTGCCCTCCGAGATGGGTTTCCAGGCCATCCGCGTCAAGGTGCTGGTTGAAGGTGATGCCACCCGTGCGGAACTCGACGAGATCGTGAAACATGCCAACTTTTACTCGCCCGTGGCCAACACCCTGCGCAACCCGATCCCGTTCGAGATCAGCCTGGCTGACTGAACCGATCCAACTGCGTTTGCCACTTCACCCCCCAGGATTGCCCATGAACCCCGCTGACCTCCCCCGCCAATTTTCCGCCCCCACCGCGCCCGCAGCCGATGCCTTGCTGGCCGCCGTGCGCGCCGTGGCCCAAGGCCCGCTGCTACAACAGGTGGATGCCATAGACCGCCAGGGCCACTACCCCAAGGCCATCCTCCAGGAGTTGGCCGCAGCGGGGGCCATGAGCGCCCACCTGGACGCACCGCATGGCTCGGGCGACTTCTTTCTGGCCATTCAGGCCATGGCCGAAGCCGCCAAGGTGTGTGGGGCCACCGGTTTCATGATGTGGTGCCAGGCGGTGTGTGGTCTGTACCTGCAACAGTCGGGCAACCCGGCGCTGATGGGTGAGGTGTTGACACGCCATGTGGCCGGTGTGGGCATGGGCGGTACCGCCCTGTCCAACCCCATGAAAAGCTACGCCCAGATTGAGAGCCTGCTGCTCAAAGCCACCAAGGTCGAAGGCGGCTACCTGGTCAACGGCACCCTGCCCTGGATCAGCAACCTGCAGGCCGACCACTACTGCGGCGCGATTGCCGCCGTGCCCGAGAACAGCACCGAAGTCATGTTCCTGCTGCGCTGCAATGCCCCGGGAATGGAATTGGTGGAGTGCCCCACCTTCTCGGCCATGGAAGGCACCGGCACTTACGCGCTGCGCCTGAAGGACTACTTTGTTGGCCAGGACGACATCATTGCTGACCCGGCCAAACCCACCATCGCCCGCATCCGCGCGGCGTTTGTGATGCTGCAATGTGGCATTGCCGTGGGCATCATCCAGGGCGCAATTGAGTCCATGTGGGCGGTGGAGGCGCAACTGGGCCACGTCAACCAGTACTTGGAAGACCGCCCCGACACCCTGCAGGCTGAGCTGAATGCGCTGGTCGCCCGCGTGCAAACCATGGCGCAAACCCCGTTTGACAGTTCCACCGAATTTTTCATCGACGTGCTCGACGCCCGTGCCCACGGGGCCGAGCTGTGCCTGCGCGCCACCCAGTCGGCCCTGATGCACCAGGGCGCGCGGGGTTACCTGATGAGCTCGGACGTGCAGCGCCGCGTGCGCGAGGCACACTTTGTGGCCATCGTCACGCCCGCCATCAAACATCTGCGCAAGGAAATCGCCCGCCTGAGCGCTGAGGAGATGCCCGCATGAACGCCGCCCCGTTTCTGCAGTTCATCTGCAAAGCCTGCGGCCTGATCTACAACGAGGCCGTAGGTGATGCCGACAGCGGTCTGGCCGCAGGCACCCGCTTTGCCGACATTCCCGACGACTGGGCCTGCCCGCTGTGCGGCGTGACCAAAGCCGACTTTGAACCCTACACCCCGCCCAGCCCAGAGGCACGGTGCGCCAAAGTGCCCGGCTGCGGCCCGGTAGCCTCTACCCGCGCACGCCACCGCGCCGGTGTGCTCATTGTTGGAGCCGGTCGCGCTGGCTGGCAACTGGCCGAACACCTGCGCGCTGCCGATGCAGATGTGCCCATCACCCTGGTCACCGCCTGCGCCGGTGATGTGTATGACAAACCGCTGCTCTCGGTGGCCATGGCGCGCCAGCTTAAACCTGAAAAACTGGTGCGTGAGACCGGCGCGGCAGCTGCCACACGCCTGAACATCCGCCTGCTGGCCCACACCCACGCCATCAGCATCAGCGCTGGCAGCAAACAGTTGCGCACCACGCGCGGCACGCTGCGCTACGACCAACTGGTGCTGGCCCACGGCGCACAAGCGGCGTTACCCGCAGCGCTGCCCGCAGCGCTGTGCTGGCGCATCAACCACCTGGGCGCTTACCTGCAATTACGCGCCGCGCTGGGGGATGTGGCGCAATCTGGTCCGAAAGACGTGCTGATCATCGGTGCCGGGCTGATTGGCAGCGAGCTGGCCAACGACTTGGCCCTGGGCGGCCACCCCATCACGCTGCTGGACGTGCAAACTGAGCCGCTGGCGCGCTGGCAAGCCGAGCAGGCCGGTCAACAAGTGCTGCAAGCTTGGGCAGCGCTGCCGATTCGCTTCATCGGTGGTGTCAAAGTCGCCAAGGTGGAAAAAGTCGGCAGCCGCATCCGTGTCAGCACCGAATGCGGTCAGCAGTTTGAGGCCGACCAGGTGATTGCCGCCACCGGCCTGCAAACCCCCAGCCGACTCGCCCACAGCGCCGGTCTGGCCTGGCAAAACGGCATTGCGGTGGACCCGCACACCCTGCGCACCAGCCAGAGCGCGATTCACGCCATGGGCGACTGCATCACCATCAACGGCCAAGCCAGCCGCTACATCGAACCCATTGCCCGCCAGGCCAAAACCATTGCAGCGGTCATTACCTGCTGCGCGCCCGAACCCTACGAGCAACGCCCGGTGGTGGTGCGGGTCAAGACGACATCAATGCCGCTGACGCTGCATTGAGGCCTCAATCACTGAAGTAGGCCATTTACACAAGTCGCCAACGTCCCTTTTGTCCAGAAATTACCCCAATTCATAGGGCACACGCACACCCAACATGGAGGCTGGAAAATTTTTTGTGTTGCGCGTGACCAGCAACCAGCCATTCACCCTGGCGCTGGCCAAGATCAAGGCATCCGGCAGCTTTAAACGCATCTCGCGGCGAATGGTAAGCCCCGCTGCGAGGGTCTGATCGTCTAGTTCCAGCCGCTGGAAAAGGCTATTCACCACCGCCCTCGTTGCATCTTCCATGCCTTGTGGCGCCTTCACCTGTGCTTCTATCCACGTAATCGGGCTGATATAAGCGCGTTTGTATTGGGCTAGCTCTGCGCGGGCTTGTTCGATGCCGTTTAAATAATCAATGACGATATTGGAGTCAAAGACAGCGATCATTCAGGCCACTCCTCGCGCATGGCTTGCTGCATACGCAAGCCATCACGCTCTGGGGGCAATTGGTAAAGTTCTGGCTTGCCCTGCACCCATAAACCAAAGCCAGTGTCTTTGGGTGTTGCCATGCGATCCAAAAAATCACCCACCGCGCGGCGCACAGCTTCGGCACGGCTGATTTTGCAACTCGAAGCCCATTGGTCCAAGAGCAGCAATCGGTCGTTTGGAATGTCAATGATGGTGCGCATCGCGTTTGCCTTTTGATGAATGATGTCGATGAATGATGACGTAATTCTAGCGATTCGTTTAAATGGAAAGACGAACCGATATATATTTGTCGACGTTGCGCAGCCATATTGAAGCTATGGGCGGTCAATTGGACGTGATAGCACGATTCCCGGACGGTGCAGTCAAGATCAGCAACTTTGCCGAACTTGGTCAGCCAGCGGTGGCGTGACCCGTAAAGATCAATTTTCAGGGTCGGGGACTTGTCTATTTCAGCCAACCCGATCCGTTGTCCAAGTTGCAACGCCCGTGCCGAAAAGTCGGCATCTTCCGTCCATGGCGGGCAGCTGATCGGCATGGTGCAGGCCAGCGCCGGCCAATCATCAGCATCACGGATGGCAATGCGCTGCAAAGCTTGCTGTTGAAACCCTGCATAGAGTTCAAGTTCAAGGGGTTGAACAATCGAATCAAGCGCATCCAGGTGAAAGCAGCCTTTGGCAACATGTCTTTATGATGTAGCTTCAATTTCTGGGGGGATATGCAACATGGCGACATCTCAAAGCACAATTGATTTTTTGCTGGACCAGCTCGGTGACTGCGGCCCTGTCTCTGCACGCAAGATGTTTGGTGAATATTGCCTGTATTTTTTGGGTAAACCGATTGGACTGGTGTGTGACAACCAACTTTTTTTGAAACCCACAACGGCCGTGCGCGCATTGATGCACGAGCCGCTTGATGGCGTTCCTTACCCCAAGGCGCGCCCCCATTTGCTTGTTTCCGCTGATTTATGGGACGACCGTCAAAGCCTGTGCCAATGGGTGCGTGCCACCTATGACGCGCTGCTCGAAGTGCCACCAAGCAAGCCCCACAAGGCGGACAAGCCAGCAGTCAAGCGTGTTCCGGGTGCTGCGCCTGCGTTGACTGAGTTGGTCAATCTGGGTCCAAAATCACAGCAAATGCTTCAGACGGCAGGTATTTGCACGCTGGCGCAATTGCGCAAACTGGGTTCGGTGGCTGCCTATGTCAAGGTCAAGAATACCGGCCTGCCAGCGAGCTTAAATTTGTTGTGGGCGCTGGAAGGTGCGTTGACGGGGCTGTCATGGCAAGTGATTGCGCGTGAGCATCGCACCAGCTTGCTGCTGGCCTTGGAACAACTGCAGGAAATGGATGCACGGTCTCGGCGGGCCGAGCCCCAGACCCGGTTCGTTGCTTCGAAGTAAAGCACCCATAGTCGCAGCCAAATCGACAGTTGAGTACAACGAGTCAAATATTTTTCACTTCTTCTCAAACCTGGTGATTTAATCAGCCGAACACCGCAAGCGCTTGGCACAGCCATTGCTTGCCCCAACCGCATGCACATCACCAGCCAAGCCGCACTTAAACCGCCCAACGCCGCCGTGGCGCCGGTGCTGCAAAAACAACTGGCCCTGCTGCTGGAGTCCACCGGCGAGGGCATTTACGGTATTGACATGGCGGGGCTGTGCACCTTCATCAACCGCGCCGGTGCCCACATGATCGGGCGCGAGCCCGATGAGGTGCTGGGCTGCAACATGCATGAGCTGACACACCACTCGCACCCCGATGGCCACCCCTATGCGGCGCACGACTGTGCCATCTTCAACGCCTTTCGCCAGGGCTTGCCGTGCCGCATTGACACCGAGGTGTTCTGGCACCGTGACCAACATTGTTTTCCGGTGGAGTATTCCAGTTACCCGCTGATGGATGGCGACACCGTGCTGGGCGCGGTGGTGACCTTTGTTGACATCACCGAGCGCAAGCGGGCTGCCGATGCACTGCAGGCCGCCAAAAGCGAACTGGAGCAACGGGTGGTGGAGCGCACCCAGGCGCTGTCTGTGGCGCTGGGGCAACTGCGGGAGCTTTCGGCCTATTCTGAGACTGTGCGTGAGGAAGAACGCACCCGCATTGCCCGTGAGGTGCATGACGAGCTGGGCAGCCTGCTGGTGGCGCTCAAAATGGATGTGAACTGGATGGACAAGCGCCTGAGTGAACAGCAGCAGCGCACACGCCACGAAGCCGAGGCCATGCGCATCCGGCTGCGCAGCAAGTGCCAGAACATGAGTGGCCTGATCGAGCGTGCCGTGGACAACGTGGGGCGTATCATCACCGACCTGCGCCCCAGCATCCTGGACCACCAGGGCCTGTGGGCCGCGCTGGAGTGGCAGGCGCATGAGTTTGCCCAGTCCACCGAGCTGGTGCTGGACTGGTCCATGCAGGGCACCGAGGGCGTGGAGCTGCCCGAGCCCGAAGCCATGGCGGTGTTTCGCATTTTTCAGGAGATGCTCAGCAACGTGGCCCGCCACGCCCACGCCACGGCGCTCGCCTTGCGTATTGAAGTGGCAACCGGGGAATTGACCATTTTGGTGCAAGACAACGGCTGTGGTGCCAGCCCCTTGGCGTTTGAGGCCCCCACGGCCTATGGCGTCATGGGCATGCGCGAACGCGCCCGCCATTTTGGCGGTCAGCTTGAAATTTCAAGCCAAACTGGCTTGGGATCGATATTCACCCTGCGCTTGCCACTCTTGACGCCATAGCATGATCAAAGTCCTGATTGGTGATGACCACCGTATCGTGCGCGAAGGTCTGAAACAGGTGCTGGCTGATGCGCCCGATGTGTGTGTGCTGGCCGAGGCCGCCAGCGGACCAGAGGTGCTGGCACAGGTTCAGGCGCTGGGCGGCTGCGCCGGGCTGGACCTGGTGCTGCTGGACATTGCCATGCCGGAGCAAGACGGGCTGGAGGTGCTGCAAATCTTGCGCCGCACCCACCCAGGCCTGCCGGTGCTGATGCTCAGCACCTACCCCGAAAAGCAGTACGCCGTGCGCTGCATCAAGCTGGGCGCGGGCGGCTACCTGAACAAAAGCGCCGACCCGGACGACATGGTGGCCGCCGTGCGCAAGGTGGCCGCCGGTGGCATGTATGTCACCCCTGATACGGCAGAGGCATTGGCGGCGGCGATGGCATCGGCGGGCCGATCTGGCGCGGCGGCACAAGCGGTGGTGGCCGGGGTGGACGCACTGTCGCACCGCGAATACCAGGTGTTTCGCCTGCTCAGCACCGGGCACACGGTGGGCGAAATTGGTGCACAGCTCAAATTGGCTTCCAACACGGTGAGCACTTACCGGGCACGGATTCTGGAGAAGACCGGCACCAAAAACGATGTGGAGCTGGCGCTGTATGCCCAGCGGCACAGCCGGAGTGCGGTGGAGCGGTGAGAAACGTCGGTTTGGGCCGCACGCTGTCGGGCTGATGTTTTCGATTGGAGCAAAAGCGGCGCACGGGAGTTACACGGATGTGATGCTAGTGCGCAAGTGATCCATGGACAGCATAAGCCAAGCAAAAAGCCCGACTGGCGTGAGCTGGTCGGGCCTTTTTTTTGCGAGGCGAAAGTCAGAGCTTCATGGCCAGGGGTAGGGCTTTTACACCAACAGGGGGGCCGGCAAAGGCTGGTAGCGATCCAGTAAGTCTTTCAGCCAAGAGGCTCCGGCGGCAAGCGAACCGTCGGTGGCAGGCAACAAAGCGGCCCAGTGCTGCCGCAGGTACACCAACCACGATGGGCTGTCTTGACTGGGGGCGCGGGCTTCTGCTTCCAGCCACTGCGCTACCGCTTGCTTGGCGTGCTCACGTTCGCTGGCGCTGGAAGTGGCTTGCAGCGCTTGCAAATAGCGCCACAGCCTTGTTTCCAACGGAAATTCTTGCAGCGCAGCGTTGTCGTAGCGGGTCAGCACATCGGTATCCCACTGCTGCTGGGTCACCACCTGTTGCAAGGCTTGTGGTAGCGGCAACACGCGGTCGGATAAATCGGTGGGTGTGGCTGACGGTGTTGATGTCACCGATGCCGCCACCCAAGTGCGAATGGATTCAGCAAAAGCGAGCCAAGCTGGATCGGTTTCGGGGTTCGTGGGGGTGCTCGTGCCGTTGGCTGCTGCGTCGTCGAAGGTGGGAAACCGCCCCTGTGATGACAGTTGTTGGCTTTGCAGCAGATCACTCAGATAGCCCTCTGCTTTGGCGTTCCCATGATAGAGGTTCACAAAGCGCTGCAACTGATCAATGGCCGTTTGCAAATCACCCGGCCCGTTGCGGCGAGCGTAGGCGGAGGCTTGCAGCACGGCACAAGCCCCGTTATTGGGTTCAACTCTCAGGCCGTTATTTGCGTGCAGCAGTGCCTGAGCCCAATCCCGGTGGCGAATCGCCAACTGCGCCAGTGTCGAGTGAGCGTGGAGGTGGTCGGGGTCAAGCTCCAACACCTGCTGCAAAAGGTGCTGGGCCTGGATCTGATCGTCAGCTGCATTGGACTCGGCCAGCAATCGTGCCAGTTCCACACGGCACGGCAAGTGGTCTGGAAAGCGCCGGGTCATCTCCCATAGCACCCACTGGGCGCGCTGGGGCTGGTCGGCTTCGCGCAGGGCCAGCTCCCACAGCATCCAGAGTCTGGGGTTATCGGCATCCACGCGCAGGGCCAAGTGAATCCACTGGAACAGGCTGGACTGGATTTCGGGGTCATGCAGTCGGTACTTATTGCACAGAGCGCGGGCACATGTATCCAAAGTACGAACGAAATGGTAGTGACTGCCTGATTTGTGCAAATAGTCTTCGTGGGCCGAGAGCAGAGGCCAAATCGCATTCCAGGCTTGCGCCAAGCTGCTTGACCGGCGCACGGCTTGGACGGCTCTGTCGGAATCCTCTCTTCCCGCCAGTGGCTGGAGTTTGTTGGCAGTGTTGAGTCTGGCTGCTGGCTGGCGTTGAGGCTGACTCAACCCCAACAGAGTCAGCACCGAAGTGGCTTTATCCTCACCCAATGGTGATAGCAGTTCCAAGAGGAAGGCCCGGTAGTTAGCACTGCCCATGCTCAGGTTGCGTGCCATGACATCGCGCAGGGCATCGGCCAGTTCCTGCTGCGCAGGCACGCCCCAGCCCTTGCGGCGCTGGTAGCGGTTGATGAGGGCCTGAACTTGCAGGCGCAAGTTGCGCAAGCTGTCGTCGTCAGACAGTGGCAGCCGAGCCAGGGCCAGCAGCCCCAGATTCAGGTAACGGCTGGAGCGGGTGCGTCCGGCCTCCACCACAAAGGATTGCCAGAAGAACTGCAAAGCGTCATCACGCTGCAGGGCTGCTAGCACCTGCCAGTAGTCGTATTCCGGATCACGGTAGGCCGTGAGCGTGAGCGAGCCCAGCCATGGAAGCCAGTGCGCCCGTTCAGCTTGCAGTGTTGCATAGGTCTGGGGCAGGGCAAAGTACAGCGGCCATTGCAAGGCTTCGCACACCTGGGCGGCGTAGGCCCCAAGTTTGCGGGCGGCGGGCAAGGGTGTATTGCGTTGGGCCAGCAGCCAAGCCGCCAGCCCTTCGTCCAGATAGGCTGGCAGGTCGGTCGTCGGGTCTGGTTCTGGTGTAACGGAGCTGGGTTCACCTAGCAGTGCGCGGGTCACCAAACGGCTGCTGCGGGGCAGCACGGCCAACAGAAATTCGTGCGGTGTGGCCCGATCAAAGGGGCTGATGCTTGCGGCACCGCGCAGCAAGTCGGCCACCGCCTGTTGTGGGCTGCTGCGCAGCTCGTCCGCCCAGGTGTGCCAGCTCATGTCAGCACCTCGCCAAAGTCAGCACATCTGGGAAGGATTTGTAGCCCTTGCACATGGCGGTTGCGTGCGGCCAGTATGGCCGCATCGTCGTGTAACGCATGGGGACGCGAAATGAATCCCAGTGCCTTGATGTGCCGAGGCTGGTAGTCGATCGGGTAGGTCAGCAGCTCGGGTGTGAAGTTTTCTGGAATCGCGCTATTGGCCAGATCGAGCGTGTGGCCGTAACTGCCACCACCTTTTGTCAGTGGAGCGGGAATGAAGGCATTGAACATCTCCGCATCCAACACGGTGGGGCGAGTCAAACTGGCCACCGCACCTTTCTTGCTGGCCATCTGTCGGGCTTGGCGCACATCGTCCACGGTGTAGCACATCAACGCTACGGGGAGGGTTTTGCTTGCCGAGCTGGGCCAATGAACCAGCCCCAGACGATCACGCAGCAGGTGCGGCCAGTCCTGTTTCACCAGCGCATTCAGTTTGCCGCCGAAATCGTTGAGGAAGGTCGTGAACAAGGGGCGTGCCTGTATGCGCTGTGCGTTCCATTGGGTGACGAAGGCCGTGCGTAGAGTCTCATCCTCGTCACTTAACTGATCCTTGCGCAGATCCTTTTGGGAGTTAAAGAAACGCTGCCAGAACTGCTCAACAAGGTCGGCCAACAAGGGCTGGTCGAACAGGTAGCCGATGGATTCCAACCTGAGTAGGTAGGTGTTGTCCAGTTGCTCGTCCAAGTGCGCCTGCTGATTGATTGCCATGAAGCATTCGGCACTTCGGGGTAAATCCTTGGGCACATGGACAAAAGAACTCACGTAGCCTTTGTGCTCTGCCTTCCAGTCGCGGTGCGCGGTGACTTCACCAACATAAGTGTTGTACTCGGTTGCCCGCGCAGCGGAGACAGCAGGTTCCCAGCGAAAGTTGGCTGCTTCACAGCGGGCAACCATGCTGAATTCTGATGCGGCTGCATCTGACGCGAGGTGGGTCAGTGGGGGTGAGAGGTTCATGTGAGCATGATGCGCTAAGGGTAGCGAAGCGTAAGGTTCTTAGGCTCGCCTATAGGTTTATATGGTACAGGCAAACAGCTTCGGCTTTTTATCCTCCAAGGATGTGAATGTGCCGTAGCGGCGTGGATACTGGTTAGTCACACCGAGGTAATTGGGGGAGGATTCCAATTAATTGGCGCCTGCGCTGGGCCACGGTGCAGTGCTCTGCCATAGTCGATGGGAGCATAGGCCTTTCAATCACACGAGGCAAAGTATCCCACCGTGGAACTGCCTGCGATTCCTGTGCTGACTTGGGGTTTTGCCAAATCCCCCGATTTGCCCCACTACGTGGGCTTTATACCTGCGAAGGCATCACCGTCAAGTGATTTGCTGCTTCAGCAACGCCAGCCCAAGCCCCAAAGACGCTTGGAATTCCTTTTGAACGTAAGCGGAGATCAATTTCTTGTTTTGTCTTAGCGAGTCGATTTCGGATCTTGTTAGCCTTGCGGAATCCGACAAGGTAGCGGGCCTCGTTGGCGGTGAGGGCATGGGCTGTGATGCCAAAGATGTCGATGAGTTCATGTCCACACCTCGCTTCCAATCTTAGAAGTGGCGCCCGGCAGTTGCATGAATTTGCCGCCGACACGCAAGTAGGTTGCGAAAACGCTACTTATTTGGTAGCTTGTTACGCATATTCCATAATGACTACAAGGCATTTTTATGCAGAAGTGACGGGCGCACGCTTGGTATCCCGCTTCAACCGAATCTCTACCGTTCTGCCAACAGCACTTGCCGCCTTGATCAAGGTATCAAGCTGAATGGACAAGTTACTGGGGTCAAGCACCCTGTCAAGTTGGGAGCGGCTGGTAGCCATGCGCTGCGCCATATTGACCTTGGTGAGCTTGCCACTTTGCATGGCCTCATCCAACTGCTCGGCCAATGCACGTTTAAGGGCGCGGGCCTGTACCTCTTCAAAGATGCCATCCTCTTTGAGGAAATCATCAAAACTGCTGCCCGCATGTGGGTTAACTTTAGTCTTCTTGGCCATTTTTCCACTCCTTCAGGCGTTTGCCTGCCAGTTCAATATCGGCAGGGTCCAACCATTCGCGCATGAGTTCGTCGCCACTGGCGCACCGACGAATGTACCTTATGGAGTACTTTGTAAATGTCGTGCCCGTCGGATGCTCAGCACCGGGCACACCGTGGGCGAAATTGGTGCACAGCTCAAACTGGCTTCCAACACGGTGAGCACCTACCGGGCACGGATTCTGGAGAAGACCGGCACCAAAAACGATGTGGAGCTGGCGCTGTATGCCCAGCGGCACAGCCGCAGCACCCCAGAGCGCTGAAAACCACCGTTTTTAACCCTGTGGTGTAGGGCTGGCACTACACGGCGTCGACACACCGGGCGCGAATTGCAGTGGGGAACCACGGACTGGCACAAGTTGGCCCAGGCATTGCGTAACAAGCAGAGTCCAACTTCAAAAGGTAATGCCATGACTCAGTACTTTGACCCCTACAACGCCGACCGCCCGCTGATGCTCAAGTGCAGCTGTGGCAAAGACCATACGGTCGCTGAACACCAGCAGGAAATGTCTGCTGAAGGTGCTACCGCAGAACTCAAGCGCCGCAGCCTGAGCAGCGAGTTTGAAGCCTATTCCAACGCCTTTATTGAGGCCACGCTGGTCAAGGCACTGTTTCCGCAAGACGATGTGCGCCGCCGTTTCTTGCGTGCAGTGGGCAAGGGCACGGCCATGGCCGCCATTGGCAGCGTGTTGCCCCTGGCCAGCCTGCAAGCCATGGCGCAAGACAAGAATGCACTGGAGAAAACCAAGCTCAAGATTGGCTTCATCCCGATCACCTGCGCCACCCCGCTGATCATGGCGCACCCGCTGGGCTTTTACAAAAAGCAGGGGCTGGATGTGGAGGTGACCAAAACCGCTGGCTGGGCGCTGATTCGCGACAAGATGATCAACAAGGAATACGACGCCACGCATTTCCTGTCACCCATGCCGCTGGCGATTTCGATGGGCCTGGGCTCCAACCCCACGCCGATGAACGTGGCCACCATTCAAAACATCAACGGCCAGGCCATTACCCTGGCGCTCAAACACAAGAACAACCGCGACCCGAAGAACTGGAAAGGCTTCAAGTTCGCCATTCCGTTCGAGTACAGCATGCACAACTTCTTGCTGCGCTACTACCTGGCAGAGGCTGGCCTGAACCCCGACACCGATGTGCAACTGCGTGTGGTGCCGCCCGCCGAAATGGTGGCCAACCTGAAGGCCGGTAACATTGACGGCTTCCTCGGCCCGGACCCGTTTAACCAGCGCGCCGTATACGAAGAGGCGGGCTTCATCCACATTTTGACCAAAGACCTGTGGAACGGCCACCCCTGCTGCGCCTTTGGTACCAGCACCGAATTCATCCAGAAGAACCCCAACACCTTTGCCGCGCTGTACCGCGCCGTGCTCACCGCTGCCGCCATGGCGCGCCAGCCCGGCAACCGCGAGCTGATTGCCAAGGTGATCGCCCCGGCGCAGTACCTCAACCAGCCCGAGGCGGTGCTGACCCAGGTGTTAACAGGCAAGTTTGCCGATGGTCTGGGCAATATCCAAAACGTGCCGGATCGGGCCGACTTTGACCCGATTCCGTGGCAAAGCATGGCGGTCTGGATGCTCACCCAGATGCAGCGCTGGGGCTACGTCAAGGGCGAGGTCAATTACAAACAAATCGCCGAAAAGGTGTTTTTGTTGACCGATGCCAAAAAACGCATGAAAGAGCTGGACCAAAAAGTGCCCGAGGGCGCTTACCCCAAGTTCAAGATCATGGGCAAGGAGTTCGACGCCGACAAGGCCGCCGCCTACGCGAAGAGCTTCGCCATCAGCAAGGCGGCCTGAGATGAACACCCAGCGCACCCTCAACTTTCGGGCGGCTTTGCTGTCGGTACTGATGCTGCTGGTGGTGCTGGGCATCTGGTACGTGGCCACGGGCTCCAACGAAGCAGCCAACAGCACAGCGGGCATGACCGCCGAGCAAATCGAGTACGCCAAGATGATGGGCAAAGACCCCGGCAGTGACAAGGCTACGGGTTTTCCCACATTGGGTCAGATGGGCACGGCGATCTGGGGCCACTTGTCAGACCCGTTCTTTGACCGTGGCCCCAACGAAAAAGGCATCGCCATCCAGCTGGCCCATTCGCTGGGCCGGGTGGCGCTGGGCTTCTTGCTGGCCATGCTGGTGGCGATTCCGCTGGGCTTTGTGATTGGCATGTCGCCGCTGATGCGCAAGGCCTTTGACCCGTTCATCCAGGTGCTCAAACCGATCAGTCCGCTGGCCTGGATGCCGCTGGCGCTCTACACCATCAAAGACTCGTCTGCCAGCGGCATTTTTGTGATCTTTATCTGCTCGATCTGGCCGATGCTGGTGAACACCGCCTTTGGTGTGTCTGCAGTCAAGCGTGAATGGCTCAACGTGGCCCGCACGCTGGAAGTGAACCCGGTGCGCACCGCGTTCCAGGTGATTTTGCCGGCGGCGGCACCGACCATCCTGACCGGCATGCGCATTAGCATGGGCATTGCCTGGCTGGTGATTGTGGCCGCCGAGATGCTGGTGGGCGGCACCGGCATTGGTTACTTTGTCTGGAACGAGTGGAACAACCTGTCGCTGCCCAACGTGATTTTTGCCATTGGTGTGATTGGTGTGGTGGGCATGCTGCTGGATCTGCTGTTTGGCCAAATACAAAAAATGGTGACTTATGTGGAGTGATGCCTCCTTGCGCACGTATGTTGCCCCTTACGCCCACCCTCAAGGAAAGACCTCCAACGTGAATGCACTCCTCCAGATTGAAGGGCTCAGCAAAGCCTTTGTGTCCGCCAAGCCGGTGTTTGCCGATGTCAACTTTTCGCTTGCACGGGGCGAGTTTGTGTGCATCATTGGCCACTCGGGCTGCGGCAAGACCACCATCCTGAACGTGCTGGCGGGGCTGGACACCGCCAGCAGCGGCAACGTTTTCATGGATGGCCGAGAGGTGACTGGCCCCAGCCTGGAGCGCGGCGTGGTGTTCCAAAGCCACGCGCTGATGCCCTGGCTCACGGTGCGCCAGAACATTGCCTTTGCCGTCAAATCGCGCTGGCCCGACTGGGGCAAGGCTGATGTCAATGCCCATGTGGAAAAATTCGTCGCCATGGTGGGCTTGAGCCCGGCCATCGACAAAAAACCCAGCCAGCTCTCAGGCGGCATGAAGCAGCGGGTGGGTATTGCGCGCGCCTTTTGCATCAGCCCGAAGATGCTGTTGCTCGATGAGCCGTTTGGCGCACTGGACGCGCTGACCCGCGGCACGATTCAAGACGAGCTGATGAGCATCGTGCGCCAGACGCAGCAAACCGTATTCATGATCACCCACGATGTGGACGAGGCCATTTTGCTGGCCGACCGCATTCTGCTGATGAGCAACGGCAACGAGTCAGCCCAGGGCTACACGCCCGGTGGTATTGCCGAGGTGGTGGTCAACCCGCTGCCCCGCAGCCGGGTGCGTGCCAACCTGCACCACCTGGACGGTTATTACGAACTGCGCAACCACGTGGTCGATTTTTTAGTGTCACGCGCCATCGCGCACTGACCTTCTTTTATTCATTTATTCAACCCAAATCACATTGATAGGAGCCACCATGAACCGTCTCGAAGTCACCGAAAAAATCATCAGCGCCAAAGTCTCCAAAGGCATCAAATGGGAAGACGTTGCCAAAAAAGTGGGCTTGTCCAAAGAGTGGGTCACCGCTGCCTGCCTGGGCCAGATGGCATTCAGTGCGGAGCAAGCCAAAATCGTCGGCAAAATTTTTGGCCTGACGGTGGAAGAGCAAAAATGGCTGCAAGTGGTGCCCTACAAAGGCTCGCTGCCCACACCCGTGCCGACCGACCCGCTGATCTACCGCTGGTATGAAATTGTCAGCGTCTACGGCAGCACCATCAAGGAACTGATCCACGAGGAATTTGGTGACGGCATCATGAGCGCGATTGACTTCTCGATGGACATCGTGCGAGAAGCCGACCCCAAGGGTGACCGCGTCAACGTGGTGCTGTCAGGGAAATTCTTGCCTTACAAACAGTATTGATCAGCGCATGCGCTGTGCTGTGTTACAGCGCCCAACGTAATGTGACCGTGAGGCCCGGGCGAGTCGAGTCTGTGCTGGTAGCGTGCAGATACAAACGGCCACCATGACGTTGGGCAATGGCTTTGGCAATGGCCAGGCCCAGCCCAGACCCGTTGACCTGGCTGCTGCCTCGAAAAAAGCGCTCGCCGGCGTGCGCCAGTTCGTCTGGCGTCATGCCGGGGCCGTTGTCGATCACGCGTAACACCGCTTGCTGGCCACCTCCGGCGGCCAAATCCAGGGGTTCGATGCCGGCTTGCACCGTCACTTTGGCGCCGACCGGCGTGTGGTGCAGGGCGTTGTGCAGCACATTGACCAGCGCTTCCTTGAGCAAGCCGGCGTGCGCGTTCACCTCGGCTTGCGCGCCACCCAGGGGCTCAAAGCCCAGGTCAATCTGCTTTTGCCGCGCTTGCGGCCAGGCCGCGCGCGTGACCTCTTGCGCCAGCGCCACCAGGTCGCAAGCTTCCATGTGCCACTCGATGGTGTCAGCGCGTGCCAGCGACAGCATCTGGTTGGTTTGCCGCACAGTTTCCTCGACCTGCAATTTGATCGCCAACAGCGCCTGTTTCGTCAGCGCCGGGTCGGGTTCACGCAGGGCAAATCCGACCTGTGTGGCCAGTGTGGTCAAAGGCGTGCGCAACTGGTGCGAGGCATCGTCCAAAAACATGCGGCGCGCCTCCATCGCCTCGCGGTAACGCATCACGTGGTGGTTGATGGCTTCGACCAGCGGCTGCACGTCATCGGCGATGTTGTGGCTGGCCAGCGGGGTCAGGTCCTGCGGGTCGCGTTGCAAGACGTCCTGTCGCAGGCGCTGTAGCGGTCGCAACGACCAGTTCACCGCAGCCACCAGCAGCGCCACACCGGCCAGCAGCAGCAAGACATCGCGCGCCAATGCCTCCATCACCAGGCGGCGGGTGAAACCCTGGCGGCTTTCCAGCGTTTCACCAATCTGGATCACCACCTGGCTTGAGTTGGAGCCACTGGAGAGTGGCTGGTCCAGCGTCCGGGCGTAAGAGCCCAGCCGGATCGGTTCGCCGTAATACATGGCGTCGCTGAACTGCGGCTGGCCGTTGACCAGTGGCCGGGGTGGCGCGGGCAGGTCGGCGTTGCCGATTTCAACCAGCCCGTCGCCGCTGGCCACACGGTAAAACACCCGGCCGTTGGCGGTCAGCTCAAAAAACTCCAGCATGCGGTAGGGCAGCTCCACCGACAAGCCGCCACTGGCGGTCGAGATGTTGGCATCCATCGACTTGATCGCCCCCAGCAGCGAGCGGTCATAGGCGGCATTGGCGGCCCCCAAAGCGGTGCGCCAGCTCACCACAATTTCCAGCCCCATCACCAGCAGCATGCCTGGCAACAACACCAGCAGCAATGTGCGGCGCAGGCTCAACCGGTGCAGAACGTCAAGCATCAGTCCTTGCTTTCCAGCACGTAGCCCAGGCCGCGCAGCGTGGTGATGTGCAGCGGGGTGGCTTCCAGGCGTTTGCGCAGCCGGTGCACCAGCACCTCGATGGCCTCGGGCTGCACGTCCACCTCGTCGGAAAACACGCGCTCCATCAGGTCGCGCTTGGACAGGGGTTCGCCGCTGTGCTGCACCAGGGCGCACAGCGCGGCATGTTCGCGCGGGGTCAGGACCATGGGCACATGTTTGAGCAGCAACTGCTGGCCCACCGGGTCATACACCAGCGGCCCGCAGGCAAAACGCGGGTGGTCGCTGCCACGCGATCGCCGGATCAGCGCCAGCAGCCGGGCTTCAAGCTCGGCCAGCTCAAACGGTTTGGCCAGGAAGTCGTCAGCGCCTTCGCGCAGGGTGCTGACGCGCTCGATGAGTGAGTCACGCGCCGTCAGAATCAGCACGGGCAGGCGTTGGTCGGCATCACGCAGGTCGGCCAGCACGTCGTGGCCGTCGCGCCCGGGCAGCCCCAGGTCAAGGATCAGCGCGTCGTAACGGGTGGACTTGAGGCTTTGACGCACCAGTCGGCCGTCGTTGACCCAGTCGACCTGGAACCGGCTTTGTTGCAGCGCCTGCACCAGCCAGGTGGCCAGTGCCGGTTCGTCTTCCGCCAAAAGAATGCGCATGGGGTGAAGGGGTTGGGGATGAGTGCTGAAGTTTAAGACCTCTGTTGATCCGGCTTCAACGCGCAAAACGACCTGCCTCTTGGCAAACCACGCGGTCAAGCTTGACGATGCATACATCCATGCATATGATCAAGGCCATGGAGTTCACCTGCAACGCGTTGAAGAACGATACCAAAATTCGTGAGCGAGGCTTGCCCTTGCTGGCGGCACGGGTCATGTTCAATGCAGCGCTGCTGGTGCGTGAAGACACCCGCAGGTCCTATTCAGAACGGCGCTTTATTGGATACGGCACCATTGAAGGGCGCCTGATGGTGGTGGTGTTTTGCTGTCCCGCGCCCAATCACACCCACATCATCTCTTTCAGAAAGGCCAACAACCGTGAACAAAAAAAATTTAAAGCTCAAAGCCGCTGAGGCTGCGCCCGCCATTGACTGGGCCGCTGTAGATGCTGCCCCCATGGCCAGTGCGCGTGATGACGATAGCCCGGAGCTGACAACTGCTCAAGCTGCAAAATTGCAGCCGCTGCTTGATGTGCTGCCTGCATTTTCAATGGGCAAGACACGCATCACCATCAACCTTGATGATGCGGTTTTGCAGGCATACAAGGCGCGTGCCGGTGGGCGCGGGTACCAGACACTGATCAATGAAACGCTGCGCCGGGGTCTGGCTGCAGATGCTGTGAAGGAGGCGCTGCGCGAGGTGATTCGCGAAGAGTTGCACTCGGCATAAGTCCAAGGACAGTTCTTTGTCGGTTGGCCTCAAGGCGCAGCACCGCTCATCTCCTGGCCAGCCATGCCGTCACCCTTGGGCCCAACACCAGCACCATCAAAAAACGCACCAGTTGCATGGCCATGACAAAGCTGGCATCGACCGCGCTGGTGGCGGCAATCACCACCACCGAATCCGCGCCGCCCGGGCTGGTGGCCAGGTAGGCCGTGAGTGGCGCCACGCCGACCAGCAGCACCAACAGCAGCGCCAGCACCAAGCTCAGCCCCATCAGGGCCGCAATGGCCGCCAACATCATGGGCAGGGCCTGCCAGGCGTGCAGCAAAATTTCACGGGTAAAGCGCAAACCAATGCTCCAGCCGATCACGGCATAAGCGAGCACCAGCAAGGCGGGGGGCAACTCAATCACCAGCACACCCAGCGCCTGCAAAGTCGTGCCGCAGACCAAAGCCAGCACCAAGCCGCCGGCTGGAATGTGCCAGCGCTGCGCCGCCAACGCTGCCGCAATGATCAGCAGCAAGGTGGCCCCAACGTGGTACAGGTTCTGCAAGTTCGTGGTTTGGTCAGGCACGGCAGGCACCGTCGCTACTGTCATCGCCAGATGCGCCACCCCGGCCGCCACGGCCGTCACCAGCACGACACGGGTGTACTGCATGAACGCGACCAAGCGCATGTCGGCGCCGTGGCTCTCGGCCATCAGCACCATGGCCGAGGCCGCGCCCGGCGCAATGCCCCACAGCGCCGTGGTGCCCGGCAACACCTTGCGACGCACCAGCAACCAGCCGAGCAGGCCAGCGGCGCTGATCACCAGCAGGTTGATGCCCAAAAACAGCGGCCAATGTGCCAGAACTTTGGTGAGCGCCGGTGGGCGCATGCTTTGCGCCATCAGGCAGCCCAGCACCGCTTGCGCCAGCACAAAAAAAGGCGTGGGCAGGTCCATCTGCCCCCACTGCACCGACATCAGGATGCCCACCACCATGCAGCCCAGCAACACCCCGGCGGGGAAGTGCAGCGAGCGCAACACGCCGCCCAGCAAGCCGCTGAACAACAACAAGGCCAGCCAGCGCCAACGCTGCGGTAAGACGGGGTTCACCTGGACAGCGTGTACACCGAAGTGCCAGCCAGCAAATTGGGCAGCAGGCGCACCACCTTGCCGTCGTGCAGGCCAAAGCTGTCTTGCACCAGCAGGCCGTTGCGGCTGGCCAGCACACCCAGGTCGGCATGGGTGCCAACGCGAATATTGGGCGTGTCAAACCACTGGTACGGCAGGCGCTTGGTCACCGGCATGCGCCCGCCCAGCACGCTCAGGCGGTTCGGCCAGTGGGCAAAATTGGGGAACGCCACAATGCCCAGGCGCCCCACGCGAACGGTTTCCAGCAGCATCACTTCGGCGTTGCGCAGGTGTTGCAGGGTGTCGATCTGCAGCACCACGTCAAAGCTGGCGTCTTCAAAGGTGGACAGGCCTTCGTCGAGGTTGAGCTGGATCACGTTGACGCCGCGTTTGACGCAGGCCTGCACATTGGCGTCGTCGATCTCAATGCCGTAACCGCTGCAGCCGCGCACCTGAATCAAATGCGCCAGCATGGCGCCGTTGCCGCAGCCCAGGTCAAGCACACGCGAGCCCGGTGGCACCAGTTCGGCAATGGCCAGCTGGGTGGCGTTGACTCTGGCGTTGGCGCTCATGCGGCCTCCCCGTTTGGCTTGACCACGTTGTTGAAATAGGAGCGAATGACGCCTGTGTAGCGGGCATCGTCGAGCAAAAAGGCGTCATGCCCGTGAGGGGCGTTGATCTCGGCGTAACTGACGTCGCGCTTGTTGTCGAGTAGCGCCTTGACGATCTCGCGGCTGCGTTTGGGGGCAAAACGCCAGTCGGTGGTAAAACTCACCAGCAAAAATTTTGACGTGGCACGCGCCAGCGCCTGGCTCAGGTTGCCGTCAAAGCGGCGCGCCGGGTCAAAGTAGTCGAGCGCGCGCGTGATTAGCAGGTAGGTGTTGGCGTCAAAGTACTCGGCAAACTTGTCGCCCTGGTAACGCAGGTAGCTTTCGATCTGGAACTCGGCCTCCAGCGTGCTGTAAAAGAAGTTACGGTCTTGTTCGCTTTGGCTGCTGGCAATGAGCTGGCGGCCAAATTTCTCGTTCATCACGTCGTCGCTGAGATAGGTGATGTGGCCAATCATGCGGGCAATACGCAGGCCGCGTTTGGGCACCGTACCGTGCGCATAAAAATTGCCGCCATGAAAATCGGGGTCGGTCTGAATGGCGCGCCGGGCCACTTCGTTAAAAGCAATGTTTTCTGCCGTCAGGTTGGGCGCGCTGGCAATCACCACCGCGTGGCGCACCCGCTCCGGGTATTGCAGCGCCCAGCTCAGTGCCTGCATGCCGCCCAGGCTGCCGCCCATGACAGCGGCCAGTGTCTGGATGCCCAGGGCATCGAGCAGTCGGGCCTGGGCGTTGACCCAGTCTTCCACCGTGACCACCGGAAAGTCGGCGCCATAGACGCGCCCGGTATCGGGGTGGGTGTGCATCGGGCCGGTGGAGCCAAAACACGAGCCCAGGTTGTTGACGCCGATGACAAAAAACTGCTCGGTATCGAGCGGTTTGCCCGGCCCGATCATGTTGTGCCACCAGCCTTCCGACTTGTCCTGGCCGGCGTAGGTGCCAGCCACATGGTGCGACGCGTTGAGCGCATGACAGACCAGCACGGCGTTGGACTTGTCAGCGTTGAGCGTGCCGTAGGTCTCAAAGCTGAGGTCGTATTCCCGAATGGAAGCACCGCTTTGCAAAGGCAAGGCGGCCGCAAAATGCATGGACTGGGATGTAACGTTCATAACTTCGGGGTGGCACGGTGGGGCCGTACAAGACGGTTTTTTCAGCCAGGGCGCCGGTTATCAAGAGGCAAATTGGCAACGGCGCTGAGTATAAAGCGCCCCAAGACAAGCGCCTCAAGCAGCGTCGGGTTGGGCCTTGGGCGCGGCAAGTGCAAATGCCGGTAGCGCGCTGCAGGTCTGGTCGATTGCCACAATCAGCGGGTAGGGCGCGAGGCTGATTTTGAAACGCCGCGCGCTTTCCACTTGCGCGACCAGATAAGCGTCGGCCAAGGTCGGGCCATGGCCAAAGCAAAAATTGCCGCGCTTCGGGGCAGCCGCCAGCATGGTCTCCAGCGCCGCAAAACCTGCGTTGATCCAGGTGGCGCACCAGGCCAACACGGCGGCCTCGTCGCAGCCCAGCGTGTGCCGCAGGTACTCCAGCACGCGGCGGTTGTTGAGCGGGTGGATGTCGCAACCCACAATGGCGGCCAGGGCACGCACGCGGGCCCGGTCATTCGGGTCTGCGGGGAGCAGTGGCGGCTGCGGGTAGCGCTCTTCGAGCCATTCGATGATGGCGGGCGACTGGGTCAGCACCAGGTCACCGTCGATCAGCGTGGGCACCAAACCCTGTGGATTAAGCGCCTTGAAGGCCGCGTCAAAGTGCGCCTCGGCGCGCAAATCCACCGCCACATAGTCCCAGTCGAGCCCTTTGAGATTGAGCACAATGCGCAGACGGTGCGAGGTGCCGCTGCGAAAGTAGTTGAAGATTTTCATGGATTTGATGGGCTTGGCTTGGTCAACTTCCGTGGGGCAACGGCGCTAAGGTTAAAAAATGGCAGATGTTCAGATTTTCGCCCAAGCGCAGTGCAACCTTTGGACAACGCCAGTTTGGGTGCACTAGATCTTGCTCCTTTTGCTGTTTTGTGTACACTACGATTCACAAAATGTGTTTGAATTTAAAGGAAACTTGATGGAAGCTACCAAAGTAGGTATTCGGGAATTTCGTGCTGGCATGGCCGAGTTCATTGCGTCGAGCACGCCGGTCGCTGTGACGCGACACGGGCAAACCATTGGTTATTTCATACCTACCCACGGTCAGGTCGAGGCAGACATTGCCTCATTGAAGAAGGCTACCAAGACTTTGGATCGCATGCTTGCAGCGAAGAGCGTTGATGTGGACGCCGTGGTCGCCGAATTTAAAACTGCTCGCAAACGCTCGAGCGCGCCCAAGAAACCTGCAGCAGTGATGGCATGAGCAACAAAGCGATCGTTCTGGATGCCAAGATCCTGATTCGAGCTGTGCTGGGTAAGCGGGTGCGTGAACTCATTGTTGCCAATGCAGAGACGGTCCAGTTCTTCGCGCCCGATGTTGCATACGTTGACGCCCGAAAGTAACTTCCAGCGCTGCTGGAAAAAAGAGGGGTGAATAACGAATCGGCGATGGCGGTGCTTGACGCACTGGAATCAATCGTCCGGCCGCTGGAACTGGATGTCTATGCAGGAGTGCAAACGCAAGCGCTGCAAAGGATTTCCATTCGCGACGCCGATGATTGGCCTATTCTTGCGTGCGCCATGACGATTGCCTGCCCAATATGGACGGAAGATGCCGACTTCTTTGGCACCGGGATAGCGACCTGGACTACCGATCGCGTGGAGCTGTACCTGGTCGGCTAATTCTGATCAATAGCTCTGACGTACCCAAGGCTGCCGCAGCAGATATCGGGATCACCGACTCTTGAGCGGGGGCCAAGCGCGGCGAATTTGCGGTCGTGCATACCACTGACATGATCGCCCAATACAAAACCCGCGGTCGTCCGGTCGGTACGCGCAAGGCTGACACCAAACAAGCCGTGACCGTGCGCTACAGCCCAGACGTGCTTGCCGCCTTCAAAGCCACCGGTCCGGGTTGGCAGGCCCGGATGATCGATGCCTTGCGCGAGTGGCTGGGGCAGCGGACTTTGGTTTGATTTGGCAACCATGCTGTTCGTTTTGACCCGCAGCGCGCATTGGGATAAACGGTTGAGGACAGAGCTGAAGGCCTGTCCCGCAAGTCTCAAATACGCGAATGTCCCCCGGCTTGAGGCTTCGCCCCAAGCCTCCTCCAAAATGGCGCTACGTCAGACACCAACGCACGCCGCTAGCCGAAGCCAGAGCAACACCCCCAAGGATGAAGCTGACCCCGTAGCCCGCATGAAGCGCAAGCGCAATGCGGGGTTTTGGGGCGTAACGCAACGTGGTGGCTGACGACGATCCCGGATTCCGCTTACGCGTCCGGGCTACGGCACTGCGCACCAGAGCCATTGTTTCTATTTCTGCAAAGACCCTTACCGGTAGTAGCCGCTTCCGATCTAGCTCCTCCAGACCGGGCATTGGCTGAAACAAAACGACGGTCAGCTTTCTGGTGACCACATCGTGAAACTGGGCACCCGTGTTCGACCACCAGCCGACATTGGATTTGACTGACTATGGGGCAGGTCCAGACCCTTACCCGCCGTTCACCAGAGCCGCAAGGACAGCACCGGAAAGTGGGAAAGCTGACCTTCAATTTCGCCGGAAGCAGACTTTCGTTTTTGACACCTGAATCTCGGGAGCGGTCATTCAGCCGTGAAAATCAGCTTTTGAAATTGGTGGTCGGCACTGCAGCGATACCGGGTATTCGCCAATGCCCGCTTTAGGGTTGCCCAGTTTCATGTCTTTGGAGTCCACACATTGGTTTGGCCGGACACAGCGGAGTTGGCAGGACTGCCCGAACACACTGGCTAACAGGTGAAGCGGGATCCCCCGGTGGGCGCTGACCGAATTGGCGCATGGAGTTGATCCACTTCGGTAGTGTCGAGCAAGAAAGGGAGGCCCTGACAGTACCGATGCGCCAGTCACAGAAGCACCATGGCTCAAATTTAACCCGGGTATTATTGACACAGTAATTTAACCCGGGTATTATTGGCTTATCCAATTCAAGCCCAATCTCACCGTGTCTGATACCGCTACACCTTCCTACACCAGCTTCAACGGCCACAAGCGAATTGCCTCTGGCAGCTTGAAGATCAACGCATTGACTGTGAAACTCGCCCTGGCGACAGGCGTACCCAATCCGCTGCTGACCTTCTGCGACCAGACTGGCCAAGTTGTCGAAATTGACATTCGAGGAAGCGATGCCGAGATGTTGGCACGTCTACCTCCAGAGGGGTGCCAGCTTCAAGGAAACGAATCGGCACTGATCGATTCTGGGGAATCTGGTGAGCCACGTGGCCGTGGTCGGCCAAAACTTGGTGTTGTCGCGCGAGAAGTCACGCTACTGCCGCGCCACTGGGATTGGTTGGCTGCACAGCCAGGCGGTGCATCAGTGACTTTGCGCAAACTGGTTGATGAGTCACGCCGGGCCAACGTAGACCGAGACCTGCAACGCCTGGCAACCGAACGTGCCTACCACTTCATGTCAACCATGGCTGGTGATATGGCGGGGTTTGAAGAGGCCTCGCGTGCGCTGTTCGCAGACGACGCGGCAAAGTTCCACCAACTGACCGAAGCTTGGCCGACCGACGTTCGCGATTACGTCAGGTGCCTGGCTTATCCGCTGCTGGTGACAGACGTGCCATCGCCTGCGTCGTGACTTATTTGGGATAAAGAGGATTGATGATGACAAACAATAGAACGCTGAAACGACAGTATCTGGAGACAAATAGCCGAGCCGGTGTCTATGCGATCCGTAACCAGATCACGGGCCGGGCGTTGGTTGCCGGAAGTACGAACGTACAAGGCACGCTCAACCGACATCGTTTTGAACTGCGGTATGGGCAGCATCGCAATGTGAGGCTTGCACAGGACTGGGTTGAACATGGCGAGACCAGCTTTCTCTTTGAGGTACTCGACATGGTTAAACCCAGCGAAGATTCAACGTTCAATGCCGCACAGGAATTGGAATTGCTCGTTAGCCTGTGGCGCCAGGAAATCCCTTGTCTTGGCGAACTCGGCTACGGAGATCCAAGGAGTGAACCTCGATGAACACGAATCTCGACTTCTGTTTGGCGCTACATCGTGCCAACGCCAGCTTGCAACTCAAGCTCGACGACCAGTTGGGCCTATACCATGGTGTCGGTTTCAACGACTTTGTCCTGCTGAATTTGCTAGCGCAAGCGGACGGTAGTCGGATTGGCATCCCGGAACTCGTGCGGCCACTTGGTCAGCCGCAATCGTCTGTGCTGCGTAAGTTGATCTTGCTCGAGAAAATTGGCCTTGTGGTGCGCGAGGGTGCGAATGGAAATCGTCAGGCCGTGCTTCGCCCAGCCGGGCGTGCGCTGGTGAACGCCGCGCGTGAAACTGCCGATAGCATTTGCACCGAAGCCGTCGCATCAATCGCCCCCGCAGCGGTTGCGACGGTGTCCGCAGCACTGTTTACGCTTGCACGTACGCCAACCTTAGAACTCTCATAAGCAACGTTATCGCGCCCACTTGCTGGGTGCGTTGTCACTTGCACAGCCAGGCAAGGCATCCATCGTGCAGCAGTGAATCGGGCCAAACGAAATATCGGAGCGCTCCCACAAAGCGCGCGACACAAGAACATTGAAGGACCACACGCCATGCCCAAGATTAAAGCGAACGGAATTGAAATTGAATACGATTGTTTTGGCAATAACGAGGCGGAAGCTGTTCTGCTGATTTCCGGTCTGGGTACGCAGATGATTCGCTGGAGCGAAACGTTTTGCCAGATATTGGCAGAACAAGGCTACCGCGTGATTCGCTTTGATAATCGCGACGCTGGCCTTTCAACCCACTTCCATAGCGCGTCGATGCCAGATCTCGCTGCAATTGCCGACGCAGTCTCTCGCGGCGAAACGCCCAATGTGCCTTATACGCTGTTCGATATGGCGAACGACGCTGTAGGACTTCTCGATTCGTTGATGATCAAACGAGCGCACGTGGTTGGGAGATCAATGGGCGGCATGATTGCACAACTGTTGGCCAGCGAGCATGCTGAACGCGTTCTATCTCTGGTTTCCATTATGTCGAGTACTGGCAATCGTGATCTACCGCAGGCCAGCCCTGCAGTGATGGCGGCGATGACATCGCCCGCGCCACATCCTTTGAAAGACGAACAGGGCTATCTCGCACATTGCGTTGCCTTTTCTCAAGTGATTGCCGGGCGAGGCTATCCGTTCGACGAATCCGCTCAACGTGACCAAGCCTTGGCCGAAGTCAAACGAGCATACAACCCAACCGGGTTTTGGCGGCATATCGCCGCCATCGCAGCAACTGGTGACATGAGATTGCGACTAGCCAACATAACTGCGCCGACGCTTGTATTGCATGGGTCAGACGACACACTAGTTTCACCTGAGGCAGGGAAAGACACGGCAGCCAACATTAAAGGTGCCGAACTACTCACCGTCGACGGAATGGGCCACGATTTTCCACCATCGCTGTTTGGGTTTGTGGCCGGAGCCATCGCAGATAACGCACGGCGCATGTTCAACCCTGTGAATCGCCCCGATGGTACTAGACCATTTGCTGCCTAATTTGGTAAAAATGGCTGCTGAATTTGGGGCGAATAACAACTAGTTGCCGGTGACCCTGTGGTCAAAAGCAATGCATCATTTCAGACGGTCGGTTCGCTGTTGCCAATGTCGGGTATCAGGGAGGAAATTGGAATTGCTGTAGACCCGCTTCCAGCCTACAGCCGGCATTGACTTTGGAAACCGGGCTGCACGGCCTTCTCCGGCAGGAACAGGCTGGAAGCGGTCGGCCACCAGTGGCTGTTCCAAGGTAGTCCAGTGTAAGAGCTCCACCTCCTCAAGCACGCCGTCAACAGCACAGACGTGGAAGCGCACATGCCCATTCAGGCTGGATCCGACGCGGTGAATGAAGGCGATAAAGCCGTATGCAAAGATGCCTCATTCGAGGTATTTGCGAAAGGCCTGGCGGACATAAGGCTTGGGGGTGTGGTGGTCGCCTTGGCCGCCGAACTGGCCGGCACTGGCCAACTCAAACCAGGTCTCGAAGTGCTCGGCGATGGTTTGATACAGCAGCGTGCGCTCGGGGTGGCGCGGGTTGTAGAGTTTGGGCTTGGCGGCTAAGGCGTATCCGGACGACACACACCCGCTATTTTCAATGCAACTTTGCCGCGCCCGCTTAGGCCCTGTGTGAAATTCTTTCAAGAAACATTACCAGCCGTACACCGCAAAGGCCGCCCACGGTGTAGGCAACTCATACCGGGGGATCCATTTTTGCTCGCTCGCAATTTTTTGTTTGACCCAAGCCAGCGCATTGGAAGGCTTGTCGCCCCCCAGCATCCGTTGGTAAAGCGACGCCATCCACCCTGCGGTTTCCATGTCGGGGATGGCCCACAGGGTCTGAATCGTCGTGGCAGCACCCGCCACAAGAAACGCGTGGGGAAGCCCCAAAATTCCCTCACCACCCACTGTCACACCCATGGCAGAGTCGCAGGCGGACAAGACAACGACTTTGGCCTGAAGATTCCAACTGGAAATTTCCTGTGCGCTGATGTAGCCGTCGTATTTGCCGCCCCGGTCTTCCAACCCCAACACCAGTGCACTCATCAGCGGCCGCCGGGTTTGGGCGATGCCATGGGTGGCGAAATGAATGTAATCATATTGCCCCAACAAATCTGCACTGACCAGTGCATCAACTTGCTTTTCCGTCGCACTGGATTCAGTCAGTGCCAACACATTGGCGCTCTGGAATTGCCGACCAATGAGGCGAACCTCTTGAAGCGACCCGGGTAGGTCAGGCACACCCCGAACCATGCCCATCAAGTGTCCAAAAAACTCAGGGCCGCTGGTCGCATCAGCCAGCACGGCCAAGTCAAACGGTGAGGGGGTGCCAACACCTTTAACCCGGTTGAGGTAAATGGGGCTGCCGGGCATGAGTTGCACAGTATTTTGGTAGTGCGCACCCCCCACGGTCAGCAACCGGGCGGATGCGCCGCCTTGGCGATGGGCCACTAAGCGCTCATATTGAACGTTGAGCACAGACACTGACGGCGCATAACTGACCGTGACCGATTTGAACAGTGGCTGGCCGTCCAGCTCCAGCAGGTCAAACGGAATCAGCCAGGTGGGGCCGTCGGGTGACACGATCAACCGGCGAATTCCCTTAAGTTCGTTGCGAAACGGTTGCAGCAATTTGCCAGAGAGGTATTCGACCACCACACGGGCATCGTCAACGCGGGGTTCACTGGCCGACACGTCCACCACGTCAAAACCCTCCGGCAACTTGGCAACCAGCTTTTTGCCCATTTTTTGAAGGCCCGTGGTGCCGTGCTGGGTAAGCATCCGCATCGCGTAGATGGTGCGGTCCAGGTTGCGCATGACAACCAACGGCCGACTGGGGGCATAGGTGCGGTTTCGGCGAAGCAGCAAGGGCATCACGGTTTCACTTTTTGACAGGCCGTAGCCCAAACTCAAGTAGGCCTCATCTTCATTGAGCTGACCCGCTAGCCGCGCCACATCCGCGTCCACCACCTCGCCACTGATGCGAGCTCGAGAGGAGGATGCCGCGCCACGTGCCAGCCGCTGCGCAAACTGATCTTCAAGCTGTGTCGCCAGGCGGCTGGCTTCCAGGGACAACGGGCTGCCGGGCGTGGCAAGCCGTTGCCGCTGACGCTGCAACGCGGCCTGGCGAACCTGGTCAAGCGCCAGAGCCTGCTCAGTTTTAGGCAACGAGCGCAAACGGTCCATCTCCTCCATGGAGGTGTTGAGCGAGCGCGCTTTTGCCAACTCTAGACTGACCAGCGCCTGCCGGACGAACCCTTTGCGATGGTTGGCGATGGCCAAGTACTGGTAGCCGCTATGCCATTCCTGCGCGAACTGGGCCATGGTCACGGCATCCAACGTGGTCTCATTGCGCAGCGTCTCAATCCCATCAGCCCAAGCCTGCAGGGCGGGCAAGGCCTCATCGTTCTTTTGCAAGTTGAGCAAGGTGATTGCCACCACCAAATCGCGACTCAACTGGCTAATGGGGCTAGTGGGACTCATCGGGCTCGGGACGCCAATGGCGCTGGCATCGGCAGAAGCTTTTGAAGCACCGTCCTTCATCAACAACGCGGCGGTGTAGTTGCCTCGTTCAATCAAAATAACGCGTAGCAATGCGTCACTGTTCGTCACTTCATCATGCCGCTCACCATACAGGCGCACAAAACCCTCGCGCACAAGGCGAACGGCATCGTGAGCCTGGTCGTATTGCTTGTTGCGTAGCAAACCATAGGCATATTCGCGGCGCGTTTGCAAGGTATGCACATTGATTTCACCGTTGGCGGCTGACAGCTCGGCAGCAGCTGACTTTAGCAACTCAAGTCCGCGAGCAACATCGGTGTCATTGTTGCGTCGGACAAAAGATGACCCTGCATAGCGATTGGCATTGGCCCGAATGAAATCTCCCTGGAGTGAACTGGCGCGTTGTTTGGCAATCTGCCCACACAAAATGATGGCGTCGTCATACCGATTAGCGTTTTGATAGGCACCACACAAGCGCATGCCCACGTCTTGCGAATGCGCAGAATTAACGCCAAAACGTTGGTTGGCCAGCTCAAGTGTTTTTTCAAGCTCTTTGACGCCCTCAACGCGAAGCCCCGAATTGGCCAGCGCAGTGGCGCGGTATTTCATGGCAATAATTTCCATGGCGGGGTGTGCGTCCAGCGAACGGATTTCCTTCAATAGCGCATCCAGCTTTTGGATGGATCGACCCAGTTCACCCGCAGTCGCGTCCGTATTCGCGCAGTCCAAGGCCACACGCAAGCGCCACGAGTCCTGGGCAGGCAGCCGCGAATTGGCCGCAGGCACCAGAGATTCGCATATTTTTTGCCGCTCAATCACGGAGGCACCACTGGCCAGCGACTTGGCCCGCAAGTCCAGCAAATCCTGCGGGATATTCTGCTGCGCCTGTGCACCCCCCAACAGGCTAGCGAACAGCCAGATCACTCCATGCAGGCGCACCCTTAAGACGGAGAGGCGTTTCAACCACATGGGGCCGAGTATCGCACCGTTGAAGCGCCCTCAATCCGTGTGAGACGCCCGATTTACCAGCCCTGGTACCAGGTTCACCACCAGGGCTTGGTGTTCAGGAGCGAATTTTGCGGTGCGCGGCGTGTATGGGGCGCAGGAACATCCCGCAGCGCATCTAATCGCCGTCTCGACCTCTCACCAGTTGATGCGCTGATAGTCCTCGTAGTCGGGGGCCGCTTGCGCCGCTAGATACCAGTCTGTCTCGATGTGCACCCCCTCATCCGTCTGCGCGTCGCAGTCATCCCTCAGCGGCGGCCCGCGTGCCAGGGCAATGTGCGGGGGCTCAGAACCCACCCCGATGTGATCAAGGATCTTGCGGATTTACACGCCCTCGGTAATGAACGCGATCAGGCGCATCTGTCCGCCGCACATCGGGCACAGCAGCGGGAATACTTCGTAGCTTCTGGCGATCAGCACTGCCCACAGGTAATGTGCCGATGAGCGCGTGGGTGGCTCGGCTTGCCCGAAAGTTCATCCCATTCCAGCCCTAATTCTTTGCTACCAACGGCTGCTATGGAGCAGGCAGATCGCAAAACTCTAGGACCGGAATCGCTGCAGTGCTGACCGCCACGGACAAAAACTGGTTGTCGCCCCCGAACGACCGCTTCGGAGTTTTGGCGGCGAAGAAATCACAAAATTGGACCGACAACGGCAATGACCGCTTTGGAGAAATCGGCTCAAATTCTTTGTGCACGGCGAGCGACCGGTAACGCTGCATAAGAGCCGACTAACTCGCTGCCGCGTGTGACCGCTTCGGGCACCTTGCAGAACTCGGCCAAGGTCGGCTTTACTGCCGGAGAAATCCTGTGCTTGCACTTTCCTGCCGTCGGCTCAAAGTTGGACCCCCTCAATCAACCAGGAGTCCATCATGGAAAACTCATCTGAGTACGTTCAGCACGCACCTTGGAACAAGGGTGTGATCGTCGGTCAAAAATCGCTGTTCAAATTGAAAGAGATCTGGGCTATCCGTGTCCGTCTTCAACTTCAACATCGGGTTCGTGAGCTCGCCATGTTCGACTTGGGACTCGACAGCAAACTACGGGCTTGCGATTTGGTCAAGATGCGGGTGCGCGACATCTGCCATGGCGAACATGGTGCGCCGCGTACCACCGTGATGCAGCAAAAAACCTCGCGGCCTGTTCAGTTCGAGATAACGCAGCCAACCCGTGATGCTGTCAGTGAATGGATCAAGGAGGCCAAACTTGGCCAGGACGACTACTTGTTCCCCAGTCGCATTCATGAGTCACCCCATATCGGAACCCGCCAATACGCCCGCATTGTGGATTCGTGGGTGACAGAGATTGGGTTGAATCCGTCGGAATATGGAACCCATTCGATGCGCAGAACCAAGGCATCCTTGATCTACCGGCGCACAAAAAACTTGCGTGCCGTGCAACTGCTGCTTGGCCACACCAAATTGGAGAGCACCGTGCGCTACCTGGGTATCGAGGTCGATGACGCTTTGGAAATGGCCGAGCAGACCGAGATTTGATTGGCCAGCAGCTTTAGGCCGCGACCGAGTGCGCAGACAGGCTGACCTGCAGCTGTTCGCGCACTGCTCGAAAAATGGCCGCCAGGTTGTCCATATTGGGATTGCCAGTGGGCGACAACATCCGATGCAAACTCTTGCTCGGCTTGGCGGTCAGAGTTGCGAGTTGCTCGAAACCGATAGTGGCGTTCACCAAGTCACGCAAAATCAGTCGGGCTGTTTCCGGCTCACCATTGAGAAATAGTGTCGCAGCCTCATCAAGCAGCGCCTGCGCAAATGACGCGTCGCTCTGCACACGCTGGATGACGGTTTCTTTGAAATTTCTGGTCAATGCCATTCTGTTACCCCTTGTGCTTGTTGCCTGATTTGGCAGTTATCGCCTTTTTGCGAGCCTTGTACTCAACCAACAATGCCTTGGCTTTGTCGATGTCACGCCGCTGGCCGCGTTTGGTTCCACCGCCGAACAGGACGATGAGCGTGTCGCCATCTTTGGCGAGGTAAATCCGGTAGCCTGGTCCCCAGTCAATGACATATTCACCCATGCCGTCAAACCACTTGATACTGGACGTATTGCCCAAAGTCATTCGAAGTTTGGCAACGGTCACCTTGGCTGCAGCCTGCGCTGACAGGCTGTCAAACCATTGCTTGTACGGTTGGATGCGTCCTCACGGATGTACTCTTCGACTTTGATTGTCATGCGTTATGGTAACACATGTGTTACTTTTGACGTGGGGGCGATCTTGATGCAGGGGAACCCCTGAGGTTGGCTGCGATGGTTAAAACTGGACTGCCGTATAGCTGCCGGTCGTCAATACACTTGGGGTCGCGCATCTGCTTGCGGGCTTTGATTGCGGCAACGCAATGCTAAATGATGGGCTGCCCGGCTAGCTCACGGCTGCGGATCGGTAAAAACCTTGGTGGTGGTGGCCTGACCGCGCTTGGATGCAATCAGGGACTTGACGTCCGGCGCGCGCACCCGGGGGCGGTCGGGCTCGGCGGCTGGCAGGGGCTGCACCTCTGTCAGGCTGGCCAGGCAGCGCCGGGTCAGGTCCTGGTAGGTTTGTGTACCCGCCAGTTTCCAGGCAATTTCGTCGTCACGCAGGGCGCGTACCAGTTTGGCCGGTATTCCCGCCACCAGGGTGGCGGGCGCCACTTGCATACCGGCGGGCACAAAGGCACAGGCGGCCACCACGGCCGCCTCTCCCACCACGGCTTCGTCCATGACCACCGCATTCATGCCGACCAGGGCATTGCGGCGCACCACACAGCTGTGCAACACCGCACCGTGGCCGATGTGGCCGTTTTCCTCGACCACCGTGTCCTGCTGCGGAAAGCCGTGCATGACGCAGTTGTCTTGCACATTGGCGCCCGCTGCCAGCACGATGCGGCCAAAATCCCCGCGCAGGCTGGCGTTGGGGCCCACGTAACAGTTGGGGCCGATGTGCACATCACCAATCAACACCGCCGTGGGATGCACGTAGGCGCTGGGGTCTATCACGGGGATCACCCCTTCAATCGCGTAACAAGGCATGGCAGGTCCAAAGGCTTGCTGGGGTCAACGCTCGTCAAAACTCACAGTGACCGCTTCACTGGTCGGGCGCGACTGGCAGCTCAGCACAAAGCCGTTGTCGGTCTCCCAGGGCTCCAGGCCGTAGTTTTTGTCCATGACCACACTGCCGGTGATGACCTTGCAGCGGCAGGTGGCGCAGACACCGCCCTTGCAGGAAAACGGCAGGTCCAGCCCGGCGGCCATGGCGACGTCGAGCACATGGTCGTCCGGGTTCATGTGTAACGCGTGTGACTTGCCATCCAGCACCACGGTCAGGGCCACCTGGCCACCGGCGGGCAGTTTCAGGTTGGCCACGGCGGCCTGGCGCGCGGCCGGGGTCAAGGCTTCGAGCGTGGGTGAGGTGAAGCGCTCGGTGTGCACCTGTTTGGCGGGTACACCAGCGTCAAGCAGCGCTTTTTCGGTGACGTTGATCATGGCCTCGGGGCCGCAGATGAACACCTCGTCCATGCTGCCCACGGGCAACAGGGCGGCGATGAGTGCGCGCACTTTGTCCCCATCGATGCGGCCTTGCAGCAGGTCGGCTTCTTGCGCCTGGCGCGACAGGATGTGGATCAGGGTCAGACGGCCGGCAAAGCGGTCTTTCAGGTCTTGCAGGGCCTCGTTGAACATCACGCTGGCCATGCTGCGGTTGCCGTAGACCAGGGTGAACTTGGCATCCAACTGGTCTTCCAGCGTGCTGGCCATGATCGACAAAATCGGCGTGATGCCCGAGCCGGCTGCAAAACCGACGCGGTGCAGGGCGCGCGGGCGTTTTGAGACAAAACGACCGTCGGGCGGCATCACCGCCAGCGTGTCACCGGCCTTGAGCTGGGTCGCAGCCCAGTTGGAGAACACGCCACCCTCCATCGGGCGAATCCCCACCACCAGTTCGTGATTTTTTTGCAGGTGGCTGTGGGTGCAGCAGATCGAGTAGCTGCGGCGCACATCGGCGCCGTCGATCTTGCTGCGCAGGGTCAGGTATTGGCCGGGCTGGAAGTCAAAGCTGTCAAGCAGGTCATTGGGCACGCTCAGGGCAACGGCCACCGAGCCAGCCGCCTCGGGGCTGACACGCGCGACGCGCAGGTCGTGAAAACGGGGGGATGTAGACATGTTGGCCTAATAGGGTTTGAAGTAGTCAAAGGGTTCCAGGCAGTTCAGGCAGCGGTACAGCGCCTTGCAGGCAGTCGAGCCAAAGTGCGAGGTTTCAGTCGTGTTGTGTGAGCCGCACTGCGGGCAGGCCACGGTAAGTTCGTTAGCTCCCGCTGTATTTTTGGCGGCAAATTGGATGACGTGGGTGACCGGCGTGCCGCAACCGCTGGGGTGCGGCGGGGCAATGCCATAGGCGCGGAGCTTCTCGCGCGCTTCAGGCGTCATCCAGTCAGTGGACCAGGCCGGGGCAATCTGTATCAGCACCCGGGCCGCGACACCGGCTTTGGCCAAGGCATTCACCACGTCGTCCTGCATCTGGCTCATGGCCGGGCAGCCGCTGTAGGTCGGGGTGATCACCACCTCCAGACCCGTGGCGGTTTGCCGCACCGCGCGCAAGATGCCCATCTCGCGCAGGTTCACCACCGGAATCTCGGGGTCGGTGACCGACTCCAGCAGACACCAAGTGGCGTAGAACGCGTCGTTTGGTTCTTTCAGCGCAATCGGGCCGTCGGGCAAGGCCGCTGACGCAGACTGTGCCTGGCCCGGCGTGGCATGGCTTGGCATGGGAATTACCAGACGGCCTCGGGGTGGGCACGCGCCAGGCTTTGCATTTCAGCCAGCACAAAACCCAGGTGCTCGGAGTGCACGCCGGTTTTGCCCGTGGTGACAAAACCACCAGCGGCCGGACGCTTGAGGGTGGCCGCTGCCAGCGCGTCGTCCACGATCGCGTTCCAGCTGGCTTGCAGGGGCCGGGTGTCAACGCCCTGGCCGCTCTTGACCACGGCCGTTTCCATGGCGCTGGGCGTAAAGAACTCCTGGGTGTAAGGCATCAAGTGGGTGATCGCCGCCTGCATTTTGGCGTGGGACGCGTCGGTGCCGTCACCCAGGCGCAGCAGCCAGTCATGGGCGTGACGCAGGTGGTACTGGGTTTCCTTGAGCGACTTGGCGGCAATGGCGGCCAATTGCGCATCCGCAGAACCCTTGAGCCCTTCCCACACCAGCACCATCAGGGCGCTGTAGAGAAAGTTGCGGCCAATCGTCACCGCGTAGTCCCGGTCACCACGGCTGGTGGGCGCCAGCGCGGTGCTGTGCGGCAACTCCAGCAGGGTGTAGTTCTTGAAGTCGGGTACATCGCGGAAGTAAGCCAACAGGTCTTCGCTGCTTTTGCCGTCCTTGCGCACCGTGGCCACATGCTGGTACAGCAGGCGCGCCTGGCCGATCAGGTCGAGGCTGTTGTTGGCCAGCGCCAGGTCTTCTTCGAGCACCGGGCCGTGGCCGCACCACTCGGCGTTGCGCTGGCCCAGAATGAGCGTGTTGTCAGCCAGGTGCAGCAGGTAGTCTTGAAAATAAGCGGCCATTACATGTGCCCCACTTCTTCAGGAATGTCATAGAAGGTGGGATGGCGATAAATTTTGTCGGCTGCCGGGTCAAACAGCGCGTCCTTGTCTTCCGGGGCGCTGGCGGCAATGCTCTTGCTGGGCACCACCCAAATGCTCACGCCTTCCTGGCGCCGGGTGTAGACGTCACGCGCCATTTGCAGCGCGTGCTGGGCGTCAGACGCGTGCAGGCTACCGCAGTGCTTGTGCTCCAGGCCCTGTTTGCTGCGAACAAACACTTCCCAGAGGGGCCAGTCTTTTAATGCGGGGGTAGTGGTGCTCATGCTGCTTCCTTGTGTTGGTTTTTACGATCAGTTGAGGACAGAGCAAAATTGCTCCGCAATTCTTGGTCTGTCCCGCAAAGTTGTTTGTTTGCGTGGGCCAGGGCGGCGTCGCGCACCCATTGGCCATCGTTGTGGGCTTTGACGCGGGTCGACAGGCGCTCGTGGTTGCACGGGCCGTTGCCGTTCACCGTGGCCCAGAACTCGTCCCAGTCGATCTCGCCATGGTCATAGTGCTGGCGCTCTTCGTTCCACTTGAGCTTGGGGTCGGGCAGGGTCACGCCCAACACATTGGCTTGTGGCACCGTGGCATCAATAAATTTTTGACGCAAATCATCATTGCTGATGCGTTTGATGCCCCAGCGCATGGCTTGTTCGCTGTGCGGGCTGTTGGCATCCGGCGGGCCAAACATGGCAAGGCATTTCCACCAGAAGCGGTTCACCGAGTCCTGCACCATGGCTTTTTGTTCGGCCGTGCCCTGCATCATGACCAGTAAAGCTTCGTAGCCCTGGCGCTGGTGGAAAGATTCCTCCTTGCAGACGCGGATCATGGCGCGGGCATAGGGGCCATAACTGCAGCGACACAGCGGAATCTGGTTCATGATGGCCGCACCGTCCACCAGCCAGCCAATGGTGCCGACATCGGCCCAGTTCAGCGTGGGGTAGTTGAAGATCGAGCTGTACTTGGCTTTGCCGCTGTGCAGGTCGGCCAGCATCTGGTCACGCCCCGTGCCCAGGGTTTCGGCGGCGCTGTACAGGTACAGGCCATGGCCGCCTTCGTCTTGCACCTTGGCAATCAAAATGGCTTTGCGTTTCAGGCTGGGGGCGCGGCTGATCCAGTTGCCCTCGGGCAACATGCCCACAATTTCGCTGTGGGCGTGCTGGCTGATCTGGCGCACCAGGGTTTTGCGGTAGGCCTCGGGCATCCAGTCTTGGGGTTCGATCTTGCCGTCGGCATCGATGCGGGCATCAAAACGCGTCTGTGCCTCGGGGTTTTCCAGCGAGGCAACAGGTGCTGCCTTTTTCTGGCCGGGGGTCTCTTGCACATTGAACGACTGCGTGTACATAAGCTGTGACTCCTGTGGGTTAAAAAATAAACTTAACGCGCAGCCCAAGCGGGTGGCCGTTTGTCCAGAAACGCCGCAACACCGTCGCGGCCCTCTGCGGTGGCGCGTTGGCGGGCGATGCGCTGGGCGGTGTCTTCCAGCGTTTGCGCGTCAATCGGTCGGCCCTTGATGGCTTCGATCAGTTCCTTGGCGGCCTTTTGGGCGCTGGGTGCACCCGCTAGCAAAGGCTCGATCAAGGCCGCCACGCCGGCATCGAGTGCATCCACCGGCGTGACTTCATTCACCAGGCCAATACTTAGCGCGCGCTCGGCGCTGATGCGTTCGGCGCTCTGGAAATAACGCAGCGCATGGCGCGGCCCGATGGCACGCAGCACATAGGGGCTGATCACCGCCGGAATGATGCCGAACTTGACCTCGGACGTGGAAAAAACCGCGTCGCTGCTGGCCACCGCCATGTCACACGCTGCGGCCAGCCCGGTGCCGCCGCCCAAGGCTGCACCCTGAATGCGGGCGATGGTCGGCTTGGACAAGCTGGCCAGCAGGCGCAGCATGCGGGCAAAGCGGCGTGCATCGGCCAGGTTGTCCGCTTCGTTGCCTTCTGCTGCGCGGCGCATCCAGTTCAGGTCAGCGCCGGCCGAAAAATGCCGGCCGCGTCCGCCCAGCACCACCACGCGCACACTGGCATCCGCGTCCAGCCGGTTACAGGCATCGCTCAGGTCGGCAATCAGCTGCTCGTTGAATGCGTTGAACACCTCCGGGCGGTTCATCCAGACCGTGGCGACCTGGCCGGAATGTTCGATATCAAGTGTGTCGTACATGGTGCGTCCGTGGGGTTTAACCGGCTTCTCCTATTGCGCCAGGGTCCAGTCGCTGCCCTTGATCTCCAGCATCTTGAAGGCCGACAGGTCCAGGCCCATGTGGTCGGTGGCCGACATGTTGACCATGCCGCCGGTGCCCACAAAACCCTTGGTGGCTTCAATCGCATCACGCACCTTGGCCTTGTCGGTGCCGCCGGCGCGCTTGATTGCGTCCACCGCCAGCATCAGACCGTCATAGGCATGGCCGCCAAAGGTCGACACATCCGACTTCCACTTGGCGCTGTAAGCCTTGGCGTAGCCTTCGGCCACTGGCTTTTGCGGGTCATTGGCGGCCAGTTTGTTGGCCACCAGCAGTGCGGCGGCTGGCAAGCGAACCCCTTCAGCGGCTGGACCTGCGAGCTTGATGAACTCTTCAGACGCCACGCCATGCGCGTGGTACAGCGGCAGCGTCATGCCAAGCTGCTTGTAGCCCTTGGTGGCAATGGCCGGGCCCTGACCCAGACCAAAAATGAACACGGCCTGTACGCCCGGCACGTTGCGGATCTTGGTGAGCTGCGGGCTCATGTCGGTGTCCTTGGGACCGTAGGTTTCGTTGGCGACCAGGGTGATGCCGTACTTGGCCGCCACACCTTCGGTTTCCTTCTTGCCGGACTGGCCAAAACCGCTGGTCTCGGAGAACAGGGCGACCTTGGTCAGGCCGCGTTTTTTCATGTCTTCAAAGACTTTTTCAGCGGCCATGCGGTCGGTGTGCGGGGTTTTGAACACCCACTTCTTGACCGGTTCGACGATCACCACCGCACCGGCCAGGGAGATGAACGGAACCCCCGCTTTTTCGACCAGCGGCGCCATCGACATGGTGGACCCGGTGGTGGTGCCGCCCACAATGATGTCAACCTTGTCATCGTCGATCAGACGCTTGCCAAAACCGTTGGCTTTGCCAGCGTCACTGCCGTCGTCGTAATGCACCAACTCCAGTTGGCGACCGATCACCCCGCCTTTTTTGTTGATTTCTTCCACATACATCTGCAGCGTCTTGAGCTCGGGGTCACCCAAAAAGGCAGCCGGGCCGGTGACCGACAGCACAGACCCGATCTTGATCGTGTCTGCGGCAAAAGCCGCCAGTGTGCCCAGGGCCAAGGCGGTACCAATCGCCAGTTTTTTCATCGTAAATTTCATGTTTTGTCTCCTACAGGGGTTAAAAAATCAGACCTTCTCTATCACCAGGGCAATGCCTTGCCCCACACCAATACACATCGTGCAAAGCGCATAACGCCCGCCACGCCGTGCCAGTTCGTACATGGCGGTTGTGACCAACCGCGCACCACTCATACCCAGGGGATGCCCCATCGCAATGGCACCACCATTGGGGTTGACCCGCGCCTCGTCGTCCTTGAGTCCGAGGTCGCGCAGCACCGCCAGGCTCTGTGCCGCAAAGGCTTCATTGAGTTCGATCACATCCATTTGGTCGAGTCTCAGGCCGGCCTTGGCCAGCACCTTGCGCACCGCCGGGGCCGGGCCAAAACCCATGATGCGCGGTGCCACACCGGCCGCCGCCATGGCCACGATGCGCGCGCGAGGGACCAGGCCGTTGGCTTGCGCGGCGGCGGCGCTGGCGATCAACAGGGCACAGGCACCGTCGTTGACCCCAGAGGCATTACCCGCCGTCACCGACAACTCGGGGCCATTGACGCCCTTGAGTTTGGCCAGCATGTCCAGCGTGGTCTCGGGGCGTGGGTGTTCGTCGGTGTCGAGCACCACCGGGTCCCCTTTTTTGCGCGTAATCCGCACCGGGATCAGCTCGTCGGCAAAGCGGCCAGCAGCGTGGGCTGCAGCCCAGCGCTGCTGCGAGCGCACGGCAAACGCATCCTGGTCGGCCCGCGAGATGTTGAAGTCGGCCGCCACGTTGTCAGCGGTTTGCGGCATCGAATGGGTATCAAAAAGTTTCTTCATGACCGGGTTGGGAAAACGCCAGCCAATGGTGGTGTCAAAAATGGCGGCGCTGCGCGAGTAGGCTGACTCGGCCTTGCCCATAACAAAAGGCGCGCGCGACATGCTTTCCACACCACCGGCAATCATCAGCTCGGTGTCGCCCGACCTGATGGCGCGCGCCGCCATGCCAACGCAGTCCAGCGACGAACCGCACAAGCGGTTCACCGTGGTGCCCGGCACCTCAATGGGCAGGCCAGCCAGCAGGCCGGCCATACGTGCCACGTTGCGGTTGTCTTCACCGGCCTGGTTGGCGCAGCCATAAATGATGTCGTCCACACTGGCCCAGTTGACCTGGGGGTTGCGTTCCATCAGGGCTTTGAGCGGGATGGCGGCCAGGTCGTCAGCGCGCACACCCGCCAGTGCACCGCCGTAGCGGCCAATGGGGGTGCGAATGGCATCACAAATAAAGGCTTCGGTCATGGTGGCTTCCTTAGAGTTGCTTGGGCCGCTCATCAATCAGGCGGCGCGCCTTGCCGGTTTGGGTGCGCGGAATCGCCTCGAACTCCAGCACGGTGACCCGGGTCGAGATGCCGACGATGGTCTTGATGTGGTGTTGCAACTCTTTGCTGATGACGGCCACGTCCGCCGCCGACAGCTTGCCGGAGAATTCGCGTTGTAGTTCGCAGCGCACCTCGACGTTGTCCAGATGGCCATCGCGGCTTAGCAAAATCTGGTAGTTGCCCGAGAGCCGCTTGTCGCGCAGGATCTGCTCTTCGATCTGGCTCGGGAACACATTGACACCGCGCACGATCAGCATGTCGTCCGAGCGGCCGGTGATCTTGCCCATGCGCCGGAACGCGCGCGAGGTGGGTGGCAGCAGTCGCGTCAGGTCGCGGGTGCGGTAACGAATCACAGGAAAAGCTTCTTTGGTCAGCGAGGTGAACACCAGTTCGCCGTCAGAGCCGTCCGGTAGCACCTCGCCGGTTTCGGGGTCGATGATCTCGGGGTAAAAGTGGTCTTCCCAGATTACCGGGCCGTCTTTCGATTCGATGCATTCACAGGCCACGCCGGGGCCCATGACTTCGGTCAAGCCGTAGATATCGATGGCGTCAATGCCCAGTTTGCGTTCGATCTCTTTGCGCATGCCTTCGCCCCAGGGCTCGGCACCAAAGATGCCGATCTTGAGCGAGATTTGATCCGGCGTGATGCCCAGACGCTCGAATTCTTCGGCAATCACCAGCGAATAGCTGGGCGTGACCATGATGATTTGCGGCTGGAAATCAACAATTTGCTGCACCTGCTTTTCGGTCTGCCCACCCGACATCGGCACCACGGTGCAACCCAGGCGCTCGGCGCCGTAGTGTGCGCCCAGGCCACCGGTGAACATGCCGTAGCCGTAGGCGTTGTGCAGCATGTCGCCGGCACGGCCACCGGCGGCGCGGATCGAGCGCGCCACCAGATTGGCCCAGTTGTCGATGTCTTTGAGCGTGTAGCCAACCACGATCGACTTGCCAGTGGTGCCGCTTGATGCGTGCAGTCGCGCCACTTTTTCCTTGGGTACGGCAAACAGGCCAAAGGGGTACTGGTCGCGTAGCGCGGTCTTGGTCATGAATGGAAACTTGGCCAGGTCGGCCAGGGTTTTCAGATCGCTGGGGTGGACGCCTTTGTCGTCAAAGGCCTTTTTATGAAACGGCACGTTGTCATAGGCGTGCTGTAAAGACCATTTGAGGCGTTCCAGTTGCAGCGCCGAGATTTCGTCGCGGCTGGCGGTTTCAATGGCTTCAAGTTCGCCGGGTTGGGGTTGTTTGACGGTCATGTGGGTCTCCTAAACGTGAAATAGCGGTGCCTGTCTTGCTGGCTCCGGGTTCTATAGGGCTGACTTCAGTCGGCCAGGCGGGTCAATTGGCGGCATCGATTTGCTGCAGGCCGGCAATCACTTCGCCCTTGATGCGGTAGCTCTTGCCGCGAAACAGCGCCACCGTTTTGCCTATGCGGGTGCGCACCGTGATGTCGTATACCCCGGTGCGGCCCGCCAGCGAGCGCTCCACCGCTTCGGCCTCCAGCACATCGCCCGCATGGGCCGGCGCCAGAAAATCGATGTTGCAACTTGAGGCCACGGTGTTCTGGTTGTAGCTGTTGCAGGCAAAGGCAAAGGCGCTGTCGGCCAGGATGAACATGAAGCCACCGTGGCAGATGTGGTGGCCATTGACCATGTCACCGCGCACCGGCATGGCGATCAGCGCGTAACCCGGCTTGACGCTCAAAATTTGCATGCCCAGGCCTTGTGTGGCGCGGTCGCGCGACCACATGGCCTGGGTGACGGCGTCGGCTAAGGCCTGTGGGTCGGTGAGTTGGTCGGTCATGAAAAGTCCTTTGCAGCAAAAACGTGGTGTTGGATCAAGGGCGAGGTGCGGTAGCGGTCTTCGCCATAGGTTTGCGCCAGATGACCCAGCACAGTACTGACCTGCGCCAGGCCAATGCTGTTGGCCCAAGCCAGCGGACCGCAGGGGTAATTGACGCCCAGGCGCATCGCGGTGTCGACAGCGGCGGCGTCACAGACGCCCTGGTTGACGGCATCCGCGGCCTCATTGGCCAGCATGGCCACGGTGCGCATGACGATCAGGCCGGGAATGTCCTGCAGCTGCGACACGGCAAAACCCGCCGCCTGCAGCAAGCCGATGGCGCAGTTGGCGGCCGTGTCGTCGCACTGGGCGGCCACACTCACGGCCAGCCGGGTGGCTGTTTGGTAGTCCAGTGCCAAATCCACCAGCACGGTGTTGGGCGTTTGGCTGTCAAAGGCACAGCGGGTGGCGGTGCGGCCATCGGTGATGCGCAGGGAGGCCGCCCCCGCAGTGGCCAGGGTGGTGCCCATGGCTTGCGTCCGGGTGAAACCAACGCCATTGGCTTGCAGGCGCAGGGCCAGGGCCCGGGCTGCGGCAGACTGACCGTACAGCACGATGTCATGGGGCCGGGCCAGCGCTGGCACGGTAACGGGCTGCGGTTTGCTGGCGCCTTCCTGGTAGTTGTAAAAACCCCGGCTAGATTTTTTACCCAGAAAACCGGCGTCCACCAGGTCTTGCTGAATCAGTGAGGGCAAAAAGCGCGGATCGTTAAAAAACGCGCGCCACACCGAGCTGGTGACTGCAAAGTTGACGTCATGGCCAATCATGTCCATCAGCTCGAACGGTCCCATGCGAAAGGCCCCCGCCTCGCGGCAGCAGGCATCAAGCGTGGCGCAATCGGCACCACCCTCGGTCAGCACACGCAAGGCTTCGGCGTAATACGGGCGCGCGACCCGGTTGACGATAAAACCGGGGGTGGACCTGGCGTGCACCGGGGTCTTGCCCCAGGCCAGCGCGGTGTCATACAAGGTGCTGGCCACTTCCGGCGCAGTGGCCAGACCCGACACCACCTCCACCAGCGCCATCAAGGGTGCCGGATTAAAGAAGTGCAAGCCCGCCAGGCGTTGCGGGCCCGTGAGCGCTGCACCAATGGCGGTGATGGAAATCGACGAGGTGTTGCTGGCCAGAATGCAGCCCTTGGACACCACGGTTTCCAGCGCCTTGAACAGCGTCTGCTTGACCTGCAGATTTTCCACAATGGCTTCCACCACCAGGGCCGCATCAAACAGGTCCACCAGTTGCGCGACCGCCTGCAAGCGAGCGCCCGCAGCGGTGGCAGTCTCGGGGCTGATTTTGCCCTTGGCCGCCATTTTTTCAAACTGGGCACGAATGCCCTCAATCGCCTGGGCGGCTGCGCCGGGGCGGTTGTCGAGCAGCTTGACCGGGTGCCCGCCAAATGCGGCCACCTGGGCAATACCGGCGCCCATGGCACCGGCACCGATGACGGCGACCACTGCGTGTTTGGAGAGCGCTTGTGTCATGGGGTTGTTAGTTTCCGGTGAATTTGGGCGCGCGCTTTTCCATGAAGGCGGCCACACCTTCGGCAAAGTCCGGGCTCCAGCCCAGCTCGCGCATAAAGCCGCCTTCCATGTTGAGCTGCTGTTCCAGCGTGTGGTTGGGTGCGGCGTGCATGGCGGCGCGGGTGCGCACCAGCGCCTTGGTCGGCATGGCAGCCAACTGGGCGGCGAGCTGGTTCACCGTGGACGTCAGATCCGCATCGTCCACGGCTTGCCAGATCAGGCCCCATTCAGCCGCTTTTTCGGCGGGCAGTTTTTCTGCCAGCAGCGCCAGCCCCATGGCCCGTGCCATGCCCACGCGTTGTGGCAAAAACCAGGTACCACCGGTGTCGGGAATCAGGCCGATCTTGCTGAAGGCCTGCAAGAAGGCTGCGGACTTGCCGGCAATCACCAGATCACAGGCCAGTGCCAGGCTGGCCCCGGCCCCGGCGGCAATGCCGTTGACTTGTGCAACGGTCGGCACGCGCAGGTTTTGCAAGGCCAGAATCAGCGGTTTGTAGTTTTGCTCCACCACGTTACCAATGTCGGGCCCACGCACACCCATGGCCATGTCGGGGTCGGCCAGGTCTTGCCCGGCACAAAAGCCACGCCCGGCACCAGTGATGACCAGCACGCGGACGCTTTTGTCGTGCTGCACAGCATCGAGCGCGGCGCGCAATTCGGCGTGCATGGCGCCGGTGAAGCTGTTGAGCTTTTCCGGGCGATTGAGCGTCAGGCGGGCAATGCCGTCCCGGGCTTCAAAACGAATGTTCTGGTAGGTCATGGTAAAGCCTCAAACGTGATAACGGCGCTGCACCACCCGGAAGCGGTTGGCGACAAAGGCCGAGTCCGAATACGAGGCATTGGCCGCCGGGTTGCCGCCGGTGCCGTGGTAGTCGGAGAACGCAGCAGACTGGTTCACAAACACTGCACCGGTCAGGTTGATCGACAGGGCCACTTTGGAACGCCAGGTGGTGGCCGTCATGGCGTCGATGACGTCGGCACGGGTCGAGTAGAGACCGGCCGTGAGCGCACCGTGGCTGTTGATGATGCGCTCCGACAGCGCGATGGCGGCTGCGGTGTCCGCCACCTTGACGACAAACGTGATGGGGCCAAAACGCTCTTCCATGTAGGCCGCTTCATCAGCCGCGTCGCAGGCCAGCAGCACCGGGGTGCGTACTTCGGCCTTGGGGAACTCGGGGTTGTCGAGTTTTTTGGACGCCAGCAGCACCCGGCCCAAAGTGCCACTTTCGGCCAGCGTGATACGCGCCAGCGTGGCTTGGGATTGCACCGCGCCCAGCACGGCAAAAGCCACCTCGGGCTTGGCCAGAAAGCCCTCGATGGCGCGGGCCAGGTCGGCGCACACCTCGTCATAGGTCTTGTGGCCGTCTTCGGTGTCAATGCCGCCCGCGGGCACCAACAGCGCTTGCGAGGTGGTGCACATCTGGCCCGAGTACAGCGACAGGGTGAAGGCCAGGTTGCGCAACATGGGTTTGTAGGCGTCGGTCGAGTCGATCACGATGTTGTTCACACCGGCCAGCTCGGCATAGACCTGGGCCTGGCGGCAGTGGTCGATGAGCCACTGGCCAAACACGTTGCCGCCGGTGAAGTCGACCGATTTCACCGCCGCATGGGTCACCAGCGCCTGCGTGGTTTCGGGCCTGGACGGCACACACAGGCTGACCAGATTGGGGTCCATGCCGTGCTCGGCCAACACCGCGCGCAGGGTGCGCACCGTGATGGCGGCGGGCAGCACCGCGTGGTCATGCGGTTTGATGATGACCGGGTTGCCGGTCGCCAGCGCGGCAAACAGGCCGGGATAGGTGTTCCAGGTCGGAAAAGTGGCGCAACCCACGACCACGGCCACACCGCGGCCGACGATCTGAAAATGCTTTTTCATGACCAGCGGCGGATTCTTGCCTTGCGGCTTTTCCCAGGTGGCCTCGGCAGGCACAAAGCTTTGCTCGCGGTAAGCGTAGGTCACCGCCTCCAGGCCACGGTCTTGGGCGTGCGGGCTGCCCGCCTGGAACGCCATCATCCAGCCCTGGCCGGTGGTCATCATGACGGCGTGGGCGATCTCGAAACTCTGGGCGTTCAGGCGATCCAGCATGTCGATGCACAGGCCGGTGCGGCCCTCCACCCCGACTGCCTGCCAGCCGACCATGGCGAGCTGGCCAGCGCCAATCAGCGCCTCGATGTCGCATACCGGGTATTGCACATTCAGGTCAATGCCAAACGGCGACACCTCTGGCGCTAGCCAGGCCGTGGTGCCGGGCTGCTGCAGGTCAAACTTCTGACCCAGATGGGCCTCAAACGCGAGTTTGCCGTCTGCGGGGGCGGTTTCGCCATAGCTCTTGGGGCTAGGCATCTCGTTGTACGCGGCCCAGTAGTCACGGCTGTGGATGGCGTTGAGCGCGGCGTCAAGCTTGGCGCGGTGTTTTTCAAACAGGGGATGGTTCATGGGATTTTCTTGAAAAAAATAATGGGGGTCAGAGTCCAATTAATTTGGCGCTGCAGCGCCTGGATAACGGGTGACGGTCTGCGCAATGGCGCCAAAAATCGAGGCGCCAAAGCGGTCGGTCATATCGATCTGCACGCGGTCGCCAAACTTCATGTAGCTGGTTTGCGCTTGGCCGGACGCGATCGTCTCGTACATACGCACCTCGGCAATGCAGCAGTAGCCGACACCACCATTGGCAATTGACGAGCCTTGCAGGTCGCCCTGTTTGTTGGACACCGTGCCCGAGCCAATGACCGAACCCGCTGCCAGTTCCCGTGTTTTCGCCGCGTGGGCAATGAGCTGGGCAAAGTTGAAGACCATGTCGGTGCCCGCATCGGGCTGGCCAAACAAGGCGCCATTCAGGTGCACGGTCAAAGGCCGGTGTACCCGGGTATCTTGCCAGTCGGCACCCAACTCGTCGGGCGTGACCGCCACCGGGCTGAAGGCGCTGGCCGGTTTGGACTGGAAGAAGCCAAAACCCTTGGCCAGCTCCGCCGGGATCAGGTTGCGCAACGAGACGTCGTTGACCAGCATCAGCAGGCGCACCGACTTGGCGGCGTCTGCCACGCTGCAGCCCATGCTGACGTCGCCAGTGACCACCGCCACCTCGGCTTCTAGGTCAATGCCCCAGTCTTCGGACAGGGCATAAACGGGGTCACGCGGACCGACAAACGAGTCCGAGCCGCCCTGGTACATCAGTGGGTCGGTCCAGAATGACGGCGGCAACTCGGCACCGCGGGCGCGGCGCACCAGCTCCACATGGTTGACATAGGCCGAGCCGTCGGCCCACTGGTAGGCGCGTGGCAGCGGTGAATGGCACAGCGCCGGGTCAAACACATCCGGGTTGCTGAAGGCGCCGCTGTTGAGGGCTTCATACACCTGGCGCAACTGCGGCTCGCAAGCCTCCCAGTCGTCCAGCGCAGCTTGCAGGGTGCGGGCAATGGCGGGTACGGCGCGGCAGTGGGTCAAGGCGCGGTTGACCACCACCAGCGTGCCGTCGCGCCCGCCTTGTTTGAGTGTGGCAAGCTTCATGCGTGTTTACTCCCCGGCATAAGAGCCGTCGTGCATCCAGCGGGCGTGCTGCGGGGCTTTTTTGGTGATGGCCCATTCGTTGAGCATGTCCCACTTGGTCTCGTCGAGCATCTTGGCCATCTTGGGTGTGCCGGTGTTGGCGGCCAGTTCCAGCCGGTGGCCGCTGGGGTCAAAGAAGTAGATCGACTTGAAGATGGTGTGGTCGGTGGGCCCCACCACTTCGATGCCATCGGCTTCCAGCTTGGCCTTGGTTTCCAACAGTTCGTCGACCGTGGCCACCTGCATCGCCAGATGCTGTGTCCAGGTCGGCGTGTTCAGGTCGCGGCTCATCTCGGGTTGGGTGGGCAGCTCAAAAAACGCCAGCACATTGCCGCCGCCCGCGTCCAGAAAGACGTGCATGTAGGGATCGGGCTCGTGGGTGGAAGGCACCTCGTTCTCGGCAATCGCCAGGATGAAGGCCATGTTGAGGTACTTGCCGTACCACTCCACGGTTTGTTTGGCATCTTTGCAGCGGTAGGCCACATGGTGGATTTTCTGGATTTGCATCGGGTTTACCTTGTTACTTGTGGGACAGACCGCAGCTACGCCTGGCGAGCCAGCGCTGTCCTCAACTGATTAAGCGTCGTTGTGGGCAATGTGCATGGCTTCACGCAGCACGGTGATGTCGCCTATATGGTTGGCCAGCAGCAGCACCAGCTTGGCGTTGACCATGGCGCTTTGCTCGTCGCTGAGGTCACGGTGGGTGTCGATCAGCGTTTGGTAAAAATCGTCGCCGGGGGTGAAGGCGCGAAAGTAGCGTTGACCGGGCTCGGAAAAATTGGCTTGCAGGTTGAGCGGCATCATGGGCTCCTTAGGACAGATTGCAGGTGGCGCGGGCCAGGGCGGTGCCGACTTGCGCCGCGTCAAAGCTGCGCCAGCGCGCGGCCACATGCTGGTCGGGTCGCACCAGGTAGCAACTGCCGTGCTGCGCGTCATAACGCTCGGCAAAACGGTCGGCACGGTCTTCGAGTACGCGCAGGCCTGGCGTTGCGGCGCCAACTTTGGTCGCGACCAGCACCACCTCGGGTGCCAGCGGGCCGCCCGCCACGACCTGGCAACTGGCTAGCAGCCTGGCATCAACGCTTGCGGTGTCATTGACAAATAGCAGCACCGCAAAGCGATTGCCCACCTGATCCAGCAGCCAGGCTTCCTGGCCGTCCACCAGCATCGGCGCATCGTCCATCGGCGCGCCGGGCACCATGTCGCCGGCAAAACTGCCGTCATCGGGTGTGTTCAGGCGTGACTCGGTGAGGTGACTCGGCACCGACAAACGGCCAGAATTGACCAGCCCACGCGCAAAGGCATGGTTGCGCGCCAGGCTCAGCACGGCGTTGCGAAACGTCAGCGAGGTTTTGCTTTTGGGCGTGATGAAGTCGGTGGAGCGGGTCGAGTTGAGCAGGTTTTCCTCGGCGGCAAAGACCCGTTCTTCTGAATAGGTGTCGAGCAATTCGGGCGGGGCCTTGCCTTCCACCACCAATTTGAGTTTCCAGCACAGGTTGTCGGTGTCCTGAATGCCGGAGTTGGCACCGCGCGCGCCAAATGGCGACACCTGGTGTGCCGCGTCACCCACAAACAGCACATGGCCGTGGGTAAAGGCGTTCATGCGGCGGCACTGGAAGGTGTAGACGCTGACCCATTCCAGCTCAAACTCACGGTCATCACCGAGCATGGCCTTGATGCGTTGAATGACTTTTTCGGGCTTCTTCTCTTCTTCGGGGTCGGCGTCCCAGCCCAACTGGAAGTCGATGCGGTACACGTTGTCGGCCTGGCGGTGCAACAGCACCGACTGTCCCGGATGAAACGGCGGGTCAAACCAGAACCAGCGTTCGTGCGGAAAATCGGCCTTCATGACCACGTCGGCAATCAGGAAACGGTCCTTGAAAATCTTGCCTTCAATGTCCAGATTCATCAGGCGGCGAATACCGCTGCGGGCGCCGTCGGCCACCACCAGCCAGTCGGTTTCCAGAGAGTAAATGCCGTCCGGGGTTTCCACTTGCAGCGTGGCGCCATCACCTTGAGGTGTCACGGACACCACCTTGTTTTTGAAGCGCAGGTCCAGATTAGGCAACTCCTGGGCGCGCTTCACCTCGAACTCTTCCAGGTAATACTGCTGCAGGTTGATCATGCCGGGACGCTTGTGGTCAGGCTGCGGCAACAGGTTGAAGTTGTACACCTCTTGCTCGCGGAAAAATGTGCGCCCCACGTTCCAGCTCACCCCCTTGTCCATACAAGGCTCACCCAGACCCAGGCGGTCCAGCACTTCAAGCGTGCGCTTGGCGTAACAGACGCCGCGCGAACCCACCGACACGGTGTCGTCGTCGTCCAGCAGCACCACCGGCACGCCGGACTGCGCCAGCTCAATGGCCGCCGCCAGCCCCACCGGGCCGGCGCCCACCACCACCACGGGGTAGCGCTTTTTGTCAGCACCAGAGTGCTCTGGCGGGCGGATGTAGTCAAATTTTGGATACTGGTAAGTGCTCAACATGGCTTGTCTCTGGTGTTAAATTTTTTTGTGCCGATGTTGGTGTGACTTATTTAGCCGCTTGCAGGCCGTGCCACATTTCCTTGTCGCGCTCAGCCGTCCAGATGCGTGGGTGTTTGATGCCGCTGGCCTCGTCCACGGCGCGGGTCACGTCAAACGGCAGGCAGTGTTCGTAAATAAAGACCTGGCCAAACCTGGGGTCCATCGCCTTGCGGCAATGCGCCATGGCCTGGTTCAGGTTCATGCCCTGGGCTACCGCTTCTTTGGCCGAGCTCAGCAAGGTGCTGACGAAATCACGGGTGTAAGCCAGGCCGGCGGCCACACGCTCAGGCGTGTCAAGCGCCGGGCCACGGCCGGGCACGATTTTTTCGGGCTTCAGGGCCACCAGCGCGTCCAGCGTGGCGGGCCATTCTTCCAGTTGGGCATCGCCGGTGTAACAAGCGGCATCGGCTTCCATCAGGTCGCCCGAAAACAGCACTTTTTCCGAGGGCACCCAGACAATAGTGTCACCCTTGGTGTGGCCGGGGCCCAGATGCATGATCTTGACTTCGAGCTTGCCCATCCACAGCGTCATCTCGTCCTTGAACACCATGGTGGGCCAGGTCAGGCCGGGGATGGAGTCAAAGGCGTCAAACAGGCGCGGAAAACGTTCGTACTCAGACTGCATGTCTTGCGCGCCGCGCTCGACAATCATCTCGTAAGTGCCCTGGCTGGCAATGATTTCCTGCATGCCCGCATCTTTGTAACCTGAGGCGCCCAACACACGCACCGCGTGGTAGTGCGACAGCACCACGTATTTGATGGGTCTGTCAGACACCTTTCGGATTTCGGCAATCAGGCTTTGCGCCATCACCGGCGTCGCCAGCGCGTCACAAATCAGCACCGCGTCGTCACCAATGATGACGCCGGTGTTGGGGTCGCCCTCGGCGGTGTAGGCCCAACAGTGCTCGGAGAGCTGGGCAAAGGTGGTCTTCTTGACCTCGAGGTCGGCCTGGGATGCAAATTTTTTGATCATGTGTTTTCCTTGGGGTTCTATTTACATTCCGAGGTACGCGGCGCGCACCTGTTCGTTGCTGATGAGTTCCTGGCCGGTGCCGGTCAGGGTGACGGTGCCGGTCTCCAACACGTAGCCGCGGTCGGCAATGGCCAGCGCAGCAAAGGCGTTTTGTTCGACCAGCAAAATCGTCATGCCCTGGCTCTTGAGCATCTTGATGACGTTAAAGACTTCTTCCACCAGCAGCGGCGCCAGACCCATGGATGGCTCGTCGAGTAACAGCAGGCTGGGGCGGCCCATCAGCGCGCGGCCAATCGCCAGCATTTGCTGCTGGCCGCCTGACAGGGTGCCCGCCGGCAGCGCGCGTTTTTCTTTCAGGATCGGGAACATGGTGAAAATCTTTTCCATGTCGCCTTCCACCTGCGCGCGTGGCTGGGTGTAGGCGCCCAGCCGCAGGTTGTCTTCAATCGACAGCGGGCCGAACACCTGGCGGCCTTCGGGGCTTTGGCAAATGCCGCGTCGCATGCGTTTGTCGGATCGCAGCTTGCTGATGTCTTCGCCCTTGAAATGGATGCTGCCCGCGCTCATGGGTTGCACGCCCGACAGGGTGCGTAAAAACGTGGTCTTGCCCGCCCCGTTGGCGCCGACCAGGGCCACGGTTTCGCCCCGGCGCACTTCCAGGCTGATGCCTTTGAGTGCCTTGATGCGGCCGTAACAGCTTTCCATGCCTTCGACGCGCAGTTGCACCTCGTTTTGGGTGCGCTGCGGCAGCGGTTGCAGCGTGCCTTCGCTGTGGCCGCCCAGGCCCACCGACTCAGGCGCCAGACTGACCACACGGTGGTAGAGCTGGCGAAACTCTGCCTGCGCCTTTTCGCCAAAAACAGGGTCGCTGTTGTCCAGAAACGCCTGGTTGATTTCAGCCCAGTCCGCAGCAATCAAACTGTTGCGTGCCAGCGGCAGAACCGATTTTTCTTCGGTCCGGATGTGGTTCTTCAGGATGGCCGTGTAGTTGCGCAGTTCGGTGGCGATCTGGGCGCCCGACAACTCTCCGGCGGCTGCGGCCATGACCCTGGCGCGTAAGGCGGCAAGCGTGTCCGGACCTTCTCGGTGTTCCAGCTCCAGCTGGTCCAGAATGTCTGCGGCTTCGGTACTGCGCAGGCGCAGCAAGCGAAACAGATAGTCGTCTTCTTTCGGGTGGTGAAAGCGGTCGACAAACTGGTCGATGTAGTCAAAGGCTGCATTAAAAAATGCCGACTCGACGGGGGCGCCTTGTTCAATGTCGGTGGCGATGTGGTCGATGGTGATGGCCAGCCGCCACATGTTGCTGTGGTCCTGGCTGATGATGTTGAGTGCGTCCATGGTGTCCCTTGGGTTCAGGCGTGCGCGCCCAGATAAGCGGCAATCACATCGGGGTTGCTGCGCACCTCCAAGCCTGTGCCCTCGGTCAGCTTCCTGCCGTAGTCCAGCACCAGAATGCGGTCCGAGAGGTTCATCACCATCTTCATGTCGTGCTCGACCAGCACCACCGTGACGCCCGAATCGGCCACCTTGCGCACCAGTGCATCCACCTCGATGGTTTCCTTGGGGTTGAGACCGGCAGCGGGTTCGTCCAGAAAAATCAGGCGCGGCTTCATGGCCAGGGCGCGGGCAATTTCCAGCCGTTTGAGCGCGCCGTAGGGCATGCTGTCGGCGCGTGTGTTGATGTAGTCTTGCAAGCCGACAAAGCGCATCAGTTCAGCCGCCTCACCACGCAATTCGCGGTCGCGGCGTTTGAGTACGGGCCAGCGCAGGGCGGCCTTGAGCAGGTTGCGGTCCAGCCGCAAATGCGCCCCGACCATGACGTTTTCAATGGCGTCCATGTTCATGCAGATTTGCAGGTTCTGGAACGTGCGCGCCACGCCCCGGCGGGCCAGCGCGTCCGGCGATTTGCCACCGATGGATTCACCGTCGAGCAAAATCGTGCCGGTGGTCGGCGTGTAGACCCCGGTGATCAGGTTGAACAGCGTGGTTTTACCGGCGCCGTTGGGGCCGATTACCGCGTAGACAATACCGGCGTCAATGGTAAAACTGACGTTTTGCACCGCCTTGACACCACCAAAGTGGATCGACAGGTCTTTGACTTCAAGCAGGGCCATGTTCATTCTCCGCTGCTGAATTTGGCGGCCAGGGTGGGCACCAGGCCCTTGGGCAGAAAGATCATGCACAGCATCAAAATGGCGCCAAAGATCACGGTTTCCCAGCCTTCAAACGAGGTCAGCGCCTGCGGCAGGGCCGTGAGCAGCACGGCGCCCACCACCGAGCCATAGACCGAGGCCATGCCGCCGATCACCACCATGGTGACCAGCTCAATCGAGTGGAAGAAGTCCGCCAGGTTGGGCGTGACAAAACCCACGTAATGCGCGGTGACGCTGCCCATGATGCTGGCAAACACGGCCGACAACACAAAGATGGCTACCTTGTAACGCACCACGTCGACCCCCACCACCTTGGATGCCACCTCGCTGCCGTGCAGCGCACGCAGCGCCCGGCCAAAGGGTGAGTCAATCAGGTTCAGGGAGGCCCAGACACTGACCGACAGCAGCACGGCAACGATCCAGTACCAGTGTTTATCACCCGAAATCTCGAATCCGGCCAGGCTCATGGCGGGCACCGGCATGCCGTCCGGACCACCGGTCCAGGCCGCTTCGTTGCGCACCACGATGTTGATGATGATGCCCAGGCCCAGGGTGGCCATGGCCAGGTAATGGCCCTTGAGCTTGAAAATTGGCCGCGCCACAATGGCTGCCAGCAAACCAGCCGCTGCGGCCCCGGCCAGCAAGGCCAGCATCGGGTGCCAGCCAAAATGGCTCGGCAGTGCCGCCGTGGCGTAGGCCCCGATGCCCAGAAAACCGGCATGACCCAGGCTGATCTGGCCGGCAAAACCAATCAGCAGGTTCAGCCCCAGCACGATGATGGCGTTGATGGCCATGCGGATCGCCAGGTCGACATAAAAGCTGTTGGGCAGCACAAAGGGCAGCACCAGTAACACGGCCATGATGATGTACAGGCCAATGAAAGGACTCTTTTTCATGCTCAGACCCGATCCGTGGATTTGCCACCAAACAGACCGCGCGGCATGAAGAACAAGATCAGCAGGATCAGCACAAACGGGATCGCATCCTTGTAAGACGACGAGATGTAGCCCGCGCCCATGGCTTCCAGAATACCTACCAGCAAGCCGCCGACCACCGCGCCCAGGCCGTTACCCAGGCCACCGACCACGGCGGCCACAAAACCCTTGAGCCCGAGCATGATGCCCACGTCATACGAGGTGAGTGTGATGGGTGTCACCAGAATGCCCCCCAGTGCGCCCAGTGCCGCCGACATGGCAAAGCTCAAAAACAGCACCCAGTTTGTGTTGATGCCGACCAGCTCGGCCGCGACCCGGTTGTAGGAGGTGGCCAGCATGGCCTTGCCGTGTAAGGTGCGGTTAAAAAAGTACCACAGCGCCACCACCACAATGGCCGTGACACCCAGCACCCACAGGCTTTGCGGCATCAACGTGGCACCCAGAATTTGCAGCGGTACATCGCCAGAAAACGCCGGCAGGCTGAAGGTGCCTTTGCCCAGCCAGACCTGAACCAGACCACGAATGACCAGCGAAGCGCCAATGGTGATGATGATCAGCGTGACCGACTCGGCGCCCTTGACCGGCTCAATCGCCAGCTTTTCAACCACCACGCCGACCAGTGCCGGCAGCGCAATGGCCAGCGCCAGCGCGACCGGCATGGGCAGGCCGCCCTGGGTGAAAAACACCGCCAGCATGCCGCCGAGCATGATGAATTCGCCCTGCGCAAAGTTGATCACATTGCTGGCGTTGTAGATCAGCGTGAAACCCAACGCGGCGAGCGCGTAGGTGGCGCCCACCGTGATGCCGGAAAACAGGAATTGCAGAAATTCGGCCAGCATCAGGCGCTCCTGGCGGCAGATTCAAAACACCCGGAACGGGTTGAGCACGTCAACATGCGTTGTCTCCTGTTGTTTTTTTGGCGAGTCAAGCCAGGCGGTTTATTGGATTGAATTCTGCATTAAGGAACTAGTTCTGTCAAATGATATTCAAAAATTTTTTTGAGATGGACTGAAAGGGTTTTTTCAGGTTGGTCAGGTGTTTAAACGTGGGGCAGTTGCTGGTGGCCCCGGATTACGCTGCGCTTTATCCGGGCTACGGGTGGCGGATGTTGACAGTTTGTAGCCCGGATGCCAATCCGGGGTGGTTGGGTTGATCGGCCGTCCGGCCATCCGGCTCAGGTGTCCTGCTCGACATGCCCCAGCCGCAGCGACAGATTCTGGGCGCAGCGTTTCAGGGCGGTCACCACTTTGCCGTCGGGCGTCAGGTCGATCATGCTTTTGACGCCGATGGCCAGTACCGACAGGGTGATTTCGTGCTTGAAATTGAAAACAGGCGCGGCTGCTGCCGTAACTCCTGGCACCAGGTGGTAGTCGCTGACCACAGACAGCTTGTCAGTGCGTACCTGGGCCAGCATGGCATTAATGCCAACTTCGGTTTGCAGTGCTGGCGGCAAGGCCAGTGTGGCGCGTTCACGCCCAATCAGCGCATTGGTGGTGCTGCGCGGTAAATAGGCCGCAAAAATCCGGCCGCTGGCCGAGGTGAGCAGTTGCAGGGCGCTGCCGGTGATCACGTTGACGGTGATGGGGCGGTAGGGGCGCAATGAGCGGATGATGACCGGGCCGTTGTCGCTCCAGACCGCCAGCGCGATGGTCTGGTTGACCTCATCGCGCAGTTCGGCAATGGCTTGCAGGCCGATTTTGACCCGGTCCAGGCGCTCCACCGCCACCAGTCCCAGGCTCAGGGCAAATGGCCCCAGGTCGTAGCGCGCGCTCATGGGGTCTTGCTCCACCAGTCCGGCGCGTACCAGGCTGACGATATAGCGGTGCACTTTACTGGCCGGCATGTCAGCCGCCGCAGCAATGTCCTTGAGCATCATGGCACGGTGGCCACCGCTGATGGCACGCAGAATCGTCATGCCAATTTCAAGGGACTGGACACCGTTTTTGCCTTCGGTGCCACGGGCGGAATCGGAACTGCTTTTGAGCGGCATGGTGGTAGCTCTTTCCTGAGTGGTATCTGTTTTAACCGCGCATCAGCGCCTCAATGTCGGCCACGCCCACCGGCACGTCGCGGGTCAGCAGTGTGCAGCCGCCCTCTGACACGATGGCGTCGTCTTCAATACGGATGCCGATGTTGTGAAAGTGTTCAGGCACACCTTCGGCTGGGCGCACGTAAATGCCGGGTTCGATGGTGAGTGCCATGCCAGTGCGCAAAATGCGCGCCGGGCGGTCTCTGATGGTGTCGCCGGTGAGGGCGTCCTGGCGTGTGCTCACCTGGCCGATTTCGCTGGGTTCGGTGTAGTCGCCGCAGTCGTGTACGTCCATACCAATCCAATGGCCGGTGCGGTGCATGTAAAACTGAAAGTAGGCACGTTGCGCAATCACGTCGTCCAGGCTGCCGACCTTGTTGCGGTCGAGCAAACCCACATCGAGCATGCCTTGCGCCAGCACTTTGACGGCGGCGTCGTGCGGGTCGGTAAAGCGTGCGCCCGCATGGGTGGCGGCAATGGCAGCCTCTTGTGCCGCCAGCACCATCTCATACAGCGTGCGCTGCGGCCCGGTAAAGACGCCATTGGCGGGGAATGCGCGGGTAATGTCCGAGGCATAACCGTCAAGCTCGCAGGCGGCGTCAATCAGCACCAATTCGCCGTTCCTGACCAAGCCACGGTCGGCACGGTAGTGCAGCACGCAGGCGTTGGCGCCAGCGGCCACGATGGAGCCGTAGGCCGGAAACTGCGCGCCGTGGCGGCGGAACTCGTGCAGCAGTTCGGCTTCCAGGTGGTACTCGCGCACCTCTTGCCCGTCGCGTAGCATGTTGGCAGAGACCTGCATGGCCCGAATGTGGGCGCCCGCGCTGATTTGTCCGGCGTGCAGCATGGTGGCTTGCTCATGGGCATCCTTGAGCAGTCGCATTTCGTCCAACACGCCGCACAGGTCGTGCTGCGTTTTCGGGCACAGCGTACCAAAACGCACACGGGCGCGCAGGCCGCCCAGCCAGCCGTCGATGCGCGTCTCCAGCCCCTTGTGGGTGGCAAACGGGTACCAGACGGCATCGCGGCCGTCGATCAGGGCCGGCAATTGGGCATCAAGCTCGGCCACCGAATACGCCGCATCCAGCCCCAGCTGCTCAGGCGCTACCAACGGCCCGAGGCGGTAGCCGTCCCAGATTTCGCGCTCCATGTCCTTGGGTTGGCAAAACAGCGTGCTGCGGCCGTCGCCGGTCACTACCAGCCAGGCCTTGGGTTCGGTAAAACCGGTCAGGTAATAAAAATAGCTGTCGGCGCGGTACGGAAAGTCGCTGTCGCGGTTGCGCTGCTGCTCGGGTGCAGTGGGGATGATGGCCATGCCACCGGCGCCAATTTTTTGGGCGAGCTGGGCGCGGCGTTGGGCGTGTATCTTGGTGTTGATATGAGGGGTAGGCATGGTTTAGTTCCAGTCGGCAGGAAGGGTAGCCAAATCGTTCAACGGAATGGCTTCAATGGGGGTACTGATGGCGGCGCTTTTTGGCTGCAAGTGATAACGGCGCTGGCCGGGGTACACCACGTAGAGGGCATCGAGGTGCAGGTCCTGAATGGCGATCAGCATGGACGGCGTGATTTTTGGGGCATCGATGCGCTTGAACTCCACCCCCACGCGCAGCCCCCGCTTGAACATCAATAAATCGAGTTCGGCACCTGAATGGGTGGCCCAGAAATAGGCTTCATCAGGTTGCGCGACATGCAGCACCTGCTCCAGGGCAAAGCCTTCCCAGCTGGCACCGCTCTTGGGGTGAAGCCAGAGCGCGTCATCATCTTCCACGCCCCACAAATAGTGCAACAAGCCGCTGTCGCGGATATAAATTTTGGGCGCCTTGACTTGGCGTTTGCCCAGATTTTCGTGCCACGGTGGCAGTTGACGCACGAGTTGCAGGCCGACCAAAAAGTCCAGGTATTTGCGCACGGTCGGCTCGCTCACACCCAGGCTGCGTGCCGGCTCAGCCGCGTTCCAGGTCTGGCCATGGTAGTGCGCCAGCAGGCGCCAGAAGCGCTGCATGGTCAGCGCCGCCACGTTCAAACCCATTTGGGGCATGTCGCGCTCAATGACCAGTGACAGGTAGTCGCGCAACCAGCGCATGGCAGCTCGGGCAGAGGGCGCCAGCAGCGCCCGCGGGAATCCGCCGCGTAGCCAGAGCTGGTTCATGTGAACAGGGGACAAACCTTTGGCACTGCTGCTGCTGTTGGTGTGTGTCCACTCCGAAAGTGCCACGCCACCCATATACAACAGGCCCAGACGACCCGCCAGTGACTCGCCAGACTGCTGCAGCAGCAGCGGTGATGCGCTGCCTAACAACAAAAACTGGCTGTTGCGGGCGTGCCGGTCGATCAGTGTGCGCAGTACCGGAAACAGTTCTGCCCGCCGCTGCACCTCATCTATCACGACGGTGCGTCCAGCGCTCAGGGCCGCATCCAGCGTCACCATGGGCTGGCTCAAATGTTCAAGTGACTGCGGGTCCTCCAGGTCAAAGTAAACGCAGTTATGACGCGAGGCGTACAGCTGCGCCAGTGTGGTCTTGCCAACTTGCCTGGCACCAAGCAGGGCCAGCGCCCGCGACTCGGTCAGCCGTTGTGTGAGCACTTCAAAAAGCAGGCTTCGGTCAATCATGACGAGATATTAACACCTTGAAAATCGAAATTGTTATTTTGGATTTTCAAGGTAAATGGCAGGTGCGATCAACGAGCGCATTGAGTTCGGCCAGCCGCTCTGGCGTGCCGACATCGGTCCAGGGGCCGGTGTACAGCTCGGCTGACACCAGGCCATGGTCCATGGCGCGGCGCAACAGGGGGGCCAGCGGGGCTTTGATGCCCTGTGGGTTGCCCGGCGTGATGTCGCACCACGGCGGCTCAAACAGGGCGCGGCGGTACAGGCCGATGGTGGAAAAGGTTAAGCGCGGGCGCGGGTCGTCCTTGGGCAGATTCAGCGCCAGTGCAGGGTCATCAGCCATCGCTTGCAGGCCAAAGTCGCCTGCCGGGTTGTGCGCCGGGTTGGGCACCAGCCACAGGTGCGTTAGCTTGTCGCTGGCGGCAAAGCGCGCCAGCGCTGCCTGACTGAACTCAAAACCGGGCGTGAACACATCGGCTGCCAGCACCCAGAACACCTCGTCCAGCTGGGGCAGCGCGCGCGTAATGCCACCGGCGGTTTCCAGCGCGCCACCAAAGTCATGGCCTTCGTGCGAGTAGCGCAGGGCCAGACCGGGCGGATGGGCCGCCTGTACGATCTGCTCAGCCAGCCAGTCGGTATTGATCAGCACCTGCTCGCAGCCCCCGCGCTGCAGTGCCTCCAGCTGCCAGCGCATCAGCGGCTTGCCCTGCACTTTCAGCAAGGGCTTGGGGCAGCTGTCGGTGAGCGGGCGCATGCGCTCGCCGCGGCCAGCAGCCAGCAGCATGGCGCTGGCGGGTGTCAGGTGCGCCTGGGCCGACGGCATGGGCGGGTCACGGCAAGGTCAGTGGGCTGCTGGCGTCAGCGACTGCGCCTTGGCCTCGTTGTAGCCCGCCATCAGCTGGGCGCACACCGGGCCTGGCTGGCCGCTGCCAACTGCCCGGCCGTCGAGCAGGGTCACCGGCAGCACTTCCTTGGTGGCCGATGACAACAGCACTTCGTCGGCCTGTTGCACTTCTTCACGGCTGATGCGGCGCAACTCGAACGGGATGCCACGGGTACGGCAGATGTCTTCGATCAGGCCATAACGAATGCCTTCGAGCACCAGGCTGTCTTTGGGTGTGCCCAGCACCCGGCCGTCCTTGACCACCCACACGTTGCTGGCAGCGGCTTCGCTTAAAAAGCCATTGCGGAACATCACGGTTTCCAGGGCGCCGGCATCAAAGCTGATCTGGCGCGCAAACACGGCGCCCAGCAGGCTGGTGCTCTTGATGTGGGCCTTTTCCCAGCGGAAGTCGTCGGCCGTGACACAGGCCACACCCTGGCTGCGCTGCGCCTCGGTGGGTAGTTTCATGGCGTTGGTCATGACAAACACGGTGGGTGTGATGTCGGTGGGCATGACGTGGTCGCGCAGGGCCACGCCGCGGGTGATCTGGATGTAGATCAACTGGTCCAGCGCATCGGCGCCAACGCCTTTGGCGGCGGAAAACGTCGCCATCAATTGCTGTGCAACGTCGGCCCATTGGGCATGCGTCAGCGGGTTGGTGATGCGTACTTCGGCCAGGCTGCGGTCAAGCCGTGCCATGTGTTCGGCAAAGCGAAACAACTGGCCGCCATAGGCCGGCACCACTTCATAGACGCCGTCGCCAAAAATGAAGCCGCGGTCCATCACGCTGATTTTGGCATCGGGTAGCAGGGTGAACACACCGTTGAGGTAACAAGGCAGGGGAGGTAAGGTAGTCATGGGTGAATTATGCGTAAGTCCTATGATGTATATCGTGCTGGACGTGAAACAAGTGTTTTTATACTGGTTAACTCGCCGATCAGTTTGCAGCGCTGCCGATTTTGCCCTTACGCCTATCCCACCTTATGCCCACACCAGATTTTTCACCACGGAAGTGGCCCAAGAACTGGCCGATGTGCTGATTGCTTCAGCCCCACCCGGCATGCGCTACGCCTACTTTGCCAGCCTGTGAACGCATGAATTTGCTGGATGACAGCCTGTCGGCCGACCTGGCGCGCATCGGGCGCGGGCTTGATGCCGCCATGCACCAGCGCTTTGAGGCGCTGGCAGCTTACGCCGACGGCACTGGCGCCCAGGCCATTTGTTCACCTGTTCGGCCTTTGGGCCGTGCATTGACGTGGTGGCCGCGCGGCGCCCCCACATGCGCGCTTATTTGTGCAGCGCTTCGTCAAGCACTTCTATCCAGTGCCGCACGGGTGTGTCGGTACCGCTTTGCAAGTGGGTGATGCAGCCAATGTTGGCCGACACGATTTGCTCTGGTTTGTCGGTGCCAAAGGTGGTGGCCAGATTGCCCAATTTGCGGTCGCGCAGCTGGTAGGAAATGGTGGGGTTGAGCACGCTGTAAGTGCCTGCCGAGCCGCAGCACAGGTGCGCTTCGCAGCCCGTGGTCTTGACGTTAAAGCCCAGCTCGCCCATGTATTTCTCTACGCCGCCGCGCAATTGCATGCCATGCTGCATCGAGCATGGTGGGTGAAAGGCGATGCGGCTGGCGCTGCCTGATACCTGGTTCTTGAGCTTGCCCGCCAGTTCGGGCAGCCATTCGCTGACATCTTTGGTGAGTTCACTCACGCGCTTCGCCTTGGCGGCGTAATGCAGGTCGTCATGCAGGATGTGGCCGTAGTCCTTGACGGTCACGCCACAGCCTGACGCGTTGATCACAATGCCCTCCACACCGGCTTCAATGTGCGGCCACCAGGCGTCAATGTTGGCGCGCATCTGCGCCATGCCACCGTCCTGGTCGTTGAGGTGAAACTTGACGGCGCCGCAGCAACCCGCCTTGGGCGCCACCACGCACTGGATGCCGGCGGCATCAAACACCCGCGCCGTGGCACTGTTGATGTTGGGGCTCATGGCGGGTTGTACACAGCCTGCCAGTACCAGCACCTTGCGGTTGAGTACGCGGGTGGGTGTGTGGCCGGCCTTCTTTTTTTCTGGCACCTTGTTTTGCAAGGCTTTTGCCAGCAGCGGCCGCACCAGCTGGCCCATGGCCATGGCCGGGCCAAACAGCGGTGACGGCAGGCCTTCTTTCAAGGCCCAGCGCAGCGCGCGCTCGCCCGCCGGGCGCGGCACCTGGGCGTCCACCAGCTTGCGGCCAATGTCGAGCAAATGGCCGTATTGCACGCCGCTGGGGCAAGTGGTTTCGCAGTTGCGGCAGGTCAGGCAGCGGTCCAGGTGCTGCTGCGTTTTGCGCGTCGGCACGGTGCCTTCAAGCACCTGTTTCATCAGGTATATGCGACCGCGCGGGCTATCAAGCTCGTCGCCGAGCAGTTGGTAGGTGGGGCAGGTGGCGGTGCAAAAACCGCAGTGCACACACTTGCGCAAAATGGCCTCGGCCGCCAGGCCATCGGGTGTGCCCTGGTATTGGGCGCTGAGTTGAGTTTGCATCTGCTGTTGGCTTTTTAGATGTCGGCGTACAGACGACCCGGGTTAAAGATGCCTGCCGGGTCAAACTCGGCTTTCAGGCGGCGGTGGATTTGTTCGATGGCGGGACTCAACGGACTGAAGCAGTTTTTGGTGCCCGTGGTGGCGTCACTGGCAGCCATGAACACGCTGGCGGAGCCGCCTACCGCGCTGGCGGCCTGGCGCAGTTGTTCCCGTGCCGACTCAGGAGCCCGGAGCCAGCGCTGGCCGCCATGCCACTCGACCAGTTGGGGCCAGGGCAGGTCCAGCACTGGGGCAGTTTGCGGCAGGCTCAAGCGCCACAGGGCCATTGATTCAGCGGCCGGGGTGGTAAAGAACGGCAGTTTCAGGTCGCGGCATGCGCTCCAGTCGGACCCGGCCTGGGTGTTGTCCATACGGTTGCCGGGACCCTCGGTCAGCATCCTGGTGCAGGCTGACTCTACTGCGGCGATGGCGCCACGCAGGCGCACAAACAGCAGTTCGGGGGTGTTGGGGGCGGTGTCGTCGCGCACCCAGCAGCTGGCGTTGAGCGGCAGCGGTTGTGCACCCCAGCGGTGTAATTGCCCCAGCGCGCTGGCCTGGTCAAGTTCGAACACCAGCGTGGCCTCGGCCGGCGCCACGGGCAATACCTTGAGCGAGATGTCGGTGAGCAGCCCCAGCGTGCCCATGGCCCCCACCATCAGGCGCGAGACGTCGTAGCCGGCCACGTTTTTCATGACCTGGCCGCCAAAGATGAGCTGCTCGCCGCGCCCATTAATGAGCTGCACGCCCAGCACATAGTCACGCACGCCGCCTACACTGGCACGGGCCGGGCCGCTCAAGCCCGCCGCCACCATGCCGCCGCAGGTGCCGTTGGCAGGGCCAAAGCGGGGTGGCTCAAACGCCAGGCACTGGCCTTTCTCAGTCAAGGCGGCTTCGAGTTCGGCCAGGGGGGTGCCGGCGCGCACCGTGACCACCAGTTCGCTGGGCTCGTAGCTGACGATGCCACGGTAGGCTGTGGTGTCGAGCAGTTCACCCTGCAGCGCTTCGCCATAGAAGTCTTTGCTGCCGCCACCGCGAATGCGCAATGGGGTGTGTTGCGCAGCAGCGGTGTTGATTTGGTCAGTGATGTGTTGCAGTTCGGTGTCCATGGGTGTCCACAGGTAAAACAGTGGCCCCGATGTTAGAGCACAAGCCCCGTCGTTCGGATTGAATTTTTCGAACACAAGAGGTTCGAAAAATTGCGATGCTGGGTGCGTGTAGCCCGGATGCAGCGCAGCGCAATCCGGGAATTTGGCTGACAGCACCGTTCTGGTTAACTTAAATAGGCCAGCAGGATAGCGCGCCAGTGCCGCAGCACACGGGCGGATTTCCATAGCCACCAGAGTTTGCCGGCCCAAATCAGCGCCCGTTTGGGTTTGAGCACAAGCAACAGCGCCAGCGCACCGGCTGGCCACTGCGGATGCTGGTAAAGCCAGAGCATGCCCGCCGTGACTTGGTCAGCCCGGGCGGCCGGTCGCTGCAGGCTGTGCAAATTGCTGCGCAGTTGCATGCGCAACTCGGTGCTGCGTGTCAGCAGGCGCCGCTGGCGCAACTGAAGTTCATTGGGGTTCATGCGGGACGGGTGACGTGAAGCTGGCGCGGTCACGCTCAAGCTCAGCCAGGCTGGTGCCAAACAGGTTGGACTCGGCCCCCAGCCGACGCTGTGCGACTTGCAGCAGAAACACGCCGCACGCCAGAAACAGCACGGCCAGAACACCGAAGGCGGCCAGGCGGTAGCCGTCCCACAGCAGCAAAATGACAAAGCCGCAGAACAGCACGGCGGCCACGGTCAGGCACATGAAGGCGATCGCACCCCAAAACAAGCCAGCGGCCAAACGCTGTTTTTCCATCTCAAGCTCGGTGCCCAGCAGGGCCAGTCGAACCCGAAAGAGTTCAATGACTGTGCCCAGGGACTGCTGCAACTGGCCAAACAGACCGGCGTTTTCGCCCGGCATGTGGTTTAGCGGCGGCTGATCAACAAGCCCACCACCAGGCCAATACCGGCCGCGATACCGATGGATTTCCAGGGGTTCTCGTGGACAAAAACGTCGGTGGCGTGGCCTGCGGCCTTGGCTTTTTCTACGGTGGCCTGTTGCATATGGAGCAACTCGACCTTGGCTTTGCTCATGCGATCACGCACACGCTCACGCAATTGGGCGGCGCCTTCACCGGCCTGGTTGGCGGTGAGTTTCAGCAGCTCTTCTGCGTCGGCAATGCCCTGGTGCAGGTCATCCATGAGTTTGTTTTTGGTGTGCTGAAGGGTGTCAGTCATGACGGTTCTCCTGAGAGGTAAAAACTGGAACTTTCAGTTTAGTCCTGTGCCAGGATGACGGGGGCGTTTGTGGTCTTTTTTTGCACCAAGTTTGACAAATCGCATTGATTTCAGTCCTGGAAAAAGTTGACTGGCAAGCCGGGCACCTCAACCCGCATCGATAGCACACTGCCGGACAGCGGAAACGCCGCCAATTCCGCAGCGTTGCGGTGATGCCGGGCGCTGGTGAGGTACAGGGTTTTGAGGTCTTCGCCGCCAAAACACGGCATCGTGGGGCACTGCAGTGGCACGGCAAATTCTGCCAGCAGACTGCCATCGGGCGCAAACTGGCACACCCGACGACCCTCGAACATGGCCACCCAGTAATTGCCCTGCACATCCACCGCGGCGCCGTCGGGGCGCCCCCGGTAGCCGCCGTTGTTGGCATCGAGCGTGCCAGGCAACCAACCTACGGGTTTGGCCTTGAAGTCGGCAAAGACACGTTGGGTGCTCAGGCTGTTGCTGGTCTGGTCATGGTTCCAGGCCCACACGGTATGGCTGGGCGTGTCGGCCCAGTACAGGGTGCCGCCGTCCGGGCTCCAGGCCAGACCGTTGGCGGTGGCGGCGGGGAGGTCGGTCGGGTTGATCATGCAACGCACCTGCGGTGTGCCGGTGTGCCCCGAGTTGCGGGCGTCAACACAAAACAGGGCCGCGTTGTGCAAGGTTCGGGTTTCGTCGATGGTGCCCACCCAGAAGCGGCCCAGCGCATCACACTTGCCGTCGTTGGCGCGCATGTGGCTGGGGTCATAGTCGAGCGTGGTCAAAAGTTGCAGCGGCCCGCCCCAAGCCTGCGCCCGAAAGACACCGTCGCGCAGCGCCATCACCAGCCCGCCGCTGGCTGCCGGGGCAATACAACCCGGCTCACTGGGCAGGTCCCAGGCCTCCACCGTGCCCATGTAGATGTTGGCCCGCAGGATCTGTTTGCCCGAAATGTCCACCCAATAAAGCATTTGCTCATACGGGTGCCAAAACGGCGATTCGCCCAGGGTTGCGATGTGCTGGGTGACGGTTTGCCAGGCCTCTGGCGCATAGGCGGGGTTGGGGATCATGGGGATTGCTCCTGGTGGGCGATTGGGCGGGGTGCCAAGCTGGCGTCGTTGCATCTTATTCGAAGGCCTGGGGCAATACGTGAGACGGGCATTGGTTTGAAGACAGTCCGATGATTTTCAGGTGTTTCTGGTCGCACTTCACGCGCCAGCCAGCCCCAGCCCTGCATTGCTGCAGGCGATAACGGGCAGGAATCAGCAGGGGGTTGGCAGCTGTCGACAAAGCTGGCGGGGGTAGGGCTGCGTGGCGTGCTGGTAAAGTCGGATGACGGGTTCAAAATTAGGCTGTAGGGCATTGAAGTGGTATTGCATTGCGCGTGTGTTGGGTGATTTGCTGGCGGATTTGCGCTTGTATCGCGCTATGATCTGACGCCACAAACGGGGAAGAGCTTGCGATTCCCTGTCGTCACCGTCTGGGCAGGCGGTTTAGTCCGACATCGTTTATCCGCTGCGGGAGGCGTTTATGGCTTCTTCAAGCATTGCAGCGCGGCGGAAAAGCGCTGATCGTTAGACGGTACCAAAGCCCGCGCGGACATCCCACGAAAGGCTCGAAATGGAACCCATCGAAACGCGCTCCGATTCAAGGTCCAAAATGCTCACTGCCACAGCGCCGGAAGTCTTTGCCGCCATGAGCGATCCTATTCGGGTTGCCAAGTGGTGGGGCCCAGCTGGATTCACGAACACGATTCACCAGTTTGACTTCAGGTCCGGTGGGAAGTGGCTACTAACAATGCAGGGTCCGGATGGCAAAAACTACCCGAACGAGAGCCGATTCACCCGCGTCATTGCCAATCAGGTCTTCGAGATCGAACATCTCAATGGGCATCACTTTTTATTGACCATAGAACTCGTGCCGAAGGATGGTGGCACAGAAGTAAAGTGGCGGCAGACCTTTGATACTGCAGAGCACTACGACAGAATAGCCCAATTTGTGGCCTTGGCTAACGAGCAAAATCTAGAGCGCCTTGCGGCTGAAGTTCAACACGGGAAAAATGCCGCCCACCCTGCCATCGAGGGGTCCGCCCAAGAGCCCGCACCCTTGGCCGCCCCTCATGTCACACCTTGGGCCTCGCAAGCCGGACAACCATGACGTCTCGCAAGCTTTTCTGGGAAGACCCCTACCTTACCCGGGTGGAGACAAGCGTGTCTGCCGTCGCTGATGATGAGGTTTTGTTATGTTCGACCATTTTCTTTGCGCTATCGGGCGGGCAGGAACGTGACCATGGAACAATTGGCGGCTTCCAGGTGCGCCAGGCAAGCAAGCGTGGGACTGATATCTGGTACGCATTGCCAGATGGGCATTCGCTCAAGGTTGGACAACCGGTGGTGGTCGAGATTGACTGGCCGCGCCGCTACCAGCTCATGCGCTTGCACTTCGCCGCTGAACTGGTTTTGGAACTTGTTTATCGCAAACTGCCCGGGGTCAAAAAGACAGGTGCGCATATCTCCCAGGACAAAGCCCGCATTGATTTCGATTTGCCCGCAAGCATTGCAGAAATTTTGCCGGACATTGCCGATGCCGCCAACGCCATTGTTGCCGCCAACCTTGTTATCGTTACCGGGTTTGAAGACATCGTGGCGGAACGTCGTTACTGGATGATCAATGACTTTTCCCGTGTACCGTGCGGCGGAACGCATGTGAGCAGGACTGGAGAAGTTGGCTCAATTTCGCTCAAGAGAAAGAATCAGGGCAAGAACCAGGAGCGAATCGAGATTTATGTTGCATTACCGGAATCTCATCAGTCGCAGCCCAGCGATGCCAAGCCATCCTTCCAGCGGAGCGCCCTCGGCGTCCGCTGAATTTCAACGATAGGCGTCGCCAATGCCAAAATTTGTGGCCCTGTTGCGCGGCATCAATGTTGGCAAAGCCAAGCGAATTGCCATGGCCGATCTGCGAGCCTTGCTGACTGAACTTGGGTACACAGACGTCGCGACGCTGCTCAATAGCGGCAACGCCGTATTCCGAGCAACCAAGGGAACGCAGGCCAAGCATGCGGCAACCATAGCCGCCGCCATATCGGAACAACTGAAGGTGGAAGTACCCGTCATCGTCAAGTCGGCGAAAGAGTTGTCGGCCATCGTTGGTGAGAACCAGTTGGCCGAGCAGGCAAACAACCATTCACATCTCTTGGTTGTCTTCGCTCAAGACAACGCCATGTTATCCGGGCTTGGTGCAGTCGAATCTTTGGTCGTGTTGCCCGAGCGTTTCTTGGTCGGCAAGAATGCCGCGTACTTGCACTGCGCAGCCGGCATCTTGGAAAGCAAAGCTGGACGAGTATTGCTCGGCAACGCAGGGAGATCAGTGACAACCAGAAACTGGGCAACCATTCTCAAGTTGCAGGCGTTGGTAGCTGAAACCGACGCCTAACCCTCGCCTGTATTGGTTTGCCAGCGTTTCTTGAGCCAACAGCGTCGTCAAATAGGCGGGCAAAAAAAACCCACCGCAGCCGAAGCTGGGTGGGTTTCAAAACACAAGGAGAGACTGATTTTCTGGCTGCCAGCCCTTGATGCTGGCAGCCCCCTCTCTGATTAACGGCTGTAGGCCGTCTCGCCGTGTGATGTGACATCCAGACCTTCGCGCTCATGCTCTTCAGACACACGCAGACCAATCGTCAGGTCAACAATCTTGAAGGCAATAAACGACACTACGCCAGACCAGATCACGGTGGTCAGCACCGCCTTGGTTTGAATCCAGACTTGCGAAGCAATGGAGAAGTTGTCGGCAGTCACCATGGAAGCGGTGACCCAGTCGGCCACATAGCCGGGGCCGCCCAGGGCCGGGCTGTTGAAGACACCGGTCAGGATGGCACCCAGGATGCCGCAAACACCGTGCACACCAAACACGTCGAGTGAGTCGTCAGCGCCCAGCAGTTTCTTCAGGCCATTCACGCCCCACAGACCGGCAAAGCCAGACAGGAAGCCGATGATCAGCGCACCACCGATGCCGACGTTGCCTGCAGCCGGGGTGATGGCCACCAAACCTGCCACACAACCCGAAGCCGCGCCCAGCATGGATGCCTTGCCACGCATCAGCGTTTCGCCAATACACCAGGCCAGCACCGCCGCCGCAGTGGCGCCAAAGGTGTTGATGAAGGCCAGCGCGGCAAAGCCGTTGGCTTCGAGCGCAGAACCGGCATTAAAGCCAAACCAGCCCACCCACAGCAGCGATGCGCCCACCATGGTCAGGGTCAGGTTGTGCGGGGCCATGGATTCCTTGCCGTAGCCAATACGCTTGCCCACCATGTAGGCGCCAATCAGACCCGCCACAGCAGCGTTGATGTGCACCACCGTGCCGCCAGCAAAGTCGAGCGCGCCAGACTGCCAGAGGTAACCGGCTTTGGCATTGAGACCATCCACCAGGTCGGCGGCGGTGTAGGCGTCAGGGCCCATCCAGAACCACACCATGTGGGCAATCGGGGCGTAGCTGAAAGTGAACCACAGCGCCATGAACATCAGCACGGCTGAAAACTTCATGCGTTCGGCAAAGGCACCCACGATCAGCGCGCCGGTGATGCCGGCAAAGGTGGCCTGGAAAGCGGCAAACACGATTTCCGGGATGACCACACCCTTGCTGAAGGTGGCGCCATTGGCAAAGGTGCCCGCCGCGTTGTCCCAGACTCCGGCCATGAAGAGACGATCAAAGCCGCCAAAGAACGCGTTGCCCTCGGTAAACGCCAGGCTGTAGCCGTAGATGAACCATAGCACCACGATCAGCGAGAACGTGACCATGACCTGCATCAGCACCGACAGCATGTTCTTGGAGCGCACCAGGCCGCCATAGAACAGCGCCAGGCCTGGCACAGTCATCAAGATCACCAGCAGGGTGGAGACCATCATCCAGGCGGTGTCACCCTTGTTGGGGACAGGCGCCGGTGCTGCTTCGGCAACGTCCGGCGCGGCGGGCGCAGCCGCCGGTGCGGCAGCGGGGGCTTCAGCCGGTTTGGCTTCGGCCATGGCCGCCACGGGAGCAGCTTCGGAAGCGGCTGGCGCCGCAGGGGTTTGGGCCATGGCGGTGCTGCCAAGCAACAGGCTCAAACCCAGGGTGAGGGAGGCAAGTAGTTTTTTCATGTTGGTGATCTCAAGTCGGGTTGGTTAGAGCGCTTCTACCCCGGTTTCGCCGGTACGAATGCGGATGACCTGCTCGATGGGGCTGACAAAAATCTTGCCGTCGCCGATCTTGCCGGTGCGGGCCGCGCCTTCGATGGTTTCGATCACACTCTCAACCAACTCGTCAGCCACGGCGGCTTCTACTTTGACTTTGGGTAAAAAGTCGACCACATACTCGGCGCCACGGTAGAGTTCGGTGTGGCCCTTTTGACGACCGAAACCTTTGACTTCGGTTACGGTGATGCCCTGCACGCCGATGCCAGAGAGCGCTTCGCGCACCTCATCGAGCTTGAAGGGTTTGATGATGGCGGTAACAAGTTTCATGCAGACTCCTTGGATAGGTAAACGTCATTGATGTCCGATGATTGAAGCTTCATAAGCCCTCCAACGGTTGAATGGACAGGCATGATAAGCAGGGTTCATGCCAACCTTATTTCAGGCCCGCAGATCAGGCTCGTCGCCATGCAGGCGGTGCTTTGCGCTAAGATATCTGTATAAAAAGACAGTTTGCACCAAAAAAGTGCAAATTTGTCCGCCGTGCGCTAAGAAACGCACTTTTTAAAGCGAGATCATTCCATGAGTTTGTCTTTGGTGCAAAGCCGGGCCTTGCTGGGGCTGGAGGCCGCCGCAGTCACGGTCGAGGTGCATCTGGCCAATGGCTTGCCTAGTTTCACGTTGGTGGGCCTGGCGGACGTGGAGGTCAAGGAAGCGCGCGAGCGGGTCCGCTCGGCGCTGCAGAACTCGGGGCTCGAATTTCCCAACAACAAAAGAATCACCGTCAATCTGGCGCCTGCCGACCTGCCCAAGGACTCGGGGCGTTTTGACTTGCCCATTGCGCTGGGCATTCTGGCGGCCAGCGGCCAGATTGATGCCGGCAAGCTGGCGGGTTATGAATTTGCTGGCGAGCTGTCGCTGTCGGGTGAGCTGCGTGCCGTGCGTGGCGCGCTGGCGATGAGTCTGGCATTACACGCCAGCCATGTGGTGACACAACTGGTGTTGCCGCCCGGCAGTGCCGAAGAAGCGGCGCTGGTGCCTGGCGCGCAGGTGTACCGGGCGCAGCATTTGCTTGATGTGGTGCAGCATTTTCTGCCGCAGGCGACAGATGCGCCCGCGCCAGAACCTGCCAGCGGCTGGAGCCGGGTCAGCGCGGTGACACACATGCAGGAGGCGCATTACCCAGACATGGCCGATGTGAAGGGTCAACTGGCTGCCAAACGGGCGCTCGAGATCGCCGCCGCTGGTGGCCACAGCCTGTTGCTGATGGGGCCTCCGGGGTCGGGCAAGTCGATGCTGGCGCAGCGTTTTGCCGGCTTGCTGCCGCCCATGACCACCGACGAGGCCTTGCAAAGCGCTGCCATTGCCAGCCTGGGTGGGCGCTTTGTGCTGGCGCAATGGGCGCAGCGTCCCACCTGTCACCCGCATCACACCGCCAGCGCCGTGGCACTGGTGGGCGGAGGCTCACCGCCGCGCCCGGGTGAGATCTCGCTGGCGCACCATGGCGTGCTGTTTTTGGACGAATTTCCTGAATTTTCGCGTGCTGCGCTGGAGGCCCTGCGCGAGCCGCTGGAGACCGGGCGCATCACCATCTCGCGGGCGGCACGCCGTGCCGATTTTCCGGCGCAGTTCCAGTTGATTGCGGCCATGAACCCGTGCCCCTGCGGTTATTTGGGTTCGACGCACAAGACCTGTCGCTGCACACCCGATCAGGTGGCGCGTTACCAGGGCAAGCTCAGCGGCCCGCTGATTGACCGAATTGACTTGCATGTTGAAGTGCCCGCGGTGGCCAGCAGCGAGCTGCTGCAGGCGCCAGCCGGTGAGTCAAGCGCGGATATTCGTGCCCGTTGTAGCGCCGCGCGTGAGCGCTCGGTGTCGCGCCAGGGGGTGACCAATCAGGCTTTGCAGGGTCAGGCGCTGGAGCGTTATCTGCTGCTGGACGAGGCAGCGGCCAAGTTCCTCAACGTGGCGGCCACCCGACTGGGCTGGTCGGCGCGTAGCACGCACCGGGCGCTCAAGGTGGCGCGCACCATTGCCGACTTGGCCGGCGCCCACAGCACCCAGGTTGGTCACGTCGCCGAAGCCATGCAATACCGGCGCGCCTTGCGCGCGTCCTAGGCTGGGTCCAGACATGTTATCCACGCGTTTTAATGCCTCTTTTGTGCTGCGCCTGTCACTGGCGCAGCTGATCAGTTGGGGCAGTATTTTTTACCTGTTTTCCCTGCTGATCGAGCCACTGGAGCGCGACCTGGGACTGAGCCGCGCCCAGGTGTCGCTGGCGTTCAGTCTGGGCTTGCTGGCCGAAGGGCTGATGGCCTATCCGGTGGGCCGCTGGATTGATCGCGGCCATGAGCGTACCGTGATGACGGTGGGTTCCCTGCTGGCCGGGCTTTGCCTGGTCTTGCATAGCCGGGTGACCAGCCTGGCCGGTTTGTATGCGGTCTGGCTGGGTTTGGGTGCAGCCATGGCGGCGGTGTTGTACTCACCGGCCTTTGCCTTGCTGACGCGACGTTTTCCGCACGATTTTCGCCGCGCCATCATCACGCTCACCTTTTTGGGTGGCCTGGCCAGTACGGTGTTTATTCCGTTCACGGCCTGGCTCATGAAGGTATTTGGCTGGCGTGATGCCGTGCTCGGGCTGGCCTTGTTGCATGTGTTGCTGTGTGCGCCGCTGCATTGGCTCGGCTTGCGCGGGGCGCCCGTGTCGGCAAGGTTTACGGCGCATCAGGCCGACGGCCCTGTGCCAGGTGTGCGGCCCCTGCTGCGCAGCGCGCCTTTCTTGCTGGTGGGCGTTTTCACGGTGGTGATGATGTCGGTCACGGTCGCCATTCCGGCCCACATGGTGAGCCTGTTGCGCGAAAACGGCTTGCCCGAGTTTTGGGTCATTGCGCTGCCCGCTGCCATTGGCCTGGCGCAGGTGCTTGGCCGTTTGCTGCTTTTTTTCTTTGAGCACCATGCCGACCTGCATCAGGTCAACCGGTTGGTGCCGCTGTTGATTCCGTTGGCGCTGCTGCTGCTGTTGCTGGCGCCATTTCTTGCGCCCTGGCAGGTGGTGGTGGTGGGCCTGTTTGCGCTGCTTTACGGGCTTGGTAATGGCATGCTCACCATTGTCAAGGGCACGGCGATTGCACAGTACGTGAGCCGTGACCATGTGGCCACACTCAACGGTGCTTTGGGTGTGCCGATGGCCTTGGCACGGGCGGCAGCCCCGCTGCTGTTGGGTCTGATGTGGTCACCCCAGGCAGGCTACAGCCACGGCTTGTGGCTGCTGCTGGGTTTGAGCGGGATGGGTGTGGGCGCGCTGATGCTGGCGCAGCGCCTGAGCTTGCGCCGGTCCAGTCCGGTGTCGCCAGGTCTCAGCGGCTAGCGCCGGGTACTGCGTCCCGCTCAGGGGGCCGCGCCACGGCCGGTTCTGACGTGTGTGGTTGAACGATCCGGGGTTGCTGGGTCCCGGCAGATGGCGCTGGCGGCAACGGGCTTTCGGCTGGCACAACTGGTGTGGGCCCACTGGCTGCAGCTGCCGCTTGTGCTGTGGTGGATGTTGCCACCGCGTCGGGCAAGACCACCAGGCGTGGTTCCTGCGGCTGGGCCTGGATGCGTATCAGCGCGGCACCCATGGCCAGCACAATGACCATGAGCACCGCCACCCCAGCCCACAGGCTTGTGTTGCTTCCGGTGTTTGCGGGCTGCTGGGCTGGCGTTTTCATCCGTATTTAATAAAGATAGTCGCTGATGCGCTGCAACAGGTTTTCGGCCTGTGCCAGTGCGCCAGACTGGTGCAAAGCCTTCGCCATGGCCAGATCGGTCCGCACAATTAGATCGGATTTGACCTCAAGCCGTTCCATCGCAGTCAGGCCGTTGACCGACTCCGCTTGCTGACTCAGGCGATCTGCAGCTTCCTGGGCACCCGCCTGCGCTTGCAGCAAGGCCAATTGCACCAGGGCCTGGGCTTTGTCCGGTCCGCTGGCTGAGTCCAGTTGGGCCATCAAGGCATTGACGGCGGGCGCAATGGCAGCTTGCGCCTCGTGACCCGCCAGTTGGGCCGTGCGGCGCAGTGCCTCGCCACGTTCTGCAAATTTGCTGAAATTGGCTGCCAAAGACAAGGCGGTTTTCAGGCTTTGGTCGGCCTTGCTGCCTTGTCCTAAAAGTTGTTGCATACGGAAATTGAGCGCGTGGAACTTGAACAGGGTGGTGTCATTGGGGGCCTGTTCCATCAGATTGGCCAAGGCCGATGCCGATTTTTGGACCTTGGCCCAGCGTCCTGCACTGGCGTGGGTACTGGCCTCGGCCAGCAAAACATGGCCCATGGCAACCATCCACTCGCCCACCAGGAGGCTTCTTTGGTTGGTGTCCGCCACGGTCTTCACGGCATTGGCAGCCAAAGCCAAGAAGGCGTGTGAAACCTCTGGTGCGAGCTGCGTTTGCTGACTCAAAATGACACCGGCTCGGCTCAGCGTCAGGGTACGTTCAGCGGGGTCGGATATGGCTTCTGCCAGGGCGCGCAGTTTGTCGGCCGCATTACGTGCCTTGCCTTCGGGCAGGGACTGCAGCGCCCAGGCCCGGATTTCAAGGTCGGCAAGCCTGACGGCTTGCGCAGCCTGGGGCTCGCCAGCCAAGGTTGGCCTGGCTTTCACGGTGTCAAGGGCCGCGCGGGCGCGCGGTAGCTGCCCCAACTCGGCCAGGGTGCTGGCAAATTCGGCCTCCATCGTCAGTTTGATGGCGGCGGGGACTTCGGTGGCGGCTGCTGCGCCGCCAGCCGTGGTAGCTGCAGGGGCTGCGCCGCCAGCCGTGGCAGCTGCAGGACCGCCGCCAGCACCACCAGCCAGGGCACGTTGTGCGGTGGTATTGCCCACGGATTTGGCCAACACCGTGGCCGCGCCCAGCGCCTGTTCCATGCTGATGCCTTTGGCGCCCACCCGATGGCCCCCAATGGCCTGCATCATGGGGTCATTGTCAATATCGGGGTCGCCGGTCTTACCGGTCGGCGCGTCGCCGGATGCACCGCTGCTGTCGGACGCAGCGCTGGCCCCCAGGCCGGTGCTGAGCATCTTGTCAACATTGTCGGCACTGGCACTTTGACTGGCCTTGTCAGCCCAGGGCAAATTTTGCATGGGCAGGTTTTGGCCGCCTACAAAGGCGCCAGCCACCACGGCCAGGATCCCGGTCGCCCGCATCAAACCGGCTTTACCCTGGAACATTCCCTTGCGTGCCAGGCCGTATTCGGCTTCCAGTTCTTCGCGTATTTTGGCCCGAAGCGCGTCTTCCAGCGCCCGCCGTGTATTTTTCTCGGCTTCGCTCGTTTCTCTGGCCGCCTGCATTTCAATTTTGGCACGTTCCTGCTGCAGGATTTTTCGCTTCAGCAGAAAGGCTTCGTCCACCTTGTCAACAAACACGCCGCAGGCAGGGCATTGGCGGTTTTCAGGCAGAACCACCTGCTGGTTGCAGGCCGGGCAGGTAAAGTGTTCACTCAAGCTGCCTGGCCTGACCGCCTGTAGTGCCAGCAAGGGCACGATGCTCAGGACCAGACCTGAATTGGCAAACTGCACTTTGGCGTGTTCGCAGCGTTCGCTTGCCACGGCAGCACCAATTTTGACCTTCGGGGCTTTGCGCAAGGCATTGGACAGTGTCTCGATTTGCTGCGGCGTCAGACTTGTTTCATGCAAAGTCAACTGCTCAACCTCCACTTGGGGAGGCAGTGCGATGAAGACATCAAACAGCGGGATATCGGACACCAGGGGTGCGGTTGACTCGGACATGATGGATGGGGCGTGCCAGAATTGATCAGAAACGCATATTACAAGCAGAATTCACAAAATGGCCTTGTCGGCAACGCTTTGCCGGAGATTCCCCCCAAAATTACAAATTGGGCGCCAGCAGGCGCTGCAGGTCGCGCTCATGCATGCCGCGCCGTGTGGCCAGGTCCTTGAGCTGGTCGTCGCCGATTTTGCCGACATTGAAATAGGTGCTGTCGGGGTGGCCAATGTAAAAACCGCTGACACTGGCCGCCGGGTTCATGGCCAGGCTCTCAGTCAGCGTCATGCCGATGTCAGGGCACTGCAACAGTTCAAACATGTCTTTCTTGACACTGTGGTCGGGACAGGCCGGGTAGCCGGGTGCCGGGCGGATGCCCTGGTATTTTTCGGCGATCAGGTCGGCGGCCGCCAGCGCTTCGTGGGGTGCATAGCCCCACAGGTCGGTGCGCACTTTTTTGTGCAGGCACTCGGCAAAGGCTTCGGCCAGCCGGTCGGCCAGTGACTTGAACAGGATGGCGCTGTAGTCGTCGTGGGCCGCCAGAAACTGTGCTTCCTTTTTTTCGACACCCAGCCCTGCCGTGACGGCAAAGACACCGACGTAGTCCTGAAGGCGCGGGCTGTTGGGGGCTTTTGCATCCTTGGGCGCCACAAAGTCAGCCAGGCAGCGGCTCGGGCGCATCACGCCGTCAATCTCTTCCTTGGCCGCTTGCTGGCGCAGGCCGTACCAGGTCATGGCCACCGTGCTGCGGCTCGCGTCGGTGTAGAGCTCAATGTCGTCGTCGTTGACGCTGTTGGCGGGGTACAGCCCGACCACCGCATTGGCACTGAGCCAGCGGCCTTCGATGATTCTTTTCAGCATGGCCTGGCCGTCGGCATACACCTTGGTGGCTTCAGGGCCGACCACTTCATCGTCCAGAATGGCGGGGAACGGCCCGGCCAGATCCCAGGTCTGGAAGAACGGGCCCCAGTCGATGAAGTTGGCGAGTTCACCCAGGTCGAAATTTTTGAAGACGCGTCGGCCAATGAATTTGGGTGGTGTGGGTTGGTAGCTTGACCAATCCACCGGCGTTTTGTTGGCGCGGGCCTTGGCCAGCGGCCATAACGGGGTTTGTTTCTTGTTGGCGTGCTGCTGGCGTACGCGTTCGTAGTCGGCATTGAGCTCGGTGACAAAGTTGGCGGCGGCTTCGCCCAACAGGTTTTGTGCCACACCCACACTGCGCGAGGCATCGGGCACGTAGACCACCGGGCCGTCATAGTGCGGTGCAATCTTGACGGCGGTATGGACCCGGCTGGTGGTGGCGCCGCCAATCAGCAGCGGGGTTCTTTTGCTGCGGAAATAGTCGTCTTTCTGCATCTCGGCTGCCACGTAGGCCATTTCCTCCAGGCTGGGCGTGATCAGGCCCGACAGGCCAATGATGTCGGCACCCTCGGCCTTGGCGCGTGCCAGGACCTCATGGGCTGGCACCATCACACCCATGTTGACCACGTCAAAATTGTTGCATTGCAGTACCACGGTGACGATGTTCTTGCCGATGTCATGCACGTCGCCCTTGACCGTGGCGATGATGATCTTGCCCTTGGTCTGTACGTCACGCCCGGCGGCTTCGTCCAGGCGTTTTTCTTCTTCAATGTACGGAATCAGGTGCGCCACGGCAGACTTCATCACCCGGGCGCTTTTAACCACCTGAGGCAAAAACATCTTGCCCTGGCCAAACAGGTCACCCACGATGCTCATGCCAGTCATCAGCGGGCCTTCGATCACATGCAGCGGCCGCCCGCCCTTGGCGGTGATGGCCTGGTAGGCTTCTTCGGTGTCGACCACAATGAAGTCGGTGATGCCGTGCACCATGGCGTGGCTCAGGCGCTGTTCCACGGTGACCGGGTGCTCCGGTGTGCCGCGCCATTCGAGCTTTTTGGACTCGTCCTTGGCGGCACCCTTGGCGCCCTCGGCAATTTCCACCAGGCGTTCGCCGGCATCCGGGCGGCGGTTCAGCACCACGTCTTCGACACGCGTGCGTAGTTCGGGCTCCAGGTCGTCATAGACACCAACCATGCCGGCGTTGACGATGCCCATGTCCATGCCGGCCTTGATGGCGTGGTACAAAAACACGGTGTGAATGGCTTCGCGCACCGGGTCGTTGCCGCGGAAGCTGAAAGACACATTGGACACACCACCCGACACCTTGGCACCCGGCAGATGCTGTTTGATCCAGCGCGTGGCGTTGATGAAGTCGACCGCGTAGTTGTTGTGCTCTTCGATGCCGGTGGCAATGGCGAAGATGTTGGGGTCAAAAATGATGTCTTCCGGCGGGAAACCCACCTCGTCGACCAGGATGCGGTAGGCGCGTTCGCAGATCTGGATCTTGCGCTCATAGGTGTCGGCCTGGCCCTGTTCGTCAAACGCCATCACCACGGCAGCTGCGCCATAACGGTGCAGCAGTTTGGCCTGTTGTTTGAAGGCCGCCACACCCTCCTTCATGCTGATGGAGTTGACCACCGGCTTGCCCTGCACGCAGCGTAGGCCGGCCTCAATGACGCTCCATTTGCTCGAATCAATCATCACCGGCACGCGCGAGATGTCGGGCTCGGAGGCGATCAGGTTCAAAAAGCGCACCATGGCGGCCTGGCTGTCGAGCATGGCCTCGTCCATGTTGATGTCGATGATCTGGGCGCCGTTTTCGACCTGCTGGCGCGCCACGCTCAGGGCTTGCTCGTAGTCGCCATTCAGGATCATGCGGGCGAAAGCCTTGGAGCCGGTGACGTTGGTGCGCTCGCCAATGTTGACAAAAGTCGCTACCTGAAACTTTTGGGACAGATCTTCAGCTCTGTCCCCAACAGATTGAAGCGCATCGGCAGTCGGCGCGACGTCGATCGTCAAGGGCTCCAGGCCGGACAACTTCATGGGGGGAACAACAATTTCAGACATGCAACTCACCTGTGGAAAATTAATCAGGTGAGCGTCGTTGTGAGTATCCAAGCCTGACAAGCTGCTTAAGCCTGCTGCAACGCTCCTTGGAGACCCCGGATTTTAGGGGTTTTGTGTTGGGATGGGTTTGCAACCCTGGCAATTTCGCAATGACCGAACTCTAACGGCCCGCACACGGAATTCAAACGGTTGAACAGTTGGTTCTTGACAATCAAAAGTTGTAAATCGACTGCGTCCAAACGCGACCTCGCCATTTGCGCCTTGCCAGAATTTGTTCAAAGGCGCTATTATGAATTCCAGTAGAACACTCGACACCAAGTCATCTTTTTTGACCTTAAGAAAGAAAACCAATGAAAAAACTCAAAAAAATTTATGTTTGCCCTGGTGTTTTTTGGGTCGAGGTTCCGCAAGTCGAAGTTTATGTGCTGTGCGGCTGTCCGTCTGATAGCGTCAAACATATGATCCGGCGTGGCCTGATCGTGCGCACCGAGGCCAATGGTGTGGTGTTTGAGACCGGCCCAAACGTGATTTTGCTGTCAGATTTGATGCTGCAAAACGGCATGTTTTGCAATATGGCCGAGTTTCCGGTCTTGCAAATGCTTTACCGCCAGGGTATGGGCATTCCCGGCCACGTCAACAACAAAGGCAGCAAACCGCTGATCGTTGGTTCACGCGAACAAGTCGAGGCACAGCTTCAGTACATTTACCGCGGCAACTACGGGCTGGTGTCTGAAGCTGAGCTACAAGAAGCAGGTGCCTCTGAGACCCAGGCGGCTGAGTTGATGCAGATGAAACTCAAATTTGCTTTCGGAAAAATTCGCGCCAGCAGCGACTTTCTGGATACTTGCGTCGTCAACGACGCGCGCGTCGAAATCCGCAACGGCGTGGGCGTTCGGCGGCTTAAGGTCAACGTTTTTGAGTTTGACTACAAAGATGAAAAGCTGACCATAGACCTCAACCTCAAATTTGGAGAAATTTACCGTTCGCCCATTTCGCTGGGCTGTCACCATGTCAAACGTGAATATTTTGCGGTCATTCACACTGGCGAAGGGGACGGCTGGGACACTGAACGCCCCTCCATGTCGTCCATCCTGATGTTCCAGGGAAAAATTTACCTGATCGATGCCGGGCCAACCATCATTCAAAGCCTTGAAGCGTTGGGTATCTCTGTCAATGAAATCGAAGGCATTTTTCATACCCATTCGCACGATGACCACTTTGCCGGTTTGCCGGCGCTGATGCGCACGGATCGCCGGCTCAAATACTATGCAACGCCCATGGTGCGTGCTTCAGTCGCCAAAAAGATGTGCGCCTTGCTGTCCATGCAGGAAGCTGACCTGGATCATTACTTTGAAATTTGCAGCCTTGAATTTGACAAGTGGAACGATGTCGAGGGGCTTGAGGTACGTCCAATTTTGTCACCGCACCCGGTTGAGACCTCCATTTTTCAGTTTCGAGCGCTCTGGAAAGATGGCTTCAAGGTTTACGCCCATTACGCAGACATTGCCTCTTTTGGTGTGATTGATGGCATGGTCAAAAAAGATGCCAACGACACAGGCATTTCGCAAGAGTTTGCCGATCGCGTCAAGTATGCCTACCTGGAGCCCGTTGACCTGAAAAAGCTGGATATCGGTGGTGGCATGATTCATGGGTCAGCCGAAGATTTTCGTTGCGACAGTACGAAAAAAATCGTTTTGGCCCATACCTCCAACAGCGCCATGACAGATGCGCAAAAAGAAATTGGCTCGGAAGCCGCCTTTGGTACGGTGGATGTGTTGATTCCTTCATTCCAGGACTATGGTATGCGCTCTGCGTTTGGCTACCTGAAAGAAGATTTTTCAAACGTCGCTAGTGCGCAGTTCCGAATGATCCTGAACAATGAAACGCCAATTTTGAACCCTGGCACAATCATCATCCGCGAGGGTGAGGTAACCGACCACATCTATTTGTTGCTCAGCGGCTATGTTGAAATGATCCACGCCAGCAGAAACATCAAACGTCAACTGGTTGCCGGCACCATGGTTGGGGAAATATCGGCCTTGCGTGAAAAGCCTTCGCGCCACACCTACCGTACCACCTCTTACGTGCACGTGCTGAAGATATCGGCCAAGCTGTACCGCGACTTTGTTCGCATCAACAACGTCTACACCCAGATTGAACGCTTGCAGCTTGGCTGGAATTTTCTGGCTGAAACCTGGTTGTTCGGCGATGGCATACCCTACACCACCCTCAACCTTTTGGCCCAGGGATTGACCCTCAAGCCTTACCCGTTTGGCCACCGATTTGATCTGACCCACGGCAAGCACCTGCACATGATCAAAAGTGGCGACGTGGATCGGTTTAGTGGTGACGTATTGGTTGAAAAATTACGGGCAGGCGACTTTTTTGCCGAAGAGTCGGTCATTGGGGGTGAATCACCAGGCATCAGCTTTTGCGTGTCATCAGACGCAGAAATTTATCATATCGGCGCAGAGTTGTTGGTCAGCGTGCCAATTTGTCGCTGGAAAATGCTCGAGGTCAACCGTCGGCGTGCGCTTACAACATCCATTGTGAAGTGAGCCCACCCGTATGCCGATCAAAACTCGACACCAAGCTTGCACTCTGATCTTGCTGGCATTGGCCGCAAACGCCAGTGCCCAGCAAGCCGTTGATGCCGGCGCTTTGCAGCAACAATTGCAACGCGAACGCTCCCCTGCCGTACCTGAATTACCGAAACCCGTCAAACCCAGTGCCGCACAAGCCCCAGCGGTGGTCGGACCAAGCTTTGCGGTGTCGGGCTTCGCATTTATTGGCAACACACTTTTAAGCGAGGCGCAATTACAGGTAGTGGTTGCCAACTATGTGGGACAGAACCTGACTTACGCCGAGCTGCAAGGAGTCGCTGCCGCTGTTGCTGACGCTTACCGCGAAGCCGGATGGGTGGTTCGCAGCTACCTGCCACAGCAAGAAGTGAGTAATGGCAGGGTCAGCATTCAGATCGTTGAGGCGCAGTTCGGGCAGGTTGTCGTGCAGAACACCGATGCGGATGTGGCTTTGCGGGTAGAGCCTGAAATCCTTAAAGACCGGGTTTTGGCAGCCCAGCGCCCCGGTGAGCCAGTAAACACCCTGCAAATTGACGAAGCGCTTTTGCTGCTGGAAGAATTATCGGGTGTCATTGTGCAGGGCAAACTTGCGCCGGGCCAAAAAGACCGTGAGACCGATCTGGTGCTGCAAACAGTCAACGCACCTTTCATCACTGGCGATGTACGAATGGACAACACTGGTTCGCGCGCCACAGGCAGCACCCAACTCAGCGGCGATGTCACTCTGGCGAGCCCGACACGGGTGGGCGATGCGCTTGATCTGAACCTGATGCACACCCAAGGCAGCGATTACGCCCGTATCGCCTACCGGCGCCCTTTGGGGCTGCACGGTGCCGTGGTGGATGTGAGTAGTTCATATTTGAGATACAACGTTGTCGAGGTGGGTTTTTCGGCGCTGCAAGCCAGTGGCAGCGCCAGCACTATTGGTGTGACACTGGGCTACCCGCTGCTACGCACGCGCTCTACCAACCTGACAGCCGCGCTTGGCGCGGAGCGCAAGCACTATGTCAACGATGCTGGCATCAACCCAGTGTCTGACTATCGTATCAATACAGTCGGTTTGAGTTTGAGCGGTCAGCACAGCGTTGGCGGCAGCGGCCTGACCACGGCCAGCCTGAATTTCACCACTGGCAAGGTTGACTTGTCCGGCTCGCCCAGCGCTTTGGCCGATGCCACAGGCGCGCAAACGCATGGCCAATTTGGCAAACTGCGCTATCACATCAGCGGACAACAACCCATCAATGAACGTATCTCGCTCATGGCCACGCTAAGAGGTCAGATGGCCAATAAAAACCTCGACTCGGCAGAAAAGTTTTATCTCGGCGGAGGCAGTGGCGTGCGGGCCTATTCGTCCAGTGAGGCGGCGGGCAGTGCGGGCCAATTGGTCAATATCGAGCTGCAAACCCGCTTGTCAGCCGAATTCAACCTGGTTGGCTTTTATGACTGGGGCCGCGTTCAAGTCAACACCGACAACGCTTTCCCGGGAGCGCCCTTGCAGAATGGTGCCATTTTGAGGGGTGCCGGGCTGAGTCTGGGTTGGTCCAACAATGAAAATGCCGAAGCCCGTCTGATCTGGGCTCAGCGCATTGGCCGCAACCCCAATGCGCTGGCCAACGGCAGCGACTCCGACGGCACGCTGGTCAAACATCGTTTCTGGCTGACCGCCAGTCTGTACTACTAACGCTTGAGCACCATGAACAAAACCTATCGCTTGGTCTGGCGTGCCAGTGCAAACGCTTTTGTCGCCGTGGCCGAGTGTTGCCGTGCCAAAGGCAAAGGCGGCGCGCGTGGCAGTGCACTGGTTTTGGCTGGTGTGGTCAGCAGCCTGCTGTCAAGCGGCGCAGCGCTGGCAGCACCGGGCCTGACCGAACTGCCAACAGGTGGAAAATTAGTAGCGGGTAGCGCAAGTATCAGCGGCGCTAACGGCCATTTAAGCATCCAACAAAGCACGCCACGGGCGGCGATCGACTGGCAAAGCTTTAACGTCGGGTCGCAAGCCCAGGTGCAGTTTTTACAGCCCAGCGCAGCGTCTGTCACGCTCAACCGGGTGCTTGGAGGCCAAGCCAGTGAAATATTGGGGCGCATCGCAGCCAACGGGCAAGTTTTTTTGGTCAACCCCAGCGGTGTGTATTTTGGACGGGGCGCGTCGGTCAACGTGGGTGCACTGGTGGCCACCACGCACAGCATCAGCAACACCGACTTCATGGCGGGTAAAAATACCTTTGCACGCCTTGGCAGCACCGGTTCTGTGGTGAATGAAGGGCAGCTCAGGGCGGCGCTTGAAGCCGGGCTGGGCGGCTACATTGCCCTGATGGCACCCGAGGTGCGCAACCAGGGTGTCATCGTCGCGCAACTGGGAGCCGTTGCTTTGGCCTCTGGCGAAAGCATCACGCTGGACATCAGCGGCAGCCATACGCTGGCTGGCCTGACGGTGTCGCCGTCGCAGATCAAGTCACTGGTGGACAACCGGCACCTGGTCGAAGCACCCGGTGGCCTGATCATCTTGAGCGCGCAGGCGGCCAATGCGCTGCAAGGTGGGGTGGTTAAAAACAGTGGTGATCTTGAGGCCAGCGGACTGGTGCAGGACGGCGGGCGAATCAGGCTGGTGGCGTCCGACCAAATTGATGTCGGGGGAAGTTTGCGTGCCAATGCTGCACCCTCCAGCAACGGTGACGGTGGCAGCATTACCGCCATCGCCGACCTGAAAACCCCAGACAGTGTGACCAAGGTCAGTGCTGTTATCAGCGCCAAAGGCGGCGATTTGGGTGGGCAAGGAGGTTTTGTTGAAACCTCGGCCTCGCGCCTGAAAATTGACAGCCCAACTCGGGTTGATACCCTTGGTGCCACCGGCAATGTCGGGATGTGGTTGCTGGACCCCGTGAACATCACAGTTCAAGCGGTTGGAGGGGATGTCACTGGCAGTACTATCGCCACCGCTTTGCAGACCACAGACGTCACGCTTGACTCAAATATTGGCAGTTGCACCGGTGTTGCCTGCGGTGTGTTGGGTGGGACTGCTGGTGACATCACTGTAAACGACGCAATTGCAACCACTGTGGATGGCCTGCCAACCACCTTGACGCTCAATGCATTCAAGAATATTGCCATCAATGCGGCGATCTCGAACGCAGGGGCATCTGCGCTCAATGTTGTCCTTAACAGTGATAGCACTCGCAACGGCATCGGCGGCGTTACCTTAAACGGCACTGGAAGTATTGCTACCAATGGTGGCAACGTAGAGCTGTACGGAAACTCCATTGACTTGCAGGCGGGATCGTCGATCAATACTACTCCAGTGGCGCCTTTTCCCAGCGGGGTTATCGCACTTATCGGCAACGCCATGACTATTGCTGGTGCTGTCACCGGAAATGCCGATCTGAATATCATGCCGCTAACGGCCAATAAAACCATTGGAATCGCTGGTGGCGCCGGCGACATTCAACTCACGGCAACGAATTTTTCAACCGATTTCTCAAATACCTTTTCCGGTATCAACATTGGCGACCTGACCACGGGGACCATCACAGTGGGTGCTGCTGGCGTAACCATCGCAGCGGGGGCCGGTGTCCCCGTAACATTTCAAACTAATGCAGGCATGGTGCTAAATGGTGACTTGAATGCAGTCGACTTGCAGTTGAATCTGTTTGATGGTCTGGCGTCGATGTCCACGTTCAGCGGTAGTGGCAATATATCGGCTGCCACACTCTTTCTGGCAGGCAGTGGAACTACCCAATTTCTGTTGAACACAGCAATTGGCAATAACGTCACAACCTTGGTTGGATTGAACGGCAGCGGCAATCTCAGTTTTTACAACAGTACAGCGCTATCTGTAGGCAACATTTTTGGGCTTGGTGTTGCCACCGATGGGCTGATAGATATTCAGACGCTCAATGGCAATTTGACGGTGACCCAGGCGATTACAACGACCAGTGCAGCAGCGAATGCCATTACTCTGAACGCCGGGCGCGCTGAGACTGCGCTGACTGCTGGAGCAAGCAACATACGTATTACGGGGGCTGGCACGGTGACTGCTGCCGCTGGTATCGCTAAACTTTATTCCGGTAGCGTAGCAGGCAGTACCGGCCTGACCGCATTGGTTGGCTCTGGCAGCGGTAGATTCCGCTACAGCAGCGACGAGGTCACTTCCAATTTCAGTGCGGCCTTATCAACGGGACTCAATGCCATTTACCGCGAATCGTCGGCTATCACCGTGCAGCAGATGGCCGTTGTCAGCACTTATGGCACGGCCTTTGGGCCTGTGGGTTACGAAGTGGCCGCAGGAACCCTGCAAAACGGCGACATCAATGTTGGCACTATCGGCGCAACCTTAGGGTCGAGCGGGTCTGCCGCCAGCCCGGTCGGTGCATATGACTTATCCATCACCGGGTTGTTTCCCTACAGCAGCCTGGGCTATGCGCTTACAGGTGCCACCAACACGGGTGGTCACACCATCACGCAGCGCCCAATCAACCTGACGGCGAATGCTGGCCAGACGAAGATTTACGGCAACACCGACCCAACCCTGACCTACGCAACCGAGGCCAATGGCATCAATAGCGGCATCGTCGGCAGCG
>Ga0208863_1000036_pt1 | contig 172368 bp, 177 predicted proteins | sample RifOxyD3_FD_184040 | JGI IMG/M metagenome (GOLD analysis project Ga0208863, IMG submission 184040) | Soil microbial communities from Rifle, Colorado - Rifle Oxygen_injection D3 (SPAdes) | ecosystem: Environmental > Terrestrial > Deep subsurface > Rock core/Sediment | place: Rifle, Colorado...
CAGGCTTGACTGGTCTGGCTCTGTGCAAAATCTGCTTCACCCATTTGGTGTCTCCTCAAACTACGTTGCAACCCGCATGCAGTCTACATTCTTGGCTGTTTGATTGAGGCCAACTGAGGAAAATAGGTTCATTCGTTAGCCGTCACCCTTCACAGGAGCCGCAATGCAACTCATCGGAATGCTCGATTCGCCCTACGTTCGTCGCGTGGCCATCTCTCTGCAGTTGCTCGGCCTGCCTTTCGAGCACCAGTCGATTTCCGTCTTCAGCACCTTCGCCCAGTTTCAGCAGATCAACCCTGTCGTCAAGGCGCCGACGCTAGTCTGCGATGACGGCGAAGTTCTTATGGATTCAACGCTGATTCTGGAGTACGCCGAAGCACTGGCCGGCCCGCGCAAGAGCCTGATGCCCGGCGACGTGGCCGAGCGCCAGCATGCGCTGCGTGTCATCGGGCTGGCACTGGCCGCCTGCGAGAAGAGCGTGCAGATTGTTTACGAACACAACCTCCGGCCGGCCGAGAAACTGCATGAGCCCTGGGTGGCACGCGTCACGGGCCAGCTCCTGGCCGCGTACGAGGCGCTGGAGGCCGAGCTGCGGCGTCGGCCATTGGCGGTGACCAGCAGCACCATCAACCAGGCCGGTGTCACCACGGCCGTGGCGTGGCATTTCACACAACAGATGCTGCCCGGCGTGGTTGCGCCCGCGAATTACCCGGGCCTGCAAGCGTTCTCCGCCCAAGCCGAAACACTGCCCGAGTTTATGGCTGCGCCGCATGGTTCGAACACTTACCTCCATGGCGGTTAATGCTTGAGGCCGGGCACGTGGCAACTGCGTTGGCAGATTGCATATCGGTATCCGACCGGATACACTTGGGCACATGAACACCTTTCTCCGCTCCGACGAGTTTGACGCTTGGCTCGCGGGACTGAAAGACAAGCTCGGTCGTGCCCGCATAGCGCATCGCATCCGCTCTGCCGAACATGGCAACTTCGGTAACTGCGAGCCCGTGGGCGAAGGGGTTTCCGAAATGCGAATTCATTTCGGCCCCGGCTACCGAGCCTATTTCACCCGTCGCGGTGAGGTGGTCTATCTGCTTCTGCTGGGCGGCGACAAGTCGTCGCAGAAGCGTGACATCAAGCGCGCCATTGAAATGGCGCGGGCTTTGCATAAGGAGTGAACATCATGACAAAATTCGCACCCTTTGACGCTGCTGATTACCTCGACGATGAAGAAACCATCGCGGAATACATTTCCGCCGCGCTGGAAGACCCCAATCCCGATGTTTTTCTGACCGCAGTGCGTGATGTGGCTCGCTCCCGTGGCATGGCCCAACTCGCAAAAGATGCCGGCCTTGGTCGCGAGAGCCTTTACAAGGCGCTGACACCTGGCGCCAAACCACGCTACGACACGATGCTCAAGCTAATTCACGCCCTCGGCGTCAAGCTCTCGGCTTCTCCGATCCATCCGTGAACAATTCACGGTTCCCCACCGTGAGGCCCAACCGGCTTTGCAGGGGCATGAGTACCAAGATTTTTGGTAGGTTTCACAGTCAGGAGGGATTGATGCCCGGCACAACTTGGAAAGACTCAGAAAAGAAGATTGCGCGCCGCGTCTTCGAGGCGGCGCTTCAATCGGAACTTGCCGATATCATGGCTACGTTCAAAGCACTTGCGGCGAACGCCAAGGAGCCTGAGGATATGTGGAAAATCCAGGCCTTCCTTGCCCACGCGCAACGCGATATTGACGGCAAATACGACTACCGCTACTCGCAACTTGAGCTCGTGTTCGGCCGGCTGCTGCGAGAGAAGCGAATATACGAGCAAGACCTGAACGGGATTGCTGACGAAAAACTCGCGAATATTTTGCGCATTGCCGAACTCTGAGCAAAATGCAAAGAGGCTGTCCGATGGTTACTTTCGTCGTTGTGCCACTCATATCCCGGGGCGGATCATGACTGCGCCGTATGATTCAAGCACCTACCGAACTGGGTCCGCTATGTCAACCACGCTCACCTATTTCCGCCTCTATCCCGATCAAGACGGTGTTTCGCATTTCGAGCCGATTGACATTGAGGTAGTTTCCCGAGAATTCGCGCCGCCGGCGGCGCCATTCAGTGTGTCCGAACTTGAGCCAGCATCTCGTCATGGCTTCTTGTACCTGCCAAGCGGGTGGGTTGGCGAGCTACACCCCTCACCGATCCGCATGTGGATCGTGGTGCTTTCGGGGGTAATGGAGTTCGAGGCCGGCGACGGAGCTACGCAGAGAATTTCGCCTGGCTGCACGCTGCTGCTTGAAGACACAACCGGCATGGGACATTGCAGCCGCGTACTCGGTGCGGGCGCCGCAGTCTTGTCCGTTGTTCATGTCTAGGCTTGACGGGAAACACTGGGTGCCGAGTGCCGTGAACTGATGCATCGACGCGTATTTTTGTCATCGGCCGCCAGGTTCACCACTGGGCTGTCAGCGCTCACGCTGCCCGGCATTGCCTCGGCCCAGGAACCGCGCCAACTGGCGCGGCCGGAGGCAGGCGCGGCCTGGCGGCGCCGGATCAAATCGTTATTGGATCGCGGGCGTCTGCCTATCATCGATATGGAGGCCACGTTCATTGAGGGCGTGACGAATGTGGCTCGCATGATCGATTACATGAATGAGTTCGATATCGCGCAGATCGCCTTCGGCCCCGCCAATGCGCCGACCAGCAAGCCGTCGCTGGAGCTTCATCGCAAGTACCCGGCGTATTTCATCCCGACCACCAACAGCGGCGAATTTCCGCGCTGGTGGCGCGACCCCGCAGCCTTCCTGGCCGGCGTCCGGGACGATCTGAAGACGGGGGATTACGTTTTCATTGGGGGAGCATGAGTTTCGGCATTACCCGTCGCCGGAACAAGTGGCGGCGCGCAATACGGGGCGCGATATCAGCATCGACATCACCGGCCCGGCGGGTCAGGCTTTGTTCAGCCTCAGCGAGGAGTTTGGTGTCGCGTTCCGGATCCATTATGAAATCGAAGACCGGCTGCTGGTCGCGCTGGAGGGTACCGCCGCGCTGGAAGACCCCAATCCCGATGTATTTCTGACCGCAGTGCGTGATGTGGCTCGCTCCCGTGGCATGGCTCAACTCGCAAAAGATACCGGCCTTGGTCGCGAGAGTCTTTACAAGGTCGTATTCCCGATGTGTCATCATTTATCAATCGGCCCATAAACAGCAGGAGGCGCATATTGGCCAGCGACTGCTTTGCTGACCTCAATTTTGATCTGACAACTTTATTTCCGCACGCAAGTCGGCCGCGAATGCATCGGCCAGGGAGGACCTGGCCGTGCCCTGCGAGAAAATGACTGCATAACGGGACGTGAGAACCTCTTTGACTGGGAGTACCACGATGTCGGCACTTGCAAATGGCGCAGCAGCCCACTTTGAGACCAGCGAAATTCCGGCGCCCGCAGCAACCAAAGCACAGGCAATAGAAGAACTAGGTGTTTCAAGGACAACGTTGGGAGCCACGCCGGCGAGTGCGAAGGCATCTTCAATCTGGTAACGAATGAAACTGTGCTGGGACAACATCACCATTCGTTCCCCGTCCAGGTCTTTCAACGAAATGATCTTCTTCGATGCCAAGCGGTGACTTGCAGGCATGATCGCCATCGATTGAACCGGGTCGAAGACTTCGGTGTCAATCGACGGGCGGGCAAGAGGCAACTCGACCACGCCAACATCAAACTGGCGGGTCGAAACAAGCTCTGCGATCTGACGCGAAGGCAGACTCTGCACGAATACCTTCACGTTGGGGCGGGAAGACAAGAAACGTGTGATGGCGCGTGGTACCAACCACTGTGCCAGCGCTGGCAGCGTCGCCACACGCAGTGCGCCAGCTCGCTGGAAACGGATGTCCTGCGCAACTTGCGAGATGCGCTCGATGCTTCCATAAAGTTGGTCAACCTCACGATACAGTGCCTCAGCTTCCGGGGTGGGCACCAAGCGCCGTCCCCGTCGCTCAAACAAAGGGTATCCCAACCGGACCTCCATCAAACCCAGCGTCCGACTGACGCCAGGCTGGGTCACGCTCATTAGACGCGCCGCACTTACAACACTTCCCGTCAGCATCACAGCGCGAAAGGCCTCGATTTGACGGAGATTAAGTACTGGTTTCATACATAACATTAGGGCATATACAGGATGCAAATTTTACCTATTCAATTAAGTTAAAGGGAAATAAACTGCAATTGCATCAGGATTGATTAACTATTGGCTTATGCCTTTTTCCTTGTATCAAAATCATTAGGAGACATTTATGCGCAATTTCTTTCTCACCATTGGCACCGTCGCACTGGCAGCGTCCTTCACTGCTCAAGCGGCCGAGACGATTTATGTTGGCGGCTCCGGCGGCTCGACTGAGAAACTTTTCAAAGAGCAGATCATTCCGGCTTTTGAAGCAAAAACGGGGGCCAAAGTGGTCTATGTGCCTGGAAACTCGACCGACATCCTCGCAAAACTTCAGGCTCAAAAGGGCAATCAGGAAATCTCTGTTGCGCTTATTGACGACGGTCCGATGTATCAAGCCATCGGTCAGGGTTTGTGCGCCAAGGTTGAAAACACTGGCTCAATCAAGGAAATCTATCCCAACGCCCGAATGGTTGGTGATAAGTCCGTAGGTATTGGGTTCATTTCGACCGGCCTCGCCTACAACAAGGAAGTTTTTGCCAAGAACGGATGGAAGGCCCCAACTTCGTGGATGGATTTGACTGATCCGAAATACAAAGACAAAGTAGTCATCCCGCCGATTACAAATGGATATGGCTTGTTGACGCTGGTCATGATGTCCAAGCTCAATGGCGGTAGCGAGGCCAATATGGAACCGGGTTTCGACGTGATGATCAAGAAAGTTGCACCCAATGTGTTGGCCTGGGAGCCATCGCCAGGAAAAATGTCTCAAATGCTTCAGACCGGTGAGGGTGCACTGGCTGTCTGGGGCAATGGCCGTGTTCAGGCAGTCATTGACCAGGGCGCTCCAGTCGAATTCGTGTACCCCAAAGAAGGGGCCGTCGTCATCATGGTGGCTGGTTGCGTGGTAGAAGGTGCGCCGCAGTCCAAGCTTGGGCAGCAGTTCCTGCAACACGTTGTGTCTGCTGAGTCACAGGGGCAGATCGCCCAAGGTGTCGCCTGGGGTCCTGTGAACAAGAACACCCAACTTTCTCCCGAACTAGCCAAAAAAGTTGTTTTTGGCCCCGAGAAAGTTGGCGCTCTCATTTCTCCTAATTACGACATCATTAACGTCAAGCGCGCCGAATGGACGAACCGCTGGAATCGCGCTGTCGAGCGTTGATTCTTCAACATCTCTGACACTGAGCAAACAATGAGCTTTCTCAAACTTCAAGGCTTGGTTAAGCGCTATGGCAATGCCAACGCGGTGGCCGAGTTCTCCCTCTCGGTGAATAAGGGGGAGTTCGTGTGTTTGCTGGGTCCTTCAGGATGCGGCAAGACCACCACGCTGCAAATGGTGGCCGGATTTGTCCAGCCAACCAGTGGTCAAATATTGCTGGACGGAAAGGACATTACCGGGATAAAACCCGACAAACGCGGGCTGGGAATTGTCTTTCAGAGCTATGCTTTGTTTCCCCATATGACAGTGTCTGACAACATTGCGTTTGGTCTTGAAATGCGCGGTATTGCAGTCTCCGAGAGACGCCAGCGAGTGGGTGAGGCGCTGGAGCTCGTGCATCTCGGCCCTATGGCCGCTCGTTTTCCGAGTGAGCTTTCCGGCGGGCAGCGTCAACGCGTGGCGATGGCGCGTGCGTTGGTGATCAAGCCACCCGTGCTTTTACTTGACGAGCCAATGGGTGCACTAGACGCCAAGCTGCGCGAGGAGATGCAGATCGAACTCCGAGCGTTGCAGCGCCGAGTCGGGATCACAACCCTTATGGTCACCCACGACCAAGCGGAAGCCATGACACTGGCTGATCGGGTTGTACTGATGAACAAGGGGCAGATTGAACAGGTGGGTCGGCCCTTCGACATGTATGAACGACCCAATGGACGGTTTTCTTCCACATTTCTGGGAAAAGCCAATGTCTTCGAAGGAACTGCCGTAGGTGGCAGCGTTAAAGTTAACGACTACTGTTTTCCCTGTCCAGAACCCGCAATAACGGGTGAAGTTGACTACATTGTTCGACCCGAAAAAATGGAGTTTACGGATGATGGCGCCCTTATTCGTGGCACTGTGAGCGCGCGGGTATTTCTTGGAAACCACTGGCTTTTTCAGATCGATACAAAACTCGGCACCCTGCAGCTGACGCACGCCAACAATGGACTTCCGAAAGCAGCCGAAGGTGATGACGTGGGGGTGACTTGGGCTGCTGCGGACGCCCATATCGTTCCCAGAGAGGTGACCCTATGACAAACGTGCGCAATCTATTACCTTACTGGCTCACGGCGCCCGGTATCTTGGTGATGTTGGCTTTTGTGGCCCTGCCCTTGGTTCTGACACTGTCACTGAGTATGTACCCCTTCCTGCCAGGTGGCGGCGTAGGGGACGGGTTAACTTTGGCCAATTATGCTGATATCGCGCGGGACGATTATTTTCATGCGATCTTCGCGCGCACATTTGGGATGGCCTTCCTTGTCACTGCAATTTGTATTGCAATCGGTGTACCAGAGGCATATGTTCTCAGCCGACTATCGTCCCGGTGGCGTGCCGTATCCATGGTGATCGTTCTCGGTCCGCTGCTGATTTCTGTCGTGGTTCGCACGCTCGGTTGGGCAGTCCTTCTTGGTAACGAGGGCGTGATTAACAAGATTTTGCTCAGCATCGGAGTGGTTTCCGAACCGATCAAGATGATGTACACATTCACTGGCGTCGTTGTGGCCCTGGTACATGTGCTGGTCCCATTTATGGTCCTCGCGGTATGGACTTCGCTGCAAAAGCTTGACCGGGCAACCGAGCAAGCGGCGGCGTCACTCGGTGCTTCTCTACCCACCGTATTGCGGCGCATCGTCTTTCCGCAAGTCATACCTGGTGTGTTGTCTGGCGGATTGATTGTGTTCGCCTTGGCGGCAAGCGCGTTCGCTACGCCAGCAATCATCGGCGGTCGCCGACTCAAAGTTGTGCCGACAACGATTTACGATGAATTTCTGGGTAATCTCAATTGGCCACTGGGTGCCGCGCTGGCTGTGGTGCTGGTCATCATCGTTCTTGCCGTTTCGTTAGGAATGAACCGGTTGATTGAACGTCAATACAAACAGGTTTTCTCATGAACCGCACACCTATCCCCCTGCTGGTTTTTCACTGGATTTTTGCAATCTTCATGCTTGCGCCATTAACGATGGTGGTCCTGGTGTCCTTTACCGACAAGGGCTACATTTCAATGCCTTTTGACGGTGCATCATTGCGTTGGTACTTGGCCATTCTGGATGAGCCGGATTTCATTGCCGCTTTCTGGCGTAGCGTGGGGCTGGCAGCAGCTGCCGCGACACTTGCCACAATACTGGCCGTCCCTGCCGGTATGGCAATTGCGTGGAATCGCTTTGCCGGACGTGAAGCGATGCTGGGACTGTTGTTGTCCCCGCTAATGGTGCCTCATATCGTGCTGGGCATCGCATTACTTCGGTTCTTAACCCAGATGGGTGGTGCCAGCACGATGTGGGGTCTGACCGCTGCACACACAGTTATCGTGCTGCCCTACGTACTAAGACTGGTGGTGGCCGCAGCCACCGGCTTCGATCGAAGCGTGGCCCAGGCCGCTCAGTCGCTTGGTGCGTCGGCATGGACCGTGTTCCGCCGAATCGAACTGCCACTCATCGTGCCCGGTGTGGCGGGCGGCTGGATGATTGCATTCATCAATAGCTTTGACGAGCTGACAATGTCGGTCTTTGTCGCCTCTGCGAGCACAGAAACGCTGCCAGTGAAGATGTACCACCACATCGCAAACACGATTGATCCGCTGCTCGCGTCGGTCTCGTCGGTACTGATCCTTTTGACACTGATCCTGATGCTGGTGTTAGACCGTTTCTATGGTCTCGACCGTGTACTGGGAGGTAAATGATGGGGCCGGTCCATGAATCCGACACACTGGTGATCGGCGGGGGCGTGGTGGGCATGTCAATTGGCTACGGACTGGCCCGTGCCGGGGAGCGCGTCCAAGTATTGGACGGCGATGACGATGCTATTCGTTCGGCAAGGGGCAACTTCGGGCTCGTGCGTGTTCAAGGCAAGGGTATGGGTAATCCTGACTACGCTCGGTGGAGCATCGCTGCCACACAACAATGGCCCACTTTTGCGCAAGAGCTCCAAGAGCTCACAGAAGTTGACGTGGAATTGTCGCAAGTTGGTGGGTTTACCTTCTGTCTTGACGACGCAGAACTGGCCTCCTGCGCAAGAAATCTTGAAACCATCCGTCAGGAGGTCGGCGGGACCTATCCTTGCGAAATTTTGAACCTCAAGCAAATACGCGAGTTGTCACCATTCGTTGGCCCTGAAGTTGTTGGTGCCGCGTTTTGCTCGATCGACGGGCACGCGAACCCGCTGCGGCTGTTGCATGCGCTCGTGCAGGGGTTCAAGAATAAAGGCGGAAGTCTATTGTCCGGTGTGCATGTTGATCATATTGACTATCGTGCCGGTGAGTTTCGGGTCCGCACGGGTGACTCCGACTATGTGGCCGGGAAATTGGTACTTGCTGCCGGCCTGGGTAATCGACATCTCGCCCCCAAAGTGGGTCTGGAGGCGCCAGTCCAGCCCAATCGCGGTCAAATACTGGTAACGGAGCGCCTCCAGCCTTTTTTGCGGCATCCCTCATTGACCGTGCGGCAGACGGGCGAAGGCGTGGTTCAGATTGGTGTTTCCCACGAGGACGTCGGATTGGACGAGGGAACCACCATCACACAGTTGTCGGAAATTGCGGACCGTGCAGTGCGCTACTTCCCGCTACTCAAGGATGTCAACGTCGTCCGAACCTGGGGCGCGCTGCGCGTTATGAGTCCGGATGGCTTTCCGATTTACCAGAGTTCCAGCACTTGCCCAGGTGCTTTCGTGGCATCTTGCCACAGCGGCATTACGCTTGCCGCACAGCATGCGGGCGTCATCGCCGATTGGATTCGTGGTGGAACCAAGCCCCCCCTCATTAACAGCTTCAACGCAGAGCGCTTTCATGTTTAGACCCATCGAATCCACTACAGCCAGCAGGGCAGTAACCGTTCAACTTCAGGGCAAAGCCATTACCGCCCGCGAGGGCGACACACTGGCCATCGCCCTGATGAACGCCGGCGTCTTTGCCTTTCGTCAAACCCCTGTATCGGGTCAACCCCGGGCCCCGCTTTGCCTGATGGGGACATGTTTCGATTGTTTGATTGAGGTCGATGGACAACAAAATGTGCAGGCCTGCATGGTCGAGGTGCGTGAGGGGATGCAACTGCGCTTGCAGGTCGGTGCCCGCCGTGCAGAGGCCAAAACATGACGCATGATTTAGTCATTATTGGGGCCGGTCCAGCCGGCATGTCTGCGGCGTTAACAGCTGCTTCGATCGGCATGAAAACCGTCTTGCTCGACGAACAGCCTCGCGCCGGTGGCCAAATCTATCGCAACGTCACAGCTGTTGATCCAAAGGTCGCCACGCTGCTCGGACCCGACTACACGCACGGCCGGACGCTTGCTGACCGCCTTCAACTATCCGGTGTTGAGGTTCACTATGGTGCAATGGTTTGGGATGTGGCACGCGATCTGACCGTTAGTGTCCAGCATGACGGGAAATCATTTCAGTTGCGCGCCCCTCAGCTCATTGCTGCAACTGGCGCAATGGAGCGCGCATCCCCGATGCCGGGTTGGACTTTGCCTGGTGTTCTGAACGCGGGGGCTGCGCAGATTGCGCTTAAGAGCGCAGGCGCGGTGCCATCCGGCCCGGTTCTGCTGGTCGGGGGCGGTCCACTATTATTGTTGGTGGCATGCCAGTTGCTTGAAGCTGGTGCCACAGTCGCAGGTATTGTCGAGACCTCTCCCGATAGCAACCGCGGTGCCGCTATGAACCACGTGATGGGGGCAATTTCCACGCCTACTTATCTCGCTAAAGGTTTGCGCATGATATGGCGCCTACGCAAAGCGGGTGTGCCCTGGTTTACGCAAGCCACCCAACTGCGGATTGATGGTCGGGAACGCGTTGAGGGGGTTAGCTTTATTACCAACGGCCAGCAGCGCCACATAGATTGCAGCGTTGTGCTGCTGCACCATGGCGTCGTACCCAATACCCAGATCAGCCGCTTGATGCGGGTAGCACACACGTGGGACAGGAACCAGCTTGCGTGGCGCCCGAATGTTGACGAGTGGGGTGAGACCTCTCTCGCCGGCTTTCGCATCGCCGGGGATGGCGCCTCAATCACTGGCGCGATCGCGGCCGAGGCCAGTGGCGAGATTGCGGCCATCGGCGCTGCTCATGCATTGCAACGAATCAATAGTTCAGAGCGAGGGCAACGCGCCACTCGTGCTCGAACAGCACTGGCCAAGCAACTGCGCATTCGACCTTTTCTTGAAGCGTTGTACCGCCCACCCCAGTGGATCAATGTGCCTGCGGATGAAACTATCGTATGTCGCTGTGAGGAAGTCACCGCTGGCCGGGTGCGCGAAATGGCGCGCTTGGGTTGCCAGGGGCCCAACCAGACCAAGTTTTTTAGCCGTTGTGGCATGGGCCCGTGCCAGGGTCGAATGTGCGGGCTTGCCGTGACGCAAGTCTTGGCAAACGAGCTAGGCAAGTTGCCTGACCAAGTCGGGGCCTATCACATTCGGACTCCGCTTAAGCCGATACCCTTGGCATCGCTTGCATCAATGTCCAGTAAGACAACTTGTGGAACCTAGAACATGAATCAAGAAATACATCGTCACCACACCGGCCCGCGCATGAGCAAAATTGTCGAACACGGTGGGCTGATTTACTTATGCGGGCAAACTGCAGGTGGCGCCAACATAACGAGCATTGAAGGTCAGACCAATGAGGCACTTGCCCGCGTCGACTCCCTGCTGGCCGAAGTCGGTTCACATCGAGGTCGAATTCTTTCTGTGACGGTTCATTTGAAGTCAATGGCTGACTTCAGCAAGATGAACGAGTGTTGGGAGAACTGGCTTATTGGTGATGCTGCCCCCGCCAGAACCACGGTTCAAGCCGCTTTGGCAACTGACAGTCTACTCGTTGAGTTTTCAGTGATTGCGGCGGTATGAAAATAATCGCCTTTAATTGACGACGGGTTGAGGGTCAGCTCGCACTTCGACTTCGACTTATTGAATCGAAGTCAAAGGGATCACCCAAAGGCCTCTCATCCCCCGTTCTGTCGCAAACCGCTTGTCGCAATCCCGACAAACCGACTAAAACGCCGCGCCAGCAGCGGCCATACCCCGCCAGAAGCGCTGAAAAGGCCGGGTTTTGGCCTGGCACCCAAATTGCAATGAGAAGACTACCCACCCTATCAGGAGTCTTCCATGTCAGTCTCACTCAAGGCCAAGATCGCCGAAGTGTTTGAGGAACCTGGTTGCGACAAGAACCAGGGGAAAAGCGAGAAGGAACGCAAGAAGGGCTGCACCAAGCAGCTCTCACCCGGCGCGGCCGCCGGTGGCTGCGCCTTTGACGGCGCCAAGATTGCGCTGCAACCCATCGCCGACGTGGCGCACCTGGTGCATGGGCCGATTGCCTGCGAGGGCAACTCCTGGGACAACCGGCACAGCGGCTCGTCCGGTCCGCAGCTTTACCGCAGCGGCTTCACCACCGACATCAACGAGTTGGACGTCGTTTATGGCGGTGAAAAACGCCTGTTCAAGTCGATCCGCGAGATCATTGAAAAGTACAACCCGCCTGCGGTCTTTGTTTACCAGACCTGCGTGACTGCTCTGGTTGGTGACGACATCGAGGCGGTGTGCCAGCGCGCCACCGAGAAGTTCGGCAAGCCCATCATTCCAGTCAACGCGCCCGGTTTTGCCGGCCCCAAGAACCTGGGCAACAAGCTCGGCGCCGAGGCGCTGCTGGACTACGTGATCGGCACGGTGGAGCCCGAGTTCACCACGCCGTACGACATCAACATCATTGGTGAATACAACCTGGTGGGTGAACTGTGGCAAGTCAAGCCGCTGCTGGATGCGCTGGGCATCCGCATCCTGTCGTGTATCTCGGGTGACGGGCGTTACAACGAAGTCGCCAGCGCGCACCGGGCCAAAGTGAACATGATGGTGTGCTCCAAGTCGATGATCAACATCGCCACCAAGATGGAGCAGCGCTGGGGCATTCCCTATTTTGAAGGTTCGTTCTACGGCATTGGCGACATGAGTGACACGCTGCGCCAGATTGCCAAATTGCTGGTCAAGCAGGGCGCGCCGGATGATTTGCTGGACCGTACCGAGCGCCTGATTGAAGTTGAAGAAGCCCGCGCCTGGCTACGCATTGCAGAGTACAAGCAGCGGCTGCAGGGCAAGCGGGTGCTGCTGATTACCGGCGGGGTCAAGTCCTGGTCGGTGGTGGCAGCGTTGCAAGAAGGCGGCATGGAAATTGTGGGCACCAGCATCAAGAAAAGCACCAAGGAAGACAAGGAAAAGATCAAGGAGATCATGGGCGACGATGCCCACATGATCGACGACATGACCCCGCGCGAGATGTACAACATGCTGCGTGATGCCCGCGCCGACATCATGCTCTCGGGCGGGCGCTCGCAGTTTGTCGCGCTCAAGGCGCGCATGCCCTGGCTGGACATCAACCAGGAGCGTTACCACCCCTATGGCGGTTATGAAGGCATGGTGGAACTGGTGCGCGAGATAGACCGCGCCATTTACAACCCGGTCTGGCAGCAGGTACGCATACCGGCCCCCTGGGGTGATGACGGCGAAACCCTGGGTGCGGTGCTGCCCAGCGCGCAACCCATGGATTACCTGACGGAAGTGGCTGCCAAGTCCATAGGGCTGACACCTGAAGAAGTGCCGAGCTGATACCCCGCAAAACCTAACCCGAGTAATCCATCATGGCCAGCGTCGTTGAATCCAAAAAAGCCTGTGCGGTGAATCCGCTCAAGATGAGCCAGCCGCTGGGTGCCAGTTTTGCCTTTCTGGGGCTTGACGCCTGCATGCCGGTGATGCATGGCTCGCAAGGCTGCACCTCGTTTGGCCTGGTGCTGCTGGTGCGCCACTTCAAGGAAGCCATTCCGCTGCAAACCACGGCCATGAACGAGGTGACCTCGATTCTGGGGGGCTACGACAATATCGAAGCGGCTTTGCTGAACATCCGCAAACGTGCCGCGCCCCGCGTGATAGCCATCTGCTCCACCGGCCTGACGGAAACCAAAGGTGACGATGTGGACGGCTACATCGTCACCGTGCGCAAGCGCAAGCCAGAGCTCGATGACACCGAGATCATCTACGTATCTACCCCCGATTACGTGGGCGGGTTTGAAGACGGCTACAGCCATGCGGTGACCGCCATCGTCAAGACACTGGTCAAGCCCCTGCCGGTCAATGCCAGGCAAGTCACCCTGCTGCCGGGCAGCCACCTGGCACCGGCTGACATTGATGAACTGCGCGAGATCATCGAAGCCTTTGGCCTCTCATGCATTGTGCTGCCCGATATCTCCGGCTCACTCGACGGCCACATTGCGCCTGACTGGCGCGGCACCACCTTGGGCGGCACGACACTGGAACAGATTCGGGCCGCAGGCGCCTCGGCCCTCACGCTGGGTGTGGGTGAACAAACCCGGGAGGCAGCCGAGGCGCTGCAAAACATTGCCGGTACACCACTGGAAATTTTTGACCGCTTGACCGGGCTGGAAGTCAACGACCGCCTTCTGCAACGTCTGGCACAGGTTTCGGGGCAACCGGTCCCCGCCAAATACCGGCGCCAGCGCAGCCAGTTGCTCGACGCCATGCTGGACGGCCACTTCTACACCGGCGGTATCAAGGTGGCCATTGCCGCCGAGCCCGACTTGTTGCTGGCCGTGGGCAGCCTGCTGCATGAGATGGGCGCCGAGCTGCACTGCTGCGTCAGCACCACCAAGTCAGCCTCCCACGCACGGTTACCGGCCACCACCGTGATTCTGGGCGACCTGGAAGACTTTGAGCGCAGCGCGGCAGATTGCGACCTGTTGATCACCCACTCGCACGGTCGCCAGGCGGCAGAGCGCCTGAACAAGCCCTTGTTGCGCATCGGTTTCCCGGTGTTTGACCGCATTGGCAACGCGCACCGTTGCCAGGTGGGCTACCGCGGCACCATGGCGCTGATCTTTGAGATTGCCAATCTGATGATTGCGCAAATTGGCCATCACCACGCCACCGACTGGCCGCTCACGCCCGAGGCCTTGCGTGCGGCATCGGCTGTGGCGCAGGCCAAACCGGACCAGATACAGGCCTCAGCGCGTTACCAGGAAACCGTGGCAGCGGCCAGTGCCTGACCCTTTAAAACACCTCAACCCAAAACCAGGAGTGCCTTATGAAAATCGCCTTCGCTACCCAGGACAAAGAGCGCGTTGACGCGCATTTTGGCTGGGCCAAAAGCATCGTTGTGTACGACGTGTCGCCCACGGGGCATCACTTTATCGAGAGTTTTGAATTTGGCGACAAGCTGGAAGAAGACGGCGACGAAGACAAGCTCGCCCCCAAGCTCGAAGCCATCAAGGACTGCGCCATCGTTTACGTGGCAGCCATCGGTGGCTCGGGCGCAGCCCGTGTCGTGGCCATGAAGATCCACCCCATCAAGGTGCCCCAGCCCGAATCGATTGCCGAGATTCTTGACAAGCTGCAAGTCGTGCTGCAAGGCACGCCTCCGCCCTGGCTGCGCAAGGCGCTGGCCAAGGACGGCGAACGTTCTTTTGACTTTGAAGACGACGAGGTAACCCAATGACAGAATCCGCAACCCTTGAACCGACCACCACTCCGGTCAGTGACGAGACGTATCTTTCCATGCCGTTTGTGCAGCAGCTCATCAAGCAACTTCGCGCGCAGGACATCAACGGCACCTGGGACAACAAGAGCGACCTGCAGTTGCTCAAACCCTACATCCACACCGCCGAAGAACGGCGTGCCTTGCCGATCCTGGGTGACCCGGACCCGGAAACCCTGTGGCATCTTGAGATTTTCTACAACGCGATTGCGGTCGCCGTTGAGCGGGAAACCGGTCAAATGGTCTCACCCATGATGAAAATGAGCCATGAAGGCTTTGGCCGCATGGTCTTGATCGCCGGTCGCCTGGTGGTGGTCAACAAACAACTGCGCGACGTGCATCGCTTTGGTTTTTCGTCGCTGGCCAAGTTGTCCGATGCCGGCACCAAATTCCTGGATGAGGCCGTCAGCATGATCCGCAGCTACCCCGCTGTGGCGCAATACGGAGCCTGACCATGAGCACCGATACCGAAGAACTCAAGGCGCGCCTGAAAAAGCTCAATTCCCGAGCCACCCAGGCCAAGATGGACCTGCATGACCTGTCCGAAGAATTGCCCACCAACTGGGAAATGATTCTGCAGGTGGCGCAACGTTGTCACGAAGCGCATGCCATGTTGATGGACGCGCGCAAGGCGGCCGTGGCGGCAGGGGTTTGACCAGGGACCGGCGGAGAAACATGACATGAGCCACACTTTTAGCGTGACGCTGCCCAGCGGCGAGACCTGGACGCCTACCTTTGTCGCATCACTCGATGATCAAAAATGCATCGGCTGCGGCCGTTGTTTCAAGGTCTGCCCACGCGGCGTTCTTGAACTCGTCGGCCTGACCGAAGATGGCGAGCGTATCGCCGTGAACATTGACGATGACGACGATGATGAAGAATACGAAAAGAAGGTGATGACCGTGGCACACCAGGAGTTATGTATTGGTTGTACCGCCTGCTCGAAGATTTGCCCCAAGAAATGTTACACCCATGCTGCGGCAGTGGTCTGAGCAGGCTGAAGCAACCGGCAATGTGATTCGGTCCGGCCGCTATCCACCACGGGGTGGCTGCCCAACTCAAACCAACTGCAAATGGTGCGTCACCAGCTTGAAGTCCGGGTCTTCCGGGAACGACTTCACGGCAAAGCCCAGACCCTTCATGAGTTTGAGCATGTTGGGGTTGTTGGCCAGCACCAGGCCTTCGATCTCGGTCAGGCCTTTTTCTCGGGCGAAGTCCATGATCGACAGCATCAGCCGTGAACCCAGGCCGCGGCCCTTGAACTCGTCGGCCACCACCAGCGAGAACTCGCAGCTGGCGCGGTCCGGGTTGGTGATGTAGCGCGACACACCAATGATGCGTGTGGCCTCGGTGGTCTGGCCTTGCGCGTCGGTGACTTCTTCGGTGATGAGCGCTACCAGCGCCATTTCACGGTCATAGTCAATCAGCGTGAAGCGTGACAACATGGTGGCCGGCAGCTCCTGCATGCTCGACACAAAGCGGAAATAACGGCTCTCGGGCGACAGGCTGCGCACAAAGGCTTGCAGCATGGTGGCATCGTCGGGGTGCACCGGGCGCACGATGTACTCGCCGCCACCGGCCAGCGGGCACAACTGCTCATGCTGCGACGGGTACGGCAAAATAGCCAGGTGGTTGTAATGGCGCGCCGAGGGCGCGGCGTTGTCCACCACAATGCGAGCGTCCACCGCCAGCGCACCGGACTCGTCGATGATGATGGGATTGATGTCCATTTCGCGCAGTTGCGGCAGTTCACACACCATTTCCGAGACACGCAGCAAAATCTGCTCCAGCGCCTCCATGTCGACCGCCGGTGCACCACGCCACACGCCCAGGGTTTCAGCCACGCGCGAGCGCTCAATCAGGCGGCGCGCCAAAAACTGGTTCAACGGCGGCAGTTCCATGGCGCGGTCGTTGATGAGTTCAATCATGGTGCCACCGGCACCAAAGGCAATCACCGGGCCAAAGGGCTCGTCAGTGACCAGGCCCACGCAGACCTCACGGCCGCGCTTCAGGTTGGCCATGTTCTGGATCGTGACCCCATTGATACGCGCGTTAGGCATCAATTTGGACACCGCCTGGATCATGGCGAGGTAGGTGTCGCGCACACTGGTGGCGTTCAAAATGTTGAGTGCCACGCCCTGCACGTCGGACTTGTGGCTGATGTCCGGCGAGTCAATCTTGAGCGCCACCGGGAAACCCAGCTGGGTGGCGATCATGATGGCTTCATTGGCGCTGCGCGCCAGGATGGTCTTGGTCACCGGGATATGAAAGGCCGCCAGCAGCGCCTTGGACTCCATCTCGGTGAGCACCTTGCGGCGCTCAGCCAGCACACTCTCGATCAGCAGGCGCGCACCTTCCACATCCGGCTGCCACAAGTCTGACAGCGGCGGCGGAGTTTGCTGCAGCAGTTGCTGGTTTCGGTAGAACGAGGCAATGTTGCCAAACGCGCCCACCGCCGCCTCCGGGGTACGAAAGGTGGGAATGGCGGCGTCATTCAAAATTTTGCGGGCATCTCCCACCGTGGCATCACCCATCCAGCAGGTCAGCAACGGCTTGCTGACATGGCGGTTGAAGTCGGCCATGGCACGGGCCACAGCATCACCATCGGCACCCATTTTTGGCGAGTAAATGACCAAAATGCCGTCAATCTGGGGCGCTTTGCTGACGGTTTCAATGGCCAGACGGAAATGCTCCGGCCCGGCGTCTTCGGACACGTCGATCAAATCGGCCAGGGTGGCCAACGCCGGCATTTGCTGCTTGATGGCCAGCGCCTGCTCGTGCGTGAGCCGCCCCAGTTCCAGATTGATTTCGCTCACCCAATCAGCCGCCAGCACGCCCGGCCCGCCGCCGTTGGTGATGATGGCCAGGCGCTTGCCCACAGGCTTGTAGCGCGAGGCCAGGCACTTGGCCGCCGAGAACAGCGCCACAAACGAACGCACCCGCACCGCACCCGCACGCCGCAGCGCGGCGTCAAACACGTCGTCGGTCCCGACGATGGTTCCCGAATGGGTCAGGGCCGCCTGATTGCTGGCCGGCCTGCGCCCGGCCTTGAGCACCACCACCGGCTTGGCGTTGGCCGCCGCACGCAGCGCGCTCATGAAGCGCCGGGCATTGGTGATGCCCTCCATATAAATCACGATGCTGTGGGTCTTGGCGTCCGAGGCCAGAAAATCCAGCACCTGGGCCATGTCCACCGCGGTATTGGGCCCAAGGGACACCACTGTAGAGAAGCCCACGGCATTCTTTTTGGCCCAGTCCAGAATCGATGACGTCAACGCGCCCGACTGCGACACCAGCGCCAGCGGCCCCAGCGCGGCGATGTCCCCCGCCACACTGGCGTTGAGCTGCAGGTGTGGCCGCTGAAAGCCCAGACTGTTGGGGCCCAACAGGTAAATGCCGTCCCGGGTCGCCATTTTGTGCAGATCAGCCGCGAGGGCTGCGTCGATGCCGGTCGAGATCACCAGGGCCGAACGGCATTTGATGCGCCCGGCAATTTCCAGCGCAGCAGCAACCTCGGCAGGCGGCAGCGCAATGATGGCCAGGTCGGCATTCACTGCGGCCAGGTCGGCCAGGGTGCCACTGGCGTGAATGTCCAGAAAAATCAATTTGCCGGTAAAGCGCTGGGCTGTGATGGCCTGGTGCAAAACACGCGCCTGCGTGGTGAGCAACTCGGGCTCTTCGGGCTTGCCAGCAAACACCACAATCGAGGCAGGCGAAAACAGCGTACTCAAAAAATGCTTATCCATGAAACCACCTATTGACAAATAATCCGGGCTGATGAAGCAATATCGCAGAGCTTAACCTGAATGGCCTGGCATTATTTTGACCTGACTCACCAAAGAAACACGCAGCCGGGCTACTTTATTCCAGATTGGGCCCGACACAACAACAAACCGGCCCTGGTTGCCGCGAAAATCATAGCGCCATGAGTGTCCCACCCTCCCCTCACCTGCGCCGTATTGCCCACCTGGACATGGACGCGTTTTATGCCTCTGTGGAATTGTTGCGCTATCCCCAGCTCAAAGGGCTGCCGGTGGTCATTGGCGGCGGGCGCAGGCCGCAGGACGAAGACCTCAAGGCAGCACAGGGCGAGCACCCCCTGCACAAAATTCCGGTAGCCGACTTTCCCCGGCTGCAAGGCTACAGCGGGCGCGGCGTCATTACCACCGCCACCTATGCGGCGCGCCAATTTGGCATCGGCTCGGCCATGGGGCTGATGAAAGCCGCCAAGCTCTGCCCTCAGGCGATTTTGCTGCCGGTCGACTTTGCCGCCTACCGGCACTATTCCCGCGCCTTCAAAGACATCATCCTGGAGATTGCGCCGCTGATGGAAGACCGCGGCATTGATGAGGTCTACATTGACTTCACCGAAGTGCCAGGCGGCCAGCGTGAAGGCGGCCGGGTGCTGGCACGGCTGATCCAGAAAGCCATTTTTGACGCCACCGGGCTGACCTGCTCGGTGGGCGTGGCGCCCAACAAACTGCTGGCCAAGATGGCCAGCGAATTCAACAAACCCAACGGCATTGCCATTGTTTTTGAAGACGATCTGGAGGGTAAAATCTGGCCGCTGGCCTGCCGCAAGATCAACGGCATTGGCCCCAAGGCCGATGAAAAATTGCAGCAACTGGGCATTCATACCATCGGCGAACTGGCCCAAAAAGAGCAGGACTGGCTGATGGACCACTTTGGCCAGAAAACCGGCGCCTGGATGTTTGATGCCGCCCATGGCGTCGACACCCGACCCGTGGTGCTGGACAGCGAACCCGTGTCCATCAGCCGTGAAACCACCTTCGAGCGCGACCTGCACGCGGTGCGTGACAAAGCCGAGCTGGGTGCCATTTTTACCCGCCTGTGCGAACAGGTGGCGCAAGACCTGGCACGCAAGGGCTTTGTGGGAAAGACCATTGGCATCAAGCTGCGCTTTGATAACTTCAAGAGTGTCACGCGCGACCTGACACTGCCTGACCACACCTTTGATGCCGCCACCATTCGCCACCACGCCGGCCTTTGCCTCAAACGGGCACCGCTACAGCAGCGCCTGCGCCTGCTGGGGGTGCGCGTGGGTTCACTGATGCCCTTGGCCGAACATCAGGCCGGACTGCGCCATGACGCCCCCCGAGCGCAGTTGCAAACCGCGATGGACCTGGGCATATAAGTGATAATTTGGCCCGGGGAAGACCGCCGTTTGGTGCCTGTTTTGGGCCGCTGGACGTTTTTAACGCCACCGTTTCAGCCATGCACCGAACCATTTTTTCGACGCCCATCGTCAACGCCCTGCTGCGCGCCTTGTCCGTGGTTTATCTCAAGCTGGCCGGCTGGCAAGTGCAAGGCACCTTGCCCGCACAGGCGCAAAAATGCGTGCTCATTGCCGCCCCCCACACCAGCAACTGGGACCTCCCCTACACCCTGATGGTGGCCTTTGTGTTGCGCCTGAACATTTACTGGATCGGCAAGGCCAGCCTATTTCGCTTTCCGTTCGGACCGGTGATGCGCTGGCTCGGCGGTATTGCGGTGGACCGCTCAAAAACCAACAACCTGGTGCAGGCCTCGGCGCAAGCCATTCAGGTCGCCGAAGGTGCCTTGCAACTGATCGTGCCCCCTGAGGGCACACGCAGCAAAACGCGCTACTGGAAAACCGGCTTCTATCACATTGCGACAGCGGCGCAGGTGCCGATCGTGATGGCCTACATGGACTACCAGCGCAAGATCAGCGGCCTGGGGCCCATTTTTGTGCCCACCGGCGACGTTGAGGCCGACATGGTGCAAATCAAGGCCTTTTATGCCCCCTTCAAAGGCAAGAATGCCGGGCAGTTTGAGACACCTTAGCGCGCAGCTATCAAGCCTTGGCAGCCCGATCGATCTGAGCGCGTAGCTCGGTGTAGTTCATCGTCACCGGAAACTGCGGAAACTCGTCGATCACGTTTTGCGGCGGGTGGAACAAAATGCCGGCGTTGGCCTCGGCCAGCATGGCGGTGTCGTTGTAGGAGTCACCCGCGGCAATCACGTGGAACTGCAATTCGCGGAAACGCTGCACCGCTTCTTTTTTCTGGTTGGCCATGCGCAGGTGGTAGTTCACCAGAAAACCGTCGGCATCGGCTTCGAGCTTGTGACAAAACAGCACCGGCATGTTGAGCTGGGCCATCAGCGGCATGGCAAATTCGTAAAAAGTGTCCGACAGGATGATGACCTGGTAGTCGCGCCGCAGTGCATCAAGAAAGTCGCGGGCACCGGCCATCGGTCCCATCTCGGAGATCACCTTTTGAATGTCGGGCAGGCCCAGTTTGTGGGTCTTGAGCAGCGCCAGCCGGTAAGTCATCAGCTTGTCGTAATCGGGCTCGTCGCGGGTGGTGCGTGAAAGTTCCGGGATGCCGGTGCGCTTGGCAAATTCGATCCAGATTTCGGGAACAAGAACACCTTCGAGGTCAAGACAAACGAGCTGCACGGACATTCTCCATAAATTGGTAAGCAAAGGCGGGCATGTTACCGTGAAAGAATCTGAATTTTGATAGGGTCGACTTCAGTCGACCATGGCGGACTGAAGTCCGCCCGACAAACACCCCACACATCAGGCACTGCCCTCGTCCAGCGTGGCTTCTTCCAGGTGACGGGTATCGCCCCAGCCTACCAGGGTGAGTCCGTTGGCGGTCCACAACAGGCGGTTGATGGCGGCATTGCCCAGCTGCCAGGTGCGCGGGGCGTGTAATTCCTGGCCGGTGGCCAGACGGTACAACACGTCCATCACGCCACCGTGAGCGACCAGCACAATTTGTCCGCCAACATGTTGTGCGGCAAAAGCATCCACGGCGCCTGAAATGCGCGCACGCAGGGCCAGCAGCGATTCGCCACCGGGGGGTGCCCAATCGGGCTCACGCAGGCGCCAGCGCTGCGCCTCAAGCGGCCAATGTGATTCAAGCTCGGCATAGGTCATGCCCTCAAAGCTGCCAAAGCAGCGTTCGCGCAAATTTTGGCTGGCGACCAAGGGCGCCGCTGTGGTTTGCGCAATAGCGCGGGCGGTATGCCAGGCGCGCAGCAGGTCGCTGGCGTAGATGGCCGCAATGGGCTCGTCAGCCAGCGCGCGTGCCGCCTGCTCCGCCTGCCAGAGGCCTTTGGGGTTGAGCGCAATGTCGAGGTGTCCCTGCAGCCGGGTGTCGACATTCCAGGCTGTTTCTCCGTGGCGGATGGCAATGATGCGGGTAGCTAACATGATTTTTTGTGGGACAGACCGCAGTTACACGAAGTGAACCAGCTCTGTCCCCAACATTTTAGAAATTTGTGGGACGGACCGCAGTTACACGAAGTGAGCCAGCTCTGTCCTCAACTGATTAATTAGGAATTTCAATGTTGACCCGGCGCACCCCCGCCGGGGGTGTTGGAAAGCCCTGCAGCGCCGCGTCCAGCATGGCTGCCAGCACTACCTCACTGTCAGGCCAGACGCCCTCGTGGCTTGCATGGCTCTCAAACACCACCGCGCCCGAGGCGTTGCGCATGATCAGACTGACCTGGCGCCAATAAGTGGTTTGCACTGCCATCCACGGAAACATCGCGCCCGAACTGCCCACACTCAACTCTCCATGCCCCATGACCCAACCCAGACCCCAGCCGATCCCCACCCCGCTCTGATTCAGGCTGTTTTCCTGGCGCTGCACCGCGCTCACCTGCACCCGCAAGGGCGCGTTGTTTTGACGCTTCAAGCCCACCTTGGCCAGGGCCTGCTCGGCCAGCTTTTCCAGCTTTGTTTGATTCACCGGGTCTGCCAGTTGCGAGGGCAGACGTTCAAACTGGTAATTGGCACCGGCCGCGATCACCTGCGGCGCAAAGCTGCTGACCTGGGTGTCAACCAGGCGCACGCTGGCGCAGCCCGAGAGTAGGAAGACCCCTATCAGCAGGGCTGCACGCGCCGTTTTAACAATAGACATATTTTCCTCACCGGTTCAAAGCTGCACCACTTGCAATCCCGCCACCTTGGGCAACGGAAACGCTTCTTCGTCAAAGACCTTGTCGCCATCCACATCGGCCTGTCCCGTGATTTTGATGTTTTTGAAGTCGTAGCGATTGACATCCATCAAATGTGAGGGCACCACGTTTTGCAGTGCCGTGAACATGGTCTCGGTGCGGCCCGGGTACTGCTTTTCCCAGTCACGCAGCATCTGGCCAATAAGCTGGCGCTGCAGGTTTTCCTGGCTACCACACAGGCTGCAGGGAATGATCGGAAATTCGCGGTGTGCGGCCCAGCGTGTCAGGTCTTTTTCGGCCACGTTGGCCAGCGGCCGGATCACGATGTGGCCGCCGTCGTCGCTCACCAGCTTGGGCGGCATGCCCTTGAGTTTGCCGCCAAAGAACATGTTGAGAAAGAAGGTCGCCAGCATGTCGTCACGGTGGTGACCGAGCGCAATCTTGGTAATCTTGAGCTCGTCGGCCACCCGGTACAAAATGCCGCGGCGCAGCCGGCTGCACAGGCTGCACATGGTTTTTCCCTCGGCCACCACTTTTTTGACAATGCTGTAGGTGTCCTGGGTTTCGATGTGGAACTCGATGCCGAGCTTGGCCAGGTACTCGGGCAAGATGTGCGCCGGAAAGCCCGGTTGTTTCTGGTCCAGGTTGACGGCAATGATCTCGAAGTTGATCGGGGCGCGCTTTTGCAATTTAAGCAAAATATCGAGCAGCCCGTAGCTGTCTTTGCCACCGCTCACGCAAACCATGACCCGGTCGCCCTCTTCGATCATGTTGAAGTCAATGATGGCCTGGCCAACCTGGCGGCACAGGCGTTTTTCGAGCTTGTGAATTTCCCGCTCGATTTTTGGCTGATGCACGGTCTCACGGCCGCCTGCACTTTGTAGGTCAGACTTCAGTCTGACATTGTCATGGCAGGTTGAAACCCGCCCTACAGAATCAGAGTCAGTTTCGTTGTCGGTCCAAATTGCATTCATGGGTTCAATCCTCGTGCCACTGGCCGGTTTCAATCCGAATAGCCACTTCGCAGTCGACAAAAATCTCCAGCTTGGCAATCTTGACGCGCACACCCTTCACACCCGGCAACTGCATGAGCCGGTTGGCGAGTTTGCCAATCAGGGTCTCCAGCAGGTTGACGTGCTCGGCGGTGCATTCGTCGATGATGATTTTGCGCACCTTGCGGTAGTCCAGCACATGCATGATGTCATCGTCTGCGGGCAGCAGGGGCTGGTGCCCCAGGCTCAGCTCGGCATCGACCTGGATCGGTTGCGGGGCGGCTTTTTCGGTTTCAAGAATGCCCAGATTGGCGTCAAAGCGCAGGCCGGTCAGCGTCAGGGTTTGCTGGCCCAGCGTGTGGCTGCTGGTGTAAGAGGTCATGGTGTGTGAAATAGGTAAATGAGAAGGCGGCCGGCTTTACAGCGGCGCGACGTTGGGCGCAGACTTCAGCAGATGCTGGCCACCATCGACCAGCAGCGTGGTGCCGGTGATGGACCGGTTTTCAAGTGCAAAAGCCACCGTGGCGGCCACATCGGCGGCGGTCGACATGCGCCCCAGGGGCAACAGCCCTGAAGCCACCCCCACCACCCGCACGCGCGGTGCCAGCGCCAACGCCAGCATGGTGTTGGCCGATTCCAGCGCGGCCTTGGACAGGGTGTAGCTGGTGAAGTCAGGATTTGAATTCCAGAGCTTTTGGTCCAGCAGGTTCACCACCGCGCCGGTCGCGCCCTCGCGCGTGAGCAGATGCGTGTGTAATGCCTGGCTCAGCAAAATGGCGGCGCCGGTGTTGGCGCGCAGGTGTTTTTCCATGGCAGCAAAGCTGAAGGTCGCAGCCGTGTCGTGCTCAAACGTGGACGCGCTGTTGACAACAGCATCAACCTGGCCCATGGCCCCAATCACACCCGGCAGCAGGTTGCGCACCGCCGTCTCATTGGCCAGATTGGCGCGAAACGAGGCGCAACCGCCAGACAACTTGTTGCAATCGGCCACCGTTCGACGCGCCTCCTCGACCGAGTCACGGTAATGCACGGCCACCCGCCAGCCGGCGCTGGCCAGGCTCAGGGCGATCTCGCGGCCCAGCAGTTTGGCCGCGCCGGTCACCAAAACGGTGCGCTGAACCAGGGCTGCGGCAGGCTGTGATGTGACGGGGTGAGACATTCGGGGACAATTCCAGGCTATGACAACAGCCCACAGTTTAACGAGCGCGCTCGCGCACCACATCCGCCAGACGATTCTTGAGGCCGGGGGGTGGATTGGTTTTGATGGTTTCATGGACTTGGCGCTGTACACCCCCGGCCAGGGTTACTACGCCCATGGCAGCACCAAATTTGGCGTTTTACCTTATGCCGTGCAGGACGGCGTGCGGGCCGCAGGCAGCGACTTTGTCACCTCGCCCGAAATCACACCGCTGTTTGGCTGGACCCTGGCGCACCAGGTGGCACAGGCACTGCAGGTGACTGGCACACAGGACATCTGGGAATTTGGCGCCGGTTCAGGCGCACTGGCGCTGCAAATTTTGCAGGCCTTGCAGGCCCAGGGCGCGCCCTTGCCACGCTACACCATCGTCGACATTTCAGGCAGCTTGCGCGCCCGACAACAAACCACACTGGCGGCTTATGCCGAACAGGTGCGCTGGGTCGATGCCCTGCCCGACGACCTGCAGGGCGTAGTGCTGGGCAACGAGGTGCTTGATGCCATGCCGGTCAAACTACTGACGCGAATCCAGGGCGCGTGGTACGAGCGCGGTGTGGTACTGGCTGCCCCCGACCCCGACGGCACACCCAGCTTTGCCTGGGCCGACCGCCCCACCGAGCTGCGCCCACCTTTGGCGATTGAGGGGCCGCAGGATTACCTGACCGAAATCCACCCCCAGGGGGAGTCTTTTGTGCGCACCTTGGGCCACAAACTCTCAATCGGTGCGGTGTTTTTGATCGACTATGGCTTTCCCGAGGCCGAGTACTACCACCCCCAGCGCCACATGGGCACGGTAATGTGCCACCAGGCGCACCAGGTGGACGACGACCCGTTGACCCGTGTCGGCCAGAAAGACATCACCGCCCACGTCAACTTTACCGGCGTGGCGCTGGCCGGCACTGAGGCCGGACTGGGCGTGCTGGGCTATTGCAACCAGGGCCGGTTTTTAATGAACTGTGGCTTGCTCAGCCACATGGAAGCCGCCGACCTGCCAACCCGCGTGATGGCGCAAAAACTGATCATGGAGCATGAAATGGGCGAACTCTTCAAGGTCATCGGTTTTTACAAGGGCGAGCCCTGGCAGGCGCTCGGGTTCGAGACCGGCGACAAAACGCACACCCTGTAAGCAAGGCGCAAAAAACATGTTCCGCTGGCTTATTGTTGTTTTTCTGGCCCTGGTGTTAATCAATGGCTTCACGCCCTGGCTGCAGCGCCTGGGCTTTGGCAAACTGCCGGGTGATTTCCGCTTTAAAGTTTTTGGCAAGGAGTTTTTTATTCCACTCACCACCACACTCATCTTGAGCATGGTGGCGGCTGCCATTGCCAAATTCGTTTGAAGCTGGCGCTTGAATCGACAAGGAACACAAGTCGTCAATCAAGTTCAAATATCTGTCGCGGGGTCTTGTGCAGGCACTCGCCTGGCCCCTGTGCCTCGATCAGGTAGAGCTCCGTATTGTGAACAAACATGCGCTCATTGAGAATGCCGGGATGTACCACGATGGCCATGTGCTCCTGGATGCGCATGGCCTCGTCGTTGCGGATCAGCGGGCGTTCGACCATGTCATATCCCATGCCGTGGATCGAGATGCGCCTTTCAGGAGCCAGTCCTCTGGCGCGCAGCCAATCATTGTGTTGCGCAAAAATATCGGCGCAAGCTGCGCCTGGTGTGAGCAGTGTCAGTGCGTAGCGCTGCGCCTCCAGCACTTCGGCGTGGGCGTCGCGCAGTTCTTGCGACGCACGCCCCAGCACAAAGATGCGCGAGACTTCTGCGTAAAAGCCACCTGCACCGTTGTTTTCGACCAGCAAGGAATAAACATCCCCCTTGTCCAGCGTGCGACCCTGCATGGCGCGTGGCCGAAAGCTCGCCGCTTGGCCGGGTAGCGCCGATGAACACAAAAAGATGCCCTGTTCGCTGCCCAGCTGCTGGCCGACGTACTGGGCAAAGGCCGCAATCTCAAAGTCTTTCATGCCGGGGCGAATGAACTCGCGAACGCGCGCCATCACCTTGTCTTGCATCGCGGCCACCTGGCGGATAAAGCCGCGTTCTTCTTCGCTCTTGATGGCCTTGATGCCATCCACCAACTCGGTGGCATCGACCACCTCCTTATCCATCAGCGCTTCACGTAGATGCTGACCAAAGCTGTGGTACATCGCTGATGGTGCCACGAAACCCACACGCCGTGCGCCCAGGCGCTTCAGCTCAGCGCCAGCGATTTCTGCATCGTAGCTGCCAGAATAGTGCACCGAGGCGTAGCTTGGCGTGGTCAACCTGCAGGCGACGCCGCTATCGTTCTGCTCGGAATCACTGGCAACGCGCGTGCCTCCGAACGGCCCCTGTTCGATCAAGGACATGCCCTCGTTCAATGGAAAAACAATCGTGTTCGGGTAGCCATTGGTCGCGGGCTGGTTGCTGAACCAGCGCACATAGCCACCGATCCAGTCGCTGGAATTCTGCATCACCAGGGCGTCAATGCCCTGCTCGCGCATGGAATCGCGCACCATGCGCCAGCGGCGCTGTAGTTCATTCAGGGAGACTGCGTTGACAACGCGGGAGGTATTGGCTTGCATCAGGTTGATTCTCAATGTTGATCGGGATCAGTGCGCCACGACGTTGATCATCGCGTCGGTTCGTCCAGCCATAAATTGGCGCAGGTTGTCGCGCACGATGGGGTAGGCTTGGTCCAGATAAATATTGCTCATGCCGCCTACCAGCGGCGTGATGAGCAACCCGGGCTCGTGCCAGAGCGGGCTGTCCGCTGGCAACGGCTGCTGCCGGAACACGTCGAGCGACGCGCCTGCCAGTCGTTTGTCCCGCAGTGCCTCTACCAGCGCTTGCTCGTCCAGCACACCGCCGCGCGCCACATTGATGACAAAGGCTTGCGGCTTCATGGCCGCGAGTACGCGCGCGTCAACCAGGTTCTCGGTCTCGGGTGTCAGCGGCACAATCAGCACCAGGTAGTCGGCCTTTGATGCCGCCTGCATCAAATCATCGCGTCGAAACACGCCATCGAAGCCTTCCGGCACCCGCGGGGAGTTCGACACGCCATAGACCGTCATGCCAAAAGCCTTGCAGCGCGGCGCCAAGGCCTCGGAAATCGCGCCCACGCCGACGATCACCACCGTTTTCCCCCACAGCAAAGGTTGCGGCCAGCGCTCCCAAAGACCCGCGACCTGGTTGCGCTGCATGCGCGGAAAATCGCGCGTGAGCGCCAGCATGTGCAGAAAAACCAGTTCAGACATCTGCGGTCCGTGCATGCCGCGGGTGGAAGTCACCATCACCTCGGGGCGCAACGCCTTGAGCTTGAGAATCGCGTCAGTGCCGGTGGTGAGCGACTGTATCCAGCGCAGCTTCGGCGCTCGGACCAGCAGGTCTTCATCAAACTGGAAATGGTGCCCGATCAGCACCTCGGCGTCAGTGGCATGTTCCATGGCCTGCGCACGGTCGTTGGTGGCGAACAGGTCGATGCCAGGCAGGTCGGTATGTGCCCGCACCGCAAAGGCAGCGGCATCGGCTTCAGGTGCGCCGATATAGATGATGCGCTCGCCTGTCATGACAGCACCTGCACTGTGTCACTCGGGTTGAGCCGGAAGATGCGCTCGGCGTTACCGCAATATATTTTTTGACGCTGAGCTTCGGTGATGTCAACGGTGTCGAGAAACTCGACGCCTTCCTGGACACTCTCATAAGGATAGTCGGCGGCAAACATGATGCGGTCCTCACCCAGCACCTCGAGGCTGAGCTTCAGCGCCGGTGCCGACATCACACCGCTGGTGGAAATGACAAAGTTGTCCCGAAAATACTCGCTGGGCAAGCGTGGCAGCTTCCTGACCGCACCGATCTTGACCTGCAGCAAATAACGATTGTCAATGCGCTGCAGCCAGAACGGCAGACCCTCACCCATGTGACCCAGCACGATCTTGAGCCTGGGAAACTGGTCAAACAGGCCGCACATGATCAGTCGCATGGCGTGCAAACTGGTTTCTACGGCAAAACCAAAACCGGCAAAGTAAAGCCCGTAATCCATAAACGGTGCGACCATGCTTGGCGCGGGTTCGCGCGGGTGCAGGTACAAGGGCATGTCCAGCGCTTGCGCGGCCTCAAAGATTGGCCAAAACTTCTGGTCGTCCAGGTATTCGCCCATGGTGTGCGAATTGATCAAGAAACCTTTCATTCCCAAATTGTTGGCGGCGCGTTCAAGTTCTTGTGCTGCGCCTTGCGGATAGTGCGGGGCCACCGCCGCCAGACCCGCCAGCCGTGTGGGATGAGCTCTGGCGGCCGCCGCCAGCACATCGTTGGCCTCGTATGCAAGCCGCGTTGCGGTGACCGCATCGAACACCTGCACACCGGGCGAGGTGATCGACAACACTGCGACATCAATGCCGTCGGCATCCATTTGGGCAAGACGACCGGCACCGATGTCCAGCAACCGCGAATGCACCAGGGCGGCGCCAGGATCGTCGCCCAGGATGGTCTGGCCCATCATGCGAAAACCGGGTTCCACAAACTTGCTAGCCAGGACTTTTTTCCATTCCTGGGCAATCTCTTCTGTGACGAAGGCTTCTTCGACCGCAATGCGCTTCAGTTTCATGATCACACCTCTTTGAATCAATGGTTTTCTAGTACGGCGCTAGGGCTATTGCCCCCGAAAGACCGGTTTACGTTTATCCAGTCTGGCCCGAATGCCTTCCGACTTGTCATCGGTTGAGAACAAAATCTGGAATGACTTGCGCTCAAGCCGCAGCCCCACATCCAGCGGGCTGTTCATGCTCTCGATCACCGCTTCCTTGATGAACCTCAACGACAAGGCCGGCAGGGCGGCCATCTGGCATGCCAGGCTCAGTGCCATTGCTTCAACCTCGCCATCTTCGACCAACTCGCTGACCAGTCCCATGGCGGCGGCGGTTTGGGCACTGAAAGCTTCCCCCGCCAGCAATATTTTCATCGCAGCAAACTTGCCCACGGCGCGCGTCAGGCGCTGCGTGGCACCACCGCCCGGCATGATGCCAATCTTGACCTCGGGCTGGCCAAAACTCGCGCTGCTGCCCGCAACGATGATGTCGGCATGCATGGCCAGCTCGCAGCCGCCGCCCAAGGCGTGGCCGCGTACCGCCGCAATCACCGGCTTTCGACATCCGCTGATGGCACCCCAGAGGCGATCCATCTGACGCTCAATGATCTCGGGCGGGGTCGCATCCACGTATTCGTGGAGGTCGGCGCCCGCACAGAAAGCCCTCTCGTTGCCCGCCAGGATGATGACCTGAACGCCCGTGTCGGCATCCAACCGGCTGAAGGCCTCGGCCAGGGCCCGCCGAAGCGCCAGGTTCAGGGCGTTGAGCACCAAGGGACGGTTCAAACGCAACAAGGCAACGCCCAATACGGGCCGTTCTTCGTTCAGAATGTCTTCCATGGCATACACCTTCAGCGGCCGAACACCGGCGTACGTTTTTCAAAAAAAGCGGTCACCGCTTCGGTGTGGTCCGCCGTGTGGTGCGCCAAGCCCTGGAAACGGCCAGCCGTATCGAGCGCCTCGTCCAGCGACCCGGTGCGGGCTTGTTGCAGCAGCTGTTTGGTCCAGCGCAGTACCTGCGGTGGATTGGCCGCAATACGATCCGCCAGTTTCATCGCCTCGATCATCAAGGCCTCGGGCGCTACGACGCGCGACACCAGGCCCATGCGCAGCGCTTCGTCCGCGTCAATGGTGTCGCCGGTGAGCGCCAGCTCTGCCGCACGCGACATGCCCACCACGCGTGGCAACAACCAGCAGCCGCCGTCACCCGGCACAATGCCCACCTTGACAAAACTCTCTGCAAAGCGCGCGGTGCTTGATGCAATGCGAATGTCACACATACACGCCAGATCATTGCCTGCGCCAATGGCGGCACCGTTGACAGCCGCGATGATGGGCACGTGCAGCCCCTGGAAGGCACGCGGAATACGCTGGATGCCGACGCGGTAATTCACCGCAATCTGCTCGGGTGAGCCACCAAACATGCCACTGCGGTTGCGCATTTCGGCCACATTGCCGCCCGAGCAAAAGGCGCTGCCAGCGCCGGTCAACACCGCCACGCCAACCGACAGGTCGGCGTTGAGCCGTTCAAACAACTGCTCGAACGCCGCAAACATGGCTTCGCCGCTCAGCGCGTTGCGGGTGTCAGGCCGGTTCAGCGTCAGCAAGGCCACAGGGCCGCGCAGCTCGCACAAAATAGGATCGTTCATGTTTGTTTTTCCTTCGCTTGGGCGCTTCATACGCGTTCAATGGCCAGGGCAATACCCTGGCCGACCCCGATACACATCGTGATGAGTGCGCGCTTGCCGTTGGTGCGCTGCAGTTGGCGCAGCGCCGTCAGCGTGAGGCGCACACCCGACATGCCCAATGGGTGGCCAAAGGCAATGGCGCCCCCGTTGGGATTGACATGTTCACCGTCATCGGGCAGGCCGAGCGCGCGCAGTACCGCAAGCCCCTGGGCCGCAAAGGCCTCGTTGAGTTCAATCACATCAAAATCACCGATGCCGAGTCGGGTCTGTGCCAGCAGCTTCTGTACCGCTGGCGTCGGGCCAAACCCCATGACCCGCGGTGCCACACCGGCCGTGGCAAAACCGATCACGCGGGCAAGCGGGGTCAATCCAGTTCGCGACGCACCCACCTCGCTGGCCAGCAACAGGGCGGCGGCCCCGTCATTGACCCCCGATGAATTGCCTGCTGTCACGGTGCCTCCCGGCCGGAATGCCGGCTTGAGTTGGCTCAAGCTCTCGAGTGTGGTGTCGACTCGCGGATGTTCGTCCTGATCAACCTGCACGGTTTCGCCTTTCTTTCGCCCCGGCACGGCCACCGGCACAATTTCCCCAGCCAGCCAACCCAGGCGCTGGGCCCTGGCCGCACGCTGCTGGCTGCGCCAGGCAAAGGCATCCTGGTCAGCGCGGGAAATACCATGTTCTTCAGCCACGTTTTCAGCCGTTTCGCCCATGGCATCGATACCGTGCAGACGTTTCATCTCGGGGTTGACAAAACGCCAGCCGATGGTGGAGTCGTAAATTTCCGCATGGCGCGAAAAGGCGCTGGTGGCTTTGGGCATGACCAGCGGCGCACGGCTCATGCTCTCCACCCCACCGGCCAGAGCCAGATCCAACTGACCTGCGGCAATGCCCCGGGCGGCGCTCGCGATGGCTTCCAGCCCCGAACCACACAAACGATTGACCGTGGCTGCCGCCACCGTGACGGGCAGGCCGGCCAGCAGTGCGCTCATGCGCGCCACATTGCGGTTGTCTTCCCCGGCCTGGTTGACACAGCCGTAATACACCTCTTCAAGCTGGGCCCAGTCCAGGCCCGGGTGGCGCGCCATCAAGGCCTTGATGGGAATGGCCCCGAGGTCGTCGGTTCGCACGCCCGACAACACCCCCGCGTAACGGCCGATGGCGGTGCGCACACCGTCGCACAGGTAGGCGTGGTGGCTCATAAACCCAGCACGCGTTCGGCGTTGCCGTGCATGATTTTTTCCATCACATCGTCCTTGTAGCCCAGTTCACGCCACTCGCGCAGGATGCGCTCGTAGGGCAGGCTCGGATAGTCGCTGCCAAACATGATCTTGTCCTGCAAGCGCCCGCGAATGTCCACCTTGAGGTTGCCGGGAAAGTGCTTGGGTGCCCAACCCGACATTTCCCAATACACATTGCCCTTGTGCAAAGCCACTGCCGTGGTCTCCTCAACCCAGGGCCAGCCGGGATGGGCCATGATGATCTTCAGGTTCGGAAAGTCCGCCGCCAGGTCGTCAATATGGGACGGATGCGCATGTCGCACACGGGCGCCGTGGCCACCGGGCATACCCGCTCCCATGCCCGTGGTGCCCACGTCGACCATCACCGCAGCACCCAGGCTGTTGATGACCTCAAACAGGTCATAGTGGCGCCGGTCATTCACCGCAAAGTGCTGCATGATCGGGTGAAAGTGAAAGCCCATAAAACCAAGCTCTTGCACTGCCTTGGTCACCTGGCGAATGGCAATCTCGCCCTTGGCCGGCTCCACCGCACCCCAGCATTGAATGACACGATCGGTGTGCCGCTGCCACATGCCATACACGTAGTCGTTGCAGCAGGGCGGCGTGGCAACCGTGGTTTCGAGGTCGAGCGCCACCAGGCAGGCATCTACACCGGCGACGGTAAACTCGGCCACCACTTCGTCTTCGGTCTTGGCCACCCAGTCGCGTTTCCAGTAACGGGCGAGCTCCGCCGGGTAAGGGCCCTGGGCGTCGATCCAGGTCTGGGTGCCGGGGTAACAATGCAGGTCGATGATTCTCATGAAGACTCCAGATAAGACAGTTTGATATTGACAATTTACGAAGCTTGTTGCTCCGTTTTGAGCTTCTCGGTCACCAATTCGCCAAGTGCCTTTTTGGACACCTTGCCAAAGGTTGACACCGGAAAATCCGGCAAGATTTCGAGCCGCTCGGGCAGTTTGAACTTGGCGATTTCCTTGGTCATCAGGAACGCGACCAGTTCTTTCAGGTTGAGCGCCTGGTTGTGTCGCAAAATGACAAAGGCGCACATGCGTTCGCCAAGGTTCGCGTCGGGCATGGGCACACAGGCCACGTTTTGCACTGCAGGGTGCATCAGGATCAGGTTTTCCACCTCTTCCGCGCTGATCTTTTCGCCACCGCGGTTGATCAGGTCTTTCTTGCGGCCTTCCACCACGTAGTTGCCCGACGGGTGCTGGCGCATCAAGTCGCCGGAGCGGTAAAAACCGTCGCTGGTGAACTGTTTGGCGTTGTACTCGGGCACACCAAAGTAGCCACGCAGGGTGTAAGGGCCACGCACCGTCAGCTCGCCCACTTCGCCCATGGGAACTTCGCGGTCATCTTCGTCGAGCAGTTTGACCTCGTCGTCGGCGCAGACCGGTCGGCCACAGGTCTCCAGCTTCACTTCTTCGGAGTCGGTGGCGCGCACAAACATCAGCGTGCCCTCGGACATGCCAAAGTTCTCCTGCACAAAAACGCCGGGGATCAAGGCGCGTGTTTTGGCACGCACCTCAGGCTGCATGCGCTGACCACCGCTTTGAATCAGCTTGAGACTAGACAGATCGTAGTTTCCTGCGGCAGGGTCGTTGATCAGGCGGATCAACAGTGCGGGCACGACCTTGAGGTGCGTGACCTTGTGCTTCTGGATCAATGCAAACATCTCGGCCGGCCGGGTGTTGCCATGCACCACCACTTTGGCGCCGTTGAACATGAAACCCTGAATGCCGGGGCACGCCAGCGGCAGGTTGTGCGCAATCGGCAACACCAGCAGCAACACCGACTCGGCATCGATCTCGCATACCGAGGCCGCCACCTTGGAGTTGTAGGCATAGTCGTTATTGGTGCGGGGAATGAGCTTGGGAATGCCCGTGGTGCCACCCGACAACTGGAAGATGCACGGATCGGTCGGGTCGATCACAATCTCGGCCAGCCTGCTGGCGGGCAGCGTGGCGGGTCGATCAATCAGATCACGCAGTGAATGCTCGCCTGCTTTCGGGTTGCCCAGCACGACGCGAATCTTGAGCGACGCATTTTCAGCCGCAATACGCTCAATGATGGGTGAAAAACTGAAATCGCCCGACATTTCCGGGTACACGCAGGTGGTGGCACCCGAGAGGTTGACGAATTGGCTGATTTCGCCGTAACGGTGGGTCACCAGGGCGGCAATTGGTATGGCGCCGATCTTTTGCAAAGCAAAGTAGAGCAGCGCAAACTCGTGCACATTGGGCAGTGTGGGCACCACCCGGTCGAGCGGTTTGAGGCCAATGTCCAGCAGGTTAAGCGCGAGGTTGGTGGTGACGCGGTCGAGCTCGGCGTAGGTGAATTCTCGCGCGCCGTCAATCAACACCGTGCGCTCGGAAAATCGCTTGTAAACCACATCGAATTCCTGGGCCAGCGACTGGTCGCGCCAGTAGCCTTTTTCGCGGTAGCGGGCAGCAAATTCCGGGGGGAAGGGAACAAATCCTTGCAACATGGTCAGTTTCTCCAAAGTTCAGGTTGAGCTGGTAAAACCACCGTCAATCACCACAATTTCGCCGGTCACGAAACGGTTGGCAGTCAACAGGTTGAGCATTGTTTCAGCCACGTCGTCGGCGGTGACGCAGCGCTTGAGCGGTGTCAATTTGGCACGCTTGCCCATCAGGTCGTCGTATTTGTCGCCCAGCATGCGCTGCATCCAGTCCCCCTCCATCCATCCGGGTGCGACCGCGTTGACCCGAATTTCTGGCCCAAGGTTCCAGGCCAGGGTCTTGGTCAGGTTGACCACCGCTGCCTTGCTGGCGGCATAGGGGAGCGGTTGCGGGCCGGGGCGCAAGCCGACAATGCTGGCGCTGTTGACGACGGCTGGGTTGCTGCCCTTTTTGAGCAAGGGCACAGCAGCCCGCGTCACCTGGAACGTGCCGCGCACATTGACAGCAAATGTGCGGTCCCATTCATCCATGTTCAGACTCTCAAGGTCTTTCACTTTCCAGGTGGCCGTGGTGCCCGCGTTGTTGATCAACGCATCCAGGTGGCCAAAGCTCGCCTCAATGGTGTTCATCATGGCACGCACGGCGGCATCATCTGCCACGTCGCATTGCACCAGCAGGGTCTTGGCGCCCAGGGTTTCGGCCTCTTTTGCCGTTGCCTGGGCGGCTTTTGCGCTGGAGGCGTAGTTGATGGCCACATCGTAGCCAGCGCGGGCTAGAGCCAGCACGGCACTGCGACCGATCCCGGTGGCGCCACCGGTCACAAGCGCTTTCTTTCTTTCTGTCATGAAAATTCCTTTTAAGTGGGAAGGGGGAAATAAAAAACCAAATCAGTGATCGCAAAGTTTTGAAAATTTACCAAATTAAGACCAAGTGATGCCATTTTGTTATCTCAATTCGTGTGCAAAACCTCAGCCAGACGCCCTGGCGCGCCAGCCTATTGGGTGCCGTACAGGAGATTAGGGAGAAAAAGCGCGATCTGCGGAAAAACAAGCAACAAGATCAGCAACAAGATCGGCGCGATCAGGAACGGCAAGGTGCCCTTGTAAATGGCCAAAATCGATATTTCGGGTGCCTGCGCCTGAATCACAAACAGGTTCATCCCGACCGGAGGGTGAATCATGCCGAGCTCAACCACGATCACGACGATCACACCAAACCAGACCGGATTAAAACCAGCCTGCATCACCACGGGCAAAAACACCGGCACCGTGATCAGGACAAGGCCAATACCTTCCAGAAAACAGCCGAGAACGATGTAGGTTAGGATCAAGATCAAGATCAATGCCGTTGGCGACAGCTGCATCTGTTGCATCCACGAGATCAGCACGCCGGGCAACTGTGCCTGCACCACAAAGTAAGAAAACAGCATGGCACCGATCACGATCATAAAAATCATGCAGGTGGTACGCATGGTGTCAACGCAGCAGCGCCAGACCAGCGGCGCAATCAGCCTGCCTTGCAGCACACCAAATACCAGCGCCAGAAAGGCCCCCACAGCAGACGCTTCGGTCGGACTGAACCAGCCTACATAAATGCCGCCGACGGCAATGCCAAAAATCACCGCGAACTCCCAGGCACCCAAGATGTCCAGCGCCCGCTTGGCCCACGACTGGACTTCGCCGCGCGGGGCCCAGCTTGGGCGCAACACCAGCACGATCGCCACCACCAGCAAATAGCCAAAGGTCAGCACCAAACCAGGCACCAGGCCAGCAGCAAAGAGCTCCGGCACCGATTGCTGGGTAATTGCCGCATAAATGACAAAGATGAGCGAGGGCGGTATCAAGATGCCAATGGTTCCGCCAGACGCAACCGCTCCGGTCGACAGACGGTCGTCATAGCCGGCTTTTTGCATTTCAGGGATGCAGATTTTGGTCATGGTGGCAGCGGTTGCCACCGAGGAACCACACACGGTACCAAATGCGGCGCTGGCACCAATGCTTGCATAGGCCAGTGCACCGCGGGAACCGCCAAACAGTGAGGTCGCGGCGCTGAACAAACGCCCTGACATGCCCGACGCCGACGCAAACTCGCCCATCAGAATAAACAACGGGATCATGGACAGGGAATAAGCGGAGGAAATTTCGAAAGGGGTTGCGCCCATCACGCTGGCGGCCCGTTCCCACCCCTCAATGGCGGCATAACCGACAAAGCCCACCAGCCCCGTGGCAATGGCAACCGGTACCCTGGCAAAAATCATCACCAGCAGGGCAATCATGCCCATGACCCCGATCATTTGCGCGGTCATGGTCATGACTTGCCTCCATCGGCACCGGGCCGCTGGCGCCACAAGGTGTTCATCACGCTCCAGACAGCCAGTCCGATGCCGATAAAAATCGGAATCCAGATCACATACAGCGGCAAGCCCAGTTCAGGCTTCTTTTCTCCGTACTTGTAGGCGTCCAAAGCCGGCTCAACCATGTTGTATAACAGGATCACAAGAAAACCCAAGGTGCACAAGCGAGAAAATACACGCAGCTTATCAACCACCGTTGCGGGCGCGAGATGGTCCACCACATCCACAACGATATTGGCTTCACGTTGAAAGGTGAGCGGGATACCCAGGAAAACGGCAAAAACAAGGGCCGTCACCACCAGGTCAAAAGCACCGACGATGGGCCTGTGAAAGAAGTTGGCCAAGCCAACGTCAACCACGGTCACCATCATCATCACGATCAGTGAGACCGTTGACAGCACGGCACACACCCGCAACACATGGTCGAGGAACGAAACTTTCACTGAGCGCATGACACCCCCGGTTTCAGATGAACGAGTTTGCGCGCTTATTTGGCTTGCAGCATGGCCTTGTAAAAGGCAGATCCAGGAAGATTTTTGCTGTCCACCTTGCTAACCGCTTCAGCCACCTGCGGCGCAACAGCGGCTTTCATTTCAGTGATCGCTTTGTCGGAAAAGCTCACGATCTTGGTGCCCTTGGACTCCATGTAGGTACGGCCCTCGGTCTCGACCACGTTTTCAAGGATGTCGCCCACACGCCGTGCTGCGGCCGGGCCGGTGGTATCGTCGATCAGCTTGCGCAAGTCCGGTGACAACTTGTCATAACTTTTGGGATTCATCACCAGAAAAAAGGTAGCGGCACTGATACCTGGTTCATACGAATACTTTGTCTCGGTGCCGAGTTGGAAACTTTGTGCGCCCTCGTAGGGAAACATCGCACCGTCAACGATGCCTTTGCTCATGGCGTCAGCGGTTTCGGCCGGCGACACCGCCACGGGCACGCCACCAAAGGCCTTGATGGTGTTGGCAAACGACTCTCCGACATAGCGAATTCTCAGCCCCTTGAAGTCGGCCATGCTGTCAATTTTGGCTTTGCTCATATGAAACTTCAACGGTGAAGTGGTCAACAAATACAAAATACGCACGCCACCATGCTCTTCGGCCAGGTACTTGGGGGCAAGCTCCGTCATGAGCGCTGACGACTTTGCGCTGCTGGTCACCAGATACGGCAACTGAACCAGTTCTGTCATCGGAAAACGTCCGGGTGTACTGCCGTGCAAGCCCAGTGCCATATCGGCCACACCGGTACGCGCCAGGTCGAATTGGCGCGGCAAAGGCCCCATTTGCGAAGCCGGAAACACTTTTAAAACCAGTTGACCGTTGGACTTTTTAAGCAAATCCTCGGACCACCGGAGCAATTCTTTGTGAAAGGTGTGGTTGGGCGGCAAGAAATGCGACACCTTGAGTTCGACAACTTCGGCCTGCGCACTCTGCAGCACACCGGCTAGGCCAATGACCCCTGCAGTCGCCACACGCGCAAACATGGATAACAATTTTTTAGTCATGCTCATGACCGTCTCCTAAAAATAATAATTTATCGAAACACCTGACGAAATCGCAACCGGACACCTGCCAATTTTTCCGCAACTCGGATCGTGCTCAGTCGCGGGTAAAAATAGGCATGATAGGTCTCCATTGCGCTAATGACTGCTTGAAACCACAGTCTGAGCGCAACTTTAAAGAGGGCGACTGATTTCAAAAAGATGGCAAAATTGCTACAGTGATGCAATTTTGATACCCCTTATGAAACTCAACCAACTGCGCGACATGGTGGCCATTGTTGAACGCGGCAGCCTGCGGGCCGCAGCCCGTGATCTGGTGCAGGCGCAATCCGCCATGACGCGCAGCATTCGCACGCTCGAACGTGAACTTGGCACCACCTTATTCGACCGCGAGTCCAAAGGCATGGTGCTGACCCCGATGGGAAAGCTGTTTTACCAACGTGCCAGCTCCGTGGTGAATGAATTACGGCGTGCCAGGGAAGAACTGGAACAGACCAGCGGCGACATGCAAGGCATGGTGACCGCAGGTCTGTCCATCATGCCGCATGTGGGCATGCTGCCCTATGCCCTGCCAGCATTTCGAAAAAAATTTCCAAGAGTCAAGCTAAGAATCATTGAGGGTCTGTACCCGGCACTGGAAGCCGGACTGCGTGACGGCACGGTGGACTTCTATCTTGGTGCCACGCCCCAGACCAACCCGGCGGCCGGTTTGGTCACCGAGGTCCTGTTTGAAAACACACGCACAGTGATGGGTCGAAAGAACCATCCGCTGAGCAAGGCAAAGTCCATCACGGAGCTCAGCGACGCCGAATGGGCAACCACTTCGGTTGACTACAACGCCGCGCACGATTTGAACCTGCTGTTCGCAAAGTACAAAATGCCCGAGCCCAAGATCATGCTGCAGGCCCACTCTGCCATGTCGATCATGGTGGCCTTGACCAGCAGCGACCTGCTGGCCATTTTGCCGATGCAATGGAACGAGTTTGCACTCACCCGTGAAGTGCTGCAGGTGATCAACATTCGGGAACACCTGCCCGCACCTTCCATCGTCTGTGTCCGCCGTTCCGACCTGCCCCTGACACCGGCTTCCGAATTCTTCTGTGACATGCTGAGACGTTATTCAGCGGCACACACGGCATTGCCCTGCTGATCAAATTCCTTGAAGCTGGCGCTTGAATTTGTGCCGGGAGCGTCCATCTACAGCCATTGAAAGGATGCACCATGACCGATTCCCTGCACATTGTTTGCCCACACTGCCACACCACCAACCGCGTCAGCCGCGCCAATTTGGGCAGCGCGCCAGACTGCGGCAGTTGCCACAAACCGCTGTTTAACGCCCACCCGGTGATGCTCGACGAAGCCAGTTTTACCCGTCACATCCAGCGCAACCAGATTCCGGTGCTGGTCGATTTTTGGGCACCCTGGTGCGGCCCGTGTCGCCAGATGGCACCCGCTTTTGAGCAGGCAGCGGCCCAGCTCGAGCCTGCGGTGCGGCTGGCCAAGGTGGACACCGAAGCCGAGCAAAACCTGGGTGCCCGCTTCAACATTCGCAGCATTCCCACGCTGGCCCTGTTTGTCGGCGGCCGCGAGGTGGCACGCCAGGCCGGAGCCATGGGCGCGGCTGACATCGTGCGCTGGACCCAGCAGCATTTACCGCGTGCCTGAAAGAGGCGCCCAAGTTTGACTGAAACGGGTTCTCGCCTGATTTCAGCTTACCCCTGCCACAGCCGTTTGCTCGTCTCTGCATGCCTGTCATGTCAGAAGACGCCAGATCCCATCCCGCCATTTGCGACCGCCAACTGCGCGTGAATCGGGCCAATGGCGCATCGGTGTGCCACCGTACAGACTGATTTCGCAAAAGTTTTGATCATGATCTACCCAGCAACCTATCTACTGATCGCGTTGATTTTTGGGTGAAAGGAGATTGGAATGAAGACAACTTGTCGGGGATACAGATCGGGCCTGTTGGCCATTGGGCTTGCATTGCTGCTAAATGCCTGTGCCAACCAGCAACTTCAGACACAAACCCAGCAAAACATTCCGACGACTCAAGTGCTGCCAATCAGCCTGCAGTCCGAGGACCTCCGAAACGGGGGAATTGCCTTTATTACGCCTTCTTCGATCACCGGACAGGAAGAAGATAAGCAAGCCTTGGCACTCGCTTTTACCGAAGTTTTACTGAAGATGCGCCCGGATTTGAGAGTCATAACCTTGCCGCAAACATTGAGCGCGGTAAATCGTCAGGGGCTCACGCGCGAATATAGGCAAATGTTCGAGGACTACCGTTTAACGGGCATCTTTGACCGTGAGACCCTCCAGAAAGTGGCTAACGTAACCAAGACGCGCTATTTGGTACAACTTAAACTTGGTGCGTTCCGACAGGAGTCGAAAAGCCGTTTTAGCATGTTGGGGCTACGCGTGCTGGAGACCAAGACCAGCACGATTCGGCAGTTCCTCCAAATCTGGGACAGCCAGGACGGTTCGGTCGCTTGGGAAGGCGCTCAGGAGTCAACCGTGTCTCATGAATCGTTGGCTGAGGAATACGTTTCCATGAAAAGTATCGTTCAGGAATCCGCACGTGATCTTGTGGCGCATTTGCCATAACTTATGAGGCATGGCGCCGCTCATTCCGATGTGACAACGTTGGGACACTACTGATATCTAATATTTCCTAAGCAAATGTGGTCAACCTGCCACATGGGTGCTTGGGTCAATCCCGAGCACGAGATGAGTTTGCCGGTGATCGAGCTCGAGCGGAATGGCCTTGCTGCCGGATCTTTTGTCTGAAAGTCCGTGATTGCCAGCGAAAAAAGCACCGAATCGTTTGAATTCACCGGACTGCGCGGCCTTTTACGCAGGTCCGGCGGAACGATGGGTTGGCCGCAGGGTAGGGCAACCCCACCACAATATGCCGCAAAGAGCAACCGATAAGACCACGAGCCCCACTGAGTATGGAAACGGCGGTGAGAGTACAGGTGTTGCGGACCATAGGGCGTCATAAAGCGTATGCAAGCACACCACGAGCCATAGATTTTGAGTGCGGGCAAATACAACGCCCAATAACACACTCGCAATAACGACCTGCCCGTAGGCAAACCAGCTAAGCGGAATGGCGCCAATGTGGAACGCGGTAAACGCGAGAGTGGTCAGAATAATCGCTGCAGGACTGCCAAATCGTTTGGCCAGAAGATTCTGAATAAGAGCTCTAAATGCGATTTCCTCCCTAAGTGCAACCGCGATGCTGGTGAGTGCATAGACCACCCTCGTTGCAGGCGTCATGTAGCTCAGGTCCCCTACCAAGAGCGGCACGCTCAAAAACAGAAGCAGCGGAAAAAGCAAAGAGGGGTGAAGCAAGGTGCTGCTCTCAATAGGCTGTGACCGAATGAAGTCGCGCAACAACCACCAATAAATCAAGACCACTGCGAGCCGCAGCGGAGTCCGAATGAGTTCTGCGTCAAGTGAATAGGTCCAGTAGCGCGCCAAGACCGCATGGGTAACGACAGCGAATATGAATTCGACAACGAGTATTGTTAGCCAAGCTGATTTGTCGGTATGGATCATTTCTATGTGGCCCAATCGTTTGAGGCTTCATATTTAAAACCACAAGTCTCGGACGCATTTTCCATCTTGAGGTAAATCTTCCCACTTCTCAAGGCCATCGAAGTGATCGATGGGTAGGTGCGCGATAGGTCCTGGCTCGGTGAGTCGAAGGTTGACGCCCACCCTGAGGCGACCTTCATCATTTGGCTCTTGCGAGCGCCAATAAGCGACCACGCCGCACGCAGGGCAGAAGTGAAACCCCTGGAATGGTCCGCGAACATAGGCCTTGGTCGCGCCCGAAGTACGGACGACTTCACCTTCGTATCCATATGCCCAAAGTGCACCGTGTCGCCGACATGCTGTGCAGTTGCATGCTGTAGCGCCATCTGGCATCCCGTCGAACTGCCATTTAACTGATCCGCAATGGCATGAGCCTTCAAGCATTTCGGTGTCCTTCCAGAAGTGGCAAAGCGCTATTGCAACTGGTTTTGATCGCCCGAGGGGATTGCTGCCGGGTCCATCCACATCGCCCCCCAAATGTGGCCGTCGGGATCCGCCATGTCTCGGCTGTACATAAAGCCGTGATCCTGAACCGGATTGATGTCGCCTGTTCCGCCGTTTGCGGCCGCTGCCTCGTTCATGGCGTCGACCAATTCGCGGCTGTCGAAAGACAAGGTAAGCGCTACCTCGCTCGAGGTAGCTGGTGGGATTGGGCGGCTCGTGAATGTGCGCCACTTTGCATGGGTGAGCAGCATGACGTTAATTGCCTCACTCCAGACCATGCAGGCAGCCGTATTGTCCGAAAAATGAGGCTTGTTTACAAAACCGATGGACTGATAGAAGGTCATCGACGCGTCGAGGTCGGTGACAGGCAGGTTGACGAAAATCACCTTGGGCATAGTGGTTTCTCCAATCGGTTTGAGGGCAACAACTTAGTACGTTGTCTCCTGTTAGACGAATGGCGCATAGCAATTTCGACATGCACGGAAACTATTTTATCGTTTGGGCGACGAACCGTTTCGGCAACTCTGTCGCCTATCCCCCAGTCAAAACGCCTGCTTGATCAGGTGCGCGAGGTACTTGGATGCAAGCACTATAGCCTCAAAACCGAGCAGGTTTACCTGTACTGGGTTCGCTGTTTTTTGCGCTGGCATGGGCGCAACGGGCAGACTCAACACCCCAGCAACCCGGGGGCTTCGTCGTTTCATCGCTCGCCGCGTCAGGGTCTTCATTGTGGCGGTGCTGGGTAATGCCTTGGTAACCGGCGTCCGCGCCAGGGTTTAGCATCGTGGCCTCACAATTCAAGGCCACGATGATGCCCACCGCCCCCCAAACTGTTGTCCGTATCGAGCGCACGCAACGCCCCTGGGGCTGGTTTGAAACGGTGTCTGAGGCGCACCAACACAAGATCAAGCGTATTGGCGTGTTGCCGGGTCAGCGCATCAGCCTGCAAAAACACAGCCAGCGCGCAGAACACTGGCTGGTGGTGCGGGGCACGGCGCGTGTCACCCTGGGTGCGGACACGTTCGAGCTCGCGGTGGGTCAGCATTGCGACATTGCGCTGGGCCAGGTGCACCGGCTCAGCAACGCCACTTTGGAGCCGGTGGAAATTATTGAAGTACAGTTTGGCGCTTACTTGGGCGAAGACGACATCGTGCGGCTGGGTGACGACTATGGCCGCATGTGATACCAACCACCCCAATTTCCACAGAAAAAATGATGAATTCAAATGTATTGATCAACGGTTTCAAGCTGGCCAACGGTGCGTCCCCTGTCGCCTGTGTGGACATTGGCGGTACCAAGGTGGCGGTCAACATCGTTGACGACCAGGGTGTTCGCGGCAAGGTGTCCGAGCCCACCGCCACCACGGGCGCCAACGATGCGCTGGGCCAGCAGATCATTCGCTTGATTGCTCAGAGCTGTGATGCCGCTGACGTGCCGGTGCAGCGTATCGCACGGGTTGGTGTGGCGTCCTGCGGGCCTTTTGTGCTGAACGCTGGCTTGGTGGAGCTGGCGGCGCCCAACATTTGCGGCGGCCAGGCCGGCCCGGCACGCGGCCTGCCCAATGACTGGAAAACCGCTTTGCTGGAAGCGCCGCTGCGTGCCGCATTCGCCCATGTGCGGGTCGAAAACGATGGCATTGGTGCGCTGGAAGCCGAGCGCCGCTGGGGCGCCCTGCAGGTAGATGGCCTACCTATGGCGAACTGCGCTTATGTGACCTGGAGCACCGGCATTGGCACCGGCCTGTGTGTGGATGGCCATGTGTTGCGCGGCAAAAATGGCAATGCCGGCCACGCCGGCCACCTGTTTGTGAGCACCAATCACGACGCGCTGTGTGGTTGCGGCAACGTGGGTGATGTCGAGGGTTTGGTGGCGGGTAACGCCATTGCCCGGCGTTTTGCGTCGGCGGGCTATGCTGATGCCGCGCTGCTGTTCAAGGCGGCTTATGCGGGCGATGCCAAGGCCATCGGTTTGATTGACGACTTGTGTCTGGTGATGGGGCGCATGCTCTACAACCTGATCGCCACGCTTGACCTGCAGCGCATCAGCATTGGCGGCAGTGTCTATTGGCACCACCGCGACTACCTGTTACCACGCCTGCGCGCCGCAGTACAAGGCAAGTTGCCCGCCCTGACCGATGGCTGCGAACTGGTCAGCGCGGGCCTGGGCGAGCGCGTGGGTGACTTTGGCGCGTTGGCACTGGTGGTGTAAACCAGCCTGTTTGATCAGCGGTAACCGACCTAGGGAAAATACCCCCTTGCGGATTGTTGAAAATTAATTAACAATTAATTAATTCGTGCAACGCGGTGTCTGCCCGAATCAACCCGCGCCTGATGGCCAGAATTGGCACAACAGGCTGACTAACAGGAGATGACATGATCAAACTTTCCAAATTGGCTACGGCCGTGGCAATGGTGGTGGCTGGCAATGCGGCGATGGCCGGAGACGTCGAGGTGCTGCACTACTGGACTTCCGGTGGCGAAGCCAAATCCGCGGCCGAACTGAAAAAAATCATGCAGTCCAAGGGCCATGTCTGGAAAGATTTTGCCGTCGCTGGCGGCGGTGGTGACAACGCGGCCACCGTGCTGAAAAGCCGCGTGGTGTCGGGCAACCCGCCTGCTGCTGCCCAAATCAAGGGCCCGGCCATTCAGGAATGGGCCGCTGAAGGCGTGCTGGCCAACCTGGACGCAACCGCCAAAGCCGAAAAATGGGACAGCCTGTTACCCAAGGTGGTGGCCGATGTCATGAAATACAAAGGCAATTACGTGGCGGCACCGGTCAATGTGCACCGCGTCAACTGGATGTGGGCCAACAGTGCGGTACTGAAAAAAGCGGGTGTCACGGCCACCCCCAAAACCTGGGACGAGTTTTTTGCTGCCGCTGAAAAGGTTAAAAAAATCGGTGCTATTCCCGTGGCGCACGGCGGCCAGAACTGGCAAGATTTCACCACCTTTGAGTCGGTGGTGCTGGGTGTGGGCGGTGCCAAGTTTTACAGCGACGCCTTGGTCAAGTTGGACCAAAAGGCCTTGACCAGTGCCACCATGACCAAAGCACTGGAGACCTTTCGCAAGATCAAGGGTTACACCGACGCGGCCGCCCCCGGGCGCGACTGGAACCTGGCCACGGCCATGGTGATCCAGGAAAAGGCCGCCTTCCAGTTCATGGGGGATTGGGCCAAGGGTGAGTTCACTGCCGCAGGCAAAGTGCCGGGCAAAGACTATGTCTGCGCGGCCGCCCCCGGCACCGCCAGCGCGTACACCTTCAATGTGGACTCGTTTGCCATGTTCAAGCTGAAAGATGCTGCGGCCCAAAAAGCCCAAGCTGACCTGGCTGCCGCCATCATGGGCACCGAGTTCCAGGAGGTATTCAACCTCAACAAGGGTTCGATTCCGGTGCGTCTGAACATGAGCATGGCCAAGTTTGACGACTGCGCAAAATTGTCGTCAAAAGATTTTGTCGAATCCGCCAAAACGGGTGGTTTGGTGCCCTCTGTGGCCCACGGTATGGCGATCAAGCCAGCGGCCGAAGGCGCCATCAAGGACGCTGTCAGCCAGTTCTGGAACAACGACAAGATGAGTGTGGCCGACGGTGTGAAGAGCATTGCCAAGGCGGCTGCGACTCAGTAATCAATACGGGGGCATTTTTTGCGGGCGTTTTTGTCAAGTACCCGCATCAGGGCTGGGGTACATACCGCCGCTCATGTCCCCCGCCCTTCGGACTCCTCCTCATACTGAGCTCTGGTATGCACCCCAGCCCTGATGCTAGATGCATGGGTTTACTGTCAGGAAAGCCAAAACCCAGTCAACCCTGACTTGGTTTTATAGGCAGGCAAACAACCACCCTCGCAAGATCAGACGGGTCGGGTGTTTCGCGCAGTGAGGTAAAGGAGGAGACCAAAAGCCGAAGGCTTTTGGTCGGGGGACACGAACGGAGCGGAATACCCGGGCCGTCTGATCCCCCGATAACGCTGCACCCGACTCATGTGATCCCCAGATAGCGCATGCGCACCCACAAAGGGCCGCCCCATTTTGATAACCCAAAGGCGACATGTAATGAAATCTCTTGAAAATGTGATCCCAAAGCTGGTGATCGCGCCGGGCTTTGTGTTCGGGTTTGCCTTCATCTACGGCTTCATGATCTGGAACGGCGTCTTGTCCGTGACCAATTCGCGCATGTTGCCCAATTACGACGAATTCGTCGGCCTGGAGCAATACGTCAAATTGTGGGAGATGGACCGCTGGTACGTGGCGCTCAAAAACCTGGGAATTTTCAGCGTGTTGTATGTCGGCGGCTCGATGCTGCTGGGCATGTTACTGGCTATTTTTCTGGACCAGAAAATTCGCTTCGAAGGCGTGATTCGCACCATCTATTTGTACCCCATGGCGCTGTCGTTTATTGTGACCGGCACCGCCTGGAAATGGATTCTGAACCCCAGCCTGGGCCTGGAAAAACTGATGCAGGACATGGGCTGGACCAGCTTCAGCTTTGACTGGCTGGTACAAAGTGACACCGCCATTTACTGCGTGGTGATTGCCGGCATCTGGCAGTCGGCCGGTTTTGCCATGGCGCTGTTTCTGGCCGGCTTGCGCGGCATTGACGACAGCATCATCAAGGCAGCGCAAATTGACGGCGCCAGCCTGCCGCGCATTTACTGGCGCATCATTTTGCCGGTGCTGCGCCCGGTGGTGTTTTCCACCATTTTGGTGCTGTCGCACCTGTCGATCAAGGCGTTTGATCTGGTGATGGCACTTACCGCCGGCGGCCCGGGTTATGCGTCCGACGTGCCCGCCACCTTCATGTTCACCATGAGCTTTACCCGTGGCCAAATTGGCCTGGGTGCAGCGAGCGCCACCATGATGCTGGCCATGGTGGCTGCGTTGGTGGTGCCTTACCTTTACAGCGAACTGCGGTCCAAACCGCACGAGCATTAAACCGGGGCCCGACCATGAATGCTAAAAATATCTCCCGTGCTGCGACCTATGCCGTGCTGCTGGTGGCAGCTTTCTTTTTCCTGGCGCCGCTCTATGTGATGCTGGCAACAAGCTTCAAGGATGCCGAGCAGTTACGCGCCGGCAACCTGCTGAGCCTGCCGACATCATTGAATTTTGAGTCCTGGACGTTGGCCTGGTCCACGGCCTGCACCGGCGTCGATTGCCGCGGCCTGCAGCCTTACTTCTGGAATTCGGTGAGTATGGCCGTGCCTGCAGTACTGATCTCGACCATCTGGGGAGCCCTGAACGGCTATGTGCTGTCCATGTGGAAGTTCAAGGGCTCAGACTTGTTGTTTGGTTTCATTTTGTTTGGTGTCTTCATGCCGTTCCAGGTGGTGTTGTTGCCCATGAGCCAGGTGCTGGGGTTCATGGGCCTGAGCAGCTCCATTACCGGCCTGGTGCTGGTGCACTGTCTGGCCGGCATGGCTAGCACCACACTGTTTTTCAGAAACTACTACACCGCCATTCCGCGTGAACTGGTCAACGCTGCGCGCATGGACGGCGCCGGTTTCTGGCGCATCTTCTACCGCATCGTGATCCCCATGAGTACGCCCATTTTGATGGTCACGCTGATCTGGCAGTTCACCAACATCTGGAACGACTTTTTGTTTGGCGTGGCTTTCAGCGGCGCCGACAGCAAACCCATCACGGTGGGTTTGAACAACATGGCCAACACCACCAGCAGCGTCAAAAGCTACAACGTCGACATGGCAGCGGCCATCATCGCCGGCCTGCCGACCATGCTGGTCTACGTGCTGGCCGGTCAATATTTCGTCAAAGGTCTGACCGCCGGTGCGGTCAAAGGATAAACATCATGGCAGCTTCACTTCATATTGCAGGCATTCGCAAGGTTTTTGGCAAGGGCGACAAAGCCGTCGAAATCTTGAAAAAAATCGAAATCGATGTTGCCCCGGGCGAATTTTTGATTTTGGTGGGCCCCTCGGGTTGCGGCAAGTCGACCCTGCTCAACATCATTGCCGGCCTGGAAGACCCGACCGAGGGCGAGCTCAAGATCGCCGGCAAAAACGTCATCGGCGTGGCACCGGCCCAGCGCGACATTGCCATGGTGTTCCAGAGCTATGCGCTCTACCCCACCATGAGCGTGGCCGACAACATTGGCTTTGCGCTGGAAATGCGCAAGGTGCCGCCGGATATGCGCAAAAAACGCATCCAGGAAGTGGCCGCCATGCTGCAAATAGAGCACCTGCTGGACCGCCGCCCGGCGCAGCTCTCGGGTGGCCAGCGCCAGCGCGTGGCCATGGGCCGCGCCCTGGCACGTGACCCGCAACTGTTTTTGTTTGACGAGCCGCTCTCCAATCTGGACGCCAAACTGCGCGTGGAAATGCGCGCCGAGATCAAGCGCCTGCACCTGGTCAGTGGTATCACCACGGTGTATGTCACGCACGACCAGATCGAGGCCATGACGCTGGGCAGCCGCATTGCGGTGATGAAAGACGGCATCCTGCAGCAAATTGGCACGCCAGACGAGATCTACCGCCGCCCCGCCAATGCCTATGTGGCCGGCTTCATTGGCTCACCCACCATGAATTTCATCTCCGGGCAAGCCAGCGGAACAGGCGAAAACGCTGTGTTTTCTTTTGAAGGTGGCAGCTTGGCGCTGCCCTGCCCGGCCACCGGCATGGTGACACTGGGGCAGCGCCCCGAGCACATCCATCTGAGCGATGACGCCACCTGGCGCGGCCAGGTCACGCTGGTGGAGCCCACAGGGGCCGACACCTATGTGGTCATCAAGACCGGCGTCGGCCTGATCACGGTGCGCACGCCACCGAGCACGCAGGTCAAGATCGGCGACACCGTGGGCATGACGGTCAGCGGCAACCACAACAACTGGTTTGACGCGCAAAGCGGCCTGCGTCTGGCCTGAGCCAATTACCCCAGCGCGAGCTGGGTAAGCGCGCTACGCTTGCACCAGGGCCTCAAATTCGGTGGCAATCACCGGCCGCGAGTAAAAATACCCTTGTGCGAAGTCACAACCTGCGGTGGCCAGCAAGTCCCGCTGCTGTGCCGTTTCGACGCCCTCGGCAATCACTTGCATACCCAGGGCGTGGGCCATGACGATGATGGCCTGGCACAGCGCCAGATCGGTCGAATCCGGCTCCAGGTGGCGCACAAACGACTGGTCAATCTTGATGAAGTCAATATGGAACTTTTGCAGATAGGACAGCGACGAATAGCCGGTGCCAAAGTCATCCAGCGACACGTTGATGCCTTCATTGCGCAGCTTCAACAGTTCCTCCACCACGCCGTTGCTGGTCGACAGCAACAGCCCCTCGGTGATCTCAACCACCACACTTTCACCGGGCAGCCCCAGCGCCTGTAATTGATTGATCCAGGGAACATGGCTGGCATTGGGGTTTTCAAACTGCAGGGGAGATTTGTTGACACTGATCTGAAACTGCGGATGCAAATGGGTGCGCCAGGCCTGCACCTGGGCCGCCGCCTGGGCAAACACCCATTCACCCAATTCGACAATCAGACCGCTGCTTTCAGCCACCGGAATAAAGTCAGCCGGACTGATCAGACCGCGCCGGGGGTGCTGCCAACGGATCAAGGCCTCGGCTTTCTGGATTTTGCCGTTGGCCAGGTTCACGATGGGCTGGTACACCATGAAAAACTCTTGCGCGGGCAGCGCCTCCCGCAAGTCGTGGATCAACTGGGCCCGCTGCATGGCAGCCTCTTGCAAGGCGGCCGTGAAAAAACTGAACCGGTTGCGCCCTGCGGCCTTGGCCACATACAGCGCCTGATCGGCATTTTTCAGCAGGTCTTCGACCTCCTCGGTGTCATTCGGAAACACCGTGACCCCCATGCTCGCCGACACAAAAACCTGCTCCAGACCTAACTGAAACACGGCGCTCAGGGCATTGAGCAGCTTGGCCAAAATGCTATGCAAATTGGCCTCGTCGGACAGTTCCGAGATGATCACAGTGAACTCGTCGCCGCCCATGCGGGCCACGGTATCGGTTTCACGCAGGCAGTGCTGGATGCGCCGTGCGGCCTCCACCAGCAAATCATCACCGCGGTCGTGCCCGAGCGTGTCATTGACTTCTTTGAAGTGGTCCAGGTCAATGAACAACAGTGCCAGCTTTTGCTCGCTGCGCCGGCATTTTTTGATCTCTTGTACCAGCCTCTCCCGCATCAAACGCCGGTTGGGCAGACCCGTGAGCGCATCAAAATGCGCCTGCTGCCACACCAGCGCATCAGCCGACTTGCGCTCGGTGATGTCGGCGTGGGTGCCAATCATGCGCAAGGGCTGGCCCTGGGTATCACGGCTGATGACCATGCCGCGGCTGTGCACCCATTTCCAATTGCCGTCCTTGCACAGCACCCGATGCTCGTTGCTGTATGTTGGTGTCATGCCCTCAAAATGGGCCTGCCGATCGTGCTGCTGGCGCCCCAGGTCTTCGGGGTGGATCAGCGCGTCGATCGCATCCACACAAGACTGAAGCTCACCCTCTTCGTAGCCATAGATACGCAGCAGGTTGGGCGACAGATACTGCTCCCCGGTCTGCACCTGCAAGTCCCACAGCCCGTCACCCACACTCTCCAACGCCAGCTTCCAGCGCGCCTCGCTGTCACGCAAAGCCAATTCGGTTTGTTTGCGCCGGGTAATGTCTTGCACAATGGCGGTGCGCTTGACCGCGTGCCCATTCACCCAGGACGTGGTACCGCGCGAATGCAACCAAATGCGCCGCCCCTTGAGGGTCAGCATTTCAAGTTCAAATTCGTGGTTGCTGGTGGCCTGGTCAGTGCTCTGGTAAGAGAGTTCTTCGGTCACCAGGGCTTGCGCGGTAAACAGCGCCCTGAGGGCGTCCGGTGTCGGTGTGAAGCTTTGCGGCGTGGTGTCAAAAATGCGGTAAACACCGTCGGTCCAGGTCACATGCTGGCTTTGCAAGTCCACCTCCCAACCACCCAACTCGGCCAGCGCCTGGGTCGCAAAAAGTAACTGGTTCGCCCGCTTACGGCCGGCCTCGGCCTGCACGTAATCGCTGATGTCTACAAACGTCTGAATCAGGCCGACGCCGGCAAAACGCCTGGTTTGCACCTGTACCGTACGCCCCAGGTGTTTTAAACGCAAAAAATGGTCGGGCACTGCAGCCGGGGCACCCTCAGGCAAAGCCTCCTGTTGCGGTTGCGCCAGCGGATGCCCGGCACCGGCAAAATCGCCACGCTGCATCTGAAAGTCGTAAATTTCGCGCAAAGACGGGCAACTGGCCAAAAACTCGGGCGGCACATCGAGTATTTCAGGCAAACAGGGGTTGAACAAGCTGACACAGTGATTGGCGTCAAAGACACAAACGCCCTGGCTGAGGCTAGCCAACAAGCATTGCCAAAAATCAGAGGTCACCAGACCAGGGTTAAATTCAGTACGTGCATTCACGGCGCATTTTTACCACAAAAAGTCACCTTCACGGTGATGAGACATATCCATCCGGCTGGGCCAGCGGCAGCCACAGCTGCACCCGCAAACCCTGCACCTGGGCCGCCACGACCTTGGCCAAGCCCCCATGGCGTTGGGCAATTTCAGCCACAATGGCCAGGCCCAAACCACAACCGCCGGGCACATCGCTGGCGCGCCAGAAGCGCTCAAAGGCGTGCGGCAAATCCTGCTTCGATAGACCCGGACCGTTGTCAGCCACTTCCAGCAGCACCTGCTGGCCCTGGGTTTGCACGCTCACCGTGACCTCGCTGCCACAACCAGCATAAGTCAAAGCGTTGTCAATCAGGTTATTCAAGGCTTCCCGCAGCAAAATGGCTTCGCCCACCAGCACCAGGTGGTCGGCACCTTCGTAGCCCAGGTCGATCCCGGCCTTAAGCGCGCGCGGGGTCCAGTCACGGGCGACCTCGCGCGCCAGCGCTGCCACATCAAGCGGCTGCAATTTAACCTCAACTTCGTTGCGCGCCAACGACAACAACTGGTGCACCAGGTGGGCACTGCGCTGGGCACCGGACAGCACCTTAGACAAGCGCGCGCGCAAGGCTTGCGGATCGTTTTCAGCCAACGCCAGCTCGGTCTGACTGATCAAGCCCGCCAGAGGCGTGCGCAATTGGTGCGCGGCATCGTTCAAAAAACGCTTTTCCTGGCCCAGGCTGCGCCGCACCGCCGCCAACAAATGGTTGACGGCGCCAGCCAGCGCATGCACCTCTTGCGGCGCCTGGGTCATCTCGATGGGTGACACATCAAACAGGGCCTGGTCGTGCCGGTCACCCAATTGCGCCTGCAGCCGGGTCAGGGGCTGCAAACCACGCGATATGCCCCCATACACCAGCACGCTGAGCACAATGCCCAGCAACAGCAGCGGTGCCAGCATGTCGGCTATCAACTCGGTCGTCAGGCGCTGTTGCACCGCCAGACTTTTCGCCACCTGGACCCGCATGCGCTGTGGTGAAGCCGAATCGCCATAGTCCACTTCGATCAGCGCCACGCGCATTGGCTTGCCGTCCACCTGTGCGTTGTACAACAGCGCCTCATGAGTTGGCAACTGCAGCTCTTGCGCCGGGCCCGGCAACTTGCCATTTCCCAGCAAGAAACTACCGGGCGGGCTCGACACCATGTAGCTCACCCGATCCTTCGGGTCCTGCTCGATGATGTCTTGCGCGGCCCGCGGAAAGTCAATTAGCAAGCCCGAGCCAATGGGCTTGACCTGACGTGCCAGCGAGCGCACCGACTGGGTCAGTGACTGGTCAATGGCTTTTTCTGCATAACTCAGGGCAATCCGGTAAGCCAGGGCACCACCCACCAAAAACAACACCAACTGCGGTAGCAACAGCCACAGCAATAACTGACGCTTGAGCGACAGGCCCTGCCCGCGATGCTGGGGGGGATTAGCCATGGCTGCTATTTACGCACTGCGCGGTTCAGGCGACGCCGGTTTCCAGCATATAGCCCAGGCCACGCACGTTGCGAATGTTCAGGCCCGAGTCCACCAGCTTGCGGCGCAGGCGGTGGATATACACCTCAAGCGCATTGGAGGCCAGGGCACCGGGCTCGCCGGGCTCACTCTGCCAGGTTTCCAGCACGTCCTCACGGCTCACCACGCGACCGGCATGGGTCACCAGCAACGACAGCAAGGCCCATTCGCGTTGTGTGAGCTCCAGCGCCTCATCGCCCAGCCAGGCCTGTGGCAAGGTGGCATCCACCCGCAACGGCCGGGCGGTCTGGCTGCCGGCCAGCTCCAGCGAACCACCAAAGGCCGGCAGCCGGGCGCGCCGCAACAGCGCCCCCAGGCGGGCCTGCAATTCGGCCATGTTGAAGGGCTTGGTAAGGTAATCGTCCGCCCCGGCGTTGAGTCCCTGCACCCGGTCATCCACCCCGTCGCGCGCCGTCAGGATCAGCACCGGCAACGCTGGCAGGCGTTTGCGTACCCAGCGTAACAACTCCATACCACTGATTTTCGGCAGGCCCAGGTCCAGCACCACGCCGTCAAAACGATGCGTCTCCAGCAAGGCTTTCGCGGCCTCGCCATCAGCGGCAGCGGTGACGCTGTGGCCCGCCTGGGTAAACTGCGCAGACAAGCCGTCGCGCAGCAGTTCGTCGTCTTCAATGATCAGCAAATTGGACATGTTGCAAGCATACCCGAGGCGCAAGACATTTTTGCAACCCGCTCAGGGCGCTGCGGCGGCAACCGCACGGATTCTGGCCAGGTCGATCAGTTCACCAACTTTTGGCCCCTTGGCACCCGTGGCCATGGCGTTGGCGGCAAGGGTTTTGGTGTCAACAGCTTGCATGATCTCCAACGCCTTGAGCAGTCGTTGGCGCTGCGGGTAGGGGGCCTCAAAGTAACCCAGCCGCCCGCGGGCATCACATTCACAGGCCAGCATGATTTGGGCAAAGCGTTGTGGCTTGCGCAGCGCATCGCAGCGCGTCAACAGCCGCACCAGAGCGGCGGCATCGAATTCGGTCGAACGGTGGATATTGCTGTGTTCGCGCGCCACCACGTCAGCCAGTTCGCGGCAATCGGTGGGCACACGCAGGCGTTCACTCACGCGCGTGAGCAACTCGACGCTGCGCTGCTCGTGACCCAGATGGCGCGGCAAAATGTGGGCTGGCGTATTGCCCTTGCCCAGGTCGTGGCACAGACAGGCCAGCCGCACCGGCAAGGGCGCCTGCAGATGCGCACTCATGTCCAGCACCATCATCACATGAATACCTGTGTCGACCTCGGGGTGATAGTCGGCGCGCTGCGCCACACCCCACAAGCGGTCCACTTCGGGCAGCAGGCGGAGAAGCGCACCGCAATCGCGCAGCACCGCAAACATGCGCGACGGCCTGGCCTCCATCAGCCCTCTGGCCAGTTCCTGCCAGACACGCTCGGGCACCAGGTGGTCGACCTCGCCACTGGCCACCATCTCGCACATCAGTTGCAGCGTTTCCGGGGCAACTGAAAAATCGGCAAAACGCGCAGCCAGACGGGCTATGCGCAGGATACGCACAGGGTCTTCGCGAAAGGACGGACTGACATGCCGAAATACCTTGGCCGCCAGGTCTTGTACACCCCCATGAGGGTCAATCAAACTGTGTCGATCCCATGCGTCGGCGTGATCAAGGCGCACCGCTGGCACCGCCATGGCATTGATGGTGATGTCGCGCCGTGCCAGGTCTTGCGCCAGGGTCACGTCTGGCGCCGCATGGATCACAAAACCATGGTAGCCAGGCGCAGTTTTGCGCTCGGTCCGGGCCAGCGCGTATTCGTCGTGGGTTTGGGGGTGCAAAAACACCGGGAAGTCTTTGCCCACCGGCACAAAACCCTGGGCAACCATGTGTTCAGGCGTGCTGCCCACCACCACCCAGTCGCGGTCTATTACCGGCAAACCCAGGAGTGCATCACGCACCGCACCGCCAACCAGGTAAAGCTGCATGTCAGGGCTGGTGCCTCAGCGCGACAAGCGATAAGGCTCTTCAAAGTCAAAAAAATCCTGCTCGGCCAGCGCGTCATCGATCCACGCCTTGACGCCCGGCAGCGCACAAACCCGATGCACATAAGCCAGAACGGCATCGGGCAAGGGCAAAGCATAGGTCAACAAGCGCGTGCAAATAGGGGCAAAAACGGCATCTGCCACACTGAAATCACCAAACAACAATGGCCCGCCATGTGCGTCCAGACACTGCTGCCACATGGCGACCAAGCGTGCCACGTCGGCACGTACCACAGGCTGATCGCGCCAAACCAGTGCGCCCACCTCGGGCAGGCTGGCCTCAATGTTCATTGGGCAATACGAGCGCAGGCCGGTAAAACCGCTGTGCATCTCGGCGCACAGGCTGCGCGCACGTGCCCGGGCTGCCTTGTCGCGGGGCCACAGTGCTTTGCCGGGGAACTGCTCAGTCAGGTATTCGGCAATCGCCAGCGTGTCCCACACCACCAGGTCGCCATCGACCAGCACCGGCACCTTGCCCGTGGGCGACAACGGGCGCAAGGTGGCCTTGAATTGCGACTCGGGAGTAAACGCATCAAAGCGCACCATCACTTCGTCAAAAGGGATGCCGGCCTGGGTCAGCAGTACCCAGGAACGCATCGACCAGGAGGAGTAATTTTTGTTGCCGATGTAGAGTTTCATGGTGTGGTTCATGGCAGGTCTCGGTTCGCTGTCAAGCTGCCATCCATCGGACCGACCTGCCCCAGCCGGGCTTTCAGCGACTGGGTCTGGCCACTGATCAAGGCAGCATAAACGGTGGTGTTGGCCAGTACTTTTTTGACGTAATCACGGGTCTCGGTAAAAGGCACGTTTTCGGCCCAAATGGCGGCCTCCAGCACCGGGGCGCCCATTTGGCCACGCCAACTGCGTGGGCGGCCAGGGCCGGCGTTGTAGGCTGCGGCGGCCAGCGGCATTGAGCCAGCAAAGTCATCCAGCACCAGCTTGAGGTAACCGGTACCAATCGCAATGTTGGTGTCGCGCTCGGTGATCTGGTGCGGCTTGAAGTCGGTCAGGCCAATTTTTTTGGCAGTCCAGCGCGCCGTGGCCGGCATCACCTGCATCAGGCCGGAGGCGCCCACGCCAGAGCGGGCATCGACAATAAAGCGGCTTTCCTGCCGGATCAGGCCATAGACGTAGGCCGGATCCAGGCCGATGGCGCCGCTGTGCGCCAACACTGACTGTTTGTGCGGCATGGGGAAGCGCTGCGTGAGGTCAATCACATTTTTGGTGCGCTCGCTGGTGTTGATACAACGGTCCCAGACCTCGTACTTACACGCCAAATCAGCCGCGGCCAGCAGCTCGCGGTCGCTCATGCCGCCACGGGTGTGCAGATTGGTGCTGTAGTTCCATTCACGCACGCCCTCGGAACGCAGTCCGATGGCAATGGCGGCCAGCGCACGCTGCAAGCCCGGGTTGCCGCTGGCAGCTGCCTTTTCGGCCTCGGTCAGGGGCTCAGGCGGGGGGGGTGGTGTGATCTCCAGCCCCAACTCTTCCTGTGCCAGCAGCTCGTAAAAACCCTTCACGCCAGCCACGCTTTGCAGCAGGCGCTGGGCATCAACATGATCAACCGGCGTTTTAGCCAACAGCAGCAGGGCCCGCGCACGCCAGTAGACCCAGACGGCCTCCTGGCGCTGGCTCTCGTTCATGGCCTCAGTGGCCTTGGCCACCTGCTCCCAACGCCCCACCCGCAACGCCGCGCGCACTTTCCAGGCCAGGTGGTCGGCCTGCATCAGCTTGTCTTGTCCCTTTAGAAAATAGGCCAGCGCTTTGTCAGACTGTCGCATGGCCGCGCTTTTACCGATCACACCCCAAACCCAACTGCGCTCTTCCTGGCTAAGCTGGGTTTTCCAGCGCAGCTTGTCAATTTCTTGGGCTGCAAGGTCGGGGGCCTTAACCGCGAGACGAATCATGGCCAGCGTGACCAGCTCTTTGGTGCGTAGACGCAGTGCCAACAGCTTGCCTTGAAGGTAGTGCTCGGGGTTGCCATAAATGGCGCTAACCGTGTTGGCCCATTCGGCGTCAAGCAAGCCAACGGCCTGCACGGCGATACGCTGGTTGCCATTTTCCATTCCGAAGCGCGCACGCAACCAAACGGTATGCGGCTGCAGCTTTCTGGCCTTGAGTTGCTGCTCTGCGGCGGCCGCACAACCCGGATCGGCATCGCGCTGGGCTAGCCACAGAGTCTCAACTTGTTGTGCCACATCACGTTCGTTTGAATTGAAGTCGGTCAGCAAGGCGTAGCACTGGACCGAACGGTCATCGTTCATGCGGAAATTGGGATATTCGGCCATGAAAGTGCCCCATTCCTGCCGTTGCCCGAGCAGCAACAGCCAGTCGTTGCGCAAGCGGTCCTCTTGGTAGGTGCCGGCAAAACGGCTTAAGAACCGACTGATTTCAGCGGGCTCGGCCGTCTCGAGGCGGGAGCGTAACTCCCAGTAAGCCGCCCAGGGCGCCAGCACATGGTTCTGTGCACGTGGCAGCAGCTCGGTCAGGCGGCCGACCTGGCCCTTGCCAAAGGCCTCTCGCATCTCCAGGATCACCGCATCGGACGGGCTCCGGTCGGTTGCCTGGCCTTGGGCCTGCGCGGAGAAGCCTCCCAGGAAACCAAGCAAGCCAATCAATGTCAAAATCGTTCTGAACTGCATGTATGGATTATGAATAAATCTGACGAAAAAAAAGCCATTGAGAAAAAAGCCTTACGCAAGCACCTGGTTGAGCAACGTTTGCGGCTGCCGGACCGCACCGAGCGTGTGGCGATGCTGCAGCAAGTGCTGCGCATTTGGCTGGTGGGGCGCCCCGACACCGTGATTGGCGCTTATTGGCCCATCAAAGGTGAATTTGACCCCCTTCCAGCCCTGCACCGCTGGAAGGAAGACGGTGAACTGATCGAGCAACAACAACTGCGCAAAATTGGACTCCCCGTGGTCGACAAAGTTCACAAAACCATGGCTTTTCATACCTGGTATCCCGGCTGCCCGATGGAAGAAGACGCTTACGGCATCCCAAAACCCAAAGACACCGAGGTTATCACCCCGACGCTGCTGTTTGTGGCCTGTGTCGGTTATGCCCCTGGCGGCTATCGGCTGGGCTACGGTGGCGGCTTTTATGACCGCTCCCTGGCCCGGCTCAACCCGCGCCCGTTCACCGTGGGCCTGGGCTTTGGCACCGACTTTTTACCCGACTTCGAACCCGAACCTCACGACCTGCCGATGGATGCCATTTTGAACGACCACGGCGTGGTCTGGCCGGTGTGAACACCATGCCCCACACCCGCCCCACAGCCCGCACGTATGGCCTCAGCGACTTCGACTTCCACCTGCCGCCCGAACTGATTGCCCAGCATCCGGCGCCTGAGCGCAGTGGGTCACGCCTGCTCGACGGCAGCGCCAGCACACCCACAGACCGCATTTTCAGGGAACTGCCCACGCTGCTCAAGGCCGGTGACTTGCTGGTGTTCAACGACACCCGGGTCATGAACGCGCGGCTGTTTGGCGAAAAGGCCAGCGGCGGCAAGCTGGAGTTGCTGATCGAGCGTGTGCTCGGCGGCAACCAGGTGGCGGCACATATGCGTGTCAGCAAAAAGCCTGCCATTGGCGACACCGTCTCGCTGATCAGCGCGCCCGGCCACCCGGAGCACCTCAGCGCCACGCTGCTGGGGCGCTGGCCCGACGCCGATGGCGCGCTGTTTCGCTTTGTACTGTGCAACGATGCGGGTGATGACCCCTACACCCTGATGGCGCGCCACGGCCATGTGCCGCTGCCGCCCTACATCACGCACACCGACTCAGTCGAGGACGCCCAGCGCTACCAGACCGTGTTTGCCAAAAACCTCGGCGCCGTGGCCGCCCCCACGGCGGCACTGCATTTTGACGAAGCCCTGCTGAACCAGTTCGACGCCATGGGTGTGCAACGCGCCCATGTCACGCTGCATGTAGGCGCTGGCACGTTTCAGCCGGTCAAAACAGAAAACCTGTCCGAGCACCAGATGCACAGTGAATGGTATGAAGTGCCGGCAGCAACCCAGCAAGCCATTGCCGACTGCCGCGCCCGCGGTGGCCGTATCGTGGCGGTCGGTACCACGACAGTGCGCACGCTCGAATCCTGGGCCAGGGAAATGGGAGAAATGGGGGGCAGAGCCGAATCTACACGTTACTCGGATCTGCCCCCCATTTCTCGAACCCCCTTTTCAACCGACACCCGCATTTTCATCACGCCAGGTTTTGAGTTCAGGGTGGTGGATGCACTGGTCACCAACTTTCACCTACCCAAGTCAAGCCTGATGATGCTGGTGAGCGCCTTTGCCGGTTATGAGCACATCATGGCGCTTTACGTCCATGCCATCCGTGAGCACTACCGTTTTTTTAGCTATGGCGATGCCATGCTGTTATCACGCGCCTAGGCAAAACCCTCTCTCATTCTCATTTTTCTGGCGCGCAGGACCTGGCGAGTTCGATCATCAACAGATCAAAGACAATACCGCCCAAGCTCCTTCACATCGCCATGACACACGATCACGCTCACCCACACGACCATCCGCACCCACACCCGCATCCAGCCCAACCCGTGGTTCAGTTTGACCTGCTGCGCACCGACCCGCCGGTATCTGACACCGGCTACGCGGGCAGCCACGCCCGACGCGGTACCCTGGTACTCAACCACGGCATGGTGCAAACCCCGATCTTCATGCCGGTGGGCACCTACGGCACCGTCAAAGGCGTGATGCCGAGCAACCTGGAAGACATGGGCGCGCAAATCATTTTGGGCAACACCTTTCACCTGTGGATGCGCCCGGGGCTGGACGTGATGCAAAGTTTTGGCGGTCTGCACGACTTTGAGCGCTGGACCAAACCAATCCTGACCGACTCCGGCGGCTTTCAGGTCTGGAGCCTGGGCGCCATGCGCAAGATCACCGAGGAAGGCGTGCATTTCTCCAGCCCGGTGAACGGCGACAAGCTGTTCATGTCGCCCGAAGTGTCGATGCAGATCCAGACCACGCTGAACTCCGACATTGCCATGCAATTGGACGAATGCACACCCTATTTGTCGGTCGAACCCAAAACCAAGGGCCAGATCACCACCGAACATGAAGCGCGCAGCTCGATGGAAATGAGCCTGCGCTGGGCCAAACGCAGCCAGGACGAGTTTGCCCGTCTGGACAACCCCAACGCGCTGTTTGGCATTGTGCAAGGCGGCATGTTTGAAGGGCTGCGGCAAGAGTCGCTGGAACAGCTGGTGGCCATGGACTTCCCCGGCTACGCGGTGGGCGGCGTGAGCGTGGGTGAACCCAAGGACGAGATGCTGCGCATCATGGCGCACACGCCGCACCGCCTGCCCTGGCACAAGCCGCGTTACCTGATGGGTGTTGGCACCCCCGAAGACCTGGTCGAAGGTGTGGCACAAGGCGTGGACATGTTTGACTGCGTGATGCCGACCCGCAACGCCCGCAACGGCACCCTGTTCACCCGTTTTGGCGACCTGAAAATGCGCAACGCCCGCCACAAGGCTGACCACGGACCGCTCGACAGCACCTGCAGCTGCTACACCTGCAAAGGCACGACCCGGCCCAACGGCACGATCAGCGGCGGCTTTAGCCGGGCCTACCTGCACCACCTGGACCGCTGCGGCGAAATGCTCGGGCCCATGCTGGCCAGCATCCACAACCTGCACTACTACCTGAACCTGATGCGCGAGGTGCGCGCCGCACTCGATGGCGGCAGCTTTGGCGCTTTCCGCCAGCAGTTCAAGGCGGACCGGGCGCGCGGGGTGTGAAGTTAAGGCGAAGCCAAGGTACGGCGGGCTGCAACTCAGACCAGCAGACCTCATCATCCCGAGCCCCGAATCTCACGCCCATAGGTGACACTCCACCCAGTGAAACTGCCCTGGCTCACCCACCCGGATAGACAGTGGCGCTTCGCGGCGACAGCGCTCCATGGCATGAATACATCTGGGATGAAAACGACAGCCGCTAGGCAAATCGTCCGGGCCGGGTAGCTCACCCAGCAGTTGTTCGCTTCGACTTTGGGCCAACATTGCATCCGGGTCCGGTTCGGGAATCGCTGCCAGCAAGGCCTGGGTATACGGATGTTTTGGCTGGCTAAAAACTTGCTCGGCAACGCCCATTTCGACAACCCGCCCCAGGTACATCACCGCAACGATGTCACTCACGTACTTGACCACTGCCAGGTTGTGCGAGATGAACACATAAGAGAGACCACGCTGACGTTGCAAATCGACTAACAGATTGAGTACCTGGCTCTGGATCGATACATCCAAGGCGGACACCGGCTCATCGGCCACGATCAATTCAGGCTTGAGCGCCAAGGCCCGCGCAATGCAAATTCTCTGACGCTGGCCGCCCGAGAACTCGTGCGGGTAACGCGATGCAGCTTCAGCAGGCAAACCCACCGTTTCCAGCAACCGCGCCACTTCAGCCTGGCGCTCGGTAGCGCCGCCCATACGATGAATGATCAGGGGCTCTTCAATCAAGCGCCCCACCTTAATGCGTGGGTCGAGCGCGCCGTGAGGGTCTTGGAAGATCACCTGTAAGTGTTTGCGCATGTCACGCATACGATCAGGTGGCATCAGCGTCAAATCCTGTCCTTTAAAACGCACGGAGCCACTGCTCGACTGTAGGAGTCCCAATATCAGTCGCCCCAAGGTGGACTTTCCACAACCTGACTCGCCAACCACGCCCAAAGTTTGCCCCTTGCCAAGCGTGAAGCTGACACGGTCTACCGCCAATAACCGTCGCCCGCCCTTCAAGGCAAAACTTTTGCTCAACTCGATCACATCAAGAAGTGGCGTACTCATGGGTGCGCCACGGGGTGGAAACAGGCCACCTGGTGCCCTGATCCGTCAGGTGTGAGCGGCGGCGGCGATGACTTGCAGCGGTCAGACACACGCGGACACCTGGGCCCGAAGGCACACCCCTTGGGCCGGTCTTCGGCAGCAGGCACGCGCCCATCAATTACAGCCAGGCGGTCAGTCCTGGGGGTTGACAAGCGCGGAATCGCAGCAAAAAGTCCGCGGGTGTAGGGATGCTTGGCAGCGGTGTAAAGGTCGCGCACACTGGCACTTTCGACGATTTCGCCTGCGTACATGACAGCCACACGATCGCAAAAACTCGCTACCACACCAAGATCATGCGTGATGATGACGATGGCCATGCCTAACTCATCGCGCAAACTGCGCAATAAATCCAAAATTTGGGCCTGGAGCGTGACATCCAGCGCCGTTGTGGGCTCATCGGCAATCAACAACTGCGGTTTACAAATCAGCGCCATGGCGATCAACACACGCTGACGCAGTCCGCCTGAGAGCTCATGCGGGTACTGCGAAAGACGCCGCTCGGGGGCATTCACACCAACACGCTTGAGCATCTGCAACGCGCGCTCGTTTTGCTGTGTGCGCGTCAGCTTTTCATGCAGGCTGACCGCCTCACGAAGCTGATCCCCAATGGTGAAAGTTGGATTCAAGCTGGTCATGGGATCTTGAAACACCACACCGATGCGCTTCCCCCAGACCTCGCGCAGCGCAGATCGGGACATGGCCATGAGATCAAGTTCATCGAGTCGCAGCCGACCACTTTCAATGTGGCTTGGTGGTGAAGCCTGAAGGCGAATCGCAGACATCGCCATCACACTCTTGCCGCAGCCAGACTCGCCCACGATGCCCAGTGTTTGCCCCGCTTCCACTGAGAACGAAACACCATCAACAACCCGTGCGCCCCCCGGATTGCGTCCAAAACTCACGCTGAGGTGATCGACAGCAAACAATGGCTGGCGCATTGGAACTGTTGTCACACAGGCCCCAGTGATACGGGCATGGCTTTGCAACGACCCGTGTTCATGACAATCAATCAAACACCACACATGGAAAGTAAAAGGAGACAACCCAATTGGGCATGTCAACGATTTCACTGATACGCAAATCACCGCAAACGCTGCACAGCATGTAAGCCTCGACGGCAGGCATGCCGTGCCGGGCACTTAGCAGATCAACCATGCCGCTAACCGCGTGGCGGGCCGCCTGCATCAGGTCAGGTCCGATGCCCGTGGTCACCTCATAGCCCTTGGCATCCAGGTGCCGCGCGACCGGACCCGGTGTTTTGAAGCGCGGGAACGCCAGGGGTGTTTGCTTGATGAGTTCAAACTGCAAAGCCACGCTCATGGGGCTTTCAATTGCCGTCCCACAGACCTCGCCATCGCCTTGCGCCGCATGCGTGTCACCCACAGAAAAAAGTGCGCCCGCCACTTCTACCGGCAAATAAAGCTCGGTGCCAGCGGCGATATCACGCACATCCATGTTGCCACCCACCCGGCGCGGTGGCACGATGCTTTGCAACCCGGCCTCAGCCGGCGCCAATCCAATGGTGCCGGTGAAGGGCTTCAGTGGTACCTTGCCCCACTTACCAAACATGGCAGGTGCCAGCGTTGAAGCATCGTAAGACCACAGGTGCAAGGCCGGTTCCTTAAACTCATCTGCAAGCAAACCAAAGCCCGGTATGTTGGCCGTCCAGCCCCAGCCCGAGGGACGGAAAGACTGCAGCGTGACCTTGAGCACATCACCAGGCTCAGCACCCTCTATAAAGACCGGGCCAGTGACTGGATTGATGCGTCCAAAGTCCATCGTGCTCACGTCTTCCACTTTTGAAGACGGCGAGAGCTGCCCGCCAGAGGCCTCATAGACTTCAAACTCAACCGCCGTGCCGGGTTCGATACGCAGCACAGGCGGCAGCGCGTTATTCCAGCCAACATGGCTCTGGGCGTGATGGATGGTGTGCGCAGGGCAGCCGCAACCGGCGCTGTGGGTGTGGGGTGTCTGGTTCATGGATGCCTCTTACTTGTTGATATACACATGGTCATAGTTGATGGGAATACGCACCGGGTCAACAAACAAGGCGTCAGACCCGCCGAGGCGCTTGGAGCGAATGCTAAAGCGCTGCTCGTTAAAGATGGGGGCCCACGGTGCGTCTTTCATGATGTCCGTGAAAATGCCTTTCCAAAGCTGCGCGCGTTCAGCCGCCTTGGCCGGACTGGACATCGCGTCGGCCGCCTGCGCACGCTTGTCGAGGTCTTTATTGCAGTACCAAGACCAGTTCCAGCCGCCTGCGGTTGCGCCAGCACAGCCCAGGATAGGACCGTAGAAATTGGACGGATCCGGAAAATCGGCAATCCACGCCATGCCGCCAGACCAGATCATCGGTGCCGTCATGGGCTTGCCACCTGCAGCAATCACGTTGGCTTGGGCCAGGTTTTTGAGAGCGACTTTGATGCCGATCTTGGACAAGTCTTCCTGAATGGCCTGCGCAATGCGCGGGTTGGGATCGACGTTGTACACATAAAGCTGGGTCGCAAAGCCCTTTTCCAAACCCGCTTGCTTGAGCAGTTCTTTGGCTTTGACGATGTCATACGCGTAGCCCTTGTAGTCCTTGTCGTAACCCGGCATGGTGGGCGGCAGGGGTTGATTCGCCACCAACGCGCGGTTGTTGATGATCTTGACGATGCGCGCTTTGTCAATGGCCATATTGATGGCTTGGCGAACCTCAAGCTTGTCAAACGGCTTCATTTGCACGTTCATCGTCACGTAGCCGGTCTGGAGTTGGCCTCCTTCGATGATCATGGACTTGTATTTGGGATCGTTGCGTATTTGCAAAAATTTGGCGGGTGGAATGCCATCACCGGCAAAATCTGCCTCGCCCTTTTCAAGCTTCAGCAAGGCCGTCATGGGTTCAAGACCCACTTGAAAAGTAATTTGATCCAGCTTGGGCAGGCCCTTGATGAAGTAATCCGGGTTGCGCTTGAGCACCAACTGTTGTCCCAACTTCCACTCAGCCAACATAAAGGCGCCGCTCCCCACCACTTTTTTGCCAAAGTCTTTGCCTGCTTTGTCAACAGCTTCTTTGGGAACCACCGAGGCAAAATTGATGGCCATGGCGTGCAAGAAGGTCGCATCAGGTCGGGTAAGGGTGAACTTGACGGTCAGCGGATCAAGCACAACAACTCCCTTAACCTCTTTGGCCTTGCCGCTTTTGTAGGCTTCCATACCGCTGATGCTGTCAAAGAAGCCCGCGCCAGGACTTTCCGTTTTGGGGTTGGTGGTGCGCTCAATGGAGTACTTGACATCTTGCGATCCGATCTCACGCCCGTTATGAAACTTCACACCTTTATGAAGCTTGAACGTGTAGTTGAGTCCGTCAGGTGAAATTTCATAACTCTCGGCCAGGCTGGGCGTGAGTTCTGCTGTGCCCGGTTTGTAATCCATCAAGCGTATAAACAGGCTTTTGATGATCGACCAATTCACCCAGTCGTAACCAATGGCCGGATCCAATGTGACGATGTCGTCTTTGTAGGTCACCACAATAGAGCCACCCTGCGGGCCCTCCTGGGCGAACGTGGGTGAGGCAGCAATGGCAAATGCCGACAGAACGGCTGCGGTCAAGGCACGGAGTTTCATGGTGATGCACTTTCTGGTAGGTTGAAGAAACAGGCGGATTTAATCAATCTTTGTCATCGCAGTTGAATGCGCGGATCAATCAAGGGGGCCACAAGGTCTGCCAACAGGTTGCCCAAAACGATGGCAACTGCTGCGACCAAAGTCACACCCATGATGATGGGGATATCGACTTGTTGAATGGCCTGCCATGCGAGCTGGCCAATGCCCGGCCATCCGAAAACCGACTCGACAACCACGGCACCACTCATGAACAGACCAATGTCAATACCGATCATGGCCACCACGGGCAAAACGGCGTTGCGCAGTGCATGGCGCATCAGAACGCGCAGTTGAGACGCGCCCTTGGCCCGTGCTGTGCGAATATAGTCCTGCGTGAGCACATCAATCATCGAAGAACGCAGCATGCGCGCATACCAGCCCGCGCCCAACAAACCCAGCGTCATGGCGGGCAGCACCACGTGTTTGAATTCGCCATATCCCCCCACCGGGAACCAGTCAAGCAGCACCGAAAAGGTGTAGAGCATGGCCAGACTGGCCACAAATTGCGGGGTAGAAACGCCCACAAAAGACAGCATCATCACCACATCGTCTGAGCGCCGCCCCTGCTGGGCTGCTGCAAAAATGCCAATGACCAAACCGATGACGAGCTCGCAAGCAATCGCGGCACCCATCAGGATCAATGTGGCGGGCAGCCGCGATGCCACCACCTCGCCCACTTCGGTTTTCTGAGCATACGAACGGCCCAAATCTCCCTGAACCAGTTGGGTCACATAACGACCATATTGCTGATAAAAGGGCAGATCCAGGCCAAGCTGTGTACGAATATTCGCCACGGTTTCAGCGGTTGCGCTGCGCCCGGCAATCTGTCGAGCGGGGTCTGCCGGCAAAATATAAAGTAGTGCAAAGGTGATCAACGTCACCCCCAAAAGCAACAACGCAGCTTGCGACAAACGCCCCAGCAAATACCGCATCATGAGCGTCGTGCCCCCAGCGTCGGGTCAAGCACCTGTCGCAGTGCATCACCCAGGACGTTAAAACACACTGCCATCAGCACAATAGCCGCCCCGGGAATAAAGACCAGCCATGGCGCAGTAGAAAAATAACTTTGATTTTCAAAAATAATGTTGCCCCAGGACGGTGTGGGGGGTTGCACGCCAATGCCCAAAAAAGACAGGGTTGCCTCAAGCAGCACGGTCGTCGCGATGCCCAATGTGCCATACACAATGAGCGTAGGAACAAGGTGCGGAACAATGTGACGAAACAAAATACGCGCGGGGGTAGCACCCAGGCTGATGGTTGCTTCGACAAAGCTGCGCTCGGCCAATGCCACCGTTTGCGCGTACACAACACGCGCAATCTGTACCCAGTTAACCATGGCAATCACCATCGCCACGATCCACAAGCTGGGTGTAAAAATGGCCGACAACACAATGGCCAGCAACAAGGCCGGAAAGCACATCATCAGGTCGGTGAACCGCATCAACGCGACACCGACCCAACTGCGTAAAAACCCGCCAAAAACACCGATGACCGTGCCCACAGTCAAGGCAATCCCGTTGGCCACGACACCGATGATGAGAGACGTTTGTGCGCCAAAGATGACACGGGAGAACAAATCACGACCCAGCAAATCCGTGCCAAACCAGAACCTGGCGGATGGCGCTAATGGCGCGCCTTCAAGCGTCAAACCATCAAAGAAGGTTTCCTCTGGTGGGTACGGGGCCAGCCAGGGCGCACAAACTGCCACCAGCACAAGCAGAAACACCAGTACCGAGGCGATACGGGTTGTGTTATTGACCAATTTGGAGGGCACTCACCAAGCCGCCACGGCACCGTCGGTGCGGGGCTCCGTGCCACCACACAACACGCCTTCAGCGTTTCGCCAGATGATTTGGCCGCGGCCAAAAGCGATGCGGTTGTTCGACCAGCTCACCTCATGACCAAGACGGGCCAAGCCGTGGTACAAATGTTCGGGCATCGAGCGCTCAATGTTGACACGGTTCGCCGTTTCCCACTCCCAGCGCGGTGCGTCCAGTGCCGCTTGCGGGTTCAAACCAAAGTCCACGGTGTTCATGACCATTTGCACATGGCCTTGTGGCTGCATGAAACCACCCATGACGCCAAAGGGCCCAACAGCTTGACCGTTCTTGGTTAAAAAGCCAGGAATGATCGTGTGGTAGGGTCGCTTGCCGGGTGCCAAACAATTTGGATGATCGGCTTTTAATGAAAAATTGTTACCCCGGTTGTGCAACGAAATACCGGTGCCTGGTACCACCATGCCAGAGCCAAAACCCATGTAGTTGCTTTGAATGAACGACACCATGTTGCCTTCTTTGTCTGCTGTACAAAGGTAAACCGTACCCCCCCGCGACGGCTCTCCTGGCAATGGCAGAGTGGCACGCGCCCCAATCAAGGCTTGCCGTTCCTTGGCGTAAGCCGCGCTGAGCAAATCAGATACCGAGACCCGCATGTGTGCAGGCTCGGCAATATGCGCAAAACCGTCCGCAAAAGCCAATTTGATGGCTTCAATCTGCCGATGGTGTGTCAGCAGTGAATCACGATCCGTGAACTCAAAACCTTGCAAGATGTTGAGCGCCATCAGGGCAACCAAGCCGTGGCCGTTAGGCGGAATCTCCCAAACGTCGTAGCCCCGATAGTTGACGCTGATCGGGTCACACCAGTCAACACGGTAGTCAGCCAGGTCAGATGGGCTCAAGTAGCCGCCCGCTGATTGCACAAATTGGCAGATGCGCTCCGCAATGGCACCCCGATAAAAACTATCAGCACGGCTCTCTGCGATCGATTGCAATGTTTGCGCATGGGCTAGCGAACGCCACATCTCACCCGCCTGTGGTGCCCGCTCTGGCGCAAAAGTGTCAAACCAGGATTGGAAGTGCGCATCCTTGAACTGTTGTTTGAACAGCTTGAAGGCCTGCTGCCAGGCGAAAGCCACCGAGGGCGATACCGGGAAACCATCTTGAGCCAGTTCAATCGCACCGGCCATCGCGGTGCCCAATGGCAAGCGACCAAAGCGCTCAGACAAAGCCGCCCAGGCCGCCGGTGTGCCCGGCACAGTGATGGGCAGTGGTCCGTATTTGGGCACCTCGGTGTGGCCCAGGGCGGTCATCTTTTCGAGCGTCAAACTTTGGGGTGCCGGGCCACTGGCGTTGAGGCCGTGCAATTTGCCCTTGTGCCAGACCAGGGCAAACGCGTCGCCACCAATGCCGTTGGCCGTGGGCTCAACCACAGTGAGTGCTGCAGCGGTGGCAACGGCTGCGTCCATGGCATTGCCACCGGCTTGCAAGACCCTGAGCCCGGCCTGGGCCGCCAGAGGCTGTGACGTGGCCACCATGCCACGATTGGCGTAAACCACGTTGCGGCGAGAGGCGTATGGATAGTTCAAAGCGTCAAATGAAAACATGTTTGTTTACCTACTTTTGCCGTGGGTCAAGCGCGTCACGCAAACCATCACCGAGCAAGTTGAATGAAAGAACCAACAAGAAAATAGACAGGCCTGGCCACACCGCCATCCAGGGTGCGTTGTCCATGTAATTTTTGGCGGTATTGAGCATGCTGCCCCAGCTTGGCAGCGGTGGCTGTTGCCCCAAGCCCAAAAACGACAAGCTGGCCTCGGCAATGATGGCGGCTGCAATAGACAGAGTGGCTTGCACAATGAGTGGCGGTATGACATTTGGCATGACATGGCGCAAGGCAATGCGCCAATGGGGGTTGCCAACAGCGCGTGCAGCCTCCACAAAATCTTCCACCTTGATTTGCATCGCCTGGGCGCGGGTCAGTCTGATGAACACCGGCATCGCAGACACACCAATCGCAATCATGGCATTGTTAAGACTGGGCCCCAGAAACGCAGACAGTGCGATCGCCAAAATCAAAAATGGCACCGCCAGCATGGCATCGGTAAAGCGCGAAATGATGCTGTCAGTCCAGCCACCCACATAAGCGGCCAACAAACCAATTGGAATACCCAAGGCCATGGAAATGCCAACCGACACCAGTCCAGCCAAGATCGATGCACGGGCACCCCAGACAACGCGGGACAAGACATCACGACCGATTTCGTCGGTGCCAAACCAATACATTTGGCTCGGTGCCATGCGCACGGCACTCCAACTGGTCGCCACCGGATCGTAGGGTGCAAAAATCGGCGCAAAAACAGCCATCACAATAAAGAACAGCACAAAGACCAGCCCCACCATCGCCCCTTTGCGGCGTAACAACCTGCGCAGTGCGCGCCGTGCCGGGCTGGAATCTTGTAGCGTGAAAACAGGCAAGTTCAGGGTTGTCATTGATTTAGCCGCGCAGGCGCGGGTTCACAAAAAAGTAGGCCATGTCAGCCAGTAAATTCAGCACAATGTACACACTGGAGGTAAACAGCACCACGCCTTGCACGACCGAGTAATCGCGATTGAACACGGCATCAACGATCAGCTTGCCAAAACCCGGAATCGAAAAAACCTGCTCGGTCAACACCGCGCCCGACAACAGGGTTCCAAACTCCAGGGCACCCAGCGTGATGATGGGTGTCAGTGCATTGCGCAAAGCATGTTTTAGCACCACGGTGCGCTCATTGAGCCCTTTGGCACGCGCGGTTCGCACATAGTCGGAGCCAAGCACCTGCAGCATGGCGCTGCGGGTGTGGCGCATCAGCACCGCAGCCAGGCCCCCGCCCAGCACAAAAGCAGGCATCACCATCGCCGCCAGGTTGGCAGACAGGTCTTCAAAAGGACTGACATAACCCGAAGCCGGGAGCCACCCCAGGGACACCGAAAACAACAAAATCATCAAAATGCCGAGCCAAAAGTTGGGGGTAGACAAGCCCCACAAAGCCAGTATGTTGGCCAGATAGTCCCAAATCGAGTCTTTGGCCACAGCCGAAATCACGCCCGCCGGAACACCAATGAGCAGCGATACCAGCATCGCCATGGAGGCCAGCTGCAATGTGACTGGCAGCTTTTCCTTGATCAAACCCAAGACCGGTTGCTGAATACGCAACGACTCACCTAGATCGCCTTGCAGCACCCCGCCAATCCAGTAGGCGTAGCGCACTGGCAAGGGTTCATCAAGGTGCATTTTTTTCTGCAGATACGCAATCACTTGCGGGTCTTGATCCTCACCGGCAAGGATCAGCGCAGCGTCGCCCGGAAGCAACTGCTGCAACCCGAAAATGATCACGGTGACAAAGAAAACGGTTGGCACCAGTGCCGCAACACGTTTTAAGAAATAGGTGAGCATGGCTTCAATCAATGGCGCTAAAAACCTACATCTTCAAACCTTGCACGCGCACCAAGCCGTCAGGGATGGTACTCATGCCAGTCAGTTTCTTGTTGTAGGCCCAAAGCCAATTGCGGTGATAGAGGTAGATGATGGGCCGCTCTTTGACCACCTCGGCAGCCAGGGTGGCAAACACCTTGATCCGTCCTGCGATATCGAGCGTGTTGCGTGACCGATTGAGCAAATCGTCCCAGGTCGGGCGGCATTCACCACTGTAGTTCAAGGGCTGCTTACAACCATAAAAGCTGAACAGATTGCCATCCGGGTCGGCACGCCCGCTCCAGGCCAGCACATACGCATCAAACTGGCCCTTGTCGGCCATATTGAGCGAGGTAGCGAATTCGGTAGACTGAATCTTCACATCAAAACCAGCCTCTTTGGCCATAGCCTGCACCACCTGGGCGACGCGTTGGCCGTCGGACGTGGTGGGTGTCATGAGTGTGAAGCTGGGATTGGTGACACCGGCTTCTTTCAGCAATGCCTTGGCACGGGGAATATCCCGTGCGGGAACAGGCACGTTTTTGGCATAGAAGCTATTGCTAGGAGAAACCCACTGGTTGCCGGGTGTCGCTTCACCATCCATCGCCACTTTGGCAATACCCGCCCGATCGAGAGAGAGTTCAAATGCCTCGCGTACCCGGGCGTCACGCCCCAAGGGGTTCGCCTGCGACTGGTCACTCTTGTGGGTGTTGATCGTGATACCCTGATAACCCAACTCTGTGATGCGTGACATACCGAGCTTGGCATCGGCTTTGATTGAAGCCACATCGGAGGGCGCAACCCGCTCAATGAAGTCGAGCTGCCCTGCACGAAGATTGGCCAATCTGACGGTGGAATCCACAATCGGAAGATAGATCACTTTGTCAAAGTGAATCTCGGACTTGTTCCAATAGTTCTGAAAACGCTCCAGCACAATGCGGTCTTGTGCTACCCGCTCAGTGAACCTGAACGGGCCTGAACAAACCGGCTTGGTGCCAAAACTGGTGGGATTGGCTGCCGCCGCTTTGGGTGACACCATCATGCCAGCACGGTCTGCCAACACCGTCAGAAGTGGTGAAAACGGTGCACTCAAATTGATCTTGACAGTTAGCGGATCGACCACTTCGACCGCAGTGACCGGCGACAACTCGCCGCGCCGGTTAGAGCCTGCCATGGTCTTATGGCGCTCAATATTGAACTTGACCGCCGCCGCGTCAAACTTCTCACCGTCGTGGAAAGTCACACCACTGCGGAGCTTTAGCGTCAGCGATTTGTTGTCTGCAGACCATTGGTAGGAAGTTGCCAATTGCGGTACAGGGTTGAGCTTTTCATCAATATCAAACAACTTGTCGCACAGTGATGAAAACACAATTCGACCTACAAAGCTGCGGGCCAGGGTGGGGTCCAAGATGTCGGGATCTTCGGCCAAACCTATACGCAAGGTTTGTGACTGGACGACGCACGCGCTGGCCATCATCGCCAGTGCCAGGAGCAATTTTTTCTTCATTGAACACTTCCTTTACAGTTGATAAAAACTCACAGGGCCTTCAGGCTTGCGCCTGTTGAACCGGCTGAACTGACACGCTTCCACTAAAAGCTTGCTGCAAACGCAGCAAGCGCTCATTCACGACCTCGGTAGTCAAGGTGGTCACGGTTGCTTGGCTTGTTTCCCAAAAATGACATGCCACGGCATGCCCATTCAGCCACGTCAGTGGCGGCATCTCTTGCGCACAACGTTCTTGAGCGAGGGGGCAACGCGTTCTGAAGCGACAGCCCGACGGCGGGTTGCTCGGACTTGGTACGTCACCTTGCAGCAACACCCGCTGCCGCCTCAACCCTGGCACGGGCAGCGGAATGGCCGACAGGAGAGCCTGGGTGTAAGGGTGCCGAGGTGTCGCAAACAAAGTGTGCTTGTCGGCGTATTCAACAATTTGCCCAAGATACATGACCGCCACATGGGAGGCAATGTGTTTCACCACTGCCAGATCATGGGCAATGAACACATAAGCCAGGTTTAATCTCTGCTGCAAATCCTGCAGCAAATTGATCACCTGCGCCTGAATCGACACGTCAAGGGCAGACACCGCCTCGTCGCAGACGATCAACTTGGGTTCGACTGCCAACGCCCGCGCGATCCCAATACGCTGTCGCTGACCACCTGAAAATTCGTGTGGGTAGCGCTGCAAATACTGCGCTGGCAAGCCAACCAGATCCAGCAACTCGATGGCCCGCTGTCGATGCCGCCCCGCCGCCAAACCATGCAGCACAAGTGGTTCAATCAAGGTCTGTTCCACTGTCATGCGTGGATTGAGCGATGAATAGGGATCTTGAAAAATCATTTGCACGTTTCGCCTTGCCGCGCGCAACTGAGCCGGTGACATGGTCATCAGGTCCTGGCCTTCAAACCATACCTGACCTGAAGTGGCATCGAGCAAACGCAACAGCAAGCGCCCAAGCGTCGATTTGCCACAGCCTGATTCACCAACCAGTGCCATGGTATCGCCCGCATTCAACTCAAAGTTGACATCATCCACAGCGTGCACAACCACTTTGGCACGGCTAAACAGACCTTGCCGAACCGGAAAATGCTTGACCAAATGGTCAACTTTTAGCAGTGCACTCATACTATTGGCTCCAGCGGCGCCAACCAGCACGCGGCCTCGTGCCCCTCGCCGACATCCATCAACTTGGGTGCCTCCAGTTGACATCTTTCAATTGCAAAAGGACAGCGTGGCGCAAAACGGCAGCCCGTCACCTGGGTCATGGGCGTGGGTACCTGACCTTCGATGGCATTGAGCCGACCTTGGGTCTGGTGCAACTTGGGAATGGAGCCCAGCAAACCAATGGTGTAGGGGTGCTGGGGCACGGCAAACAAGCGTTGCACACTGGCACGCTCAACCACCTGGCCCGAATACATCACGACAACGTCATCCGCCAGTTCAGCAATCACCCCCAGATCATGGGTGATCAAAATAATGGCGGTGCCCGTTTCTTCGCGCAAGGTTCGCATCAAATCAAGCACCTGTGCCTGAATGGTGACATCCAGCGCTGTGGTTGGCTCGTCGGCAATCAGCAACTTGGGCTCACACGACAAGGCCATCGCAATCATGACGCGCTGACGCATCCCCCCTGAGAGCTTGTGTGGATACTCATCAATACGTTGTTCCGGCGACGGGATACGCACGCGCCGGAGCATCTCAATGGCGCGGCTCCTGGCCTCCTTGGCGCTGATGTGACGGTGCGCCCGAATGCCCTCGATCAGCTGATTCCCGATGGTGAACGCTGGGTTGAGGGACGTCATGGGTTCCTGAAAAATCATCGCCATGCGGTCACCGCGAAGCTGGCGCATGTCTTGTGGTGACAACGTTGCCAGGTCGCGTCCTTCAAACACCACGGACCCGGCCGAAATACGTCCTTGGCCCTTGGGAAGCAAACCCATGATGGAGAGAGACGTTACGCTTTTGCCACACCCCGACTCGCCCACAATACCAAGGGTACGACCGGCATGAACAGAAAAGCTGACACCATCGACTGGCGAGAACTCCAAACCGCTTTCATGTCTGAAACTGGTACGAAGGTTTTTCACTTCAAGTAGGGCGGTCGTGGCGTGCGTCATTCAAATGGTACTCAGGTTGGATGGATTGACGGTTAAGCCGAGGCACTTAACCAGGCAGGAGCCACACGCGAGGTCGCTGACCGGGCTGATTGAAGGTGGGCACGCATCTGCCGATACGCTACGACGGCATCATGTGCCAACAAAGCCTCTACCAAGACAGCGTGTTCTTCAAACGACTCGCCCATGCGCTCAATGTTTCGAAACTGAGTACGCCGAAACGGTGCCACACGTTGCCGCAAACTCATAGTCAAGTCGATCAATATTTGGTTGTAGCTACAGCGAATGATCATGTTGTGCAAAGCGAGGTTGTTGGCGTCATAGCGGTTAAAGTCGCGCGACTGCATGGCAGCGCGCCCATCCTGTTGCAGCGCAATCAGTGAGGCTTGGTCATCTTGCGTCATGCGCAGTGCCGCGTGGCGTGCGCAAGATGCTTCAAGCTCGCCAATGGCTTCAAACATCTGATCCAGCTTCGCCGCGCTAACTGCCGCCACTACCGATCCACGGTTGGGCCGGCAGTCCACCAACCCCATGATCGCTAGCTGCTTGAGCGCCTCACGAACAGGCGTGCGCGAGACGCTGAACCGGCTGGACAACATCACTTCATCAAGCTTGCTGCCTGGTGCAAAATTTCCCAACGCGATCTCGTCAGCAATCAAACGGCACACCGAATCGGCCAAACTGCCGCGAGCAGCGGCAATGTCTTGTGTTGACGTGCTCTTCATTTGGGTGCAAAAAGAGCAACGATTAGCATTGCCAATAACCATTCTGAACATCGTGCGCTGATCAGTTCCAAGTCAATCTCCAAAAGTTTCACGTGATCCCCAACCTTTGATGCATGGAACGTGCCACAAACAAGACCAACTGCCTTGTATTTTCTAAGTTGTTGTACACAATTGGTTTTCCTTACATTTGCATTTAAAGCCCGATGTAGAGCTACTGAAAATGAATGCAGTGATGCCTCTATTTGTATGTAATTCTTGTTGAATAGGTCTTGAGCGCACCATTTTGTATGCACGATTTTGAACTGTGTTGTTGCATCAGCGGACTTTGGTATGGCCTCTTGCGCAGCACAAAAGTGACCCTCTGTGGTGTCGTTTGCCACGCGCAAAGTGGCCAAAAGCAGATGCGTCATCCTTGCGACAACTCTTGATTGCAACCGTGACTTACAGGAAAAACCATGACCGACACCAGTTCAAGAGATGCCGCCAAGATTTATAAAATCGTGCATTGCAATCCAGCTCGCAAGCACTCATCTAGACATGCCACATCAGCCCCACCTCTTCAAAGAAGATCAACCGCACAACCCAGCCACACCCGCACCAGCCGCCAAACTGGTTGTAGGTGCACTCAAATTTGGCGGCGGTCAGGTATCGCCAGCCCAAAAGCGCTTTAACCAGTTGCTGAACCAAACTGAAACCCTGGCAAAAAAGATCGAAGAAACCGACAAACTGGCCGACGCGCACCGCCTGGTGGCGGCCCGCACGCTGGCGCCGCTGGAAAAAGAGCAGGTGGCGCTGATGCGCCAGATGGCCGTGTGGCTGGACGCACGTTTGCAGCGCAAAGGCTTGAGCGCCAAACAAAAAAACATGGCCCGCGAGATTCTGTGCCATTTGGCCGCTGCGGTGGCCAGTACGGGCGATGAGGCCATGCACACACTCTATGCGGCACACAGCGCCACATCGTTAAAAGAAGAAGAAAAGGCCGATGCCGCCGACATGAAAATGTTCATGGAAGACATGCTGGGCGAAAAAATAGGCGACCGCGACACCTCGTTTGACAGCCTGGAAGACCTGCTGCGCGCCAGTATGGCCAAAATGCAGGAAAAAGACGCCTTTGAGGCGACCGCCCGCGCCAGCCGCAAGACCAAACGCAAAAAGTCTGCCGCGCAGACCAAGGCCGAAGCCATGGTCACGGCCCAGACTGAAGATGCCACCGGCGCGCTACGCACCATTTACCGCCAGTTGGTCAGCGCCCTGCATCCCGACCGCGAAACCGATCACGCCGAGCAGGTACGAAAAACCGCACTCATGAAAGAAGCCAACGCGGCCTACGAAAAGCGCGACCTGCTGGGCCTGCTGCAGTTGCAGTTACGCGCCGATCTGGTCGATGCCAACCAAATGACCAGCATGGCCAAAGAAAAGTTGGCGGCATTAACCACCTTGCTGAAAGACCGGGTCAAAGTGCTCACCGAAGAGCTTTTCATGGCTGAGCAGCGCGTCATGGGCGAATTCAATTTTCCGATGTTCGTGCCCTTGAGTGCGAACGCCTTGCACCGCCATCTCACTGAAAGCGAACGCAATTTGCGCGAAGAAATTGCCATCATGAAGCAGGACCTGGCTCTGGTGCAGGACGATGCCCGCTTCAAGCGCTGGCTGAAAGAGCAGCGCCAGGCGGCGCAAAACCACGACTTGGACCCGCTGGATTTTGCTTTCGATTGAGGTAACGGCACCCTCAGCGGTGGCTGAATTCGTTGAATTTATCCTTGCAAATCATGGAATGAAACTCCATAATTACAAGGATGTTTACACGCCACTTGCTACCTTTACTCGCCGAAGAACTCCAACACTCACCCGCTGTTGCCCTGCTGGGGCCGCGCCAATCAGGCAAAACCACGCTGGCGCTGGAAGCCGCCAAGTCGATTCCCAGCCTCTATCTCGACCTGGAATCCGAACGCGACCGCGCCAAGCTGGCGCAGCCTGAACTGTATCTGTCCGATCACCTCGACAAACTGGTAATCCTGGACGAAGTGCACCGCGCGCCCCATCTGTTTCCCGTGTTGCGTGGTTTGATCGACCAAGCCCGCCGCGCCGGAAGACGCGCAGGCCAATACCTGCTCTTGGGCTCGGCCGCGCTGGATTTGCTGCAGCAATCTGGTGAAACCCTGGCCGGACGCATCGCCTACCTTGAACTTGGTCCCCTCAATCTGCTGGAAACCGGCACGGCACTGCACGACGCCTTGTGGTTGCGCGGCGGTTTTCCCGAGAGCCTGACTGCGACCAGCGACGCGCGCAGCCTGCGCTGGAGGCAAAACTTCATCCGTACCTATCTGGAGCGTGACGTCCCGCAGTTTGGCCCGCGCATTGCCGCTGACACGCTGCGCCGCTTCTGGACCATGCTGGCGCACCACCAAAGCGGCCTGCTTAACGTGGCCCAACTGGCGCGCAACATCGGGGTGGACATCAAAACCGCGCAAAGTTATATCGACCTGCTGTGTGCCCTGCTGCTGGTGCGCCGCCTGCCGCCCTGGCACGCCAATATCGGCAAACGTCTGGTCAAGTCGCCCAAGGTGTACGTGCGCGACAGCGGGCTGGTGCACGCCCTGCTCGACATCGAAACCAAAGAAGCCTTGCTATCGCATATGGTGCTGGGTGCCAGTTGGGAGGGGTTTTGTATTGAAAACCTGCTGAGCTGCGCGCCCGCCAACGTGCAAGCCTATTTTTACCGTACCAGCGGCGGTGCAGAGATCGATCTGCTGCTGGTTTGGCCAGGCGGCGATATCTGGGCCATCGAGATCAAACGCAGCCTTACACCGAAGGTCGAGCGCGGCTTTCATAGCGCCTGCGCCGACCTGTCGCCAGCACGGAAACTGGTGGTGTACCCAGGCACCGAAGCCTTTCCTCTGGGCAACGACGTGGTGGCCATGCCACTGGCGGCGCTTTGTCAGGAATTGGCGCCGAGAGCTTCATCGGCATGAACAAGCCGCCCTATTTGCCAGTAAACACCGTCAGCACGCCGGTGTAGCCATACAGGTGATGGCGGGCGATCTCGCCAGCGGCAAAAAAACCCACCAGCGGCACGTCGCCCAAGGCGCGGCGAATGATTTGTAGTTCAGCACTCTCGCCACCAAAATGGGCACCACCGCGGCCGGTGCAGCTCACGTAAATGGCGCCTGCAATGCCACGCGCGGCATGCGGTGCCGCATCCGCCTCGGATTGCGCCAGTGCGGCGGCCGTTTCCAGCGCCTGCTCCTGCGGTTCCAGTTCTTCACGAATCTCGGCGCAGACACGCACCAGGTCGGCACGCGCCGCCTGCACGTTACGTTGGCAAAATGCCAGTTCCATGCCTTCAGTCACCAGATCGGCCACCGCCACACCAGCGCGGGCGGGGTCCAGGCCGATGATGTGACGCACCAGCACGTCGGGCCCGAAGTTACCGGTACGCATGATGGTTTGCGACGTATCAGCCAGGGTGGCGGGCTCGGTCAAGCCGACCAGGGTGGCGCGTAAGGCTTGCAGCGCTTCACGCGGCTCATCCAGGGTCACATTCAACTCACGCAACATCACCTGCAAGGCGGGCTCACCGTCCAGCGCCAGCACCACGTTGCGTTCGGCACTGGTGACCTTGTGCGCCCGGTTGATCGGCAAACAGCCTTGCGTGACGCGCGACACCAACGCCACCTCCGACCCAAAGGCCACCCCGCTCAAGCCGCCGCTGAAGACCCCACTGGCCGCACCCTGGCCCTTGACGTTGCCATTGCCCGACACCGCAAATTGCACCGCCGCGCCGCGGCTTGATGCCAGGCCACCAAACACATAACCGGAGTCGGTGCGCTGTGCCAGTTCTTCGATCAGTTCCGCCAGATCGGCGGTGTGGCCATCGGCATGGACCAGCACGGTGTGCGCCTCAAAAGCCAGTCCCAGCGGCGCCACGCCGGAGAACACCCGGTATTGGTCGCTGGGCAGCTCACACAGCATCACGGCCAGCGCGGGTTCGTCAAAGTATTCGACATTATTGGATGCAATGCCCACACCCACCGTGCCCGACCAGTCAGTGACCTCGGGCAGCTCGGCGCTGAGGTGTTCCAGTATCTCCTGGGCAGCAGCGGCATAGTGGTCAGTGATGTAGAGCAAGGCCAGTGTCGGGCTGCTGGCATACCCGTGCAGCGCCATCTGGGCGCGCAACTGCGCCAGTACCAGACCAGCCGCCATGCCCCACTGCGGGTGGGTTGCGTGCCCGTAGGGGAACAATTTCATAACCAGAGCCGGTTGTGCAAAAACACCGCGTTAACGTCCCCGCGCGACGGTTTTAGCTACTGCCTTCTTGACCGTTTTGGCAGCAGCTTTCTTGGCAGGCGTTTTTTTGGCTACGGCAGACGCAGCGACACCTTTTGCCGCCTTGACTGTTTCCTTGACCGCCCCTTTGGCGAGGTTTTTACCCAGGTCCATGGCGCTTGCCTTGCTGGCTTCCTTCATGGCGCCGGCGGCAATGTGCTGGAACTGCTGGGTTAGCGCCGTCCACAACTGCATCGGATCAACCAGACCTGCCGCTGCCGCCACGGCAACCGGCTCGACAGCCTGGTCCAGCTTTTTGGCCGATGCTTCAACTTGTCCTGCCACATCGGCCACGGTTTTGGCGGCCGTTTCGGCCTTTTCCGCCACCTTGTGCACACCCGCTGTCACGGTGTCGACCGCCTTGAATTTGAAGGCATTGGCCATGTCGCCCAGGCTCAGGTTCATGCCTTTGAGTGTGGCCAGGGTGAGTTTTTGCACTTCAAGCGCCTGCACCGTGGCGCCCAGCGCCTTGGAGTTTTGATCAAGCCAGAAATGCACTGACTTGAGCTCGGCAATGCGTTTGTCCAGCTCTTCCTCATTGAGCGACGGCGCGATCCAGTTGGACATCGTGGGCATTTGCGGCACGGCTTGCGAGGCACCCTTGGCAAGATTTTGCAAAAAGTCAAAGCCGGGGACAAATTTGCCAAAGCCAGAATTTTCTGAATCACTCATGTTTTTCTCCTGAAGGATTGTTGTCGTAGCACGGGCAACAGCTTAACGCAAAGCCCGCGCCTACTGCATGCGCCATCAGGAAATTACATTCTGACCCCAACCATCTGACCGCGACGCACGGCCGAACTGGCCGTCATACCGGGAATCAGAGCTTGTGCGCGCAACGCCAGACTGCTGAATCGCACTTTGTGCGGTTTGCGGTCTTGCAAATAATCCAGCTTGCGCATGCTGCTAAAGACGCGCGAGACGGTTTCGGGCGCAGCGTCCAGGATATCGGCCATGTCGCTCAGGTTAGGCAGGATGCACTCCAATGTGGTCCTGGCGTCGTGGTTCACGCTGTCGGAGAACATCAGCAACAGGCACTTCACGCGCTGTGAAGCCGGTCCGGTACGCAGGCTGACCACCTCGCGGCAGCGCTGGTGGGCAATCACCACGGTTTCCATCAGGACGTGCATCATTTCTGGACCCGAGGCTTGCACCGGAGTCAAAGTAACCGGCGTGAGCGCACGCACGCTCAAAGCATCGTCGGTGCCAACCCATTTCTCCACACCGATCACATCGCCGGGCAATGCCAGTCGCATGAAACAGCTGGTTTCGCCGCTCCGGGCGCTGTCAATGCGCAGTGCGCCAGACTCAACGCGCCACATTTGCGTCAAGTCACACGCGGCCAGGCCCTCACGGGGACTCAAGGTGCGGTTGCTTGGATTGGATGGTATGGATTTCATGGACTTACCTCTGCAAAAAAATTGGCATCTGGCGCCTGTTCAGAAAACGCAAAAAAGCCATTGTTCAAGTGACATCTCCGAAGAAAATTACCAAGCCCGTGAGGGTGTCGCAGGCCCGGCCTGCGGCTTCAAAATTTCACGTTAACACCCACATAAATGGAGCGACCCATGCCAGGCACGGCAATACCGTATGGCGTACCAGTGATGCTCATGGTCGTGCCCTGCCCGGTGTAAGCACCTCCCGTGGGCAAGTCATAGAACTTGTCAAACAGGTTTTCCACGCCAATATCCAGGCGCACGGTTTTCCACGAATAACTGCCACGTAGGTTGACCAGGCTGTAGCCAGGGGTCTTGATTTCGTTGCGCATGGCCGACACATCGTCTTTGGCTTGCACCATCACCAGTTCGGCACTGTTGGCCCAGCCGCCTGTGATTTGCGTAACGGCCAGTTTGGCATTGAGCGGCATGATGTTGTACAGGTTGCCGCCCGTGGTTTCATTGCTGCCTTTGGTGTAATTCAACAGGCCCTTGAAGCCAAACTCACCCCAACTGGTTTTGGCCAGCGGCATGTGACCTGAAAGGTTGACACCATACAGCCGCGCCGACTGGTTCATGTATTTCAACACGCTAAAACCGTTGGTCACCAGCGTGGTGGCGGCAGCATTGGTGGCAGCGTTCCACTGGACAGCATCGATGTAGTTGTTCACCTGCGTGTAAAACGGTGTGGCCTTGATGCCCCAGATGCTGTCGGCTGCGTGCCAGTCAAAGGTGGCGCTCAGGGTGTTGGCCGCCTCGGGCTTGAGCTTGAGATTGCCGATGTAACCGTTGCCGTCACCCACAAAGTTATTCATCACCGCAGCCATCGTCCAGGTGGACCACGGAAAGCGCTCATACACGTTGGGCGAACGCACCTTGTGGGCAAAGCCGAATTCGATGTCGACATTGGCGTTGGTGGTGTACTTGGCAAGGGCGGTCAGGTCGAGGTTGGTGTCACTACTGGCGTGGCTTTGGGCGTTAAACGCCGCAGCATCGCGCATTTGGTAATTGAACATGGGCGCGGTACCGTTGGTGACCGGGTTGTAGCCCTGCACGTTGCCAGCATTCATCTTGACCTGCTCAACGCGGACACCGATCAGCGTCATCCACTGCGCGTTTTTGCGGGTTTCCACTTCAGCAAACAGCGCTGTGCGGTCACGTTCGCCATCCTTGATATTCCAGAAAGTCCCAGGTCCCATGCCCCCGCCAGACGCTGGCCACCAGTCGTTAAGACGGTATTGCTGCAAGTCAGCGCCAACACGCAACAGGTCTTGAGGGTTCAGGACCATGTCTGCCTTGACGCTCAGACCGGTGGTTTTACCCTCTGTATCCATCGGCATACCGGAGGCGCAAGTTCCTAGTGCATCACCGGCGAAACGGATAGGGGTGCAAGGTACACCGGCACCGGAGTTCGTGCCATACCAATACCGCTTGTCTGCCCCAAAATCCATGAAGTGGTCCACGTTCTCCTGGTAGGCGCGCGCATCCAGCGAACCCCAGTCGAACTGGCCCAGGTAGCGCAGGTTCACACTGTCCTGTTTGTTGTAGAGCATGTCCATGCGCTGGTTCGGGTATAGCTGGAACGGCATGTCCTGGATGCCCACTTTGGCCTCAAACAGATGGTTGTCATTTTTGAAGGCCAGTCCCAGGGTGTGGTTGCGGGTTTCATAAGCGGTGGAGCCGACTTCATCACGCGCCAGGGTGTGGCCAATACGACCAGTGGCGTCGTAGGATTTGAAATCACTGCCTGCGGTGTAGTTGTCGGCCTTGCTGGTGGCCCCGCTGTAACTGATGTTGAACGCTTGTGTTGCGTAACTGGCCGAGAGATTGGCACCACTGGATTTGTTGTTGCTGCGGTAAAAGGTACCCACCTCGCCCTTGGTGATGGCTTTTTGGCCAGGCGCGGCGAACTCTGGTGCGTGCGACTCTGCAACGATGGTCCCGCCAATGCTGTCGCCCCCGCTGCTGACCGGGGCGATACCGGCATACACCGTGAGCGAGCCGACCTGGGTCGGGTCGATATAGGACAGCGCCGGGTTCATGTGGTTGGGGCAGGAGGCGATCAGGTCCATGCCATCCACCTTGATACGCAACCGGTCGTCGGCCAGGCCGTTGATCGCGGGCAGGCTCGACACGCCACCGGCACCGTACAGACTCAGACCGGGAACATCCGCCAGTAGGTTGGCGGTGTCACTGGTGGCGACCCGTTTTGGGGCCAAAGCGGTTTTGTCAATTGGGGTCGCACCCGGCGTCTGAGCCAGCTTGATTTTGCTGGCGTTCACCGTCACGGTGGGCAAAGTTGCCGTGGCGGCATCTTGGGCCAATGCCAGACTGCATGGCAGGCACAGCGGCGCAACGGCCAGCGCCATGGCGCGAACAAATGGATGGGTTTGGGGATAGGACATGGTGATTTCCTTGTGTTGTTAGCGTTGTTTTAAGGGGTGAAAAATCGGTCGCCATCTTTGTTGGGTGGCGATGAACGTGCTGGCTCGCAGCACGCGCGCAGCACACACACGCCAATCAGGCACGTGCCTCTGCAGCTAGGCAGATCAGGCGAAAAACCGGAAAACTCAGGGGACGGGCGGGCCGCGAGGGTGCGCTGCCGCGAAGATTCGGGCAGGGAAATAGCTGGCTGGCGGATCATCCGGCACCACAGCGTGGCTGGGTGCGGAAAAAAAGAAAAACTGGGGCTGCGGGGGCGGGGCGAGCCGGTCTGCCATCAGCAAGCAAAACGGGCAGTGATCCGACACTACGGCGGAGGTCGGATCACTGGAGACAGGTTCAACGGCGGTCGGCAACGCCATCCAGCGCGGCCCGGCGCTGGTGCAGATTTCAATCAGCGGCGCCCGGTCGCCATGCGCCCAGGTCAACGCATGCGACACCGTTGGAGCCAGTGCCCCGAACAGCGCCAGCCACAAGGCCAGCCACAGCACCCAGGATGGTCGTGCAGCGCTTGCTGTGGCGGCTCTGAATGGCATGAATGTGCCGCGGCTCAAAGGGTCAAGCTGACGTTCAGGGGGCTTACTTGGCTGGCATGTTGCCGTGCATGGAATGGTCCATGGCAGCCGGTTTGGCCATACCGCCCGGCGCCATGACGGCCACGGGCAGCGTCAGTTCCAGCTTGCTCTCGACACCCTTGGCGTCCTTGAACAACAAGGTCACCGGCACGGAGCTGTCTTTGGCCAGCGGCGCTTTCAAGTCCATCAACATCAAATGGTAACCGCCGGGTTTGAGCTCAACGGCTTTGCCAGCAGGCAGAACCAAGCCACCTTTGACCTCGGCCATTTTCATCACGCCAGCGTCCATCTTCATCTCATGCACTTGCGCCACACCGGCCACGGACGATGCCACGCCGACCAATGTGGTGTCTTCTTTGGCGGTGAGTGTCATGAACGCACCGGTGGCCATTTGGCCCTTGACCGTGGCACGGGCCCAGGCGCTTTGCACCTCAACCCCCTGGTCGGCAGCCAGGGCGCCGAGAGCGGTGGTGGCCAGCGCAACGGCGGTCATCAGTGATTTGAATTTCATGGGATTTCCTTCAGGATTAAAAGGTCAGGACGACCGACAGAGTGACAGGGAAACGGGGCTCAAGCCGTTACGAAAAAGCACCAATAGCCAATATTAATTTAGCGTAAGCGGGCGGGCTTCAGCCAGCCTGGTCTGTAGGGCGAACTTGAGTCCACTGTGATCTGTAGGGCGGACTTTAGTCCGCCAAGGTCGACTGAAGTCGACCCTACAAACACCCACAAGACGCACAGTAAAACAGGGCTATCAGGCTTTGGGGGGAGCGCGCGCGGGTGGTGGCCCGGCGGTCAGGGCGGCGATGATGGCCGCCGGAATACTTTGCAGCACATGGCTCAGAGGTTGTGGCGCCGCCAAGGTATTGAGCACAAAGGGGGGTGGCGCACTGCCCACCAGGCACAGCGGGCAAAAGAGCGCATTGCCACTGTCAGAAGAGGCTGCGGTGCTCACACTGCCATCGTCGGCCAGCACCACCTTGAGCATGCCCGCGCCGGTACAAATCATCAGCTCTGCTTGCGGATTCACCATGGGCGAGGCCACGGCCACGCCCAGCGTCATGGCAAACCACAGCAGGGCCAGACGGGCCAGCCAGGGTGCGTTGCGCAGGGTGTGCAGAAGGTTCATGGGGCGCGATTATTACACTGACCCGCACCGACACGGCCAACAGGCCCCGCCTGGTGCGGCACGGCCCGGGCCGCGAGCTGCTATTCTTGAGGCCATGAACAGCTTATTTCACCTGGCCTTCAACGTCACCGACCTCGACCAGACCCGCGCTTTTTACGGCGGCGTGCTGGGCTGCCGTGAGGGCCGCAGCACCGCCACCTGGGTCGACTTCGATTTTTTTGGACACCAGCTCTCCATGCACCTGGGCGAGCCGTTCAAGACTGCCGCCACGGGTCATGTGGGCGAGCACCTGGTGCCGATGCCGCACTTTGGTCTGGTGCTGGCGCTGCCCGACTGGCAGGCGCTGGCCAAACGCTTAGCCGATGCCAACATCAACTTTATTTTACCGCCGCAGTTGCGTTTTGCCGGGCAGCCGGGTGAGCAATGGACCATGTTCTTTTGCGATCCGTTTGGCAATCCGATCGAAGTCAAGGGTTTTGACTCGCTGGCGTCGCTCTACGCCAGTTGATCCGGCAGCTCACCCAGGCGCCTGAGCGCACTGGAGCGCCGCGCCTCATCGAGCGCCTTGTCCTCGATCCCCTGGCGCACAAAATCAATGTGTTCGCTGGCGGCCAGCGCCGCCTCTTGCGGCTGGTGTTCACGAATGGCCTGCCAGATGGCGCGGTGCTGCGCCCGCAACGGGTTCCAGCGCTGCGGCCGGGCGCGTAAATGCACCAGTTATAGGACAATTACTGGTCGGTGCCGCAGATGCTGGTCCAGTGATTCCAGAACATGCGCGCGACAGCTGCATTGGTAGCTTTTCGGTCAACACGCTCAGGATCAAAATCCATTGTTGTAGGAAGTCGCCATTTTATGAATGACCCATGACCATGACCAATGTGATGGACCGCGTTGGAATTGGCGACCTAACCACGGCCAGGGGCAAGCCTGCTATCCTGTTGCACCCGACAGATATTGCAGCGCGCATGAACTACACCTTTGCCTCAGCCACCATTTTGCTGATCCTGATCACTGATCCGATCGGCAACATTCCGATTTTTGCCAACGCTCTCAAGCACGTGGCCCCCGAGCGGCGCGCACGTGTCATCTTGCGCGAAGTGCTGATTGCCTTTTTGCTGCTGCTGACTTTCATGTTCATCGGCGACAGCTTTTTACGCGTGATGAACCTGAGCGAGCTGTCACTGCAGATTGGCGGCGGCGTGATTCTATTTTTGATCGCGCTGCGCATGATTTTTCCGCCGCCCAAGGTGGAGTCGGACGAACCTCTGGGTGAGCCGCTGATCGTGCCGCTGGCCATCCCAGCCATTGCCGGGCCGTCGGCGCTGGCCACGGTGTTGCTGCTGGTGTCGCAAGCACCCGAGAAGCGGCTCGAATGGATCGCCGCGCTGTGTGTCACCATGAGTGTGAGTGCCGTGGTGCTGGTGCTGGCCGAGCGCATTCAGCGCGTCGCCGGCGACCGTTTTGTGGTGGCGCTGGAACGGCTGATGGGCCTGGTGCTGGTGGCGGTGTCGATCGAGATGCTGCTGCGCGGCGTCAAGACCTTCATCTCACAACTGGCATGAGTCTGGCCCGCCGGAGCCAGCACAAGCTGGCGCCATGAAAACCTGGCTGTCCCTGACGCTGGCCGTGTTGCTGGTGCACCTGGCACTGTTGCAAACTCTGCCCTTGAATCTGCCCGTGACGAACACACCAACCAGCCCAACGTTTGCCACACGAACGGTGGTGTTGACCCGCGCGCCAGCACCCAGTGCCGACCAGACGGTCGCCACGCAACAGGTTAAACCCAAAGCCAAAAAGCCAGCAGCCCGGGCGCCTGCCCGCGAACCAGTCGTCCAGCCAAGCCTCACACCTGAATCGACGGTGTCAAGCACCAGCCCTACCGCCCTGGCCAGCGTTGATCCCGGCGCGACTGACCCACAAGAACAGCCCATGGCCGACGCCCCCGCCGATGCTGCTTCTGCACCCGCGACGGCGGTCATCACCCCAGCCAGCGCCACCGAGCAGCCTGCCTCGACACCCGCGACGGCAGCCATCACCCCAGCCAGCGCGGCCGAAAGCGCCACCGAGCCCGCCACGGTAGCCATGGTGTCCGCGACGATACCCGAAGCAGCCCCCCCCATTCCCGCCACGGAAGTGGCGTTTAATGCCGATCACCTACCGACTTCGGTCAAGCTGGTGTACCGGGTCGAAGCCAACAAATTTCCGTATACGCTGAGCGGCGAATTGTTATGGCAACGGCGGGAACAGAGCTACCAGGCGCAACTGAGCATCAGTACTTTTGGCCAGACACGGGTGCAAACCAGCCGCGGCCAGATTGACCCATTTGGCCTGGCCCCTGAGCGTTTCTCTGACAAATACCGCAGCGAGGTGGCGGCCCATTTCAACCGCGCGCAGGGTCTGGTGAGCTTCAGCGCCAACACACCCAACGTCCCCTTGCTGCCCGGCGCCCAGGATCGCCTGAGTGTGCTGGTGCAACTCGGGGCCCTGGTGGCCAGTGCACCCCAACGCTTTAGCCCTGGCACCACGCTGCGTGTACAAACCATTGGCCCGCGCGATGGCGACCTGTGGCTGTTTACTTTTGGTAGCCTGGAAACCCTGGAACTCCCCGGTGGACCCCAGCAGGGTCTGAAGCTGGTGCGCCAACCTCGCCAGCTCTACGACCAGAAACTAGAGGTCTGGCTGGCACCCGACCTGGCGTACCTGCCAGCACGTATCCGTATCACCGAAGCCAATGGCGACTATGTGGATCAAAAATGGGTGGCCTCTGAGGCCGCTGACAGCCCTTGACATGCCGCCATGGGCAAGCCGCTTCAAGGCTATCCAGATTCATGGATAATTTGATGCATGCATACGCTTTACGACTCCGAGACCTATTCCGTCACCCACATGCTGGCCAACGCCGTCACGGCAGAGGTTCAGCCTGACGACATGAAGGCGGGCGAGCAACTGCTGATCGTGCCGCAACTGGTGCGCCACGGCTTTGAGATTGTCGACAAGCGCGCCAACAAAGAGGTCTACCTCGACGGCTCCTGGGCTGAATTGTTTCAACAGCAAATCTCGGCATGGCAAACCAAAACGCCCACCCAGGAAGAAGTCGAAGACACGTTGGAGCAATACGCCGAACTGGCGCAAAACCCGGTCGTGGTGCACTGAAGCGCCCAGACCTTTTCTTTAAGCGCCTCCCCTGACCCGGCACCAGCGTCCCATGGCGCCCCATGACCCTGGCATAACGACCCCATGAACGGCGCCGAGATCACCGCGCTGTTGCTGCTGTGCACGGCGGTCAGCTTTACCCCCGGCCCCAACACCACCTTGTCCACCGCCCTGGCGGCCAACTTCGGCCTGCGTCGTGCGCTGCGTTTTGTGCTGGCGGTGCCGGTAGGCTGGGGTTTGCTGCTGACCCTGTGCGCCAGCGGTGTGGGTGCTTTGGTGGTGAGCCTGCCACCCCTGCGCCTGGGCGTCAAGGCGGCTGGTGTGGCCTATCTGCTCTGGCTGGCCTGGAAGCTCTGGCATGCCCACCAACTGTCCCAAGCCAAGGCCGATCAGCTCAACGTGAGCTTCTGGCAGGGCGTGATGCTGCAATTTCTCAATATCAAAGCCTGGATGCTGGCGCTCACCGTGGTGGCCGGCTGGCTGGCCGGGCATGATGACCTGTGGACGCGGTTTGCCGTGGTGTTGCCACTGCTGCTGGCGTTTGCCCTGACCAGCAACCTAAGCTACGCGCTGGTCGGCACGCTGCTGCGCCAGTGGCTGGCCGACCCGACGCATGGCGGGCGGCGGCTGCGCTGGTTCAACCGCTGCATGGCGGCCGTGCTGGTGGTCACGGCGCTGTGGATGGCCACGGTCTAGGCCGGCAGGAGCACACCCATGACAACACAGGGTATGAAAACACTGGGCCTGATTGGCGGCATGAGCTGGGAGTCGACCGTCCCCTACTATCGCCAGATCAATGAAACCGTCAAAGCCCGGTTGGGCGGCCTGCATTCTGCCCGAATCATTCTGTACAGCGTGGACTTTGCAGAAATTGAACAGCTGCAAGCCAGCGGCCAGTGGCAAGCCGCCGGCGCCCTGCTGGCCCATGTCGCGCAAAATCTCGAAGGCGCCGGTGCTGACGCGTTGGTGCTGTGCACCAACACCATGCACAAGGTAGCCGATGCCATTTCAGCGGCGGTCAGCATCCCCCTGCTGCACATCGCCGACCCCACGGCACTCGCCATCCAGCACGCGGGCTACACCACCGTGGGCTTGCTCGGCACCAGTTTCACCATGGAACAGGACTTTTACCGCAGCCGCCTGGAACAAAACCACGGCTTGGCGGTACTGACACCGCCCAAGGCCGACCGAGACCGGGTGCACCAGATCATTTACCAGGAGCTGTGCCTGGGCCAGGTGCATGACGCCTCGCGCCAGACCTACCTGCGGGTGATCGCCGACCTGGGCGCACAAGGCGCACAAGCCATTATTCTGGGTTGCACCGAAATCGCCATGCTGATTCAGCCAGAAGAGTGTCAATTGCCTCTTTTTGACACCACGGCATTACACGCCCGCAGCGCCGCACACTGGGCCATGTCAGCGCCCGGCCCATGACAGCCCTGAAGCGCGAAACCCTTGGTATGTGGCTGGGCGTGCTGGGGGTGGCCATCTTTGCGGTGACACTGCCCATGACACGATTGGCCACGGGCACGGCCGAGGCACCACAACTCTCGCCCTGGTTTGTCACCTTTGGACGGGCCGCGCTAGCAGGAGCGCTGTCGCTGGTGTTTCTGGCGGTAACCCGCTCTACTTTGCCCACCGCCACACAACACAAATCACTGGACATGGCGCTGATGGGCAACGCCATCGGCTACCCGCTGCTGCTAGGTTTTGCACTGCGCCAGGTCACATCTGGCCACGCCGCCGTGATCACTGCCCTGCTGCCACTGGCCACGGCAGCCATTGCCGCCTGGGTGCTACACCAACGGGCGCGCCTGGGTTTTTGGATCTGCGCGGTGCTGGGCAGCGCGCTGGTGGTGTCGTTTTCGCTGCTGCGCACCCACCAACAGGGTCACGGCTTTGGCTTTGAGTGGGCTGATTTGCTGCTGCTGGGCGCCGTGCTGGCCGCATCCACGGGCTACGTGTACGGTGCGCAGGTCACCCATGCGTTGGGCGCCGAACGCGTCATTTGCTGGATCTGCGTGATGGCGCTACCGCTGACCGTGCCCGGTGCACTGCTCACCTGGCCAGCGCACAGCGTGGACCCATCAGCCTGGCTGGGATTGGTCTATGTGGGTGTGTTTTCGATGTGGGCGGGCTTTTTTGCCTGGTACCGTGGCATGGCCATGGGCGGCGCCCTGAAAGTGAGCCAAACACAATTGCTGCAACCGTTCTTGAGCATCTTGGCCGCCGTTCCCATTTTGGGCGAACCCCTGGAATGGGTTACCCTAGGGTTTGCGCTGGCTGTCATGGCCACCGTGTTTTTGGGCAAGCGTTATTCTGCCCCTCTCCCAGTTGTTTACAGAACGTCAAAAAAATCCTCATGACCACCTCTACTTCCTCCTGGCATCTTGCGCGCCGCGCCGCGCGCATGAACCCCTCTGTGATCCGCGAAATCCTGAAAGTCACCGAAAAGCCGGGCATCATCAGTTTTGCCGGCGGCCTGCCCTCCAGCAAAACTTTTCCGGTGACCGAGTTCGAAGCCGCCTGCGCCAAAGTGCTCAAGGATGACCCGGCCGGTGCCCTGCAGTACGCCGCCAGCGAAGGCTACGGGCCGCTGCGCGAGATGGTGGCCCATAGGCTGCCCTGGAACGTCGACCCGGCACAAGTTCTGATCACCACCGGCTCACAGCAGGGGCTGGACCTGGTGGCCAAGGTCTTGATTGACGCGGACAGCAAAATTCTGGTCGAGTCGCCCACCTACCTGGGCGCGGTCATGGCCTTTATCCCGATGGAACCCAAGGTGGTGAGCGTGGCCAGTGACGAACACGGTGTGGACATCGCTGACCTGTCGCAAAAAGCCGACGATGCCCGTTTTCTTTACGTGCTGCCCAATTTTCAAAACCCCACGGGCAACACCATGTCCGAGAGCCGCCGGGGCGCTTTGAGCGAACTGGCAACCCAGCGCGGCTTGCCCTTGATTGAAGACAACCCCTACGGCGACTTGTGGTTCGATGTGCCGCCGCCCGCGCCCCTGACCGCACGCAACCCGGATGGCTGCATTTACCTGGGGTCGTTCTCCAAGGTGCTGGCCCCGGGCCTGCGCCTGGGCTTTGTGGTGGCGCCGAAAGCGGTTTATCCCAAACTGCTGCAAGCCAAGCAAGCCGCCGACCTGCACAGCCCCGGTTTTAACCAGCGCATGATTGCAGAAGTCATGAAAGACGGCTTTTTGGAGCGCCACGTGCCCACCATTCGCGCGCTGTACAAAGCCCAACGCGATGCCATGCTGGAGGCCCTGGCACACGAAATGCCAGCAGGCGACCCCGACAGCACCCTGACCTGGAACACCCCCGCAGGCGGCATGTTCTTGTGGGCACGCCTGCCCAAGGGCATGAGCGCGGTTGATTTGCTGCCCTTTGCCGTTGAACAAGGTGTGGCCTTTGTACCAGGCGCGCCGTTTTACGCCGACCATGGCGACGCGCGCACCCTGCGCCTCTCGTTCGTCACCCCCAGTGTGGATGAAATTCACCGCGGCGTAGCTTCGCTGGCCGTAGCGCTGAAAATTTATGCCGCCAGCCTGCAGGTGTGAGGTCATGAAAAACCAACCGGTGGCCTGCTGCGCCAGTGCGCGGCCAAGTCCTGCCCACGTATCGCCCCGGCGACAAGTGCATCCAGTCAATATCGCTTAAATTCAGGTCATGGGCATTCTTTACTTGGTCCGCCATGGACAAGCCTCGTTTGGCGCCGACGATTACGATCAATTGAGCGATTTGGGCTTGCGTCAGAGCGTGCAGCTAGGGCGCTACTTTGCCAGTAAAAACATGTCTTTTGATGCCGTACTTGGCGGCACCTTGCGCCGCCACAGCCAAACCCTGGACGGCATCAGGGAGGGCATGGGCCTGGCGACCCAACACAGCCTGCAGTGGCCGGGCCTGAACGAATACGACAGCGACGCTGTGATTGCGGCCATACACCCCGAGCCGCTGGCGCGCGACACCACGCCCGAGAATTACCGCCACCACTTTCGGCTGCTGCGCGCCGGATTGCTGCAATGGATGCTGGGCAACTCCCAGCCCCAGGGCATGCCGAGCTGGCAGACCTTTGGGCAACAGGTGGTGGCAGTGCTTGACCATGTGCGGCGCAGCCAGGCCGAACGTGTGCTGCTGGTGTCAAGCGGTGGCCCGATTGCCAGCGCCATCGGCCATGTGCTGGGTACGCCGCCCGAGGCCACGGTCGAGCTCAACATGCGGCTGCGCAACACGGCCATCACCGAATTTTCCTTTGGACCCAAGCGCCACACACTCCTGACCTACAACACGCTGCCGCATCTGGAACACCTTGATTTTGCGCAATGGGTAAGCCACGCCTAGGCGCATGTCAGGATGCGGCGCTGGCGCCTGCCGAACCCCACATCGGTTTCATCTGCCAGTGCTGCAGCCACTGCGGAAAATCATGCGCGGGCATGGGGCGCGCAATGGCATACCCCTGACCCAACTCACAGCCCATTTGCAACAGCAAATGGCCATGCGCCTCGGTCTCGACGCCTTCGGCGATGACCCTGCGCTTGAAGGCTGCCGCCAAGCCGATCACCCCCTGCAAAATGGCCAGGTCATCCGGATCATCAAGCATGTCGCGCACAAAGCTCTGGTCTATCTTGAGCAGACTAACACCCAAATGTTTGAGGTAGCTCAGTGACGAGTAGCCCGTGCCAAAGTCGTCCAGCGCAAACAAAACACCGATCCGGTGACAGTCTTCAATCACTTGCGAGACGCCCGCCAAATCATTGAGGGCGCTGGTTTCGAGTATCTCAACCTCCAGCTGCGCTGGCCGGACCTGCGGGTGTGCGGCCAGCAAGTCCTGCAGGTACGCGGCAAAATTGCCTTGCTGGAGTTGCCGGGCGCCCACATTGACGCTGACGTTGAAGCGCTCCGACAGGGCCAAGTCTTCATTTTGCCAGTGTTCAATCTGGCTTAAAGCGGTATCGATCACCCATTCGCCCATCGCCACCGCCAGCGCATGCTCCTCAATGACAGGCAAAAACAAGGCGGGTGCCAGCAAGCCCTTGTCAGGGTGTTGCCAACGAATCAAGGCTTCAACCCCGATCACGGCACCCGTGCGCATATTGACTTTGGGTTGGTAATAAAGCACAAACTCGTTGGCGACCAACGCGTTGCGAATGCTCTCCAGGCTCTCAAAATGACCCCGCGTCGTACGGTCTTGTTCAGCATCGAAGAAGTGAAAACGGTTTTTCCCTGCAAGTTTGGCCTGGTACATGGCCTGGTCGGCCTGGCGCAGCAATTGGTCGGCTTCCAAGGCTTCGGTCTGTGGGTAAAAGGTGACCCCCAGGCTGGCAGAAATTTGCAACGAAAACTCGGCCAGTTGCACCGTCTCGGCGGCCGCTGTGAGCAGGCGATTGAGCAGAGGCACCGCTGCTTGACTGTCGTCCAGGTCAATCAACACGGCCACAAATTCGTCGCCACCGATACGTGCCAGGGTATCGCCTTCGCGTAGCGCCAGTTTCATGCGGGTGGCCACGTGCCTGAGTAAATGGTCGCCAAGCGCATGGCCATGGCGGTCATTGATGCTTTTGAAACCGTCCAGGTCAAGATAAACCACCGCCAGTTGCTGGCAACGCCGGACACTCTGGGTCATGGCCAGGTGCAGCCGGTCTGCCAATAACACCCGATTCGGCAGCCCGGTTAACACGTCATAGTGGGCGATGTGCTCCAGCTCTTTTTCATGCTCTTTGATGGCGGTAATGTCCGAAAACAAGGCCACATAATTCTTGAACTGTCCCTGGTGATCTGGAACGGCCGAAATATTGAGCATTTCGGCATACACCTCACCATTTTTGCGCCGGTTCCAGATTTCACCGTACCACTGACCGTCACAGCTCAGGGCAGCCCACATGGTTTGATAAAAATCCAGCGACTGTTGGCCCGAACTCAAAATGCGGGGGGTTTGCCCCAGCGCCTCGTCACGCGAATAGCCGGTGATGCGGGAAAAGGATTCGTTGACATCAATGATGACGCCAGCAGCATCGGTGATCAAGATGCCCTCGCGGGCGTGGGTGAAAACATTGGCCGTCAACAGCAGCCTTTCGTGGGCATTTTTGCTCTCGGTAATGTCCTCTGAGATACCCAACAGGTATTTCATGCGGCCATCACCACCGCGAATGCCCACCTTGCGTGTGTGCAAAAACCGTAACCCTTTGCGGGCCGTCTGGATCGGCTCCAGCGGGGTGTCCTGCACGCCCATGCCACCGTCCAGAACCTCCCGGTCTTTGCGTATGAAGTCATCAGCCTGCCCGGGCGGGAAAAAGTCCATATCGCTTTTGCCGATCAGGTCGTCGCGGCCATAACCCAGCAAATCTTCACCCGCACGGTTCAACAGCACAAAACGCAAGCTGCTCGCTTCCTTCAAGAAGATCATCAGCGGCGCGTTTTCCACAATGGCCTCGGTCAGCGCCTTGGCTTCCATCAGTGCCTGCTCGGTCCGCTTGCGCTCGGCGATGTCACGCAAAAAAACCACCAGGCGCCCGGTCTCAACCGCGTGGTGTTGAGCACTGACTTCAACGTCAAACACCTTGCCGTCTTTGGCACGGTGCTGCGTTTCAAAACGATCCGAGCCCAATATCACGATCCTTTGAATGTGCGCAGGGCTCAGCTTGTCGGACGCCTTTGCTTCAAGCTGGCTGATGTGCATGCTCAACAACTCGCCAACGGTATAACCACTCATGCGCGCATAGGCCTGATTGACTTCAAGCAAACGTCCTTGCAGATCTGACAGCCAGAAGCCGTCCATGGCGGCCTGCAAGATGCTGCGGTGCCGGTGTTCGCTTTTGCGCAAGGCAGCCACGGTTTCGGCCACAGCGTCCTGACTCGACAGCATTTTGCCAAGCAACAAGGTGAGCAGCGGAAAAGCCAGCATGATCGGCAGACCCAGGCTTTGCAGCGTCTGCCACCCCAACGGGGCTGGCAAGGTAACCATCAGCAACAACTCGGTGATGTGCACCACAAGACCAAGCAACAGCAACTGGTGCAACCGAATTGCAAGCTTGGGCTGACGCCAGCGCCGGTAAAAATACCAGCCCCATGTGGCGGCGGAAACGATGACCAGCACGCCCATGGTGGCGCCGGCACCGCCCAGAGCCAGACGGTACACCAGCGCCAGGGAAGCCGCTATGCCAGCCGCCAAGGGGCCAAAAAACAAGCCGCACAGGCTCAGCGTGACCGTGCGCGGGTCAAAAATCAGGCCCGGCCCCAACGCCATCGGCGCCACCATGTTGACCAGGGTGGCAGCACCAAACAGCAGACCTTGCAAAATCGCCTGCCGCGAGGAAGATTCTTGACTGCGCGTGATCAAACCCGAGGTCAGCACCATGGCCACCAGAATGGCCATGTTGTAGGTCAGCTCAAGGGCGACAGACAACATGGTTTGACCTTGTCAAGATTTGGAATTGACGGTCATTCTATGCTGCGTAGGCAAAAAAAAGCACCCGAAGGTGCCTTTCAGACTGCCTGCGGGCAGCAGGGAATTAAGCCTTTTGGGTCACTGCTGCGGCGGCGCTCAGCGCTTGTTCGGTCACGGCAGCGATGTTGCTTTCAGCCACAGCCAGGGCCTTTTTAGCCGAGCTTTGGGCGGAATCAATGGCAGTCTGACTAGAAGCCAAAGCGCTCTTGAACACAGCCACAGCCGACTCGGTACCGGCTGGTGCATTTTTGGCCACATTTTCAACCACCTGGTTAAACGCTTTTTGTGCATCAGCAGCCTTGCCTTCAAAGGCTTTGCTGAATTCAGCACCGGTTTCCACCGCGATGCCGTACACATGACGGCTGTAAGCCACCGATTTTTCAACCATGGGAGCCACCAAGCTGGTTTGCAAAGCCAGGGCTTGCTGCAGGTCTTTGGCAGCCAGGGCAGCCTGGGCGTGGCTGAAAGATTCAGTCATCAAGGCCTTAGCGGCAGCCATGTTCAACTCCACCAGCTTTTCCAGGCCAGCGAACGATTTGGTGGCGAGGGCCTTGGTGGTGTCAAAGGCGGCTTGGTTGGTCGCAGTGATTTGGTCAGCGGTGATAAACATGTGAGTTCCTTTGAAAGGGGTTGATTGCGTTGAAACGTCCGGGTGAGCGGCTTATGTTGCAGTGCAGCATGGGTTGAATTATAGGGAAAACCCGCAACCTCGCAAGTCTTTTTTGTTGCACTGCAGCAAAAAAATTAGAGGTACGCCTCTAAGCGAAACAATCCAGCCGCAGACTCAGCGCCACAAAATCAGTGCCGTCCCCACCACCGTCAACACCGCCCCCAGCCAGGCCCCTGGCGCAGGCGCACGCTTGAGTTGCAGCCATAACAACGGCAGCACCAGGATAGGCGACACCGACGACAAAATGGCAACCATGCCAATATCGCCCTTTTCCAGCGCCAGCAGTACCAGCGTCATGCCAATTCCCATGGCAATAAAACCATTGAGCCCGGTTTGCGCCAGCACCCGCAGCGTGGGCGGCTGGCTGGCACGCGCCGCCTGAAAACCCGCCAACAGCAACATTGCGTGCGCGGCCGTGGCCACCGTGACCCGCACCGCCGAGGCCATGATCGGGTCCACCTGCTGCGCCATCACCGGCTTGGCAATCAGGGAGCCCACGGCCTGGCACAAAGCCGCCAGCAAAGCCAACGCCACACCCAACCCCACATGGCCATGGTCAAGCTCCCAGTCATGGGTTTCGCCCTTGTGGCGGCCCAATAAAATGGCCAGCATCACCCCAACCAGGGTCAGCACGCCACCCAACAGGGCCTGCAAACTCATGCGCTCATCGAGCAGCGCAAAACCCAGCGCCGCACTGAAGGCGGCGTGGGTGGCAAAGAGCACCCCCGCACGGCGTGGCCCAAGCCGGTTGATGGCCGAGAACAGGGCGGTGTCACCAACAAAGATACCAATCAGGCCACTGATGGCCATGACACCCCAGGCATGGCCGTCGAAGCTGTGCCAGCTGCCCTGAACGGCAACCACCGACCACAACATCACGGCCACCATCGCCATGCGCCAGCGGGTGAAGGCAAAAGCCCCCAGATGGCGCGCCGGCGTGACCGACATCACGCTGCCCACCGCCCAGCAGGCAGCAGCCCCCAGGGCCAACAGGTCGTAAGGGGCCATCAACCGAACGCGGGTCGTGCCGTCAAGGTATCGGCGGGCAGGTGATCCACTTCAACCAGCAGCCTGGCCAGCGCCAACCCGGCGGCATCGATGAGGGCCTGCCCCTTTTCAGCCGTGGCATTGGCCGCGTCACCCACCGCCCCGGCCGGGTTGTAGTCTTGGCTCTGCCAGCCCAGCTTGGCGCTTTTGCCGTTGCCCAGAATCTCAAAACAACTGGCGCGCGTCTGCGCCGCAGAGGTGAAGTTGCGCGCCTGCGCCATGTCCACCCGGGCCGGATCCAGCGCCAGCACCATCGAGGTTTCGATGTCGCCACCATGGATACCGAAGCGATGCTCCTCGGCACTGAACAAGGCATTAACATCCTGGCCCTGCGCGTCCGTCAGCGGCAAATTAAACCAGCTCACGCTGTACACCAACATGTCCAGGCGCGCGCGCAGGTCACGCGCCACCAGGTCCATCACACTGACATTGCCACCGTGGCTATTGAACAGCACCAGCTTGGTGATGCCGGTGGCTGCCACCGACTCAGCCATGTCGGTCCAGAGTCGCAAAATGGTTTCGTTCTTCAGGGTCAGCGTACCGGGAAAACGCGCGTGCTCCGGGCTCAGGCCGACCGCTTGCGTCGGCAAAAAAAGCACCGGCAACTCATCCGGCAAATGGTCCAACGATGCCGCCACAATGCCGTCGACCAGCACGGTGTCAACACTCAGCGGCAGGTGCGGGCCATGCTGCTCGGTCGCCGCCACCGGCAACACGGCGATGGTGCGCGCAGCCAAGCCACAAGAATGCAAGTGCGCAAAGTCAAGCGTGGTCCAGTCAGCCCAAAAGCGCGAGGAGCTAGCCATGGCAGGGTTCAGGCTTTCTTCATGAACTCGGCCTTGAGCATGAACGCGCCCTGGTCGGTTTTGCAGTCAACCTCATGGTCACCCGCACCTTCGGGCAAACGGATGCCCTTGATCTTGGTACCCTTTTTCAGCACGATGGACGAACCCTTGACCTTCAGGTCCTTGATCAGGATCACCGTGTCACCATCGGCCAGCGGGTTGCCATTGGCGTCCTTGACCGGGCCACTGGCATCGTCACCGGCCTCGGTTGCCGCAGCCTGGGGCCACTCAAAACCGCAATCTGGACACACATAGTTGTCACCGTCCGGGTAAGTGTTTTCAAGAGTGCATTGGGGGCAGGCGGGCAAATTGGACATGGTAATTGAAGGCAAAGAAACAGATTGTAGAGGTCGCTATCATCCCCGCATGACTAAAAAAAGTTCACGCAACATCACGGGCGACTCCTTTTTTGCCTGGGATGGCGACGTACTGGTGGTTAATATCCTGGGCAAACCCAGCGCCAGCAAAGACGCCATTGGCAAGCCATTTGGCAAGCAGCTCAAGGTCAGCGTCACGGCGGCGCCGGTGGCAGGCCGCGCCACCGACCACATGCTGCGCTTTCTGGCACCGCACTTTGGCGTCAGCGCCTCTGACATTGAGGTGGTATTTGGCCGTATGAATGTAAACAAGCAATTACGCATCAAAGCCCCGACCAAGCTGCCCGCCGTTTTTAACCAACAGACTGAACAGGCGTCGCTGTTTGGTGCTGACCTTTGAGACCAAACACCGGTCCACCCGCGGAACTTCACGACCACCTCTGCCTCTTACAGCACCATGATCCTCCTGAAACACCTGACGCGCCCTCTCGCTGCGCTGCTTTTCACAGCCAGCTGCGCGCTATCGACCGGTGCCATCGCACAAAACAGTTTTAAAACCGCCGTCACCACCGAGCAGGTCCAGGCCGAGTTGATGGCCCACGCGCCCGATGGCGTGGACCCCGGCAAGGCGGTCTGGGTCGGGCTGCAACTGCACCACCAGCCGGATTGGCACACCTACTGGAAGAACTCTGGCGACTCGGGCCTGGCCACCAGCCTGAGCTGGACGCTGCCCGACGGCGTGCTGGCGGGCGACATCGCCTGGCCGCTGCCGGTCAAGATCCCGATCGGCAACCTCGCCAACTACGGTTATGACAACACCGTGCTGCTGCCGGTGCCGCTGACGATCACACCCGACTTCAAACCCTCGGTGCTGAACCCCGAACTCGAGGTCAAACTGCGTGCCAGCTGGCTGGTGTGCAAGCTCGAATGTGTACCGCAGGACGGTGACTTTGTGCTGCGCATTCCGGTCAAGGGCTCCACGGCCATGCAGGGTGCCGCCTTCGAAGCCGCCTTCAAAGCCCAACCCCAGCCGCTGTCACAAGCGAGCAGCATTGCCATAGAGGACCGCACACTCAGGGTATCGGTGATCGGACTGCCTGCCAGTCTGCAAGGTCAAACACTGGAATTTTTCCCGGAAACCCCCGAAATCATCGAGACAGCAGCCAAATGGACGCAAAGCTGGCAGGGTGCCGTGTGGACCGCCGTGGTGCCTATTGCCCAGCACCGCAGCGGCGACCCGCAAGTGATGCCGCTGGTGCTGGCGGCACAGTTAGGCAGCGAGCGCCTGGGCTTTGTCACCCAGGCCAAGGTCACCGGCACCTGGCCCGCCATGGTGGCGCCGTCTGCGGCAAACGCAACAACACCAGCAACCCAGTGGGCACCGGGCAGCACGCCGGCAAACCTGCCCTCCTCACTTTGGCTGGCACTGCTCGGTGCCCTGCTGGGCGGCATGATCCTGAACCTGATGCCCTGCGTCTTCCCGGTGCTGGCCATCAAGGTGGTGGGTTTTGCCCGCCATGGCAATAACCCGCGCCGCCAGCGCGTCGGTGGCCTGGCTTACAGCGCGGGCGTGGTGCTGTCATTTGTTGCCCTGGGCGCTCTGATGCTGGTGCTGCGTGGCGCTGGCGCGCAATTGGGCTGGGGCTTTCAATTGCAGTCGCCAGCTGTGGTCGCAGCGCTGGCCGCGCTGTTTACCGTGATCGGGCTCAATTTGGCCGGCGTGTTTGAATTTGGCCAGTTTGTGCCCTCAAACGTAGCGCTGCTGGAGGCCAAAAATCCGTCGGTGGATGCGTTTTTGTCGGGTATTCTGGCGGTGGTGATTGCCTCGCCCTGCACGGCGCCGTTCATGGGCGCCTCACTTGGTTTGGCGCTGGCGCTGCCCCCGCTGCAGGCGTTGGCGATTTTTGCCACCCTGGGACTGGGTATGGCGCTGCCCTATCTGGCGGCTAGCTGGTCTCCGGCGCTGGCCCGCAAGCTGCCGCGCCCGGGTGCCTGGATGGCCACTTTCCGCCACGCCATGGCGTTCCCTATGTTTGCCACCGTGGTCTGGCTGGTCTGGGTACTGGGCCAACAAAGTGGCATTGACGGAGCCGCAACCCTGTTAACGCTGCTGCTGAGCTTGGCGCTGGTGATCTGGACGCTGGGCCTGCGGGGTCGCACCCGCTGGGTGATGTCGACGCTGGCGATAGCGGTGTTCGCTCTCTTGACCGCGTCCATTGGCCAAAATGTCATCCGACCGCAGGAAAACACCAGCAATCCGGCCAGCACCGCGTTGTGGCAGCCCTGGGCACCTGGCAAGGTGGATCAGGTTCTGGCCAGTGGCGCGCCGGTGTTTGTGGACTTTACCGCTGCCTGGTGTGTGACCTGCCAGTACAACAAGAAAACAACATTGGCCAACGCCGAGGTCCTGGCCGACTTTGCCGCCAGAAAAGTTACGCTCTTGCGCGCCGACTGGACCCGCCAGGACCCCGCTATTACCGCCGCGCTGGCGCAGTTGGGGCGTAACGGTGTGCCGGTTTACGTGCTGTACCAGACAGGTCGTGCCCCAGTGGTACTGTCAGAAATTTTGTCAGTGGCTGAAGTGCGCACTGCGCTGGCGACGCTGTAGTCTGCCCGAAAAACAAGAAGGGTTGATCCTGGTCAAACGTTCTGCCCGTTTGCCTAAGGAAATCTTAAGACTCGACGGTTAGGCTTAACCCTATCTTAATTAGGGGAACGTGTATGCGAGTATTTAATTCATTCACTTTAAGTTTGACCTTGCTGGCTAGCAGCACCATGGCCTTGGCCGATGGCGGTGGCCAGCGCCTGGCCTTGCTACCCAAAATGGCAACTGAATGTTCTGCCTGCCACATCGCCTTCAGGCCCAATTTTTTGCCCACCTCCGCGTGGAAACAGGTGATGGGCTCACTGGACAAACATTACGGCACGGATGCCTCCCTGAGTCCGGCTGACCAGCAAGAAATCACAGAATGGATTGTTGCCAATTCGCAGGAACTGGGTGAAGCACCGCCTGACAACCGCATCACCAAGGCGTTCTGGTTCACCCGCAAACACGGTACCAACCATGTCAAAGCCGATGTCTGGCGCCGCAGCTCGGTGAAAAGTCCGACCAACTGCCAGGCCTGCCACGTCGATGCGGCCAACGGCGACTTCAACGAGCACAATATCCGTATTCCCCGCTAAACCGATTTTCCCATTTTTCTTCTTAATTTAAAGGACACATCATGATCTCTACATTTCGCCCGACCCACTTGCTCGCCTGCCTGGCCCTGAGCACGCCCATGCTGGCCAGTGCCAACCCGATTCTGGACGGCTACAAAGCCGAGATCAAAGGCAGCTTCACCGCTGCCGCCGGGGAAAAACTGTACAAGACCGTTGGCCCAAATCAATTGTCGTGCGCGTCCTGCCACACCGACTCACCCAAAAATGCAGGTAAACACGCCAAAACCAACAAAGCCATCGACCCGCTGGCACCCAGCGCCAACCCGAAGCGCTTCACTGATGCCGCCCAGGTGGAAAAATGGTTCAAACGCAATTGCAACGATGCCCTGGGCCGCGCCTGCACAACGCAGGAAAAAGGCGACTTCATGACCTACGTCCTGTCCGTCAAATAAGGTGCATGTCATGAAATTGATCCAATCCTTGCTGATGCTGCTGTTGGCCGCCTGCGCGCTGGGCGCTCAAGCCAAATATAACGGCGAAGACCGGGGCAAACCCGTCATGCCGTCCGAGAACAATGCCAAGATGCAAGCCGAATGCTCCGGCTGCCACATGGCTTACCCGGCTGGTTTGCTGCCTGCAGCTTCCTGGAAAAAGCTGATGGCAGGTCTGGACAAACACTTCGGCACTGATGCCAGCCTGTCGCCGCAAGACACCAAAGAAATCACTGACTACCTGGTGAAATACGCATCCAACCGCTGGACTTCCAGCGCCGCCCCGTTGCGTATCACCGAGGGCGAATGGTTCAAGAACAAGCACGACAGCAGCGAGATCAACCCGTCCATCTGGAAGCGCGAGTCGGTCAAGAGTCCGGGCAATTGCTCAGCGTGCCACCAGGCTGCCGAACGCGGTGACTTTAACGAAGACCGCATTCGCATCCCCCAGTAAATAAAGGCACACCCGATGCAACGCACCCTGATCTGGGACCTTCCCACCCGTCTGTTTCACTGGACCCTGGCCAGCAGTTTTGCGCTCGCCTGGCTCACCAGCGAGGGTGACCGGTGGCGCTCGATCCACGTGTTTCTGGGTTATTTGATGTTGGGACTGGTGGTTTTTCGCCTGATCTGGGGCTTTACCGGGTCACACTTTTCGCGCTTTTCCAGCTTCTGGTTTGGCCCCAAAGAGGCGCTTGACTACCTCAAACAGGTGACGACCAGGCATGCGCCGCGCCACGTCGGGCACAACCCCACCGGTAGCTTGGCCATTTATATTTTATTGGTCATGTCGGTAGCGGTGGGGCTCACTGGTGTGGTCACTTTGGGCGGGGACGAACAACAAGGCATCACGGCAGGCTGGTTGAGCTTTGCCCAGGTTCAAACCTTGAAGCAGTTGCATGAACTCGGCGCCATCGCCATGCTGCTGGTGGTTGCGGGACACATCACCGGCGTGGTGGTGGAAAGCGTGCTGCACAAGGAAAACCTGGCGCGCGCCATGGTCAGTGGCTTCAAAATGGCCGAAGCAGGTACGCCAAAAGCCACGGCACACCCCTGGGTAGCGGTGCTGCTGCTGCTGACCATGCTGGGCTTTGGCGGCTGGTGGTTTTATTACGCCATCGACAAGAACATTGACAACCAGGCTTGGCACATCAAACTGGAAACGGGTGTGGGCGAAGAGCCGCACGTGAAATTTGTCGGCAAACAATTGCCAGACAACAAGCTATGGCGCGACGAATGTGGCAGCTGCCATGCGGTGTTTTACCCGGCCCTGTTACCGGAGCGCTCGTGGCAAAAAATGATGGCAGAACAAGACCAGCATTTTGGCTCCGACCTGGGCCTGGACGGCGCCACCACGGCGGAAGTGCTGCAGTTCATGGTGGACAACTCAGCCGACAAACACCTGACCGAGGCCGCCTTCAAAATCGAACAATCCGTGCCCAAAGCGCACACGCCGCTGCGCATCACCGAGACCCCGTACTGGGTCGAAAAACACCGCGAAATTGCCGCCGCCGACTGGGCTAACCCGCTGGTCCTGAGCAAAAGCAACTGCGCCGCCTGCCACAGTGATGCCGACGACGGCAGCTTTGAAGACGGGGCCATGCATATCCCGAAAGCACCAGCCAAAGTGGCTTCTGCAGCTTCCCAACCCTGACACATAAGCTGACTCGCCGGGGGTGCATTTTTTGGGTGCGCCTGAATGCGACAATTAGGCCATGAATTCGACCACCTCCTCCTTTGCCCCCCTGAAAAACGACACCTTTTTGCGCGCTTGTTTGCGTCAGGCCACCGACTACACACCGATCTGGATGATGCGCCAGGCCGGGCGTTTTTTGCCCGAGTACCGGTCGACCCGCGCCAAAGCAGGCAGCTTCATGGGCCTGGCCACAAACACCGACTTTGCCACCGAAGTCACGCTGCAACCCCTGGACCGTTTCCCGATTGATGCCGCCATTTTATTCAGCGACATCCTGACCGTGCCGGATGCCATGGGTTTGGGCTTGAGTTTTGCGCTAGGCGAAGGCCCCAAGTTCGCCCACCCGGTGCGCGACGAAGCGGCTGTGACCAAACTCGAAGTCCCCGACATGAACAAACTGCGCTACGTGTTTGACGCCGTCACGTCGATACGCACCGCACTGAATGGCCGCGTGCCGCTGATTGGTTTTAGCGGTAGCCCCTGGACGCTGGCCTGTTACATGGTTGAAGGCGCCGGCTCCGACGACTACCGGCTGGTCAAAACCATGCTGTATGGCCGCCCGGACCTGATGCACAAGATTTTGCAGGTCAATGCGGATTCAGTGGCGCAATACCTTAACACCCAAATCGAGGCGGGCGCCCAGGCCGTCATGATTTTTGACAGCTGGGGCGGCGTGCTGGCCGACGGCGCGTTCCAGGAATTCAGCCTGTCCTACACCCGCCGCGTGCTGTCGCAATTGCACAAGGAATACAACGGCGCCCGAATTCCCAGTATTGTGTTCACCAAAGGTGGTGGCCAGTGGCTCGACGAAATGGAGTCGCTGGACTGCAATGTGCTAGGACTTGACTGGACCGTCAATCTAACCAAAGCCCGCGCCCTGGTGGGCGGCAGCAAAGCCTTGCAAGGCAATCTGGACCCCAACGTGCTGTTTGCACAGCCGACGCAAATTGAGGCCGAAGTGGTCAAGGTGCTCAACGCCTTTGGTACCCCCCACAGCGGCGCGGGTACGGGTCCGACGCACATTTTCAACCTGGGACACGGCATCAGCCAGCACACGCCGCCAGAACATGTCGCCGCGCTGGTGCAAGCGGTTCACAGCCATTCACGCCAAATGCGCGGTGCTTGCTGATTTGCCAGCCCGCTAGCACTTTTTTCACCATTTTTCCAGTCAAACCGACAAAAAAATTGTAACTTATGCACAAAAATGGGCAAACTGCGCAAGCAGAAAGGGTGACCTCAAGTCCCTCGCTATTAAACCCATAGCGACTGCAAGTCATTGATTTATAAGTATTTTTAAAATTGCCTGTTTTCTGTGCAGCCTAACACAAGCCTTGATTGGCAAGGCTTCGAAGGCTTTGTTGACCTGTTATCAACATAGTTATCCACAGAAAACTTGAATGACTGATAAAAGCCCTCAAAATCAAGCACTTAAGGTCATTTCCGCCAGTTCACTTGAACAAAATGCCGCAAGCTTCCGCGCCACCCACATCCCAAATCCAGGTCCTGGTGCACACCCCGGCCTACAGCCAGATGGCCAGCGCCTTAAGCTACCTGAGCAGCGAGGTGCCGCCGCCGGGCACGCTGGTGCGGGTGCCTTTGGGCCAACGTGAACTGCTCGGCGTGGTCTGGGATGACAGTCCGGCGCAAGCACAGCAAAGCACAGTTGAACCCGCCAAACTGCGCCCGATCGCTGATGTGCTCACGTCTTTGCCCCCCTTGAGCAGCCACTGGCGCAGCCTGATCAGTTTCGCCGCCAGCTACTACCAACGTGCGAAGGGAGAAGTGGCATTGGCAGCGCTGCCACCGCAACTGCGTGATCTGAGCCAGGTGCAACTCGGCCGAAAGCTGAAAAAGCTCGCCAAAATAGCCAATCAGCCAATGCCCGCCACGACCGGCGTTGCCGCAGACACCACAGCGGCCCTTCAACAGGCCGCTGTGGCAGCACCCCATGGCGTGGTGCTCAGTGCTGAGCAGACGGTGGCCATTGACCAATTCAGAAACCATAACGGACCGTTTTTGTTATTTGGTGCCACTGGCAGCGGCAAAACTGAAGTGTTCATGCACTGCACAGCCGAGTTACTGGCCGCATCACCCCAGGCCCAGGCACTGGTGATGGTGCCGGAAATCAACCTGACGCCACAGCTTGAAGAGCGCTTCAAGGCCCGTTTTTGCAGCCTCTATGGCATGGAGGCCGTGGTCTCGATGCACAGCGGCATGACCCCGGCGCAGCGCTTGAACAGCTGGTTGGCGGCACACAGCGGTGCTGCCCGCATCGTGCTGGGCACCCGCATGGCCGTGTTTGCGTCCATGCCCCAGCTCAAGCTGATCATCGTTGACGAAGAGCATGACCCAAGCTACAAAAGTGGCGAAGGTGCACGTTACTCGGCCCGCGATCTGGCCATTTACCGCGGTCATCTGGAAGGTGCCAAAGTGATGCTGGGCTCGGCCACGCCGTCGCTCGAGAGTTGGCATCACAGTCGCCCCGCGCCGGAGGGCGGACGCTACCACAGGCTGGAAATGCCCAGTCGTGTTGGCAGCGGCCAGCTGCCCCTGGTGCGCCGGGTCGACATGAACCACCAGCCCAAAGCCTGCATCATCTCACCGCCCTTGCTCGCCGCCATCGCCGAGCGTATCGCCCGTGGCGAGCAAAGCATGGTGTTCCTGAACCGGCGCGGCTACGCCCCGGTGCTGCAATGCACTGACTGCGACTGGAAAAGCGAGTGTCCCCACTGCAGCGCCTACCGCGTGTACCACAAGATTGACCGCACCCTGCGCTGTCACCACTGCGGCCTGAGCGAACGCGTGCCGCGCGCCTGTCCGGCCTGTGGCAACCCCGACATCGCACCCATGGGGCGCGGCACCGAACGACTCGAAGAACACCTGGCCGAGTTGCTGGTCCAGGTGCACCGCCCGGACGGCCAGCCGGTGCGTATTGTGCGCATCGATGCCGACACCACCCGCCTCAAGGGGGCGCTCGAATCGCAGCTAGCCCAAGTGCACGCAGGCGACGTGGATGTGCTGGTGGGCACCCAAATGATTGCCAAGGGGCACGACTTTCGACGCATCACGCTGGTGGCTGCGGTCAACCCCGACAACGCCCTGTTTTCCAGCGACTTTCGTGCGCCAGAGCGCCTTTTCAGCCTGTTGATGCAGGCCGCTGGCCGGGCTGGACGGGACTCAGCGGTGGCTGGCAGCAGCGAAATGTGGCTGCAAACCTTTCACCCGACACACCCCTTGTACGAGTCACTCAAAAAACACGACTACCCTACCTTTGCCGCATCGCAGTTGAAAGAACGCCAGCAGGCCGCCATGCCGCCGTTCAGTTTTCAGGCGCTGGTACGCTCTGAAGCCCGCACACAGGAAACCGCGCAAGGTTTCTTAAATGCCGCCAGCCAGGCCGCTGGCGAGCAGAACGACACGGCTGCGCTGCTGGCGCACCTGACACGCTACCCCGCGGTGCCCATGGGCATTGCACGCATTGCCAACATTGAGCGCGCACAGATGCTGATCGAAAGCCCGTCGCGCGCGGCACTGCAAAAGTTTTTGAATGCCTGGCAAATCGTGCTGCACCAGACCCGCGCCTTGCCCGAATGCAAGGGGGTGCTGCGCTGGGCCATTGACGTGGACCCGCTCAATATCTGAACAGGTTTTTGAAAATCATACGACGCGTTTCAGGCGGCTTTGGTGGCCACAATCACCTGGAAATTGTCAAAAAAAGCGGTGTGGCGTTCACAGGTCACGCCGGGCATGGCTTGTAATTGCAGCACCGGGTCATGGCTGCCCCACAGTGCCAGGCCGTAGGGTTCGAAGACCTTGAAATAAGTCCAACTCAAGGTACGCAGCAACCAGGGACGGGGTCGATGAAACTCCCCCAGGTAAAGCTTGCCGCCAGGGGCCAGCACCCGCATGGCTTCATTCAACGCCTCAATTTTCAAGTCATGGGGCAGTTCATGCAGCAGGAAAAACATCACATTGGCCTGCACCGAGGCATCGGGCTGTTGCATCGCCACCGCGTTGTCGCGCACATACACCGTGTGGGCGGCGTAGTCACCCAGCTTGGTTTGCGCATGGTCCAGTTCGTTTTGAATGATGTCTGCAATCAGTACCTTGCTGGCCCCAGAAGCCACCGAAGCCTCAACCACGCGCGGAATGACATTGCCAAACGCGCATGAGGTAATCAACACCTGCTTGCCCTGCAAATCATCGTGTCGCAAACCATGGAAAATGATAGACACCAGGCGACTGTACTGAAACAACAAAATGGCCGAAATGATGGGCTGCCAGTCCACCAGGCGAATCAAACGCATGTTGGAATAAATGGGGTAGACATGCGCAGCGTCATGGGAGAGCCGCCCCATGACACCCCGCATGATCAGCGCGCCGCGGGTCAGCGTGAAAAAAAACATGGCGGTACTGACCAGCACCACAACCACGGCAAAGACGGTATAAGAAAACCAGGCAGACATTGAACTCTTTCAAATAACGGGCATGTGAACAACCCAGGGAAGCAAAAAATTTCAAGTGCCGATTACACACCCAAGGGGAAACCCGGTGTTGATACAGATCAAAAAACGGAAACCTTCGGGAACGGCGCCCATGCCCGGAGGACTCAGAGCAGCAGCGACACCGCCAGCGAAAACGTCACGAATGCGGCTGCGGTAGAAACCAGAATGATGCGTGCAATGCGCCCGTTGTCAGCACCAAAGCGCTCGGCCAGCAACGACACATTGCTGGCACTGGGTAAGGCTGCCGTGAGCACCATCACGGTCAAGGTGAAGCGTGACAAGGGCAGGCCCTGGCTGATCAGCCCCAGCCCGACCAGCCACACCAGCAGCGGGTGCAAAAACAGCTTGAACAGGGCGACAGGCAAGTAATCGCGCAGCAGGGGAACCGTCGCGTGCCCGGTTTTGGCCAGCATTTGCGCACGCGCCAGCACCGCACCAATCGTGAACAGCGCCACCGGGGAGGCTGCATCGGCCAGCAAGCCAATGGTTTGCGTCACCGGCTTGGGCGGCGCCCAGCCAAGCACCGACACCAGCGCCCCCAGCAAAATAGCCCATGGCATCGGGTTGGCCAGCACCCCCTTGAGCGCCTTCTTGAAGGCCTCGGCGGCACCATGGGCATCACTGCCATCCAGACGCGACAGCGCAATACACAGGGAGGTGGTGACAATCATGTCAATCACCATGGTCAAAATCACGGGGCCCGCCGACTGCGCTCCCAGCAAGGCCACCAACAGCGGCACCCCCATAAAGCCCGAGTTGGGAAATGCGGCAACCAGGGCGCCAAATGCTGCATCATTCCAGCCGATGCGTGCATTGAGACTGACGGCCAACGTGAACCCAACCGTGATCAGCGCACACAGCGTCCAGGTCGTCAGCACACCGACATCGAGCAATTGACCAATGGGGGTACTGGCGCCAAAGCGGTACAACATACACGGCAAGGCAAAAAAGAGCACAAAGCCGTTTAATCCGGGAATGGCTTCCAGTGGCAGCATACGCCGGCTCGCGGCCAGATAACCACACAGCACCAAGGCGAAAAAAGGGAAGGTTATGACGAAGATTTGCAGCACTTTGGGATGGTCTACAAGCCGCAAACCTCGACACGCATGCTGTTGTTACACAAGGCGCCATCGACGAAAACATTCAACTCACCAACCGCCATGGGCACCCAGCTTTCATCAGTGGTCAGAGGTTCTGTCACCACAATCACCTGTCGGTCTTGCGGGCAGTTGAGTTCGGCCAGATTAACACTGATGTCCTCGTCCTTGAGGTGCACCTGACGAAACGGATGGCCCCTTTGCACGTAATGCAGCTTGGTGGTGGCATGCGCCCACAAGGCCTGCCCATTGCTGAGCAAAAAGTTAAAGGTGCCATGTTTTGCAATGCGCGGCACCAGGTCACGCAAAGTACAGCTCAGTTCGGCCACCGAGGGTACGTTGGCGTGTGATTTGGCCAGCTCCTGCATGAGCCAGCAAAACGCCAGCTCGCTGTCGGTGGTGCCCACCGGATGAAAACTGCCATGCAATTTGGGAGCGTAATTTTTCAGGTCTCCGTTATGGGCAAAAACCCAATTGAGGCCCCAGAGTTCACGCACAAACGGGTGACAATTTTCCAGCGCCACCTGCCCTATGGTTGCCTTGCGTACATGCGCCACCACGTTATGACTTTTGATGGGGTAGCTTTTGAGCATCTGCGCAATGGGTGAAGTGGCGGCGCTGGCCTTGTCAACAAAATGGCGGATGCCCTTGCCTGGGGAGGTACAGCTGCTCTCAAAAAATGCAATGCCCCACCCGTCTTCATGGTGATCAGTGCAACCACCGCGCTGCGAAAACCCGGTAAAACTCAGCGTCAGACTGGCCGGCAAGTGGCTGTTCATTCCCAGAAGTTGGCACATAAAACTTTGGCCTCAAAAAAAGAACCATTTGAACAACATAAGCCGAGCGGCATTTTTCTCAAACAGAAAGCCAGGATGAGCCTCACACTGCAAAAAATAGGGATCAAGTCCGGTTATGCTGTTGCATATTTCAAGTTTCAATTATGACGGACGCGAGCTCGGTACAAATTGCAACACTCGAAAATTTTGAACCGGCCATGACCACCCCACACCAGATAACTCCTGCATTGAAAGGCCGCGTGACCGCACTTGCCAGTGCGCTGGCCATGCTGTTGTGTGGCGTCGTCTTGTCTGTTCAGGCACTGACACTGGGCGAGCTACAAGGCAAAGCAGTGATTGGACAGGCCCTGAGTGTTGGCATTCGGGTCCAGGCAAGTCCGGATGAAGTGCTGGCTGCAACGTGTGTCAGCGCAGATGTCTACTATGCCGATGCGCTTCAGAAAGCACCGCGCATCACGATCAAACCAGGGGTGGTACACATCACCCTGTCCGAGTTGGTCAATGAACCGGTGGTCACGGTACTCATGCGGACCCAATGTGGCAGCCACCAAACGCGTCGCTACGTCGTGTTGGCTGACCTGCCCACAACCACAGTAGTCTCCACCGAGCCTGATTTTTCCGGTGCAGCAAGTTCACCGCCGCTGGTGGTCTTGCCGCAACGCACTGGCACTGACAAGCCCATAGACCGTGCTTCAGCCCGGAGCGAAACTGCGGCGTCCGCCACAAAAGCCGCCAATACAGTCATAGTAAAAAAAACCAGATCCAGCGCGACACCGCTGCCGCGCAATCGCCAGACAGCAAACAATTCAGCAGGCAGGTCAGTACTCAAACTCGATCCCATGGAGATCCTCTCCGACCGCATGGACTCGCTGGACACCAGCATGTTGTTTGCACCCACTGAAGATGCCCTGCTGCAAAGCAAACAAATTGCAGCCTTGCAGGCAGATCTCAAATCCATGCGCGAACTTGCCTTAAAAAGTGACAACACTTTGTTGCAGCTGCGCAGCGAACTCCAGCAAGCGCAAGCGCAACAGTTCCCCCAGGCCCTGGTTTACGGCTTGATCGGTCTGGTACTGATCTGCCTGTCCGGCCTGGCATGGCTTTGGCACAAGCAGAAAAAAGTGGCGCCAGCCGCCGACTCCTGGTGGCAGGATCCGGCGTACGACGAAGCCGACCCTTTGACAAACCCCGAAGAGTCCCCACGACCACCCAGCCTGGAAGCGGCATCAGCGTTTGCCACGCCCCCCCCTGAAGCCAGGACAGCAGGAACCCTGCAGACACCCGCATGGCTAAAACCTGCCGATCAGCCTGACGACCACATGAAGCCGGAGACGCCGTCCGCCTCCGCCATACTCAAAAACCAGGCCAATCCTGATGTCGGTATCACACCTCACCAACTCAACCCGGAGTCGGTTCAGGACATCCGTCAGCAAGCCGATTTTTTTATCTCCCTTGGCCAAAGTCATCGCGCCATCCAAATCCTGGTGCAACAGATGACTACCTCGGATATTCCCAATCCCCTGATGTGTATGGACCTGCTGGGGCTCTACCACAGCCTGGGTCAGACGAGCGAGTTTGACAAAATGCGTGATGCCTGTCAGCAGCACTTCAATGTACACATCCCTGATGTGACCACATTCCAACAAGAAGGCCGCGGTCTTGAGGCCTACCCCGACGTCCTTGATACCCTGACCCGCCTGTGGCCCGGCGTGCATGCCCAGGCTTTCATGGACACCTGCATCTTTCTCAACACAAAAACAAAATTCCTCGACACCTTTGATCTGGCAGCGTTTCGTGAATTGCTGACCTTGCATGCTGTTGCCGAAGAACTGGCACTGGATATGCCAATCAACGCGCCTAAAAAGACACGCTCGCGCCCCGAATTGTTTGCCCAGCCAACCCAGATATCCGAATTTGACCCACCCATGCCTCCTTTGATTGACTTGAACCTGGATTCGCGTTTTTTGACCAGCGCTGATTTGCTGCCTGCCGCACCAGCCAAGCCTGAAGCCGCCGGGCTCTTGATGCCCGCAGAGTTGGCGCTGTTTGACCGTCCATTGAATGAACTGGATATCTTCCCCGACTTTAATTTGCCGACAAACCAACCCGAGGTGAGGGCAACTGACGCAGCCCCCTCAAACCTGATTGATCTGGATTTTGATTTACCCGAGGCCCCCGGCACGGGCACCACCAAGGACAGTTCAGGAACCCAATCCACGCCATAGCAAGTGGTCTAGACTGACCTCAACATCAAATCCATTGAACTTCTGATTTAGCACTCCATCAAAGAGAGTGCTAACATAACAACTTTAGCGTAACAAGGAGGTCTGACATGTCTGTCAATACTGGCGTTACCGGCAACACAATGGCCTTGACCAACCCTTGGTCAGTGGTGCCCGCACTGGGTCATTTGGATGCCTATATTTCTGCAGTGAACCGCATGCCGATGCTGACCCTGGAGGAAGAGCAATCTTACGCACGCAAATTGCGTCTGGACAATGACCTGGAGGCTGCGGGGCGGCTGGTGTTGTCCCATCTGCGCCTGGTGGTGTCCGTTGCACGCCAATATCTGGGTTATGGTTTGCCGCATGGCGACCTGATCCAGGAGGGCAATGTGGGCCTGATGAAGGCCGTCAAACGTTTTGACCCCGACCAGGGTGTTCGGCTGGTCAGTTATGCCATGCATTGGATCAAAGCCGAAATTCACGAATTCATCCTGAAAAACTGGCGCATGGTCAAAGTGGCCACCACCAAAGCCCAGCGCAAGCTATTTTTTAACCTGCGCTCCATGAAGCAGCGTTACCAAAGCGCCGACGCTGCGGCTGACCTTGATACCCACCGCAACACGCTCAACCCGAGCCAGATTGATGCCATGGCCACCGAGCTGCACGTCAAACGCGAGGAAGTGATTGAAATGGAAGCCCGCTTGGCCGGCGGCGATGTCCTGCTTGACCCCAGCCCCTCGGATGACGGCGACGACGCTTTTGGTCCGATCGCCTACCTGACCGATGCTGCGCACGAACCTACCGCCATGTTGGAAGCGCAGCACCGTGACCTGCTGGCCAGTGATGGCATTGCGCTGGCGCTGGACACGCTGGATGAGCGCAGTCGCCACATCGTGACGGAACGCTGGCTCAAAGTGAATGACGACAACTCGGGCGGCATGACGCTGCATGACCTGGCCGCTGTATATGGCGTCAGCGCCGAACGCATCCGCCAAATTGAGGTGGCTGCCATGAAAAAAATGAAAAAAGCGCTGATTGAATTTGCCTGAACCAGCGACAGACCCAGGCCCATTCAGACCCGCCTGGCGCTGTGCGCCACAATACCCCTGCCGGCCCCACCGTCAGGGGTATTTTTTTACAGGAGACATCATGCGTCGTCAATGGATCAAACTGACCCTCATCTCAATCGCTGCCAGCACCTTTACGCTCTGCGCCAGCGCGCAAAACACATTAAAAACACCCGCCTGGCCGACCAAGACCTTGCGCATCGTTGTTGGTTTTCCCGGCGGCTCTTCGCCCGATCTGACAGCGCGTACGCTGGCCGATCCCCTGTCCAAGGCACTGGGTCAACCCGTGATTGTGGAAAATAAAGTGGGCGCCGGCGGCAACATTGCGGCCGACTACGTGGCCAAGGCCACTGACAACCATACCCTTGGCCTCATGATCAACGGCAACCTGACCACGGCCAAACTGCTCAATCCCAAGTTGCCTTATGACCCGCTCAAGGACTTCCAGCCGGTGAGTCTGGTCGGGGTTTCGCCACTGGTGCTGATGGTGCCGAAATCGGCACCTGGTGCCAACGCCCAGGACTTTCTGGCTGCCGCCAAACAGGCGGGTGACCGCTGGAGCTATGGCTCACCTGGCGTAGGCACCATCGGACACATTGGCATGGAACTGTTCAAAAGCAAGACTGCCACCCAGCCCGTTCATGTGCCCTATCCCGGGTATGCCCAGGTGGCGACCGCCATGATCGGCGGCCAATTGCAACTCTCGATGCTGCCGCCTGCTCTGGCCATGGCACAGGTCAAAGGTGACAAATTGCGCGCCATTGGCGTGACCTCCAGCGGCCGCAGCGCCCTGGCGCCGGAACTGCCTAGCATGGCCGAGGTGGGCGTGCCCAACTTCAACCTGGAAATCTGGAACGCGGTGGCAGCGCCCAAGTCCATGCCGCCCGCACTGGTTGCCAAACTGGCCGCGCTGATCAGCGACATTGCCCGCTCACCCGACGTCCGGCAAAAGCTGTTTGCCCAAGGCTGGCAGGTGGTGGGTTCGTCGCCAGAAGGCCTGGACAAGCGCATTCAAAGCGACACCCTGCAGTTTGGCGGCATCATCAAGACGCTGGGTGTGGCCAATCAATAGCCGCCTTTTGAACTGTCCATGAATTTCCTTCCTGACTGGCCGCTCGCCGCAAACACGCTGTTTTACTTTGGTTTTTTGCTTTTTTGCGGTGCGCTGGGTGGGTACGTAACGCACCGCTGGCCATGGCTGCCCAGTATCACCGGCTTCATGCTGGTCGGCCTGATGGCCGGTCCCAATGTGCTGGGACTGGTGGGTTACGAGGCACTGGCCAGCTCGCGCATCATCATCGACGTGGCACTGGGTCTGATTCTGTACCGTCTGGGCCTGTCACTGGATATCAAACAACTGGTACATGACCGCCATCTGATCATCATTTCGCTGGTGGAGAGCACGCTCACCTTTGTCGTGGTATTTTTTGGTATGGACCTAATGGGTATCCATGGCCTGTCGGCAGCCGTGATCGCGGCCATTGCCGTGTCATCATCACCAGCGGTGTTAATCCATGTGGCCAACGAACTCGGCGCCAGCGGCCCGGTGACTGAACGCGCCAAGAGCCTGGTGGCACTCAACAATGTACTTGCCTTCCTGGTTTTCAGTGCCCTGTTGCCGCTGCTCTACAGCAACGCCGACGCACCACTGACCACCATCCTGGGCGGCCCCGTCTACCAGTTGCTAGGCTCGACCTTGCTGGGTGGCTGCATGGGCATGGCCCTGCATATAGCTGCGCGCAAGACCAAGGATGCGCACCAATACCACTTGGCGCTGGTGGTGGGTGCGGTGGCGTTCACACTGGGCGCGGCACTCACACTCAAGCTCTCGACGCTGTTTGCGCCGCTGGTGCTGGGCATCGTGGTACGCAGCATCGAACGTACCGAGCTGATCGCCAATCTCGAATTTGGCCCGGCCTTTGAGCTGTTTTTTATCGCCCTGTTTGTCTACGCCGGGGCCAATCTGCATGTCGCCGAAATGGTTCAATATGCCCCGGCTGCATTGGTGCTGGTATTTGGCCGTTCGCTGGCCAAATGGCTCGGTGTGGGGATCACGGCAAAGGTTTTAGGTAGCAACCGACGCCAGGCCGCGACCACCGGCTTGCTGCTCATCCCCATGGCAGGGCTGGCCATTGGTCTGGCCGACACCACGCTGACGCTGTTTCAAATGCAGGGTGCCGTGGTCAGTTCGGTGATTCTGGCCGCAGTGGCTGTGCTCGAAACGGTAGGTCCCCCCATCAGTGCCAAGGCACTGCGCTGGTCGGGTGACACGCTCAGCGCTGAAGCTGTTGATGTAGATGAAGATGTAGAACCAGCGCAAGCACCTGTGCCCGTCTCCGCAACAGAGGCCTGAAACCGCTGTTGGGCGCCCTTACTCCGGCATGGCCCGAATCGTGTCGCGCCCATTGCGGTCCTTCACACGACCCAGATCGGCCTCCAGCACACTGGCCAGCTTGTCTACCGCACTGATAAATGCAGCGGCCATCTTGTCGGCGTCGGCCGTGACGGTGACCGGCTGACGGCTGACCACACGCGCCTCCAGACGACAACGCTTGTCATTGACACCGGATTTGGCGCCGTCGATATCGGTCAAAAAGACTTCCACACGGGTGATGTGGTCCTTGAAGCGAGTCAGCCGGCTCGTGGTTTCATCTTTGATCCACTGGGCAAGAGGCTCGCCGCCTTGAATGTGGTCGTCGGTATTGACTTGAATTTGCATGATTTTCTCCTGAGTTAAGCCCGGCAGGCTGCCTGGCACAAGCAATGGTTTTTTTCACTTTACATCACGCCAGACAGCCAGGCCATGAGGATGCGCAGGGTTCACACACAATGCGCAAGGCATCAGACTGGTGCAACCGGCAATCAGGAGGCATGTGCCAGCAGCTGTTTGATGTCGGTCGCGGTCAACGCGGGCTTGGTGCCGTATCGGGTGAACAGTCGCAGCTTTCCTTTGGTGTCATAGACGTAACTGCCCGCTGTATGGTCCATGGTGTAGCTGGTGGGGGTTGGCCCTTCCACCTTTTTGTAGTACACCTTGAAGTCTTTGGCCAGTACAGTCAATTGCTCTGGCGTGGGCACCAGCGCGAGAAAGCTCGGATCAAAAGCGGCCATGTATTCTTTGAGCATCTCGGGTTTGTCGCGCCCCGGGTCAATCGTGACAAACAGGCACTGGATGCGCTCACCGTCCTTGCCCAGCAATTGTTTGATCTGGGCCATCTCGGCCATCGACGTCGGGCAGACGTCGGGACACTGGGTGTAGCCAAAGAACATCATGACAATTTTGCCTTGGAAATCTTTGAGTGTGCGGACCTGCCCGTTGTGGTCAGTGAGGACAAAGTCTTTGGCGTAGTCGGCACCGGTAAGGTCGATGGCCGTGAATTTGGGGGCGTTTGGCGAGCATGCGGAAAAAAGACCTGTGGTCCCAGTCATTACGGCATAGCCAGATAGATATTTGAGCGCGGTTCGTTTATTCATGCGCTCGATGATAAACCGGGCCTGCCCATGCGCCTGGTTATGACACGTAATGGTCAATCAGCAGGGCGGCAAACAACAGACTGAGGTGAATCAGCGAAAAGCGGAAGGTCTTGCGCGCCAACAGGTCAGAGTAGTCGCGCCACAACCACCAAGCGTGCAGAATAAAACCAGCGTTGAGCAACACCGCAGCACCGAGGTACAGCCAGGAACTCATGCCATAAATAAACGGCAGCAAACAGGCTGCCAGCAGGATGAAGGTGTAGAGCAACACCATCAACCGGGTGAATTCATTGCCATGGGTGACCGGCAACATCGGCAAACCGGACTTACGGTAATCTTCCACCCGGTACAGCGCCAACGCCCAGAAATGCGGCGGCGTCCACAGAAAGATGATCAAAAACAAAATCAGCGCTTCCGGCCCCACATTACCGGCCATGGCGGCCCAGCCCAGCACCGGCGGCATGGCGCCGGATGCCCCGCCGATCACAATGTTTTGCGGCGTCAGCGGCTTCAGGATCAGGGTGTAAATGACCGCGTAGCCAATAAAGGTGGCGAACGTGAGCCACATGGTCAGCGGATTCACGGCAAAGTACAGCAGGCCCGAGCCGACTGCGCACAAGGTGGCTGAAAACAACAACGTTTGCCGGTCACCCAGCTCGCCCTTGGCGGTGGGGCGCCAGGCGGTGCGTTTCATCTTGGCATCGATGCTTTTTTCGATAATGCAGTTGAAAGCGGCCGCCGCACCCGCCACCAACCAGATGCCCAAACAGGCGGAGGCGACCACACCCATCTCGCGCCAAGACGGCACGCCGGGCACCGCCAGCACCATGCCGATGAGGGCGCAAAACACGATCAATTGAATCACGCGCGGCTTGGTCAGCGCGTAGTACTGGGAAAAAGCCATCATGACGGCAGGTCGGACCAGGGTGCTCATGCCAGCCTCCCGGTTGCAGTCTGCTCTGGCAGGGTGGCGACGCGCGCGCGCTGCATGGCAGGCACCGCTGGCTTGGCGTCGGGCGACGCGCTGGCCGCGATCCAGGTCAACGTCAGCACCAGTGCGGCCGCGCCTCCGGTATGCAGCAGCGCCGCCAGCAGCGGCCAGTCCAGCACCACATTGCTCAAACCAGTGACCAGTTGCAGACCAATCAGCGCCGCCAATACCCGGCTGTGGACGCGCCACGCCGCCAAGCGGCTCAACTGCCAGGCCAACACCGCCAGCAGCGTGAGCACCCCGTAGGCCATCAGCCGATGGACGTAATGAATGGCGGTCAAGGCGGCAAAGCTGATGGGCTCACCTGTGCCAGTCACGCCCAAGTGGCGCCAAAGTTCAAACCCTTGTTGAAAATTCATCTCGGGCCACCAGCGGTTCTGGCACTGCGGAAAGTCGCTGCACGCCAGCACCGCGTAATTGGTGCTAACCCAGCCGCCCAGCACAGTTTGCAGCGCCAGCAAGGCAAAAACCAACGCCAGCCAGCGCCGCATCAGCAGCGTCATGGCCAGTGGCACGGTGAACGTGCTGCCGCGCACCACCTGCACACCCAACAGCGCGAGCAGCACGAGGGCACCGCCCAAGTGCAGCGTGACGATGGCCGGAAACAGCTTCAGGGTGACCGTCCAGGCGCCAAACGCACCCTGCAAGCCGACCCAGAACAAGGTGAAAGTTGCCCACCAGGGCGACAGTTCAACCGAACGACTCGCCTGCTCAACCCGGACCCTGGCGCGCCAGTTCAGCCAGCTCACCACCGTCATCATCAGGATCAGGGCGCCGACCCCTGTGGCCAGGTAACGGTGAATCATCTCGATCCAGGCTTTGGCCTGCGTCACCGGGCCGGTGGGCATGGCGTCTTGCGCGGCGGTGATGGCGTGATGGGCCCCAAGCGGCGAGGTGTTGCCGTAGCAACCGGGCCAGTCCGGGCAGCCCAGACCCGAGTCGGTGAGCCGGGTAAAGGCGCCAAACAGGATCAAATCAAAGGTCAGAAACAGGGTGAACAGGCGCAAGGCCTGCAGCCGTTGCAGCGGCGCGCAGCGGCGGTTGCGCCAATAGACCCACGCCAGTGGCCCTACTGCCAGCAGCGCACCCAGGCCCAGCAGGCTGGCCAGCGGCGACAGGTCGTAGAGCGGTTGTGCATTCATGGGGTCTGCCTGATGCTGTGCCTTAGCGCCCAGGGGAATCCCATGTGAGCGAGGCACGCAGCAAATGCTCCATGTCGCGCTTGGCCTTGGCGGCGGCCGCGCTGTCGAGCCTGGAGGGGAAGCGCATCATGGTGTTGCCCATCGGATCCACCACATAAATATAGTCCTGCTGCGCTTTACCGGCGGGCGCGGGCAACCAGGCGGACAGGATGTTGGTGTCGACGCGCAGCACGGTGGCACCGTCATGCTTCAGGCCGGCAGCCAGCGCCGGCGATACCGGTGCTTGGTCGTTGATCAGCCAGAGCCAGTCCAGCCGGTCCATGTCCTTGCCCAGCATGAGACGAAACTGGCGCAGCACGGTGAGTTGCTTCTGGCAGTCTTGCACGCAGGACCCGCCATCGATCTTGACCAGCAACCATTGCGCCCTGAGCGAAGGTAAGGGCACATGGGCCCCGTCCAGACTCAGGCCTTGTGCTTGCGGCACCGGGCGCACCGGCGTGACAAGGTCGCCCAAACTGGCCTCACCATGCGGGCGCACCACGTAAAACACAAATAAGGCCACCAGTACCGGCAGTGAACAGGCCAGCAAGATCGCCAGCAGCTTCAGGCGCCCGCCTTCACTCGAGACAGTGTCTGCGCCAGGGGTGGGCAGCGAATGCACCACCAGTCCCAACACCTCATCGTTTGACGGGTTCATTGGTCAGCACCTTTGCGGAAGCTGGCAAACAGATAAAACAGGATCAACGCCACGGCCATGCCAAACCACTGGAAAGCATAACCACGGTGTTTGCCAACCCGGTCATCCGGCGGGGGCCAATGGCGCACCAGCGTATCGGGCGCATCACCACCGGTTTGCTGCAACACCACAGGTTGCAGCGGATGACCCAATAAATTCTGGAAACGTGTCAGGTCAAGTTTGGCCCAGAGTTTGCTTGAGCTTTCAGGATGGTCGGGCATTAAAAAAAACTTCTTGGTCGTGGGCACGGTGGCCAGACCCGTGATTTGAACACGCCCGGCAGGTGTCGCCACCACCGGCAGCACAGAACGCCCCAAGGTCCATCCCACCCAGCCACGGTTGATCAGGACACGGGTCTCCGAGCCTTCGATTTTAAGCGGCGTGATGACGTGCACACCCGGCTGGTCATTTTCCTGGCGGTTGTCCAGAAATACCTGGTATTGCGCTTCATAGGTGCCCACCACCGTAAAGGGCACATCTTGTGCAGCCTGCGGTGCTACCAATGACCCGTTCATCGTGGCGGGACCCAATTGGCTGCGCTCGGCACGGCGTTCAAGCGTTTGCGCCAAACGCTCCCCTTTGCCGCTTTGCCAGGCACCCAGGTAGCCAAACAGCATGACGCCAAGGAGCATGGCCAGGGTAGGAATCAAGCGGAATTGAAAATGCATGAAAAAAGATGACTCTTGGTAAAAAAGCATAATGCGGTCATATTTTTTAGAAAGACTGCCATGCTGGCGAAAATTTTAATTCTGGCGACCTTGGCATTGATTCTGGTGAGTCTATTCAGCGCTCTGGCCTTGCTTTACAAAAACGACGACGCCGATAAACGCAAACGGATGGTACAAGCACTGACAGTACGCATCAGCTTGTCTATCGCACTGTTTGCCGCCTTGTTGGCCAGCTTTTATTTTGGATTGATTCCGGGAAGAGGCTAAAACCCCATTGCAGACAACACAAAGCCACTGGCCAGGCAGTGGCTTTGTGTTTCAGAGCGACGGAATGCTTAATGCGCCGGGCAACGCGGAGCCAGTCAGGCACCGGGATAAGCTTCAGAGAATGTAAACAAACACAAACAAGATCAGCCAGACCACATCCACAAAGTGCCAGTACCAGGCCACCGCTTCGAAAGCAAAGTGGTTGTGCTCGGAAAAATGGCCTTTCAGGCCGCGGCCAAGCATCACCATCAGCATGATGGAGCCCAGCGTGACGTGCAGTCCATGAAAGCCCGTCAGGATATAAAACGTGGCGCCGTATACTCCCGCGCCCAGTGTCAAACCCATTTCAGAATACGCATGGGCATATTCATACACCTGAAAACCCATGAAGGTCAGGCCCAGCGCCACCGTCAGGGCCAAGCCCAGGTTCAGTTGCATGCGCTTACCTTTGATCAGGCCCCAATGCGCCCAGGTGAGTGTGGCACCAGATGTCAGGAGCAACATGGTGTTGACGGCCGGAATGCCCCAGGCCTTCATGGGGGTAAAACTGTCACCCAGCGGGCCGGCACTTGGCCAGACGTTGGTGAATTTGCCGTAGGGGGACAGCGATTCTTCAAAACCTGCCATCTCCGGCAAGGCGATGCGACGGATGTAGTACAGCGCACCGAAAAAACAGGCAAAAAACATCACCTCGGAAAAGATGAACCAGACCATGCCAATGCGGTACGAACGATCTTCCCACATCGTGTAGATGCCACGAACGTTCTCGCCAATGACTTCACCAAACCAACCATAGACCACATACAAAATCAGCGCGGCGCCAGCCAGCATGCTCCAGCCGCCTTGGGCTATGCCATTGAGCCGAAAGATGAAGCCGAGCGCCAGCAGAAAAATGCCCACTGACAAAAACGTCGAGTAGTGACTGGCCGCAGGCACAAAATAGTGACCCCGCACAGCAGGTTGGGTAGCATGTGTCATTCTTCTATTTCCTTATCAAATCAGCTTTTGGCTTTAACGGCTTCAAAAAAAGTGTAGGAGAGCGTGACCGTTCCAAAGTCCGGATCAAGCTTGGGGTTGACCACGAACACCACCGGCATGGTGCGGGTCTCGCCTGGCGCAAAGGTTTGCTGGCTAAAACAAAAGCATTCCAGTTTTTCAAAATACTGCGCTGCCACGGCGGGTGTGACGCTGGGGATGGCCTGCCCCACAAACACCTGGTCTGTGGTGTTGGTGATGGTGTAATTCATGCGCGAAATTTCACCGGGATGGACACGGATTGAAAAACCTTCGGGTTTGAAATGCAAGCCCACGCCGGGCATCGAATGGCTCAAAAATTCCACCTTGACCGAGCGCGAAAAATCAATCTGGGTATTTTTGTCGGCCACGATCGCCACGGCGTTGGTCTTGCCATTGAGCCCGGTGATGCGACAGATCAAGTCGTAAAAAGGCACCATGGCAAAACCAAAACCGACAAAAAACAAGGCCACGAAGCCAAGTTTGATCCCCAGCCGCACATTGCTGCGCTGGCGATCAAAGGCAGAGACACTCATCAGAAGGGACGGTATTTCCATATGGAACCCAAAAATATCGCCAGCACGATCACGCCAAAGATATAACCCAAACGCCTGTTGCTGCGTTTACGCTTTTCCCATTCTGCGGCATCCATCACCGGCACGGTGGACTCAAATAATTTCATGACGACAGCCCCTGTGACAAATTATTTGATGACCGGCGGAGTCTCAAAGGTGTGGTACGGCGCTGGCGAAGGCACGGTCCACTCCAGACCTTCAGCACCTTCCCACGCTTTGTCACCGGCTTTGTCACCGCCCTTGATGGTTTTGTACACGTTATAAACAAAGATCAAGTGGGCGGCACCCAAAATGAACGCGCCAATGCTGGAGAGCATGTTCCACTCGGTAAACATCAGTGGATAGTCAGGAATGCGGCGCGGCATACCGGCAAGACCGACAAAAAACTGCGGGATGAAGGTGAGGTTGAAGCCAACGATGGTGACCCAGAAGTGCCACTTACCCAGCGTTTCATTGAGCATGTGGCCGGTCCACTTGGGCAACCAGTAGTACACCGCAGCCATCGCACCCATCACGGCCGTGGGATAGAACGCGTAGTGGAAGTGCGCCACCATGAAATATGCGTTGTGGTACTGCGGATCGGCTGCCGCATCCGACAACGCCAGCCCGGTGACACCACCCCAGCCAAACAAAACAAGAGAACCCAAGGCAAACAGCATCGGGGTTTCAAAACTCATAGCGCCCTTCCAGATGGTGGCAATCCAGCAGAAGAACAGCACCGCCAGCGGGAATGAAATCGCCATGGTGATGTACATGAAGTAGATCTGACTGCCCAGCGACATGCCGCTGGTGAACATGTGGTGCGCCCACACGATCAAGCCCAAACCGGCAATCGCCCAGAAGGAATACACCTGCGCCTTGTAGCCATAAATAGGTTTACGGGCAAAAGCAGAAAACACGTGGGGCAAGGCGCCGGCAATCGGCAACAGCAGCACATACACCTCAGGGTGGCCCATGAACCAGAAAATGTGTTGCCACAACACCGGGTCACCACCACCGGCGGCGTTGAAGAAGTGCGTATCGAAGTGACGATCCATCAGCACCATGGTCACACCACCGGCAAACACCGGCATGATCGTTATAAGCAACACCGCTGTCATCAGGAAGCCATGGGCAAACAGCGGCATTTTCATCAGCGTCATGCCAGGCGCACGCATGTTAAGAATCGTCACAATAACGTTGATGGAGCCCAAGATGGATGACACCCCCAGCATGTGCACAGCAAAAATGGCAAAGTCCATGCCCCAACCACTTTGGATTGACAAGGGTGCGTACAGTGTCCAGCCGGTATCTACAGCGCCCGGGCCAATGCCCATCAAGCCCAGAAAGAAGGGCAGTGTCAGCATGATGGCCGCGGGCGGCAAAATCCAGAAACCCCAGTTATTCAGACGCGGCAATGCCATGTCAGGCGCGCCAATCATCATCGGCAGCATGTAATTGGCCAGACCGGTGGCAACCGGCATGGCAAAGCCAAAAACCATGACCAAACCATGTAAGGTGATCAACTGGTTGAACAGCTCAGGCTGAACAAACTGCAGACCCGGCTGAAACAACTCCAGACGCACCGTCAAAATCATCGCCCCGCCCACAAACAGCATGATGAAACCGAAGATCAGGTACATGATCCCGATGTCTTTGTGGTTGGTGGTTTCCAACCAGCGAACCCATCCGCCTTTGTAATGCCCATCGTGGGAATCACTGACCGGCAAGCCATGCGCCATATCGTGTGCCATTACCAACTCCTTTTACTGAATTTTTGAAAATCTTGACTGATCACTGTGCCTTGGCAAGCACGGCCTGGGCTGCTGGCTCTGTCGCCGCTGTGGGCGCTGGTGCAAGCGCCACGGGTTTCTTGCTGGCCAGCCACTTGGCAAATTCTTCCTGGCTGACCACATTAACCACCACCGGCATGAAACCGTGTTCCTTGCCACACAACTCGGAGCACTGACCGCGGTAGGTACCAGTTTTCTCAACCGTCGCCCAAAATTCACGCAAGAAGCCAGGCACGGCGTCGCGCTTGACACCAAAAGCAGGCACCCACCAACTGTGAATCACATCGTTGGAGGTGGTGATGAAACGAATTTTTTTACCGACAGGCAACACCAGCGGGTTATCCACTTCGAGCAGATAATGCTCGCCCTTGGCGGCTCCGCTGTCGATCTGGTTGCGCGGCGTAATCAGGCGGCTGGTGTAGCTGACGCCTTCCGCCGGGAAATCGTATTGCCACAGCCACTGGCTACCCGTCACCTTAACCACCAGTTCGGCATCGGTCTTGGTGTCTTCGTACAACACCACGGCGTGATAGGCCGGAATACCGAACACCACATAGTCAATAAAAAACAGCAGGGCAAACGGCGACAACACCCAGAGCCACTGCTTGCGACTGGTAGGTCCGGTGAATTTTCCAGCCTGGTAACCCGCAGATTTACTGTGCGTGCGGAAAGAATAAATCAGCAAGCCAAATACCAAAAAAAACAACACCAGGATCACCACCATGACCAGGTTGTGCATGTGCAGGGTTTCCCTCGCAATCGGTGTCACCGGCTCCGGAAAATTAAAGGCATAACCAGCCAGGGCTGCCGCCGAACCTAACGCCAGCAAAACACTCAAGCCAAATTTGTACAAGCTACGCATAAATCGCTGTCCTTCTTGTGGGGATGATGATCAACTATTGAACATGTAGTTGATATTTATCAATGTATTCTAATGGATGATCGCCCATAAATTGCCCTGAAACTACAGGGGGAAACCCCATGAGCCGGGCGTTTTCCGGCGCAGATCTGTCGCGATCAGGGGGTCCAGAAAATACGCGCGGTCGGCCACACCAAGAGCAAAACAATGATGCAGGGCGCAATCGTCCAGGCGATCTCAACGGCCAGCGAACTGTGAAAATTGACCCCCTCCACGTCACCACGCCGATGGTGGCGCCAGGCGGCCCACAACAACACGGCAAACGACAGACCAAATAACAGCAGGCACAGCAGCATCAGCGCCCAGCGAAAATCGAATTCATTCATGTTAATCAAGGCTTGGTTTGGGGACAGCACGCGTTGCCGCCTTACCGCGCGTCAGGGCGGCACGCATCTGGTCCAGGGAGATTTCACTTTGGGCACTCACCGTCAGCTTGGGTGCCGACTTGAAGGCATGGCCATAGACCACTTCAAAAGTGAGTTGCATGGCGCTTTGCTCAATGGCCTGCAGCAGCTGACTGTGCCAGCGGCGCCCGCGCAAAGCCGGAAAGCGTTCCAGATGGAGGTTGCGCCCCAGACCCCTTAACTCCTGCAGCAAGCGCTGCGGCGATTCAAAGGTGAGCGTGATGCGCTCCATGTCCATCACCGGCTCAGCAAAGCCGGCCCCGATCAGCATGTCACCCCAATCGTGCATGTCGGTGAATTCGTGACTCGGCGCTGGCCAGCCCAAGGCCTGGTAAAGCACCCGCAGCTCTTTGAGGCTATCGGGACCCAGACACGAAAACATCAAAAAACCATCCACCGCCAACGCCTGATGCCACTGCTGCAGCATGGCCTGCGGCTGGTCGCTCATATGCAGGTTCATGTTGGCCCACAGCATCTGTGCCGGCTGAGTTACCTGGGCAAGCACCTGCGGCCTGGACTGCAGCCAACGCCTGGCCTGCCACCAAGGTGGCGTTACGGCCCGCTCGACATGCCGCGCATGTGACAAATTGGTCTCGACCAGGGTACAGGCCGCACGAGGGTAGCGCGCACTGAGAAGCCCATGGGCTTCCAGTCCGCCATTAAGAGGCGCCCAATGCAGCCAGCTTTGGGGTTGACAGGTAATCCAGCCAAGCCGCTCCTGCATGCGCCGAGCCACCTCTTCGTGCAGCCAGGCCGATGCTGTCGCAGGACGGTTTTGCCAGCGTAAGGCAGCCTGTGGGTCAATGGACGGGGGCGATAAGTGGGCCATAAAGCATTCAAAAATGAGACGCGAGTATATTGACTGAATGTTCCCCCGCTTGTTTTCAAGGATGTTGAAGCCACCCGGCAGCCAATGCCGGGTTTGCCGCACCTGGCCAACGCAGCCCGTTTGCGACCCCTGTGTGGCTGAATTTGCCCAACCCCAGCCACGCTGTCGCAGTTGCGCCCTGCCCTTGCCAGCCGGTCGAACGCAATGCGGTGCCTGCCTGAAAGAAGCGCCGCCGCTGGACCTTTGCCTGGCCGCCGTGCCCTACGCCTTTCCATGGACGCATTTGATGGCCGAGTTCAAGTTTAATGAACAGCCCGCACTGGCCGGGTTCTTTGCCCACCTGCTCCAGGCCACACCGTGGGTCGAGCCGACACTGGAAGCGGCCGACTTGTTGTTGCCCATGCCCTTGTCCAGACAACGCCTGCAACTGCGCGGCTACAACCAGGCCTTGCTACTGGCAAACCAGCTCAACGCCGCAAAAACACGCACGGACCTGTTGCTACGCATGGTCGACACGCCTGCACAACACGGCCTCAAACGGGCCCAGCGCTTGACCGCCCTAAATCAGGTATTTGCCGTGGATCCGCTCAAGGTTTCAGCCGTCAAGGGCGTGCGACTGGTGCTGGTTGATGACGTCATGACCACGGGCGCGTCGCTGTACACCGCCGCGCGTGTGCTCAAGGCGGCGGGGGCTGCCCACATTACGGGCCTGGTCGTTGCCCGCACCGAATGAGCCTGCGCGACAATGCAGCATGTTTCATATTGTTCTGGTTGAGCCCGAAATCCCACCCAACACCGGCAACGTCATCCGCCTCGCGGCCAACACCGGCTGTACCTTGCACCTGGTGGAGCCACTGGGTTTTTCGATGGACGATAAACACATGCGCCGGGCCGGACTCGATTACCACGAATACGCCACGGTCAGACGCCATGCCAGCTGGCAGACCTTTCTGGATGATGAGCAGCCCGAGCCCGTGCGGCTGTTCGCGCTGACCACCCGGGCCGGCCAGAACGCATTTGAGGCGAGCTTCAAGCCGGGTGACTTCCTGGTATTTGGCTCCGAGACCAAGGGTATGAGTGATGGGGTGCGTCAATCATTCACACCTCAGCAAACCTTCAAACTACCCATGATGCCAGGCCAGCGCAGCCTGAACCTGTCCAACGCGGTGGCAGTGACTGTGTTTGAGGCCTGGCGGCAAAATGGTTTTGGCAGTTTGAAGACTTGACCAGAACGCCATTGACAGCAAAACCATCACAGAAGAGCCCGGCTTCGCCCAACATGGTAAAAATCAGTTCCAGATCAGTCATGTGGTCACGCAGCTTGTTACCGGTCTTGACCTGATCCAGTTTTCTGAGTTGGCTGTGTTCGCTGGGCGTCACAAAGGTGGCGCGGGCGATTTCAGCGGTCAGGATGACCAGCTCAGGGTTTTCCATCTCCTTCTCCCGCGCGTACCCAACCTGCGCCAGCCAGTGTTTGAACCTAGATTCCTCAGTTGACCGCTTGAAGACTTAAATAAGTTGATGAAATGAATAGAAAAAGTGACTTCGATGTTGTTCACCTTTTGGGTGAGCGCGCTACGCACCCGATTGAGCCGCCGGCAACGCGCCTGGGGGCGTTACTCCTCCTTGCGGGCAGTAGCCCGCTGCGTCGTCGCGCCTACCCAGACGCACCGCCAGCAGCCCACTCGGGCGCGTCCAACCAAGGAATCTAGGTTCAACAGTTCAGCACAGACAATCCACCCATGGAAGAACTCAAACAAATGCAATCGCTCGGTCTGGTCTTGCCCAGTCCGGCTTATCTTTTTGGGGCCTTGCTGTTTGGGCTGCTGGGCTATGTGGCGTTCCGGCGCGGCAGAAAAACCGAGCGCAGCGTCCTGACCTGGTCCGGACTGGCCCTGATGCTGTACCCCTACGCGGTGTCAGAGACCTGGATGTTGTGGGCGCTTGGTGCGGCACTGGCTGGCTGGGTGTTTGCCAAGTGGAATTGAGGCGGGTTTAACCTTAGCCCTCAAACTGCGGATGCAGTTGCCGGATGCGGCTCATGGCCATGCCGGCGGCAGCGGTGCGGGTTTCGACCCCGAGCTTGGCAAAAATGCGCTCCAGGTGTTTTTTCACGGTCATGGGGCTGGAACCCACAATGTCGCCGATGTCGCGGTTGATCTTGCCCTTGACCACCCAGTACAGCACCTCGGCCTCTTTGGGGGTGAGTTTGAAGCACAGTGCCATGGCCTCGATCACACTTTCATCACTCACCTCCTGCATGATGATGAGCCAGTCGCCGCCACCTTCGCTGTCGCCAATTTGCTGGTGCAGGCGAAAGCTCAGGCGTTTGGGGCCAAGCTCGGTACTCAGGCGCGGCGGCTCAACACCGCCCAAGCCCTTCGCCACGTGGCGGCGCAGCCAGGTCAGCACAGGGATAGGTGTGGTGGGTGCGTCGGTGCCGTAATAACGCATCAGCAGCTCACGCGCCAGCGGGGTTTGCCACATCAACCGCCCATCATTCACCCTGACGGTGATGCTGGCGTAACCAAACGCATCAAGCGCACTGCGCGCCTGGCGCCGTTCACGGGCGCCTTGCAGGTGCACCTGCATGCGGGCCAGCACTTCCTTGGGTTTGAGGGGTTTGTTGACGTAGTCCACACCACCCGCCTCCAGCGCCGCCACCAGGTGCTCGGTCTCGGTCAGGCCGGTCATGAAAATAATGGGGATGTGTGCGGTTTGCGGCATCAACTTGAGTTGGCGCGCCACTTCAAAACCGTCCATGCCGGGCATCATGGCGTCAAGCAGCACAATATCGGGCAGCGCCTGCACGGCGCGCTGCAAGGCCGACACCCCGTCCAGCGCCACCAGCACGGTGTAGCCAGATTCGTCCAGCGCGTCGTGCAATACCGACAGGTTGTCGGGCACGTCGTCAACAATCAGCACCACATCGCTGTTGGCACGGTCCAGGGTTTGATGAAAACGTGGTTCGGATGTCATAGGCTTAGGGGTTCAATTGCTGGCGCATGGTCTCAAACTGGAATTGCCGGGCCAGGCCGCGCATCTGCGCCACAAAAGACGCACAAGGCGGTTCGGTGGCTTCGATGTCGTCAAGCTGGTTCATGATGCCACGGTAATACCCCAGATCAACCACGTCGCGCAAGGCATCCAGCTGGCTGCGCTTGGGGTAACACAGCGCCAGGCTGGCGGGCAAGACAGCGGGTTCGGGCGCGGCCGCATCGAGCCAGGTGAGCGACAGGCGCAGCGTCAGCCAGTCCAGCAGTTCGGCGTGGCGCACGGGTTTCAGAAAAAAGTCTTCAGACGGCAACCCAAGGTCGTTGTCCAGGCCTTTGTCAAAGGCATTGGCGGACACGATGGCGATTTGGGGCCGGGCCGGCGGCTGCTGACCCTCCAGGGCAGACAAGCGGCGCAGGGTCTCCCAGCCGTCGATCCCGGGCATGGCCAGGTCCATAAAAATCACCTCGGGCTGGTAGCCCGCAGCCAGCAGGTCCAGACAATCGTGGCCGCTGGCGGCGGTGCGCACATCAAAGCCCAGTGGCTGCAGCCAGTGCACCAGCAGCTCGCGGTCGGCCTCTTCGTTGTCCACCACCAAAATACGTCGACGCGATCCGGCATAAACCAGGCGCGGCTTGCTGTCTCTTGGCCGGGGCATGTCGGCCGCCAGGCCGGCCAGCGACAAGGCCCCCACCGCACCCTGTGTCACGCGCACCTCCGGCAAAAACAGCTTGACCTTGAACAGCGAGCCCACACCCGGTGTGCCGACCACGGTCAGTTCGCCCCCCATCAGGTCGGTGAGCATTTTGGCAATGGTCAGGCCCAAGCCGGCACCGGGCGCCGTGGCACCGGGTGTGTTGGCACGGGTAAAGGGCTCAAAGATGCGTTCATGCTCCTGCGCCGACAAACCCGGCCCGGTGTCCTCGATCTCAATCTTGGCCATCTCACGGGCGTAGCCAATACGAAACGTCACCTGCCCCTGCTGGGTGAACTTGATGGCGTTGCCCAGCAGGTTGATCAGGATCTGGCGCACCCGCTTTTCGTCGGCGCGCACCACGCCCGGCAGCACACCGTCTTCAATGTAATGAAAAGCCAGCCCCTTGGTCTGCGCTTCCAGCTCGAACAGGCTGGCCATGTCTTGCACAAAGTCGGCCAGGCGCATGGGCTTGGGGTTGAGCGTGAGCTTGCCGCTCTCGATGCGGGCAATGTCGAGCGTGCCCTCAATCAGCGACAACAGGTGCTCACCGCCGCGCTTGATCACGTTCACCGCCTGCTGGCGGTGCGGCGGGATCGACAGGTCTTCACCCATCAACTGGGCATAACCCAGAATGCTGTTGAGCGGCGTGCGCAGCTCGTGACTGATGGCGCTGATGTAGCGACTCTTGGCCTGATTGGCCTGGTCCGCGGCATGGCGGGCCTGCTCGGCCACCTGTCTGGCTTTTTGCAGCGCTTCGTCGGTTTGGGCGTGCAAGGCAATTTCGCGCATCAGCAGACCGGTTTGCCGGTTGGATTCGTCCTGTGCCACCCGGCGGCTCTGGTGCGCCAGCACCACCCACCAGGCCACCAACCCGGCAATCAGCAGCAAGGCCATGTAGGCCTTGAGAAAGCCAGAACGTAATGCCGCCTGCCCGAAGTGCAGCATTTGGGCGTCGAACACAGTTTGCGCCAACGCCCGCTTTTCCTGGCTATAGAGCAGGCCAAACACCGCGCCCAGCAGCGGTACGATCACCAGCATCAAGAGCAAAAAGTAGCCCAGCCCCTTGTCCAACAGCGCCCAGCTGCGCCGGGGCAACAGCCAGTGCAGGGTCGCTGACCACTGGGCGGCCAGGCTGGCGTGGGGTTTGCACAGGTCGCCACAACGGGCGTCGAGCGTGCAGCAGAGTGAACAAATCGGCCCCTGGTAAGCCGGGCAATGCGCCATGTCGGGCCCTTCGTAGTCGCGCTCACAAATCACGCAGCGCTGCAGGCGCAAACGCGGGTAAGCGCCCGCATCAGAAGCCGACAACCCCTTAACATCGCGCGCCAGGTAGTACTTGCCCCGGGTGGCCAACGCAATCAACGGTGAAGTGATCAAGGCGGTGGCCAGGGCAATCAGCGCCGAAAATGCCTGTGCCATCGGTCCAAAAAAACCCAGATGGGCCGTGACCGACAGCAGTGAGGCCAGCGCCATGGCGCCCACACCCACCGGGTTGATGTCGTACAAATAAGCGCGCTTGAACTCAATGCCCCGGGGGCTCAAACCCAAGGGTTTGTTGATCACCAGGTCGGCCACGACCGCCATCATCCAGGCGATGGCAATGTTGGAATACAGCCCAAGCACGGCCCCCAGAGCGGCAAACACATTCATCTCCATCAGCATGAAAGCGATCAGCGTGTTGAACACCACCCACACCACGCGCCCAGGATGGCTGTGCGTCAGGCGCGAAAAAAAGTTGCTCCAGGCCAGCGAGCCGGCATAGGCGTTGGTGACATTGATCTTGAGCTGCGACACCACCACAAACAGCGCCGTGGCCGCCACCGCCCAGCCATAGTGCGGAAACACATACTCGTAGGCGGCCAGGTACATCTGATTGGGGTCCACCGCGCGCTCCAGCGGCACCGCATGGCTGATGGCCAGGTAAGCCAGCAAGGCGCCGCCCAGCATTTTGAGCACCCCCAGAACCACCCAACCCGGCCCGCCCAGCAACACACTGAGCCACCAGCTTCGGCGGTTGGCAGCGGTCAGAGCCGGCATAAAGCGCAGGTAGTCGGCCTGTTCGCCCATCTGCGTCATCAGCGCCACCCCCACCGTCAGCGCTGCACCAAACAGGGGCAGACTAAACCCATCCGACTGGCCTTTGTCACCAATATAGTGCACCACACCCGCAAATGCGGTGGGCTCGCGCCACAACACAAAAGCAAACGGCAGCAACCACATCAACAGCCACAAAGGCTGGGTCCAGACCTGCAACCGACTGATGGTGGACACCCCATGCGTCACCAGCGGGATCACCAGCAACGCACACATCAAATAGCCCCAGCGCGGCGGAATGTCGAGCGCCAGCTCCAGCGCGTAGGCCATGACCGCGGCTTCGAGCGCAAAAAAGATGAAGGTAAACGAGGCATAAATCAGCGACGTCAGCGTCGAGCCGATGTAGCCAAAACCGGCACCACGCGTGAGCAAGTCCATGTCGACCCCGTATTTGGCGGCGTAGATGCTGATGGGCAAACCTGCCAGAAAGATGATCAGCCCGGTGGCCAGAATCGCCCACAGGGCGTTGACAAAGCCATATTGCACCAGCAGCGTGGCACCCACCGCCTCCAGAATCAAAAAGGCCGCAGCCCCACCCAGCGCGGTTTGCGCCACCCGCCAAGGCGACCACTGGCGAAAGCCCTGCGGCGTGAAGCGCAAGGCATAGTCCTCCAGCGTTTCGCTGGCGACCCAGGCGTTGTAGTCGCGGCGCACCAGCGTGATGCGCTGCGACGGCGCACCTTGATGCACTGAACTGGATTGAGGCTGAGGTTCTGAATTCACACCCTTGTGGTGCAGTTTTCATGCCACGCCATGCCGTGGCAAAACACGACGTCTAGCGTGGTGGGGCGTCTGGGCGGCTGACGATTTCTGGTACCCCAGTATGAGGAAGCTGCCCAGACGCCCCGCCGCGCGGGTTCGAGGCAAGGCTTTCAGCGTTCAGGCACGGGTTTTGCATCTAAAAACACATGGAACTCACCCCCCGCGTTCGGCCGGCATTTGCGGCCGAACGAACTAATTAATCAAAGCATTGAGTGAAACGAAATGGAACTTTCTCCTCGTGAAAAAGACAAGCTCCTGCTGTTCACAGCCGGCCTGCTGGCCGAACGCCGCAAAGCACGTGGCCTCCAACTCAACTACCCCGAAGCCGTGGCCCTGATCAGCTGCGCCGTGATGGAAGGTGCACGCGACGGCCAAACCGTGGCGCAACTCATGAGTTTTGGCCGTACCATCCTGACCCGCGCCGAGGTGATGGACGGTATTGCTGACATGATTCCCGACATCCAGGTGGAAGCCACCTTCCCCGATGGCACCAAACTGGTGACGGTCCACCAACCCATTGTTTAAAACCCCAGCACAGTGAGGCACGCATGATCCCTGGCGAACTCTTTACCGACGGCCCCGACCATGTGCTGAACCCCGGCAGGCGCACCCAGACACTGGTGGTGGTCAATGCGTCCGAGCGCCCGATTCAGGTCGGCTCGCACTACCACTTTGCCGAGACCAACGGTGCGCTGGGTTTTGACCGGGCCGCCGCGCAAGGCATGCGGCTCAACATTCCGTCAGGCTCGGCAGTACGTTTTGAGCCTGGGCAGCAGCGTACGGTCGAGCTGGTGGACTATGCGGGGAGCCGCATCGTTTACGGCTTTCGTGGCCTGACGCAAGGCCCGCTTTAGAAAGTACGAACATGGCAACACTGGGACGACGCGCTTACGCAGAAATATTTGGCCCCACCGTGGGTGACCGGGTGCGCCTGGCCGACACCAACCTGATCATCGAGGTCGAAGACGACCTGACCTTGCGCGCCGGTGGCTACGGCGAGGAAGTCAAGTTCGGCGGTGGCAAGACCATCCGTGACGGCATGGCGCAAAGCCAGCGCAGCCGGGCTGAAGGGGCGGTGGACACGGTCATGACCAACGCCCTGATCATCGACCACTGGGGCATCATCAAGGCCGACATCGGCCTCAAGGACAGCCGCATCGTGGCCATCGGCAAGGCCGGCAACCCCGACACCCAGCCGGGCGTGGACATCGTCATTGGCCCAGGCACCGAAATCATCAGTTGCGAAGGCAGCATCGTCACCGCCGGCGGCTTTGACAGCCACATCCACTTCATTTGCCCGCAATTGATCGAAGAGGCCTTGAGCAGCGGCATCACCACCATGACCGGCGGCGGCACCGGCCCCGCCACTGGCACCTTTGCCACCACCTGCACACCCGGGCCGTGGCACATTGAGCGCATGTTGCAGGCCTCTGACGCCTTTGCCATGAACCTGGGTTTTCTGGGCAAGGGCAATGCCAGCCTGCCGCAAGCACTGCATGAGCAGATCAACGCCGGCGCCATCGGCCTCAAACTGCACGAAGACTGGGGCACCACGCCAGCGGCCATTAACAACTGCCTGAACGTGGCCGAACTCACCGACACCCAGGTCGCGATCCACACCGACACACTCAACGAATCGGGCTTTGTGGAAGACACGCTGGCCGCCTTCAAGGGTCGCAGCATCCACACCTTTCACACCGAAGGGGCAGGCGGCGGCCATGCGCCCGACATCATGAAACTGGTGGGCGAGCCCAATGTACTGCCCTCCAGCACCAACCCCACGCGCCCCTACACCGTCAACACACTCGACGAACACGTCGACATGCTGATGGTCTGCCACCACCTGGACGCGGGTATTGCCGAAGACCTGGCTTTTGCCGAGAGCCGCATCCGCAAGGAAACCATCGCCGCCGAAGACATCCTGCACGACCTGGGCGCCATCAGCATCATGAGCAGCGACAGCCAGGCCATGGGCCGCGTCGGCGAAGTGATCATCCGCACCTGGCAGACGGCGCACAAAATGAAAGCGCAGCGTGGCTGGCTGGCACCGCCGGCCGGGCGCGGCGAGCCGGTGGAACAGCAGCAGCGCAACGACAACTACCGCATCAAACGTTACCTGGCCAAGTACACCATCAACCCCGCGCTGACCCACGGCATGGCGCATGAAGTGGGCAGTATCGAGGTTGGAAAATGGGCCGACCTGGTGGTCTGGAAACCCGCTTTTTTTGGCATCAAACCCGCGTTGATTCTCAAAGGCGGCTTCATCGCCATGGCCGCCATGGGCGACCCCAACGCGTCAATTCCCACGCCGCAGCCGGTGCATTACCGGCCCATGTTTGGCAGTTATGGCGGTGCGCTGGCGCGGGGTTCCATCACATTTATTTCGCAAGCAGGCGAGCAGGCCGGCATCAAGGCGCGTTATGGGTTGGCCAAAAACGTGAGCGCGGTACGCGATATCCGTGGCATCCGCAAAGAGCACATGATTCACAACGCCTACCTGCCGCACATGGAAATCGACGCGCAAACCTACAGCGTGCGCGCCGACGGTGAGCTGCTCACCTGCGAGCCCGCGGTGAGCTTGCCGATGGCGCAAAGGTACTTTTTGTTTTAGGCCACCGCGTTTTTATTTGCGCGTGGCTTGCGCAAAAGGTCGATGAAGACAAGCCTTCATGGCGCACGCTGGCAAGGCGCGGCGACGCAGCCTGCACGTTGCATAGCGCGAGCGCTTGATGCCAAAGGGCGGGTGGGCGCAGTACCGTTCAGACCGGCAAGACGCTGTATTCCTTGGAGGCCATGGGCTCAAAGTCAGCGGGTACGCCACCCCGGAGTTCAATCAGCACACGCCGTGCAAAGGGAGCGCCCATGCGGTTGATGCGGCGCACGGTGGCCGTGATGGTGGCGTGTTCCAGCAGGGCGGTACGCAGGTCAGCAACCAGGTAGCGCGGAGCCCAGCCAATCAAGTGGCAATCTTTGGTTTGCAGTTGCACGGCGTAGCCGGTGGCGGGGTTGTTGACTTCAATGGCCACTTGCAGTTCTTCACCTTCGGTCAGGGTGTCGGCTTTTTGTTGCGCAGCGGTGGACACGTGCCGCAGTCCATGCAGAAAAAAGCGGCAACTGATGGTGCCATCGGCCATCTTGCGCACTTGGGGAAAGACTTCCAGGCTGTCAGTCTGGCGCTCACCCCCGGTGAGGCTGAGAATTTCAATGGGGTCCGCATGGGCGGGGTCCAGGTCCAGCCAGTTCAGGTATTCGGCAAAATCTTTGCGGTTGGGTTCCAGAACACGGTTTTTGAACAAGGGAAAAAGCTCACTGGCTTCGTAGCGGCGCTCGAATTCCGGAAAAGCCAGCAGGGGCGAAAACCCGGCGCGCTCCTGGGCCTGCAGCGCACCTTGGGTGTACTGGAACACATAGTCGTGCCGATCCACCGATGCGTCCAGACGGCCAATCGGGAACCAGGCCCGTGTGGGGCTGGGGGCTTGCCAGGCAACAAACAACGTGCTCATGTTGGGGTACTCATGTCAATAGGTCAATCAAAGTGGTGCGGGCGCTCAAGACCATGGCTTGTGCAAACAATTTTGCGGGTTCTGATGTGCGCTCAATGGGTAAGGATGCCAATATCTCGTTCAGCGCCTGGGGCTCAAATGCCGCGACCCGCGCTAATGCGGACCTGAAGTATGCAGGATACGCCATCGCTGCATCCTGCGCCAGCCGCAAGGGGTTTTCGCCATGGGCTTGCTGGGGGTCACGGAAGATGCCGCCGCAGCCTTTGCTGATGTACTTTTCCACTTGCTTGTTGGCAAGCAGATCGGAGCGGCGCACGTCGCGCAATTCACGGCCAAGAGACGACGCATGGTCAAAGCTGGGGGCGACGCTGAGTACGCGGGTTTGCCTGGCCACGGGGCTGTGCAGGCGCAGTCCCCAGTTTTCATGGTGGCGGTCAGTGTTGCCAATCAATGCATCCAGCACCATGTAACCCGCCAACTCTGTGAGCACAGCATCGGTGTCGGCAAAGTCAGACAGTGCACGGATGGCCTGCTAAATGTTTTCCAGTGTGTGATCGGCTTGCCGAAAAATCTTGGCCTTGTCATAGCCAGTGACTTTCCAGGCCATGATTTCGTTGCCATGCACCAAGGCTTCACCCGCATCCACGTCAATGAAGTTGCAGGAGATGCAGCCAATCCTGCCACCATATTCGGCCAGCTCTACTGTGGCGGCGTTGATGCCCAGCGTGTACGCAATTTCTGCAGCAGCCTTCTCCGCCCAGTCCTCGCCGGTGTTCGACCGGGCTTCTTTGAACAACCACCGTTGCCCGTCCCGCAGCACCCAGAATTTTGGCTTACTGCCAAGCTGTTCGGTATCTTCACGCGCTTCGAGCGGGATTTTGACAATGGGGTAAAGATGCATTCGGATGCGACAGGGTTGGGCTTGAATAGAGCCGGATTATCGGGCTGAAGTCCAACACAAATCAGTTCATTACAGCCAGACACAGGTGCGCCATCCATGACCTATCATCCTGCGCTTCGACAGCATCTACACTTTCTTTTGCCATGCTCATCATCCGACAAGCCCTCTTCCCGGCAGAACAAGACGACGTGGTTTCGATATTTCGCGAGTACGTGAGCTGCCCAACCGTAAGCCTCAACTTTCAAGAGTACGAGACTGAATTCGCAGGACTTCCTGGCAAGTACGCCGCGCCAGAAGGCCGCCTTCTCTTGGCACGCCACGGCGACACCGTTCTTGGCTGCGCAGCATTGCGCCGCGTTGATGGGTCAACGTGCGAAATGAAGCGCGTCTATGTCCGCCCGGCAGCGCGAGGAAGAAGTCTTGGCCGCCAGCTCGTCGAGGTGATATTGAGCGAGGCCAAGCTGGCCGGCTATTCGCGCGTCTGCCTGGACGTTCTGCCTGAGTTCACCACAGCCCAGAAGCTCTACGAGTCGTTGGGCTTTGCGCCGTCAGAGCCAGTGAGTTTCAACCCTGTCCCTGGCACCAAGTTTCTTGCGCTTGCCTTGACATGATCACCGCCCGTTCAAAAAATTATCTACACCAAGGATGGCGCAGCCGGTCATCGATTTAAAGGCCGTGGCCAGGGTCAGTAAATCTTTGCCACCACTGATCAGCACTTCGGCTTGCCCCACCACCGCCAGACGCATGAACATCAAGTCATACGGATCGCGGCACTCGGGTACGGTCGGCATCGATTCGGGCATGTGAACGGTTTGGCTGTAGGGTAGGTAGTCGGCCAACAATTGTTGTTGATCGGGACGCGACAGGTGAAATTTAGGGTAGGCCAGCACGCGTATCAATTCCTGGGCGGTGTCGGTATTGACCAGCGGCAAGACCTCATGGGTTTGCCAGGCCATGCGCAACCTGCCAGCCAAGCCGCCGCCAAATACCAGCGCAGACAACACCACGTTGGTGTCCAGCACAAGCCTCATTGGCGCGCCCATGCAACGGCATCGGCCACGTCAAGCGCGCTCAAGTTCAGCTCTGCCAACTTGGCGCGGACCGCATCAGCGCGCTGGATTCGAACCGGTGTCAAAACCACTTGCCCGGCCTTTACTTCCACCTCAAAGTACTCGGGTGTCCCCACCAGCGCGGTGATGCTTTTGGGCAACGTCAACTGGTTTTTGGAGGTCATCTTGGCAAGCATGGCAATTCCTTAAGTAAGAATTCCTTACTTTAACAAAAAAGAAATTGGCGTACGAATGCATTGCGCAATAAAGGCAGCCATTTGTATTTGGACTTTTAAAGTCACTCCCGGATTCCGCTTCGCTTCATCCGGACTACTTGCTGATTTATCCCCAAGTCATCAGGATGACTCATTGTTTTACCAGATAATGTAGTGTTGTGACCTACAAAAAACGAGACCATCATGAAAACAATCTCTGCGGGTGATGCCAATCGCCACTTTTCCAGCTTGCTGCGCGATGTGGCGACCGGGGAAATTGTGACCGTGCTGTCTCGCGGCAGGCCAGTGGCGACGCTGTCGCCGGTACGCCAGGCAGACGATCAGCGACAACTGGCAAGGCAGAGCCTGCTGGCACGGCTGCGCCAGCAAAAGCCATCTGGTATGCGCGACTGGACGCGCGATGAACTTTACGAGGCTTAAGGCATGCGGATCGCGCTCGACACCAACGTCCTGGCCTACGCTGAGGGGCTGGGCGACGAGCTGCGTTGCGGCAAGGCGGTGCAACTCATCGGTTTGCTGGCAACCCAGGAATTGTTCTTGCCAGCGCAAACGCTGGGTGAATTAACCAGGGTGCTCATCGGAAAAGCCAAGCGCACGCCCGCTGACACACGCGATGCAGTGCTTGGCTGGGCAGACAGTTTTGAGGTTGCGGACTCCACTTGGCCGGCTTTTCAGGCGGCCTTTGATCTGGTGACTGATCACCAACTGCCCATGTGGGACGCATTGATACTGGCGATCGCTGCCGAGAACCATTGCCGACTGCTATTGAGTGAAGACTTCAACCAAGGTTTTACTTGGCGCGGTGTCACCGTGGTTAACCCCTTTGGCGCATCACAACACCCTTTACTGGCCCAATTGCTCAAGCCCTTGCAGTAACGAAAAGGGTAACGTCCCCATTTTTCAATTTTTCATTTTTCGGTCAACTTTGTTGCAGTCGCAGTAAAAGAGTCATCGGGTGAACTGGCGAAGGCTGAAAGCCGTAGTGTTCATAAAACTGTTTGGCTCGGTCATGCAGAGCGTGCGCCAGCAACGCCCGAATGCCTGCATGTTGCGACACCAGAGCACACCGCTTGACAGCATCTTGCAACAGCGATGCGCCCAGCTTCATGCCTTGGGCGCGCTGGTCTACGGCCAGTCTGGCCAGCACCATCACTGGCACAGGGTCTGGCATATTGCGTCGCACCGCCGACGTTGCGATTTGATGCGACACCGCCCCAGCCGCCAAGGCGTAGTAGCCCACAACAGCTTGCTGCGCATCGACCACCACAAAGGTGCGGCTGGCTCCACTGAGTTGGTTGGCATAGGCACGTCGCATCAGCCAGGCATCAAGCTCGGGCTCTGAGCTGGAAAATCCGACGCTGCGATGCGATGGCAGCAGCGGCTGCGGTGCCTGGAAACCCAGACTCATGCCGCTTGCCAAACCGGCCTGACGGCCATCAGCCGTTCCAGCGCCACGTTAGGAGCGACGGGCGCGTCGAGCATTTGAACAAAACTTTGAAACCGAGCATCGTCCAAGTTGAAAAACACTTGGTCAAGCAAGACGCTGCGGGCTCTGTCACAGGCGGCTTCCAACATGAAGTCGGACCGGTTTTTGCCTAGCACTTTAGCGGCGTGGTCAATCAGATCACGCTGCACTGGCCTGGCGCGCAGATTTATGGCGGCATCACGCATACGTTTGTCCTTGCAAATATGTGAAATTCATGCGGCGATGGTAGTTAGGTGTGTAGCTGTTGTCAATACGCTTGATATCTGGGAAAAATGGGGGACACCTGCAGCCGAAGCGCCTTTGCGTCCAGCAACGCGCACGCTTGCAGGTTGGCCAACTTTTGCGGCAATAGCGGGCTCGCGAATGGTGTGACGTGGGTTTGGTGGACAATTTAGACTGGGTCGGCACGGCTTTTGCGTGATAGATTGCACCGTATTTTGACCAGCATCCCATGCTCACCATCAACAAACTCATTGCGCAAGGCCAGGGCCTGGCGGCCGCCTTGCTCAAACGTGCCGCCAGTATTGAGCTCGACTGGGACGTGCGGCAGAAAAGCCGCTTTGAAACCATTGACTCTGCCGGGCGACAGATTGGCATATTTTTGCCGCGCGGTACGGTGCTGCGCGGGGGCGACGTGCTGGTGGCGCAAGACGGCTCGCTGATCAAGGTGGTGGCCGCACCCCAGACCGTGCTGAAAATTACCCACTGCCCCCACCACGGTACGCCATTTGACTTGATCCGCGCGGCCTACCACCTGGGCAACCGCCATGTGCCGATCGAACTCAAACCCGACCACCTCAAGATCGAGCCCGACCATGTGCTGGCCGACATGCTGCGTGCCATGCATTTGATCGTGGTGGAAGTCAACGAGGCGTTTGAGCCGGAGAGTGGTGCCTATGCCAGCGGCGGTCATGCGCATGGGCATGACCACGATCACCACCATGCATGACACCAGCCTGCTGCAACTCATGTGGCTGGCCTCGCCGGCATTGCCGATTGGTGGTTTTTCTTATTCGGAAGGCCTAGAGGCAGCAGTCGAGTCAGCCCGCGTCACGACAGAACTTGAGGCCGCTGCCTGGCTGCTCGACCAGCTTGAACTGAGCCTGGCGCGCGGTGACTTGGCGGTCTTGGCCCAGGCCATTCCGGCATGGAGGGCCACAGACGCCAGCCGCATTGCGGCCCTCAACACCTGGGTGCTGCAGACGCGCGAGAGCAGCGAGCTGCGGGCGCAGACCGAACAAATGGGTCGGTCCCTGCTGGAATGGCTGCGCAACCACACCACCGCCACCCCGTCGCAAATCGGACTGCTGGCCGAGCTGCAGCCCACTTATCCGCTGGCCTTTGCGCTGGCCGCCAGCGCCACCGGCGCGCCCGTGCGCGAGTGCCTGCTGGCCTACGCTTTTGGCTGGGCCGAAAACATGGTGCAAGCCGCGATCAAATCGGTGCCGCTGGGCCAAAGCGCCGGGCAGCGCATCCTTTCTGCCTTGTCGGCAGCCATTCCTGCGGCCATCGACCACGCGTTGTTGTTGCCAGACCACGCGCGCCAGGCCTTTTCACCGATGCTGGCCATTTTGAGTGCCCAGCACGAAGTCCAGTATTCACGTCTTTTCCGTTCCTGAGCCACACCATGACCTCACTACATCACATCAAAAACCGCACCAAGCCCCTGCCCCCTTTGCGTGTGGGCATCGGTGGCCCGGTGGGCTCCGGCAAAACCACGCTGCTGGAAATGCTGTGCAAGGCCATGCGCGACCAGTACGACCTGGTGGCCATCACCAATGACATCTACACCAAGGAAGACCAGCGCCTGCTGACCGTGAGCGGCGCCCTGCCGGCCGAGCGCATCATGGGGGTGGAGACCGGCGGTTGCCCACACACCGCCATCCGTGAAGACGCGTCGATCAACCTGGAGGCGATTGACCGCATGCTCGTGGATTTTCCGAATGCCGACATTGTGTTCATCGAGAGCGGCGGCGACAACCTGGCCGCCACCTTCAGCCCCGAGCTGTCCGACCTGACGATCTATGTGATTGACGTGGCCGCTGGCGAAAAAATCCCACGCAAGGGCGGCCCCGGCATCACCAAGAGCGACTTGTTTGTGATCAACAAAACCGACCTGGCGCCTTATGTGGGTGCCAACCTGGAGGTGATGCGTGCGGACACCGTGCGCATGCGCACCACACCCAAAGGGCTCAAGCCCTTTGTCATGACCAATCTAAAAACGCTGGACGGGCTGGCGCAGGTGGTGGCCTTCATTGAGCAGAAAGGCATGCTGCAAAGCGCGTGAGCCAGACGGTCACCCTGCCAACTTCGGCCTCTGAGCGGGCGTATAGCCTGGCCGTTTTTGCTATTTCAAGATTCAATCTTGAAATAGCAAATTTTTAGAACTTGAGCCGCATCTCCGCTGCCCGTGCATGGGCCTGCAGGCCCTCGCCATGGGCCAGCGTGGAGGCGATCTGGCCCAGGGTCTGGGCACCGGCTTCGCTGACTTCGATCAGGCTGCTGCGCTTCTGAAAGTCATAGACGCCTAGCGGCGATGAAAATCGCGCGGTGCCGCTGGTGGGCAGCACGTGGTTGGGGCCGGCGCAGTAGTCGCCGAGCGATTCGCTGGTGTAGGCGCCCAGAAAAATGGCACCGGCGTGTTTAAGCAATGGCTCCCAGCGGTGCGGGTCGCGACTGGACACCTCCAGGTGTTCCGGCGCAATGCGGTTGCTGATGTCGCAGGCTTCTTCCATGCGGCGGGTCAAAATCAAAGCACCGCGGTCGGTAAGCGACTTGGCGATGATCTCGCGCCGTGGCATCTCGGGCAGCAGTCGGTTAATGCTAGCCTGCACTTGGTCGATGTAGGCGGCATCGGGACACAGCAAAATGCTTTGCGCCAGTTCGTCGTGCTCAGCCTGGCTGAACAGGTCCATCGCCACCCAGTCGGGTGGTGTGCTGCCATCTGCAAGCACCAGGATCTCGCTGGGTCCGGCAATCATGTCGATGCCGACGGTACCAAAAACGCGGCGTTTGGCAGCAGCCACGTAGGCATTGCCCGGGCCGGTGATTTTGTCCACTTTGGGGATGGTTTCGGTGCCATAGGCGAGCGCGGCCACCGCCTGGGCGCCGCCCACGGTGAAGGCGCGGGTGACACCGGCCACATAGGCGGCAGCCAGCACCAGCATGTTTTTTTCACCTTTGGGGGTAGGCACCACCATGATGATCTCGGCCACACCCGCCACGTGCGCCGGAATGGCGTTCATCAGCACACTGCTCGGGTAAGCGGCCTTGCCGCCGGGCACATAAATGCCAACCCGGTCCAGCGGCGTGACTTTTTGGCCCAGCAGCGTGCCGTCCTCGTCGCGGTAGCTCCAGCTTTCGCCACTGGCCTTGCGCTGGGCTTCGTGGTAACTGCGTACCCGGGCTGCTGCGGCTTGCAGGGCAACACGTTGAACCGCCGGCAAACCATCAAAAGCCACCTTGAGCTCGGTCTGGGTCAGTTCCAGCTCGGTCATCGCGGTGGTTTGCAGGCCATCAAAACGCGCGGTGTAGTCCAGCACGGCGGCATCACCACGCTGTTGCACGTCACGCAAAATATCAGCCACGCGTTGCTCGATGCCGGCATCGGTTTCGGCCGACCAATGCAGGCGCGCCTTGAAATCAGTCTCAAAGTTGTTGCTGGCGGTTGATAGGCGGGCGGGGTGAGCGGTAGTTGACATGGCATTCATTCCGAATTTATTTGCCGATGGCTGAAGCGAACGCATCAATGATCTTGCGAATAGGCGCCTGCTTGAGCTTGAGTGCGGCCTGGTTCACCACCAGGCGCGAGCTGATGTCCATGATGTGCTCAACCTCGACCAGATGGTTGGCCTTGAGGGTGTTGCCGGTCGAGACCAGGTCGACAATGGCATCGGCCATGCCCACCAACGGGGCTAGCTCCATACTGCCATAGAGCTTGATCAGGTCCACGTGCACACCCTTGGCGGCAAAAAAGTCCCTTGAGATCGCCACGTATTTGGTGGCCACCGTCAGGCGCGAGCCTTTTTTGACGGCACTCGGGTAATCAAAATCAGAGCGCACCGCCACACTGATGCGGCACTTGGCGATTTGCAAGTCAAGCGGCTGGTACAGGCCCTGGCTGCCATGCTCCAGCAGCGTGTCCTTGCCCGTGATACCAAGGTCGGCGCCACCATACTGCACATAGGTGGGCACGTCGGTAGCGCGCACCACCAGCACGCGCACGTCGGGCTGGTTGGTGGTGAGGATCAGCTTGCGTGATTTTTCAGGGTCTTCCAGCACCTCAATGCCTGCAGCTTTGAGCAAGGGCAGGGTTTCTTCAAAAATACGTCCTTTGGACAGGGCCAGGGTGATCATGATTTGACTCTTTCAATGTCGGCCCCCAGGCCGCGCAGCTTGGCTTCCATCTGGTCGTAGCCACGGTCGAGGTGATAAATGCGGTCGATCAGGGTTTCGCCTTCCGCCACCAGGCCGGCAATCACCAGGCTGGCCGAGGCGCGCAGGTCGGTCGCCATCACGGTGGCACCGGACAAGGCGTGCACGCCTTCCACCATGGCCACTTTGCCGTCGATCTGGATGTTGGCACCCAGCCGAACCAGTTCATTGACGTGCATGAAGCGGTTCTCAAAAATGGTCTCGGTCACCAGCGCCGAACCCTGCGCCACGGTGTTGAGCGCCATGAACTGGGCCTGCATGTCGGTCGGAAAACCGGGGTATTCGGTGGTGCGGAAATTCTGCGCCCTGAGCTGGCGGGCACCGCCCGACTGAACCCGAATGCCGTCGGCCAATTTGCTGACCATCACACCCGCGTCGCGCAGCTTTTCCACCACCGCTTCAAGGTGCTCAATGCGGCCATGCTGCGCCACCACGTCGCCACCAGCGGCGGCCACGGCACACAAAAATGTACCGGTTTCAATACGGTCGGCCACCACCTGATGGGTACAGCCATGCAAGGTCTCAACCCCATGGATGACGATGCGGCTGGTACCATGGCCTTCGATGTGTGCGCCCATCTGGATCAGCATCTCGGCCAGGTCCGGGATCTCGGGCTCCTGCGCGGCGTTTTCCAGAATGGTTTTGCCCTCGGCCAGCACGGCGGCCATCATGAAGTTCTCGGTGCCGGTGACTGTCACCATGTCGGTCGCAATACGCGCGCCCTTGAGGCGCGTGCGCCCGGCCGGCAGTTTTGCAACCATGTAACCATGCTCGACGGCAATCTCGGCACCCATGGCCGTCAGGCCCTTGATGTGCTGGTCGACCGGGCGCGAGCCAATGGCGCAGCCCCCCGGCAGCGACACCCGCGCGTGACCAAAACGGGCCAGCAGCGGGCCCAACGCCAGCACCGATGCGCGCATGGTTTTGACCAACTCGTAAGGGGCTTCCGGGTTATTCAGGCTGCTGGCATTGAGCACCACACTGCCGTCATCTGCCTGCTGGGTGCTGACACCCATGTTGCGAATCAGCTTGAGCATGGTGGCCACGTCCTGCAGGCGTGGCACGTTGCGCAGGGTGACGGGCTCAGCCGTCAGCAAGGCTGCACACAGCTCGGGCAGAGCTGCATTTTTTGCCCCGGAAATCATGACGGTGCCGTGCAATGGCCGGCCGCCGCGAATCAATAATTTATCCATGGCTCAGACCGGCTGTGCCGCCCATTCGGCGGGCGTGAAGGCTTTGATGGACAGGGCATGAACTTCATCGGTTTTCATCTTGTCGCCCAGGCAGGCATACACCCGCTGATGGCGTGCGATGGCACGTTTGCCATCAAACTCGGGGGAGACCACCACCGCATACCAGTGGCGGCCGTCCCCTTCGAGCGTGAGGTAGTCACACGCCAGGCCATTGGCAATGAGTTGTTTGATTTGGTCAGCAGTCATGTGTTTACTTTCTTGAATTCTTCAAATCGTCGTTAATACGAGTTAGCCTATCAACCCCGTAGGGCGGACTTACACCCGCCATGGTCGACTGAAGTCGACCCTACAGCAAGCCCAAACAGTGTGTTCACGGCGCGGTTCATCAGGAACGGATTTTGTAACCCACACGCAGCAGCAACAGCGCCCACACACCCACACCCGCTGTCGCTGCTGCCACCACGCCCAGGCTGAACCAGGGCGAGACATCGCTGACCCCAAAAAAGCCAAAACGAAAGCCGTCGATCATGTAAAAAAACGGATTGAAATGGCTCACGGTTTGCCAAAACGGCGGCAGGGAATGGATGGAATAAAAAACACCGCTCAAGAACGTCATGGGCATGACCACAAAGTTCTGGAAAGCGGCCATCTGGTCAAATTTTTCTGACCACAAACCCGCCACCACGCCCAGCGAACCCATCAAGGCCGCGCCCAGCACGGCAAAAAGCAGCGCCCACACCGGCTGCGCCAACGGTGGCACGGCAAACAACAGCGACACCACCAACACCCCTGAGCCGACCACCAGGCCACGCACCACTGCCGCCCCCACATAGGCCACAAACCAGTGCCAGGCGGACAAGGGGGTCAGTAACAAAAACACCAGGTTGCCCATGACTTTGCTGGCAACCAGCGAGGACGAGCTGTTGGCAAAGGCGTTTTGCAACAGGCTCATCATGGCCAGGCCGGGCACCAAAAATGCGGTGTAACTCACGTTGTCATAGACCTTGACGTGCGACTCCAGCGCCTGGCCAAAGACCAACAGGTACAGCAGCGCGGTCAAGATCGGGCCGGTGATGGTCTGTGCCGCCACCCGCCAAAAGCGCAGCACTTCCTTAAAAAGCAGCATTTGCCAGCCGGTCATACGGGGCTCCGATCATCGCGGCCGGGGTGTTGTTGCATCACTTTTAAAAATACGTCTTCGAGGTCAGGGCGACGAATTTCGATGTCTTGCGCCTGCAGGCCGGCCTGGCGGATTTGCGCCAGGTACTGTTCCACTGCACCCGCATCTTTGGCGGGCAATTGCACCACGCGCCCGGTGACACGCACCAGGCTGGCCAAATCGGGTGGCAGGTCGCCATCAACCGTGCAGCGCAACACATTGCCGGATGCCGCACTGAGCAACGCACTGGTGCTGTCAAGCGCCACCACCTTGCCCGTTTTCAGCATGGCAATACGGCCGCACAGGGCTTCTGCCTCTTCCAGGTAATGGGTGGTCAACAAAACGGTGTGCCCCTGTTTATTAAGCTTGGCAATAAAGTGCCACAGCGTCTGGCGCAACTCCACGTCAACCCCGGCGGTGGGCTCGTCCAGCACAATCACGGGCGGTTTGTGCACCAGCGCCAGCGCCACCAGCACCCGGCGTTTCATGCCGCCCGAGAGTGCGCGCATATTGGCGTTGGCCTTGTCAGTGAGGCCCAGGTGATCGAGCAGTTCGTCGACCCAGGCAGCGTTGTTTTTGACACCGAAGTAACCTGACTGGAACAACAGCGCCTCGCGCACCTTGAAAAAAGGGTCAAACACCAGCTCTTGCGGCACCACGCCCAAGGCACGGCGGGCGGCGGCAAAGTCGGTTTGCACGTCATGGCCCATCACGCTGACGCGCCCGGCACTGGCCTTGGCAAGCCCCGCCAAAATAGTGATCAGGGTGGTTTTTCCGGCGCCGTTGGGGCCGAGCAGACCAAAAAATTCTCCTTCTTCAACGGCCAGACTCACGTCGTCAAGCGCAAGAAAGGTGCTGCCCTGCGGGCCGCGTGGGGAAGGGTAACTTTTGGAGACGGACTGGAATGAGATGGCGGGCATGGGGCCGCTATTTTACCGGGGGCTTAAGGCTGAGACGGCAGCAGTTCGGTGATGCCGTACAAAGCAGCCAAGTCTTGCAGGCGTTGCGGGGCTTCCTTGAGCACAAATTTTTTGCCCATTTTGAGCACCTCACGACGCACTTCCAGTAACAAGGCCAAAGCCGCAGAGTCAAAACGTTTCAAATTTCCAGCGTCCAGCACCACATCGGCTTGCGCTTGGCCAGACAAATCCTTTGACAAGGCCGCCAGACAAGCCACCGCGTTGGCCTGCGTGATCACTTCAGGCAACACCAGCATGTCAACCTTTGGCCGGCATGGCGTTGGCAGCGGCGTTGGACTTGTTGCGCTCAATCAGCGTGGCGATCAGGCCATCAAGGCCTTTGGCGTTAATTTCCTGTGCAAACTGGCTACGGTAGGTTTCTACCAGCCAGACGCCCAGCACGTTGAGGTTGTAAATTTTCCAGCCAGCGCCGACACCCGATGTTTTTTCAAGCCGGTAGTCCAGTTGCACCGGATCACCGCGCCCCGTGATCAAGGTGCGCACAATCACTTCCTTGTCATCCGCCGCGGCCCGCAGGGGTTTGACGCTAAAACTCAGGTTTCTGGCCTGGCTCATGGCACCGGCATAGGTGCGCACCAACAGGGTCTTGAACTCTGCCTCAAGGCGCTTGCGTTGCTCCGGGGTCGCTTGGCGCCAAGCGGGACCAACTGCAGACGCGGTCATGCGTTGAAAATTCAGGTGCGGCATGACTTTCTCGTCGACCAGTTCAATGATGCGCGACACATCACCGGCCTGAACACCTTTGTCGGCCTGGATGGTGTCAAGTGCCTCCTTGGTCAGCCGATTAATCAGCGCATCTGGGGCTTCATCTGCCGCGCACACGGGCGCTGACAAGAGCAAAGACAAGCTTGCGGCAAGAGCCAACAGCCCCCGGTTTAAAAAACGTCTGTTCATCATTTATTCCCCATTCTGTTTATTTGACTTGATTTTCTTGTGTTGGTTCAACCGGCTCGTCGTCATCGGGTGGATCGCCGTCGTACACCGCATTTTGACGGCGCTGCAAAAAGGCATCGCGGGTAAAAGTGTAGGGATCCAGCGCGACCTGGTCCAAAATTTTGGAGGCCTCCAGCAAACGGGACCGTTGATTCAACAAGTTCACCGCGTTCAGTGCATTACGCGTCGCATCATGATCGATGCCCGCGACAAAATTACCATACGCATCGACGGGTGAGGCCACCGTGTCGCGCAAAGTTGAGGGACCCAGCAACGGCAAGATCACATAGGGGCCGGCACCCACACCCCAATAACCCAGCGTCTGGCCAAAGTCTTCGGTGTGACGCTCAATTTGCATCTCGGAGGCAATGTCAAGTACACCGCCCAGACCCAGGAAGGTGTTGACACCAAAACGTACCAGGCTGTTGCCTGCCGCTTCGCCCTTGAGTTGCAGGGAGTTGTTGGCAAAAGACCAAGCATCTTGCAGGTTGGCAAAGAAATTGGTCACCCCGGTACGCACCGGCGATGGCAGCACATCGCGGTAAACCGTGGCCACCGGTTTGACCACGGCGCGGTCCACCACGTCATTCAACTGGTACATGCCCCGGTTGAACGGCTCCAGCGGGTCACGCGGGTTGGCGCTGGGGCCCGCGGCACAGCCACCCAGCGTGAATATGACCAGCGCAAAACCAGCCCATAAACTGCGGACCATCATGCCGCTGTGTTGATTGCAAAAAGATCTCATTATTTTCCCTGGCTGGCATTCCCGTCAGTTGGCTCAGCGGCTTTACTGAACAAGAACTGGCTGATGAGATTTTCCAGCACCACGGCCGACTGGGTGCTGGAGATGGTGTCCCCCGCCACCAACGTTTTTTCCTCAGCGCCGGGCTCAATGCCCAAATACTGCTCACCCAACAAACCACTGGTCAATATCTTCAGTGAACTGTCTTTGGGAAACATATAACGACTCTCCAGCGCCAGCGTGACCACGGCCTGGAAAGATTTGTCGTCAAAAACGATGTTGTCGACCCGACCCACCACCACACCGGCACTGCGCACCGCCGCTTTGGGCTTGACACCACCCACATTGTCAAACTTGGCCTTGACCTGGTAGGTTTTCTGAAAACTCAGGCTCAGCAGGTTGGCAGACTGCAATGCCAAAAACAAAATGGCCACCGCACCGATGAGGACAAAAAGGCCCACCCAGACATCATTTTTTGAACGTTGCATAAAACTTCTTTCTAATCGCGTAACTGCGGTCTTTCCCACAAGGTCTTCATATCGTAAACATCATGGCCGTCAGGATGAAATCCAGACCAAGCACAGCAAGCGACGCCACCACCACGGTGCGGGTGGTGGCGCTGGCCACACCTTCGGGCGTGGCTTGGGCCTCGAACCCTTGCAGCAGCGCGACAAAGGTCACGGTAAATCCAAACACAATGCTCTTGATGATGCCGTTGCCCACGTCTTTCCAGACATCCACACCACCTTGAATCTGGCTCCAGAACGAGCCGGCATCAACCCCGATCATGAGCACGCCCACGACCCAGCCACCGATGATGCCCATGGCACTGAACACGGCGGCCAGCAAGGGCATGGTGATCACACCCGCCCAGAAGCGCGGCGCCAAAATACGCTGCACCGGGTCCACCGCCATCATTTCCATGACGCTAATTTGTTCGCCCGCTTTCATGAGGCCAATCTCGGCAGTCAGCGAGGTGCCGGCCCGGCCGGCAAACAGCAGGGCCGTGACCACCGGCCCAAGCTCTCGCACCAGGCTCAGCGCCACCAGCAGGCCCAGGGCTTCAGAGGAACCGTAGCGTTGCAAGGTGTAATAGCCCTGCAGGCCAAAGACAAAGCCGACAAACAGTCCCGACACCGCAATGATGGCCAGCGAATAATTGCCCAGAAAGTGAATTTGGTCACGGATCAGGCCAAAGCGCCTGAAACTCCCGAAAAAAGTAGAGAGCAGTCGCACAAAAAGACGGGCGCCCAGGCCCAAATCCGCCAGCTGGCGCCGCGTGGCCAGGCCGATGTCTGCAGGTTTGTACCAACTCATACGCAGGCCTCCACACCAAAATCTTCGGCCACCGACGGACCCGGATAATGAAATTGCACCGGCCCGTCGGACAAGGCATTGACATATTGGTAGACCAGTGGGTCGGTACTCTGGCGCACCTGCTCGGGCGTGCCTTGCATGGCGATCTTGCCGTTGGCCAGGATGATCACGTGGTCAGCAATGACAAAGGTTTGCTCAAGTTCATGCGAGACAAAAACACTGGTCAGCCCCATCGAGTCATTGAGCTGACGGATCAGCCGCGCTGCCGTGCCAAGGGAAATTGGGTCGAGGCCGGAGAAGGGTTCGTCGTACATCACCAGCTCGGGATCGAGCGCAATGGCACGCGCCAGCGCAATACGTCGTGCCATGCCGCCCGACAGATCGCTCGGTATCAGGTCGTGGGCGCCGCGCAGGCCCACGGCGTTGAGCTTCATCAGCACAATGTCCCGGATCAGCGACTCGGGCAAATTGGTGTGTTCACGCAGCGGGAAGGCAACATTGTCAAACACCGACAGGTCGGCAAACAGGGCGCCAAACTGAAACAACATGCCCATGCGACGCCTTGCGGCGTAGATTTGGGTCTGGTCCATGGGCGTAACATCCTGCCCGTCAAACAGCAGTTGACCCGACTGCGCCCGGTACTGACCCCCCATCAAACGCAGGATGGTGGTCTTGCCTCCACCCGAAGCACCCATCAGCGCCGTCACCTTGCCGCGCGGGATCGACAGGCAAACGTTGTCCAGAATCACCCGCTCTCCGTACCCGAAGGTGAGATTGCGTAATTCGACAAGCGCGTCTATTGAGGTTAGGGGCATAAATAAATAGAAAGGCCGGGGATTCCCGGCCGCTCAATCATAAGGGATTACACCTAGGGGCCTGCTGGAGCCACTCTATTGACCCCCAAATCAGCGTGGCAGGTCGCTGAATCCCATCAGGAATTCATCGACCGAACGGGCTGCCTGACGGCCTTCGCGGATGGCCCACACCACCAGACTTTGACCACGCCGCATGTCACCGGCCGCAAAAACCTTGGCGACGTTGGTAGCATAACCACCGGTGAAGTCAGTGCTGGCGCGGGCATTGCCGCGATTGTCCTTGTCGACCCCAAAGGCGTCGAGTACGGTGGCCACCGGGTTGACAAAACCCATGGCCAGCAACACCAGGTCGGCCTGGTAGGTTTTTTCGGTGCCGGGGATTTCGACCATCTTGCCGTCCTTGAGCTCGATGTGTACAGTTTTGAGGCCGGTCAGCTTGCCCTTTTCACCAATGAATTCCTTGGTGGAAATGGCAAATTCACGGACGCAGCCCTCGTCGTGACTGGAGCTGGTACGCAACTTCATGGGCCAGTAGGGCCAGGTCAACGGCCGGTTTTCTTCCGCCGGTGGTTGCGGCATGACTTCGAACTGGGTCACACTGACCGCACCATGGCGGTTGCTGGTGCCAACGCAGTCGGAACCCGTATCACCGCCGCCAATCACAATGACGTGTTTTCCGTCGGCGCGCAACTGGTTTTTGAGCTTGTCACCGGCGTTGACCTTGTTTTGCTGCGGCAGGAACTCCATCGCAAAATAAACGCCATCCAGGTCACGCCCGGGCACCGGCAGGTCGCGCGACTGCTCGGAGCCGCCGGTGAGCAACACGGCGTCAAAGTCGGCCTGCAATTGGGCGGGGGAAATGGTTTCTTTGGCCCAATTGGTCACTTTCGAGCCCTTGGGCATCTCCCCAACCAGCACGCTGGTGCGAATCGTCACGCCTTCCGCCTTGAGCTGTTCGACACGGCGGTCAATGTGGGTTTTTTCCATCTTGAAGTCGGGAATGCCGTAACGCAGCAAACCACCCACACGGTCATTTTTTTCGAACAGGGTCACGTCATGACCGACACGCGCCAACTGCTGAGCCGCTGCCATGCCCGCCGGGCCGGAGCCCACCACGGCGACTTTTTTTCCGGTCTTGATCTGGGCCGGCTGCGCCTTGACCCAGCCGTGCTCCCAGGCACGGTCGATGATGGCGTGTTCGATCGACTTGATGCCCACAGCACCGTCATTCACATTCAGTGTGCAGGCCGCTTCGCAAGGCGCCGGGCAGATGCGCCCGGTGAACTCAGGAAAGTTGTTGGTACTGTGTAACACGTCAATGGCTTCTTTCCAGTCGCCCTGATAAACCAGGTCATTGAAGTCTGGAATGATGTTGTTGACCGGGCAACCGCTGTTGCAGAACGGCGTGCCGCAGTCCATGCAGCGCGCGGCCTGCTTGGTCGCAGCGTGGTCATCAAGCCCAATCACAAACTCTTTGTAGTTTTTCAGGCGCTCGGGCACGGGCTTGTAGCCCTCTTCGAGACGCTCGTATTCCATGAAACCGGTAACTTTTCCCATAATATTTTTCCTTGGTCGTTGGTCCGTGCCGCGTTACTTGGCTGCGACCGCTTTGACTTCTTTTTGAGTGGCCGCTTGCACACGATCCACCTTGGCTTTAGCCCCTTTTTTGGCATGAAGCTCGCCCAGCGCACGTTTGTACTCGATGGGGAACACCTTGACAAATTTCAGACGCGACGTCTCCCAGTTGTCGAGCAGTTCGCGGGCACGGCGGCTGCCGGTCCAGCGGTTGTGGTCAGCCAGCATTTGTTTGAGCTGTTCTTCGTCACTCAAACCCCGGTGCCACAGGCTCACATCCAGCGCTTCCTGTTGTTCAGCCGTGGTGAGAACTTTTTGCAACGTCACCATGGCCGTGTTGCAGCGTTTGGCAAACTTGCCGTCTTCGTCATACACGTAGGCAATACCGCCACTCATGCCGGCGGCAAAGTTGCGACCCGTCACACCCAGCACCGCCACGGTACCACCCGTCATGTACTCGCAGCCATGGTCGCCCGTGCCTTCGACCACGGCACTGGCGCCTGACAGACGCACGGCAAAACGCTCACCGGCGACACCGCTGAAGAAGGCCTCGCCGCTGGTGGCGCCAAACATCACCGTATTGCCGACAATGGTGTTCTTGACCGCATCGCCCCGGAAGTCGATGCTGGGGCGCACCACCACGCGGCCGCCGCTGAGGCCCTTGCCGGTGTAATCGTTGGCGTCGCCAATCATGTAGAGCGTGATGCCGCGTGCCAGGAAAGCACCAAAGGACTGGCCACCGGTACCCTCTAACTGAATGCGGATGGTGTCATCGGGCAGGCCTTCCGGGTGCACCTGGGTGACCGCGCCCGAGAGCATGGCCCCCACCGAGCGGTTCACATTGCGCGCCACCTCGATGAACTGCACACGCTCACCCTTGTCAATGGCCGCACGGCTCTTGGCAATCAGCACGTTGTCCAACGCCTTGACCAGGCCATGGTCCTGCTCTTCAAACTGGAAGCGCGGCACGTCGGCTGGCACGTTGGGCTGGGCAAACAGGCGGCTGAAGTCAAGACCACTGGCTTTCCAGTGCGCAAGCCCGGGGCGCGTGTCGAGCAGTTCCGAACGGCCAATCATGTCGTCAAACTTGCGGATACCCAGCTGCGCCATGATCTGTCGCACTTCTTCGGCGATAAAAAAGAAATAGTTCACCACATGCTCGGGTTTGCCCGAAAACTTGGCGCGCAACAGCGGGTCTTGTGTGGCCACGCCCACCGGGCAGGTGTTGAGGTGGCACTTGCGCATCATGATGCAGCCCTCCACCACCAGCGGCGCGGTGGCAAAGCCAAATTCGTCGGCCCCCAGCAGCGCGCCAATGGCGACGTCGCGGCCAGTTTTCATCTGGCCGTCGGCCTGCACCCGGATACGGCTACGCAGGCGGTTGAGCACCAGCGTTTGCTGGGTTTCTGCCAGACCAATTTCCCAGGGACTGCCGGCGTGTTTGATGGACGACCAGGGCGAAGCACCGGTGCCACCGTCATGACCGGCAATCACCACATGGTCGGCCTTGCACTTGGCCACGCCAGCGGCAATGGTGCCGACGCCAATTTCGCTCACCAGCTTGACGCTGATGCCGGCCTTGGGGGCGACATTTTTCAGGTCGTGAATCAACTGCGCCAGGTCTTCGATCGAATAAATGTCATGGTGCGGCGGCGGCGAGATCAAACCGACACCGGGCACCGAGTGGCGCAGACGGCCAATGTACTCAGACACCTTGGCACCCGGCAACTGACCACCCTCGCCTGGTTTGGCCCCTTGGGCCATCTTGATCTGGATCTGGTCGGCACTGCCCAGATATTCGGCCGTGACACCAAAGCGGCCAGAGGCGACTTGCTTGATGCGCGAACGCAGCGAGTCTGTGGGCAGCAAAGGGATGTCGACCTCGACCACGTCATGACCGATGATGTCGGCCATGGTCTGGCCCTGCTTGATCGGAATGCCCTTGAGTTCCTGGCGGTAACGCTGCGGGTCTTCACCACCCTCGCCGGTGTTGCTTTTGCCGCCAATGCGGTTCATGGCAATCGCCAGCGTGGCATGCGCTTCGGTCGAGATCGAGCCCAGCGACATGGCGCCGGTGGCAAAACGCTTGACGATCTCTTTGGCAGGCTCGACCTCGTCCAGTGGAATCGCCTTGGCGGGGTCAATCTTGAACTCGAACAGGCCACGCAGCGTCATGTGACGCTTGCTCTGGTCGTTGACGATCTGGGCGTATTCCTTGTAGGTATTCCAGTTGTTGGCACGAGTGCTGTGTTGCAGCTTGGCAATCGCATCAGGTGTCCACATGTGCTCTTCACCGCGGGCGCGCCAGGCGTATTCACCCCCCGTGTCAAGGCGGTTGGCCAGCACCGGGTCGGTGCCATAAGCGGCCTTGTGCATACGGATGGCTTCTTCGGCAATCTGAAACACGCCAATGCCTTCGACCTTGCTCGGCGTGCCGGTGAAGTATTTGTCGATGGTGTCGGTGGACAGGCCAATGGCCTCGAACAACTGTGCACCACAATAACTCATGTAGGTGGATACACCCATCTTGGACATGATCTTGGACAAGCCCTTGCCCACCGCCTTGACGTAGTTGTAGATGGCTTTGTCGGCACTCAGGTCACCGGGCAGGTCCTTGCAGATACTGGCCAGGGTTTCCATGGCCAGGTACGGATGGATCGCCTCGGCGCCATAACCCGCAAGCACACCAAAGTGGTGCACTTCACGCGCGGTGCCGGTTTCAACCACCAGACCTGCCGTGGTGCGCAAGCCCTCGCGCACCAGGTGCTGGTGGATGGCCGACAGTGCCAGCAAGGCAGGAATGGCCACCTGGGTCGCGCTGATGCCGCGGTCGCTGATGATCAGGATGTTGTTGCCGTTCTTGATGGCGTCCACCGCCTCGGCACACAGCGAGGCCAGCTTGGCCTCGACCCCTTCACGACCCCAGGTCAAGGGGTAGGTGATGTCGATGGTGTAGCTGTGGAACTTGCCATGGGTGTGTTTGGCAATGTCGCGCAGCTTGGCCATATCGGCAAAATTGAGCACCGGCTGGCTCACCTCCAGGCGCATCGGTGGGTTAACCTGGTTGATGTCGAGCAGGTTGGGTTTGGGGCCGACAAAGGACACCAGACTCATCACGATGGCTTCGCGGATCGGGTCGATGGGCGGGTTCGTCACCTGGGCGAACAACTGCTTGAAGTAGTTGTAGAGCGGCTTGTTTTTGTCGGACAGCACCGCCAGCGGGCTGTCGTTACCCATGGAGCCAATGGCTTCTTCGCCATTGGCCGCCATCGGGGCGATCAGGAATTTCAGGTCTTCCTGGGTGAAACCAAAAGCTTGCTGGCGGTCCAGCAAGGTGCCCTCGGACTCGGACGCGCTGGCGGGCTCACCGCCACCCTGCACGTCATCCAGACGAATGCGCAGGTTTTCGATCCATTGCTTGTAAGGCTTGCCGTTGGCCAGCGTGGACTTGAGCTCATCGTCATCGACCATGCGGCCCTGCTCCAGGTCGATCATGAACATCTTGCCGGGCTGCAGGCGCCACTTGCGCACAATTTTGTTCTCGGGGAAGGGCAACACGCCGGACTCGGAGGCCATCACCACCAGATCGTCGTCGGTGATGCAGTAGCGTGACGGGCGCAGGCCGTTGCGGTCCAGCGTGGCGCCAATCTGACGGCCATCGGTGAAGACAATGCTGGCGGGACCGTCCCACGGTTCCAACATGGCGGCGTGGTATTCGTAGAAGGCGCGGCGGCGCTCGTCCATGCTGGTGTGGTTTTCCCAGGGTTCCGGGATCATCATCATCACCGCCTGGCTGATCGGATAACCGGCCATGGTCAGCAGTTCCAGGCAGTTGTCGAAGGTGGCGGTATCAGACTGGGTAGGAAAGCTGATGGGGTAGAGCTTTTGCAGGTCGGCGCCCAGCACTGGCGAGCTCATCACACCCTCGCGCGCCTTCATCCAGTTGTAGTTGCCCTTGACGGTGTTGATCTCGCCGTTATGCGCCACATAGCGGTAGGGGTGAGCCAATGGCCATTCGGGGAAGGTGTTGGTGGAAAAGCGCTGGTGCACCAGCCCCAGGGCCGAAACGCAGCGCGGGTCTTTCAAGTCCAGGTAGTAGGTGCCAACCTGGTCAGCCAGCAACAAGCCCTTGTAAATGACCGTGCGGGTCGACATGCTGGGCACGTAATACTCTTTGCTGTGCTTGAGCTTGAGCGCCTGAATGTGAGCGCTGGCGGTTTTGCGGATCACATAAAGCTTGCGCTCCAGCGCGTCCTGAACAATCACATCATTGCCACGGCCAATAAAGATCTGGCGCAGGATGGGTTCTTTTTTACGTACATTGGGCGACATCGGCATGTCGCGGTCCACCGGCACATCACGCCAGCCCAACAGCACCTGGCCTTCAGCCTGCACCGCGCGCTCCAGTTCCTGCTCGCACGCCTGGCGACTGGCGTGTTCCTTGGGTAAAAACACCATACCCACGCCGAATTCACCGGGCGGCGGCAGGGTCACGCCCTGCGCGGCCATTTCTTCACGGTACAGCGCATCGGGCAACTGGATCAATATACCAGCGCCGTCGCCCATGAGTTTGTCGGCACCCACGGCACCGCGGTGGTCCAGGTTCTCAAGAATCTTGAGCGCATTTTTGACAATGTCATGCGACTTGACGCCCTTGATGTGGGCCACAAAACCAACCCCGCAAGCATCGTGCTCTTGCGCTGCTGAATACAAACCGTTGTCCTGGAGATGCTTGATCTCGGCTGCCGTCGTCATGGGAGCGCTCCTAAAAATATCAGAAAGAGGTACTTTACCGCATTGCAGCATCCATGCCAAAAAAATTAATTGGGGTCAGATTCCAATTAATTTTCAAAATCAAATTTCATTAATTAATTAGGGACATAATAAAATACATAGCATTTAAGCTTTTAAATACGTTATTTCAAAGCGTTTTCAGGCCAGGTTTATTCACTGAAAACGGCCGACCGGCACCTGTTTTGGCAACACGTCGTTCTGTTCTCTTTTGTAAATCTGCCACAAAATCTGCCTCACCCAAGGCCCAGCCGCACAACGTGGCCTGCGTGATGGCCGCCTGCTGCACCGGATTGAGGCCGAGCTGCACCAACTCGGCGTAGGCCGCCTCGCGCGCAAAAGGGGTGTTTCCCAGCTCCCAAACCAGTGCATGCGGCGTGATCAAACGATCAACCCGCACACCCAGGTAGTGCAAATGGCTCGACCAGGGGTAGTCTTGCGGCTGCGCCACCACACCAGCGCGCACCGGATTGAGGTCGATGTAGGCCATGCAGGCCAGCAAATAACGGTCCGTCTGGATCAGGGTTGATTTGTAGCGCCCCTCCCACAAGGTGCCGGTGCGCCTTTGGGTGTCGTTGAAATAGCGCACATAACGACGCCCCACCGCCTGCATCATTTTGGGCAAGCCCTCTAAAGTCTGCGGCGTGGCCAGTAAATGAAAGTGGTTGCTCATCAACACATAGGCGTGAATGGCGACATCGAACTTTTTGGCGTTTTCCTCAAGCAGGTCCAGCAGAACCCGATAGTCGGCCACATTGGCAAAAATGGCCTGCTTGTTATTGCCGCGCTGAATCACATGGTGCGGGTAGCCCGGCAGGGTCAAACGCGGTTGGCGGGCCATATTAGTCAGTTGAGGACAGAGCTTGTCACTGCGTGTACCACGGTCTGTCCCGCAAGGTTTAAGTATTCGTTGAGGACAGAGCTTGTCACTGCGTGTACGACGGTCTGTCCCGCAAGGTTCCAGGTTTGCTTATCTGGGCGCCTTGGTAATCCGCACCTTGCCACCCGTGGTCACCAAAATCACAGCATCACCGGGTGTCAGGGTTTGCTCGCCCCGCGCTTGCACCACCGCGCGACGCTCACCGCCCTTGAGTTGCACCAGCACCTCCACCGCATCTTCGCGGGTGGCCATGCGTTCGATGGCGTTACCCGCAGCGGCACCCGCCACTCCCACAAGCAGCCCAATCACATTGCTCTCCGCTCTGGAGCCGCCGCGTGTGGCACCGGCTACGGCGCCAGTGACACCGCCCACTGCCGCCCCAACCCCGCTTTGACTGCCATCCACCACCACATTGCGAACCGACAGCACCACCCCGTCCTGCACTTGTGACAAGCGCTGGACATCGCCGCGCTGGATCACATCGGGACTGCTGCTGGCACAGGCCACCAACAGGCTGGCAGACAGGGCCAAAAGACCGTTTTGCATCATTCGTTTCATGGCAATTCCTCAGTTAATGTCGCATGGATGCCGCGGCGCCTGGGTCAGACTGCCGCTCTGGCGTATGGCTTGAATTGTCAGGCAAGGCTGTAAAGCGTGTGTGAAGCAGGTCGCCCAGGCCAAATTCGTCCAATAGGGCCCGCAGGCGTTGCGCGGCCGCCGTCTTTTTGTGACCGGTATGGCGCGCGATGATGAGCTCATTTTTCATGCTGTGCTCCCAGCCCACGAGTTCGGTCACCGTGACCTGATAGCCACAGGCCTCCAGATACAGGCAGCGCAGCACATTGGTGATCTGGCTACCCATCTCACGCGTGTGTAAGGGGTGGCGCCACAACTCCGACAGCGGCGTGCGTGAGAGCGACAGCGCCTTGTGCTGGCTCAGCACCCGCGCCACTTCCGCCTGGCAGCACGGCACCAACACCATGAAACGCGCCTGTTTTTGCAGGCCAAATGCAATCGCATCGTCGGTGGCGGTGTCGCAGGCATGTAGCGCCGTAACCATGTCGATACGCGCGGGTAACTGGTCTGACTGGGCCGACTCGGCCACCGTCAGATTCAAGAACGACATGCGCTCAAAACCCAGTTGCCGGGCCAGGGTCTGGGACTTTTGTACCAATTCAGGTCGGGTCTCGATGCCGTAGATGTGCCCCCTTGCCTGGGTCTTGAAGAACAGGTCGTACAGGATAAAGCCAAGGTAGGACTTGCCCGCGCCATGGTCCGCCAGGGTAACGCCCGGCGTGTTGCCTGCGATGTCACCCAGCTCCAGCAGCAGCTTCTCAATGAACTGGTACAGGTGGTAGACCTGCTTGAGCTTGCGCCTTGAGTCCTGATTGAGCTTGCCGTCCCGGGTCAGAATGTGCAGCTCTTTAAGCAATTCAATCGATTGACCGGGACGAATCTCGTCGGCCAGGACGGGCGGCGACACGGTGGCCAGCCCGGCCGCACGGTGTCGGTGTACTTGGTGTTTTTTCATGCGCTGGGCCCCACCTTCAAGGCAGCCCATCCGGCGGCACCAAGCTGTTCCATGGTTTGCATATTGACCTCAAAAATTGACTCGGGATGGGGAAAAGCCGCGACCGCGCGGTCAATGCTGTCTTCGCGCAGCAGGTGCAGCGTCGGGTAGGGCGAACGGTTGGTGTAATTGGTGATGTCATCGGCGCGTGTGCCGGCAAATTGGTACCCGGGGTGCAACGAGGCAATCTGCAACACGCCGTCAAGGTCCAGATCTGCCAGTGCCCGGTCCGCCTGGGTCAAAAAGTCATTGAAGTCCAGAAAGTCACGCATACAGTCTGGCGCGATCAACAGCGTGGTGTCGCGCAGTTTGGCATCCATGGCCACCAATGCCTGCAATTCAGCACGCAAGTCGTCCAGCAACTCTTGGGCCATGGTGGCGCGGCTCACGGCGTAATGCACCTGCCCCTTGACGTGCACACTTTTGGCAAACGGGCACAGGTTCAGACCAATCACGGCACGCTCCAGCCAGGCCTGGGTATCTGCAATCACGAGATCATGGGGGGTCATCAATGTCTTTCTGTCCAAAAGAAGCGCGCTTAAAAAGGTCCGAGCAACAGGCGCAAACCTGTCAGCCGTTGGTGTTCACGCAGCGCAAATCGGTCGGTCATGCCGGCAATATAGTCCGCAACGATCCGCGCCAAGGCATGTTCAGGCACCGGCTCACTCACCAGCGCCGCAGCCAGCCGACGCTGATGGCTCTCGGGCATGTGATCGGGCTGCGCCAGATAACGTTCAAACAAATCGCGCACCACCTGCTGCGCTTGGCCCGTCGTCGCCAGCACTTGCGGGTGGCGGTACAGTTTTTCCAGCAAAAAGCGCTTCAGCACGTGCGATTGCTCGCGCATGGCAGCGCTGAATCGAATCAAGGGGGGCAAATGACGAACTGCATCAGACGTCGGCGGTGCCGCCTTTTGCAATGCGCCCTGGGTGGCACTGATCACGTCATAGACCTGCGCGCTCAGCATGCGGCGGATCGACTCGTACAGCAGGCGCCGCCCCTGCGCCTTGTCCTGCAATGACGGAAACGCCGCCAGCGTTTGGCGCCTGAAATCATCAAACAGCGGGACTTGCTGCAACTGCGCCAGCGTGATCAGCCCGGAACGCACACCGTCGTCAATGTCGTGCGCGTTGTAGGCAATCTCATCGGCCAGGTTGCACAACTGGGCCTCCAGGCTGGGCTGGGTACGGGCCAGAAAACGCTGACCCACCCCACCTGGCTCGGCGCGCTCAAGTTGCTCGGCATGGTGGCGTGAGCAATGCTTGAGGATGCCCTCGCGCGTCTCGAACGTCAGGTTCAAGCCATCAAACTCGGGGTAACGCTCTTCCAGATGATCCACCACGCGCAGGCTTTGCAGGTTGTGCTCAAAGCCACCGAAGTCGGCCATGCAGGCATTCAGCGCGTCCTGGCCGGCGTGGCCAAACGGCGTGTGGCCCAGGTCATGCGCCAACGCGATGGCCTCAACCAGGTCTTCGTTGAGCCCGAGTGAGCGCGCCACCGAGCGCCCGAGTTGCGCCACCTCCAGCGAATGCGTCAGACGGGTGCGAAACAGGTCACCCTCGTGGTTCAAAAAAACCTGGGTTTTATAGACCAGGCGGCGAAACGCCGTGCTGTGCACAATGCGGTCGCGGTCGCGCTGGTAGTCGGTGCGGGTAGGTGCCGGCGCCTGCGCGTAGCGCCGCCCGCGCGTCTTGGCCGGGTCACAGGCGTAGGGAGCCAGGGTCATGTAGAGGGCGTTAGGCTACGCAACAGGCGTCGATCACCTTGCGCACCACGTCGTCAGGGGCACCGTGCACGGCGGCCCGGCCAGGCTGCTCAATGACAACAAACTTGATTTCTCCGGCTTCGCTCTTTTTGTCCAGGCGCATCAGTTCCAGATAACGCCCGGCGTTGTCGGCATCTGACAGGCTCGGGGCTTTAATAGGCAGGCCGGCTTTTTGGATCAGGTGCACCAGTCGGTTGACAAAAAACGCATCCACCAGCCCCAGACGCTGCGACAAATGCGCCGCCATCACCATGCCACACCCCACGGCCTCGCCATGCAACCACTCGCCATACCCCAGACCCGCTTCAATGGCATGGCCAAAAGTGTGGCCAAAGTTCAGAATGGCGCGCAAGCCCGACTCGCGTTCGTCCTGCCCGACCACATCGGCCTTGATCTCGCAACTGCGCTTGACCACGTGCGCCAGCGCGGCCGGTTCACGGGCCAGTACGGCGTCCATATTCGCCTCCAGCCAGGCCAAAAAATCCATGTCGGCAATCGGTCCGTATTTGATGACCTCGGCCAGGCCGGCGCTGAGCTCGCGCGCGGGCAGGGTCTTGAGCGTGTCCAGATCACATACCACCTTGAGCGGCTGGTAAAAGGCGCCAATCATGTTCTTGCCCAGCGGATGGTTGATGGCCGTCTTACCGCCCACCGAAGAATCCACCTGCGCCAGCAAGGTGGTGGGTACCTGGACAAACGGCACGCCACGCATGAAACTGGCAGCGGCAAAACCCGCCATGTCGCCAACCACGCCGCCCCCCAGCGCAAAAAGCAGCGTCTTGCGGTCACAGCCGTGGCTCAGCAAGGCGTCAAAAATCAGATTCAGACTTTCCCAGGTTTTGAAAACTTCGCCATCGGGCAGCACCACCGTGTGAATCCGGGGGTATTTTCCCGACAAAGCCCGCTGCAGCCGCTCGGCATACAGGGGCCCCACGGTGGTGTTGGTGACAATCAGCACGCTGTGCGCGTTGGGCAACTCGGCATAACTGAGCGGGTTGTCAAACAAGGAGCCACGAATGGCAATGTGGTAGCTACGCTCAGCCAGCTTGATGGCAACGGTTTGGAGGTCGGAGGAATGCATGGCCCTGAGTTTAGCGAACTGGGCGGTTGACCCATCGCGCCATGGCGGCCTGGCTAAAGCGACCGCCTGGCGGCTAAACATGTGCACTCGTCGGCTGACACCCCCCGGCTTGACGGGTTTGATTTAAGCTGCGCCCATGAAATTGCGTGATTTTCTCCCTTCTTTATCAGCCCATTCGCCCCCGTCGCGACGCAGGCAGTACGGATTCACCCTGATCGAATTAATGGTCGTGGTGTCTATCGGTGCTATTTTGGCCGCCATTGCGGTGCCTTCGCTGCGGGATACGCTGAACGACTTTCGTCAAAAGTCGGCCCACAGTTTGCTGGTCAGCGACCTGACCCAAGCGCGTGGGGAAGCCATCAAACGTAACGTCCGACTGCTGGTCTGTGTGCGTAATGCCGCTGGCGATGCCTGCGTGAGTGGCACCGATTGGCAAGCCGGTTGGCTGGTGTGCCTGGATGCCGATGCCGATGGCGCCTGTGACACCGCCACCGCCGCACTGCCAAACCCCATCATTGTCCGACCCGCGCTGGATGCCGTTTTGACCTTGACAGGCCCCGCGACCCCACTTCGGTTTAACGCCAACAGTTCACAGGGTGCCACCGGGAGCACAGCGGTCACATTCACACTGGCAGGCACCTGGTCGGGTGCTGTTTCCCGCGTGATCACGGTGGCACCCACCGGCAATATTTCAAAGTCCTAGGAACGAAGATGGTTTTCTCAAACTTGAACTGCCCCCGCGCGCGTCCTGTTGCACGCGGTTTTTCAATGATCGAGGTGCTGGTCACGCTGATGATCATCTCCCTGGCGCTACTGGGTACGGCCGGGTTACAAGCCTATGCCATGCGACTGACCCAGGGCGGGCAGTTTCGCACCCAGGCCGTTTTTCTGGTAGCTGATCTGGTGGAGCGCATGGAGGCCAACAAGTCCGGGGCCGTGGTCGGCGCCTATGTGGTGGCGAACATCACGGGGATTGATTTTTTGGCCGCATCCAACGCGCCCAGTACCGCCTGTGCAACGGCACCCTGTATTGACACCGCCCTGGCCACCTATGACTTGTCACAGTGGCAACATGCCCTGGCAGCCGCTTTGCCGCAAAGCTCCTGGTCGGTCGTACAAACAGTGGCTGGCGATCCCAGCACCTACACCATCACCGCCAGTTGGGTTGACCGGCGCACCGACACCACCATGGCGGCAGGCGATGCCAACTCCCAATTTGGCAGCAATGCCGCAGGCACCGGTGAAAAGTTTTCCTACACCGCCACCCGCACCCTCTCGAACAACTAAAACCATGCCATCCTCCAAATCAACCTTCGCCAGATGGGCACCCTTGCAGCCAGGCAAGCAGGCCGGTTTTACCCTGATCGAGATGATGATTTCCATCACCATCGGCTTGGGCATTTTGGCCGGTTTAGTCGGTGTATTGGCCGCCAACTCAAGCAACTCCCGCACCAATGATCGGTCCTCCGAACTGATGACCAATGGCCGCTACGCGCTCAACACCATGAAGCAGGAGCTGCGCCAAGCGGGTTTTCGGGGCTACACCTGGGCCGACCCGATGACACCCGGCGCGTTGGGGGCTTTGACCAACGAATGTCTGGAAACAGGTGCCACGGCTGGGTCTTTCGTGAGCAATATCCGCCAGGGCATCTGGGGCGCCAACAACAGCAATCCGTTCTCGGCCTCTTGTATCCCCGATACCAGTTTTTCGGATGGCAACGACGTGCTTGTGGTGCGGCGCCTGGCCGCCATACCGGCCACCACGCTCCAGACCAACACCGTGTATTTCCATTCGAGCTACTCGGTGGGCCAAATTTTCCGCAGCACCGCGTCACCGGTCACGGCACCTGCTTTTCCTGATTCGCCCACACCCTTGGCAACCTTTGCTGTGGAAACCTATGTGTACTACATCAGCCCGTTCACCGTGTCGGCAACCGAAGACCCACTGATCCCCGCGCTGTACCGGGTGGCACTGCAAAGCGATGGTTCCATGGACCGTGAACTGGTCGCCAGCGGCATTGAACACATGCAGATTCAATATGGTGAAGTGATCCCGGGCGTGCAACCGACCACCCAGTTTTTTGACACCTTGACCGGATCATCCACCACCACAGCCAGTTCCCAGTGGGACAGCGTGAATTCGGTGCGTATCTGGTTATTGGCGCGCAACGAAACCGCAGAGCCGTCTTACGCCAATACCAACATCTATGCCATGGGCGACCAGGTCTATGACTTCAGCGCGGCACCCGACGGTTTTCGGCGCCAGCTTTTCACCACTGTCGTGCAACTGCGTAACTGAGGCGATCACACCATGCAACGTCACCCAGGTTTTCATTCACCCGCCCGGCAACAGGGCGCCACGCTGGTCATTGCCATGCTGATTCTGGTGCTGATCATGATGATCGGCGTCACGGCTGTCAGCACCTCCAACACACAATACAAGCTGGCAGGCAATCTGCAGTTTGAAAGTGCGGCCATGAACAATGCCGAGGCCGCCGTGGTCACCGCCGAAAACTGGTTGCTCACCAACGCTGCACACGCGGGTTTTAGCACCTACAGCGCACAAGCCACCCCCCAGTTGTATCCGCTGGTATCAAGCGCCGCCGTCATTGCCACCCCCTTGACGGCGACCTGGAGCGACAGCAACTCACTGTCAGCCAATGGCGGCAGCCAACGTTATGTGATTCAAATGATGTCGACCAACAACCTGTTGCAAGGCTCCAGCGCAGCGGTTGGTCGCCAGGGCATGAGTGTCTGTAACAAGGTCAATACCTTTCTGATTACCGGGCGCGGCACGAGCGTTCGGGGGGCTGTCAAATTTGTCCAGTCCTATTTCAGTGTCTTTAGCTGTTAAGCGCGTCGAGGTGATCACCATGTTTAAACTTTCCATCAAACCCATCTGGCTTGTCACTTTTGTTTTGCTGTGCCTGTGGGCGCTTGCTTTCAAGCTGGCGCTGGCCATCCCTGCCTTCACCCCGGCCAATGCGCCTGTGGGTTATGTGGCGCAGGATGAGCTCACCAATTACAACCTGACCTCGGGCCAGGAAACGCTGTTTCGAGGCCAGTACGAGCGCGAATACTGGGGCGGCAACCTGATTGCTTATGCGGTCAACAGCGCCGGCGACATCAGCACGGCCACACAACCCTGGAACGGCGGCGCGGCGTATCAAATTGAACTTCAAGGCGCTGACCGGCGCATTGTGACCATGAATGGTGCTGGTATCGGCGTGCCCTTCACCTGGAGCAGTTTGTCCACCACGCTCACAGGCTATGGCATGTCGGAGACTGTGCTTAATTATTTGCGCGGCGTGCGCACGTCAGAAGTGCAATTTGGCGGCACGCTGCGCCAGCGCGCGTCTGCTTTGGGCGACATTATTCATTCTCGCCCCTTCTACGTGGTCGACAGCACCAACCCTACCGTTTTTGTTGGCGCCAACGACGGGATGTTGCACGCCTTGAATGCCGTCACCGGCGCCGAACGCTGGGCTTACGTGCCTTCCATGGTGACCTCCCGGATAAAAGCCTTGGCGGTCAATCCAGCATCCGGTACACTTTTTCCGCACGACTATTACGTTGACGGGTCGGTGAATGTGGCTACCATTCTTGACGGCACCAAACGGATTCTGGTGGGTGGACTGGCCGGTGGCGGCAAAGGCCTGTATGCGCTCGACATCACTGGCAGCGCAAAGCTGGCACCAGCCACGGAAGCCGCCGCTGCCACCAACACGCTGTGGGAAATTACCCCCAGCACAATCAACAACGCGGCCAACACCGCCTATGCCAACCTGGGCTACACCTATGCCTACCCAAGCATTGCCCAGGTGGGCGGGGTGGACGCGGTGATTGTTGGCAACGGCTACAACAATGGCGGCGACTACCAGGCCTACCTGTACGTGATCAACGCCAATACCGGCGCCTTGATTTCAGCCATCCGGGCGGGCACGGGCGGTACCGCCGGCAGCCCCAACGGATTGTCCAGCACCGTGGCCGTGGACAGCGACAATGATGGTCACGTTGACACGGTGTATGCCGGTGATTTGAATGGCACCATGTGGAAGTTTGACCTGACACCGTCCACACCCACCGCCACCGTGTTACTGACCACCAGCCCAGCCCAGCCCATTACCATGACGCCAGGCGTGGCACGCCACCCCAATGGCGGTTACATGGTTAACTTTGCCACCGGTGCCATGCTGGCAGACGCTGACCTGGCCGACGGGGCCACTTTTGCGGCCTATGGCATTTGGGACGGTGCACCCGTCGCCAACGCGGTGTTGTTGACACAAACACTCACCGAACGTTGCTACACCTCGGGTACCACCGCAGTCCCCACCCCTTGCGCCGCCCGCGTGCGCACCATAACCGCCAATCAGCCCGACTGGACCTCGGGCGCCACCCACCACAAAGGCTGGCGCGTGGCCCTGCCCGCTGGGGAAAAGGTGGTGGGGGATGGCAGTTTTGTTGAAAATGGCCGTTTTTACTTTAATGCCTACAACCCGACCGTTGCCACCGCCATCCAGTCGTCCACCGTCAATGGTGAAAACTGGTTGATGGAGCTGGATTACCTCAGCGGTGGCTCCAGAAATTCACCGTTCCTGGACCTCAGCAACAACCATGTACTCACCGACGATGACCGCGTCAAAGACAGCGCCAGTCCCCCGGCGCCCGTCCTGACCACAGACGGTATTCCGGTAGGCAAGCTGATTGGTATCGGGGTCATGTCACAGCCCATTCTGGTGCAACTCAGTACCCTGAACAACACCTTGTTCAACCAAAATCCGGACGTGAGCATTCCACCGGTGGACTTGGGCATCACCCAGGGTGTGACCGGGGGGCACTTTGACATCGATTATTTCTATGCACCCCCCTCCGGCGGTACGCAGGCTACCGCCACCATCACCGTTGGCACCACAGGCCAGATCAGTGGTGTCCCGGCTACTTTGGGTGATATTACGGTGGATGGTGTCACCATTGTGCCTGCGCTGACGCAAGTGGACCTGCCCAATGGCCTAGCCACAAGCAATAACACCGGCACCATCGACAGCAAAGTCACCAATGGCTTTACCGCCACAGTATCTGGCAACACCATCACCATCAAGGCACCTGTCGGTGCCCAATTCAACGGCAAATCAATCAGCGTGGGAGCGGGCACCGAACAATTGCCGCAGGTGCCAGCAGTAGCGGCGTCAACCACTGCTGGCATACTCGTCATCACCGATGTGGACCAGGATAGAAATGTTTCAATCCAGTGTGGTGGCACCTACACACTCAAAAGATTCAATTCAAAAGATGACAGTCGAAAATACAAGCGACTTGACGATCTCTACGATGAGATGATTGGTGCCACCAATGGCTACACCACCACCTGCAGCAAAACAAAATCCAGCGGCAGAACCAGCAAACTCACCTGCACCATCACCCCCCCGGCAGGGGCCTCAGCGTGCAGTGGCGGGTTCACGGTTGATAGCGACATCTCAACCTCAACCAATACCGGCCCGCAGGACGGTACGCCATCCAGCCCCGCCAGTGGCTGGACCAATTTTGCACCGGCAATCAGCACCACGGCCTTCACCAATACCGGCACAGACGCAGGAAGTGCGGGCGACAGTTGCACCAGCGGCTGCAGCTACGACAAACATTTTCACCAGTACGATGATGTGTACGATGTCACCGGGCTCAACATGCTCAACCCCAGCAGCAGCACACTGGATCTGTATAGGTCTATCCCCTCACTCAACCAAAACTTCAAGGTGTTGGTCCACAACCAGTACCTGAATCCGGCCGTCAATCTGCACATCGGTGACCCAACTTACCTCTATAACGTCAATTTTGGTTACGTGTCCTTGCATGACTACCAGACCGCAAGCACACTGGACCTGGCCACACAGCAGACCTACCGGCGCGACCCCAATGCCGTCTGGCCCGGGGCTGTCACTGACCCGGCTGCCAAGTTGGCGCTGCCCAAACCCATCGGCAGTCTGGCTTTCAACATGCCATTAGACGCCTTGACGCCTAAAGACTGGTGGGGCAACGGCGATGTGCGGGTCGGCTTACACCCCACCAAATACAGTTGCGTTTGGGCGGCTGCGGGGTCCAACGACGGCAATATGTACCAGCCGGTCAATCCGCCCAGCACCATCACCGCAACGGGCAAGGGCACTGCGGGCTGGTCCAGTTCGACCACCCCCACCACTGCGACGGGAGCACGGCATAACGGCGCCCTGGTGATTCAGCTTATCCGGGACACCACGCCCAATTCGGCCATTGAGCTCAACGTGGCGGGGCGACCCGAGTACGGCTGGCGCGTCAAATCGGCAGAGTTCAGCAACTATGTATTGGCCGAGTACGCAACCTACTGGCACCACCCGAACAACCTGTGTTATTCAAATTCAGCATGGACCAAAGTGCCGGCAACCGATGAAGGCACCAGCAACCAGAGCGCAAAAGCCCCTGGTTCCACCGACCCCAAGCTGGGTGACCTGAGCGCGGGTGGTGGTGGCGGCGGTGGTGGCACCATTACCGATGTGACCACCACCGCCGTGGGCAACGTGACCACCACCGTGATCACCTACTCAGACGGCTCGCAGGCCACCATCACCCGTACCGCCAATGCAGACGGCTCGGTCAGCATCGTCACAGTGGATGCCTTGGGCGTAAGGACCGAGCAAACCATTGCCAATACCGACGGCTCCCTCACCACGGGAGGCGACGAACGTGGTAGTCAGGCGGCCAAAAATGGCCGGATTTCCTGGCGTGAACTTGTGGCACCATAGACCGCTGTACGATCCGGTGACTTAGGTCATGTTTAAACCAAAGAGGTGAACTTGTGAGATTTTTCAGGCAAAAAGGTTTTACCCTGGTCGAACTCATGGTGGTGGTGGCCATTGTCGGCATTCTGGCTGCGGTGGCCCTGCCCAATTACCGCAATCACGTGGTCCGGGCAGCCCGTGTAGAAGCGCAGACCGAGTTATTGGAGTTGGCCAGTTTGCAGGAAAAGATATTCCTGAATTCCAACAGTTATGCCTTCAGTGTGACGGATGCCTACAACGCCACATCGGCCGGCGGGCTGGGCCGCACCAGTGGCAAGACCAAAGACAGCCGCTACAACCTGACTCTGGACATCACGGCACCGGCGCAAACCTTTGTGCTGACCGCCACGCCCGTCACGGGTGGCTCGCAAGAGGGTGATGGCAACATCTCGGTAAGTGAAAGTGGACAGCGTTTGTGGGGCACCGTCTCCTGGTGAAGTGAAATTTTCGCCTCAAATATTGACAGCAATCGCAGGGGGGCGCATGATAACGACACATCATGCGCACTCAAAGTGGGCCTTTCAGGGAGGTAAACAGATGTCAGCAATTCGGCTATTCCATGGTCGAACTGCTGACAGTGATGACGCTTGGCGCGATTTTGATGTCTTTGGCGGTACCCGCCATGACCGGTATGCTCAACACCCAAAAGGTCAGATCGATGGGAACGACCTTTTTAGCCAGCCTGCATCTGGCGCGCAATGAGGCCATCAAACGTAATGCCCGCGTGGTGCTATGCAAGTCGACAGACGGCACGGCCTGCGTCACCAGTGGTGGCTGGGAGCAAGGCTGGATTGTTTTTCATGACAGCAACAACAATGCCGCCATCAACACCGGTGAAGACCTGATCCTGACACAAGGCGCCGTCGCGCAGGGTTTGCACCTGACAGGCAACACCCAGGTCGCCAACTATGTGTCTTACAGTGCCTCGGGGTCAGCAAAAATGGTCTCGGGCGCGTTTCAGGCAGGCACCTTGACACTGTGCCTTGATCCCGCCTCGGTGCCGGACATCAAAAAAATCATTTTGAGCGCCACCGGTCGTGCCAGGCTGCAAACCGGGGCCGCGGGTGATTGCTGATGGTTCAGCGCGTTGTGTTGGCCCATGACGCCGCTTCAACGACTGCTCAAGACACCGGCATGATCAAGTTGCATGACAATCATGTTGACCAGGGCTGCCACCGACGGACGGCCGGTATCCACTGAGAAGTGGGCCGTTTCACGGTACAGCGGATGGCGCTGGGCATACAGGTCACGCAAACGCTGCAACGGATCGGCGACTTGCAGCAGCGGGCGATTTTTGTCATGCCGCAAGCGGCGAAACAACTCGTCTGGCGACGAATTCAGATAAACAACCTGGGTCCGGTCGCGCAAGTTGTTGCGGTTCTCGGGGCGCAACACCACGCCGCCGCCGGTCGACAAAACACCCTCTTGTCCTTGTGTTAACGCATCAATCACCGAGGCTTCAATGTCCCGAAACCTGGCCTCACCTTCGCGCTCAAAAAACTCGCGAATCGAGCAGCCCAACTGCTGCTCGATGACGTGGTCGGAGTCAAAGAACGGGAGCTGCA